>Ga0209301_100001_pt1 | contig 61620 bp, 56 predicted proteins | sample MSEELM_DM5_FD_187541 | JGI IMG/M metagenome (GOLD analysis project Ga0209301, IMG submission 187541) | Subsurface microbial communities from deep shales in West Virginia, USA - MSEEL M_DM5 (SPAdes) (version 2) | ecosystem: Environmental > Aquatic > Deep subsurface > Shale gas/oil reservoir >...
TGCAGGATGCGTTCGCGGTTGCCGGCCAGGCGTTCTTCCATCAGGGCGGAGCGTCGATAAGCCATGAGATGAGTTCGGGTTCAATAGTTGAATTTTAGTTCACTTCTTCGATCAGGACCGTTACGCTGGTCACCACGCCGCGCGGCCCTGCCCGCTCCCACCGGCACGTCCCGATCCTTAGCGGAGCCGTTTCATGCATGTGCCGTCCTTGAATTTCGAGCTTGGCGAAGACATCGATCTGCTGCGCGAAAGCGTGGCCGCCTTCGCCAGCCACCATATCGCCCCACTCGCCGCGGCGGCCGATCACGACAACGTCTTCCCCGCGCAGTTGTGGCGGCTGTTCGGTGAGCAGGGCCTGCTGGGCCTGACCGTGGAAGAAGCATACGGCGGCAGCGGCATGGGCTACCTGGCGCACGTGGTGGCGATGGAAGAAATTTCGCGTGCCGGCGGTGCGATCGGGCTGTCCTACGGCGCGCACTCCAACCTGTGCCTCAACCAGTTGCGCAAGAACGCCACCCACGAACAGAAGCAGCGCTACCTGCCCAAGCTGTGCACCGGTGAGCACGTCGGTGCACTGGCGATGAGCGAGGCCGGTTCGGGCTCGGACGTGGTGTCGATGAAGCTGCGCGCCGAAGCACGCGGCGACCGCTTTGTGCTCAACGGCAACAAGATGTGGATCACCAATGGCCCCGATGCCGATGTGCTGGTGGTGTACGCCAAGACCGACCCCGGCGCCGGTGCGCGCGGCATCACTGCCTTCATCGTCGAAAAGGGCATGCCCGGGTTTTCCACCGCGCAGAAGCTCGACAAGCTCGGCATGCGCGGCTCCAACACCTGCGAGTTGGTGTTCACCGATTGCGAAGTGCCGGCCGAAAACGTGCTGGGCACGCTCAACGGCGGCGTGCGCGTGTTGATGTCCGGGCTGGATTTCGAACGCGTGGTGCTGGCGGGTGGACCACTCGGCTTGATGGCCGCGGCCATGGACGTGGTACTGCCGTACGTGCACGAGCGCAAGCAGTTTGGCGAGCCGATCGGCACCTTCCAGCTGATGCAGGCCAAGCTAGCCGACATGTACGTGGGGCTCAACGCGTGCCGTGCGTACGTCTATGCCGTGGCACGCGCCTGCGATGCCGGCCGCACCACGCGCCAGGATGCGGCTGGCGCGATCCTGTATGCCGCCGAAAAGGCCACCTGGCTCACCGGCCAGGCGATCCAGGTGCTGGGCGGCAACGGCTACATCAACGAGTACCCCACCGGGCGGTTGTGGCGCGATGCCAAGCTCTACGAGATTGGCGCCGGCACGTCTGAAATCCGGCGCATGCTGATCGGCCGCGAGTTGTTCGAACGCACTGCCTGACGGAGCCATCATGAGCGTGATCAACAGCCAGCTGCAGGTGGGCGGCGAGAGCTTCCAGCACAACGCGGCAGCGATGCGCGCGGTGGTCGAGGACTTGCGTGCCACGCTGGCGCGCACCGCGCTGGGCGGCAGCGTGGCAGCCCGTGCCAAGCACACCGCGCGCGGCAAATTGCTGGTGCGTGCGCGCATCGATGCACTGCTGGATCCGGGCAGTGCCCTGCTGGAAATTGCACCGCTGGCTGCGCATGGCATGTACGACGAACAGGTGCCCTGCGCCGGCGTGGTGGCCGGCATCGGCCGCGTTTCGGGAGTGGAATGCGTGATCGTGGCCAACGATGCCACCGTCAAGGGCGGCACCTATTACCCGATGACGGTGAAGAAGCATCTGCGCGCGCAAGAGATCGCGCAGCAGAACCGGCTGCCGTGCATCTATCTGGTCGACTCCGGCGGTGCGTTCCTGCCGCTGCAGGACGAGGTCTTCCCGGACCGCGAGCACTTCGGCCGCATCTTCTACAACCAGGCCAATCTATCTGCGCAAGGCATCCCGCAGATCGCCTGCGTGATGGGCTCGTGCACTGCGGGCGGCGCGTATGTGCCGGCCATGAGCGATGAAACGGTGATCGTGCGCGAGCAGGGCACCATCTTCCTCGGCGGCCCGCCCCTGGTCAAAGCCGCCACCGGTGAAGAAGTCAGCGCTGAAGAATTGGGCGGTGCGGATGTGCACACACGCATTTCCGGGGTGGCCGATCATTTCGCCGACAACGATCTACAGGCGCTGGCGCGGGTGCGCGCGATCATTGCGCAACTCAACTGGCGCAAGCCTGCGCTCTCCATGGCGGTGCAGGCACCGCTGCCGCCGCGGCATGCCGCCGACGAGCTGTATGGCGTGATTCCCGCCGATACACGCAAGCCCTACGACGTGCGCGAAGTGATCGCGCGCATCGTGGATGACTCGCGCCTGGACGAATTCAAGCCGCGCTACGGCAGCACCCTGGTGACCGGGTTTGCGCACCTGCATGGTTACCCGGTTGGCATCATCGCCAACAACGGCATCCTGTTTTCCGAGTCCGCGCTCAAGGGTGCGCACTTCATCGAGCTGTGCACGCAGCGTGGCATTCCGCTGGTGTTCCTGCAGAACATCACCGGCTTCATGGTGGGCCGCAAATACGAGCACGGCGGCATCGCCAAGGATGGCGCCAAGCTGGTGATGGCCGTGGCCTGCGCCAAGGTGCCCAAGTTCACCGTGGTGATCGGCGGCTCGTTCGGCGCCGGCAATTACGGCATGTGCGGCCGCGCGTATTCGCCCAACTTTTTATGGATGTGGCCGAATGCGCGGATCGGCGTGATGGGCGGCGAACAGGCTGCCAGCGTGTTGGCAACCGTGCGGCGCGATGGCATCGAGGCGAAGGGCGGCGCGTGGTCGGGCGACGACGAAGAAGCCTTCAAGTCGCCGATCCGTGCACAGTTCGAACAGCAAGGCCACCCGTATTACGCCAGCGCGCGCCTGTGGGACGACGGCATCATCGACCCGGCCGATACCCGCCGCGTGCTGGGCCTGGGGTTGTCGGCGGCCTTGAATGCGCCGATCGACGCCACGCGCTTCGGCGTGTTCCGGATGTGATGCAGATGCGGCGCGCCGGCCTCGCCGAAACGACACGATGCGCGTGGATACACGCAGGAGTGTTTTCGGCTGCGGGGCCGCAGCGCGCCACGTGCGTACGCACCACAGCGCCGTGCCGGCGCAGTGCAATGCAATGCAATGCAATGCAATGCAATGCAATGCAATGCAACGCAATGCAACGATGCAGCTTTGGGATGCGCCGTGATGGGCAGTGACCTGCCGCAGCGGTTGTTTCTTCTTCGTCCTTCCACCCGCCACCACGGCGGCGTGCAGAGAGCTTTGCCATGACCCAGCACGACACGCCCCAGCACGCCTCCATCACTGGCGCCGGCCAGCCGTATTTCGACAAGGTGCTGATCGCCAATCGCGGTGAAATCGCCTGCCGCGTCATCGCCACCTGCCGCCGCCTGGGCATCGCCACCGTGGCGGTGTATTCGGATGCCGACCGCGACGCGCGCCACGTGCGCCTGGCCGATGAAGCGATCCATATTGGTGCCTCACCGGCGCAGCAAAGCTACCTGCGCGGCGACGCCATCCTTGCCGCGGCACGCGCCAGCGGTGCGCAGGCGATCCATCCCGGCTACGGGTTTTTATCGGAAAATGCAGGTTTTGCCGACGCCTGCGCACACGCGGGGGTGGTGTTCATCGGCCCGCCCGCGCAGGCAATCCGCGCGATGGGCGACAAGAGTGCTGCTAAGGCGCTGATGCAGCGCGCCGGCGTGCCGCTGACGCCGGGCTATCACGGCGACGAGCAGGCACCCGCGTTTCTGCGCGCACAGGCCGATGCGATCGGCTACCCGGTGCTGATCAAGGCCAGCGCCGGCGGCGGCGGCAAGGGCATGCGCCGGGTAGATGCCAGCGCAGCATTCGAAGACGCGTTGGCCAGCTGTCAGCGCGAAGCGCAATCGGCGTTCGGCAATGCGCATGTGCTGGTGGAAAAATACGTCGAGCGCCCGCGGCACATCGAGATCCAAGTGTTCGCCGATACGCATGGCGCGGTGGTGCATCTGTTCGAACGCGACTGCTCGGTGCAACGCCGCCATCAGAAAGTGCTGGAAGAAGCCCCCGCACCCGGCATGACCGAACAGCGCCGCGCGGCGATGGGCAAGGCGGCAGTGGATGCCGCACGGGCGGTGGGCTACGTGGGCGCCGGCACGGTGGAATTCATCGCCGGGCCGGACGGCGATTTTTATTTCATGGAAATGAACACCCGGCTGCAGGTGGAGCACCCGGTCACCGAGCTGATCACCGGCACAGATTTGGTGGACTGGCAGCTGCGCGTGGCCGCCGGCCTGCCACTGCCCAAGCGACAGGACGAATTGCGCATCCACGGCCATGCCCTGGAAGCGCGCCTGTACGCGGAAGATGCCGACCGCGGCTTCCTGCCTTCCACCGGCACCTTGCGGCAACTGCGCCTGCCGGCCGCGAGCGCGCATGTGCGCATCGATGCCGGTGTGGAACAGGGCGACACCATCAGCCCGTACTACGACCCGATGATCGCCAAGCTGATCGTCTGGGATCACAACCGCCCCGCCGCGCTGGCGCGCATGCGCGACGCATTGGCGCACTGCCATGCGATCGGGGTGACCACCAACAGCGCGTTCCTGGCGCGGCTGGTCAGCACGCAGGCGTTTGCGAATGCCGACCTGGACACTGCCCTGATCGAACGCGAGCAGGCGGCGCTGTTTCCCGCGCCGCAGCCGCCGCCCGTGGCATGGTGGTGCCTGGCCGCGGTGCTGGTGGCCGAAGCCGCACCGCACGCGGCCGCCGACCCGGCCGACCCGTTCTCGCCATGGCAACTCGCCGATGGCTGGCGCATCGGCGCACATGCCGCGCGTACGCTGGTGCTGGAGGCCGCAGGCGAGCGCCGCACACTGGCGGTGCGGCCCACCGCCGATGGCTGGCAGGTGGACAGTGCCGATCAAACCCACACGCTGCGCTATCACGCACACGGCGAGCACCTGCGTGTGGACATGGATGGCCGCCAATGGCGCGCGCAGATACTGCGCGATGGCACTGCCATCACCGTGCTCAGTGGCGCGCAGCGCGCGCATTTCCAACATCACGATGCCCTGGTCGAAGCCGAGCAACCGGCGCAGGCCGAAGGTGGCCTCACCGCACCCATGCCAGGCCGCGTGGTCGCGCTGGTTGCGCCGCTCGGCGAACCGGTCCGCCGTGGCCAGGCCCTGGTGGTGCTGGAAGCCATGAAGATGGAGCACACCCTGCATGCGCCTGCCGACGGCACCGTGCAGGCCTATCTGGTGGCCGAAGGCGACCTGGTCGCAGACGGTGTCGCGTTAGTGGAATTCGTGTCCGCGTCTGCGTAGTTGCATCCGCCAGCGTGACCAACGGCACGTTCCCCGGGGCGGCCGCTGCCTCTAGCGTGGCTGCTTCGGCTGGATTGGCCGAGGTTCCCTCCGGAGGCTTTCATGCAACGCCTGCTTCTCGCATCCAGCCTGCTCCTGGCGCTCAGCGCCTGCAGCGACAAATCCGCGCCCGCCAACACCGCTGACGCCGCCGCCCCCGCTGCGGCACCGGCAGCGACTGCGCCGGCCACAGCGCCCGAATTGATCCCGCGCGACGCCCTGTTCGGCAATCCCGAGCGCGCCAGCGTGCGCATCAGCCCCGATGGCAAATATCTCAGCTGGGTCGCGCCACTGGATGGCGTGCTCAACGTGTGGGTGGCGCCGGTCGACGCGCCGGACAAGGCGCGCGCCATCACCAAGGACACCGCACGCGGCATCCGCAGTTATTACTGGACCTATCACAGCGACACCTTGCTCTATCTGCGCGACACCGGCGGCGATGAGGACTTCCACCTCTATGCCGTCAACCTCAGCGATGGCAGCAGCAAGGACCTCACCCCGTTCAAGAAGACCAACGCCGAGGTGTACGGCATCAGCGACCAGCATCCGGACGCGATCATGGTCGGCATGAACGATCGGGATGCCAAATGGCACGACCTGTACAAGGTCGAACTGGCCTCGGGCACACGCACCCTGGTGCAGAAGAACACCGACAGCCTGGACAGCTACCTGCTCGATGGCAATTACCAGCTGCGCTACGCCACCCGCGCCACCGATGACGCCGGCCGCGAGTTACTGGTGCCCGAGGGCAAGGGTTGGAAGAGCGTGGACCGCATCCCGTTCGAGGATGTCACCAATACCGCGCCGGCCGGCCTCACCGATGACGGCAAGACGCTCTACATGCTGGACTCGCGTAACCGCGATACCGCCGCGCTGTACGCGATCGACACCGCCAGCAATGCACGCACGCTGCTGTTCGAAGACGCGCGCGCCGATGCCGGCAGCACCTTGAACGACCCCAAGACCGGCGTGGTGCAGGCCGTGTCCACCGACTATCTGCGCGAAGAGTGGAAGACGCTGGACACCAGCATCGCCGCCGACCTGCAGAAGCTCAAATCCCTCGGCCCAGGCGATGCCGGCATTGCCGCACGCACGCTCGATGACCGCACCTGGATCGTCGCCTATTCGGCCGCCGAAACCCCGCTGACCTACTACCGCTACGACCGTGCCGATGGCGGCAAGCTCACCAAGCTGTTCTCCGCACGCCCGGCGCTGGAGGGCAAACCGTTGGTGCCGATGTGGCCGCAGGAGATTGCCGCACGCGACGGCCTAAAACTGGTCAGCTACCTGTCGCTACCGGCCGAGGCCGACAGCAACCATGATGGCAAGGCCGATAAAGCAGTGCCGTTGGTGCTGTTCGTGCACGGCGGCCCGTGGGCGCGCGACAGTTATGGCTATGGCGCGTACGAGCAATGGCTGGCCAACCGCGGCTACGCAGTGCTGTCGGTGAACTTCCGCGGCTCCACCGGCTTCGGCAAGGCGTTCACCAACGCCGGCAACGGCGAGTGGGCCGGCAAGATGCACTACGACCTGCTCGACGCGGTGCAATGGGCGGTCAAGCAGGGCGTCACCACGCCGCAGGACGTCGCCATCATGGGCGGTAGCTACGGCGGGTACGCGACGCTGGTGGGCATGACCTTCACCCCGGACGCGTTCAAGTGCGGCGTGGACATCGTGGGCCCGGCCAACCTCAACACCTTGCTCGGCACCGTGCCGCCCTATTGGGCCAGCTTCTACAAGCAACTGACCAAGCGCATGGGTGACCCGGCCACCGCCGCCGGCAAGCAGTGGCTCACCGAGCGCTCGCCGCTCAGCCACGTCGACAAGATCAGCAAACCGCTGCTGATTGGCCAGGGCGCCAACGACCCGCGCGTCAAACAGGCCGAAAGCGACCAGATCGTCAACGCGATGAAGGCCAAGAACATCCCGGTGACCTACGTGCTGTTCCCCGATGAAGGCCACGGCTTCCAGCGCCCGGAGAACAGCAAGGCGTTCAACGCAGTGACCGAAGGGTTCCTGAGCCAATGCCTGGGCGGCCGCGCACAACCCATCGGCGCGGACTTCGAAGGCTCCAGCATCACCGTGCCCGAGGGCGCAGACCGCATCACTGGCCTGGCCGATGCATTGAAGACGCATACGCAGGCGATTCGGAAGTAGGCCTGGCGATGCGGTTCGTCGCCAGTGGACGCTGGCGACGAACCGCTCTACGTGGTTATTTCTGCAGCGCGAAAATTCAGGCCGTATCGTTGGGGCCAGCCAGTGTTTTATCTATTCTGGAACCGATGTCTGGCGCACGCGCTGCGTGTGGCGCGCCTCGCTCTCGCCTCTCGGATCGTTGGCGCAAACAGCTTGAACTTGGCCTTACACGTGGTTACCAGCCTGCGTGGGTTCACCCGCCTGCGACCAGATCGCACCGCCAGGGTCCAGCTCCGTGTTGCGCATCTGCTCGGCACGCCAGCCAAATCCGCAGATGGCCAATGGCCCGTCCTGCAGCCCGTCGAGCCCGAGCACTTGTTCGATGTCGACCTCATTGATGGCAGAGGTGACAAACGCGCCCAACCCAAGATCGGTCGCACTGAGATAGACGGTCTGTGCGATATGCCCCACGTCCAGGATCATCGCGCGATAGGCCTTGGCGTGATTGCGATACTTCCAGAAACTACGCAAGAAGCGTGGCGCCAGGATCATCAGCACCGGCGCATCGGCAAACCAGTGCTGCCCGGACAGGGCATTGCGCGCAACAGCAGCAAGCGGCTGCGCAGGCGATGGCAACCGTTGAAGCGCGTGCTCCAGCGGGCGATAGTGGTACAGCCCACTATCCACTCCCTGCACACGCTGCACCAGCAGATAGGTTTCCGTGGGATGCAGACTCCCCCCGGAGGGAACCGGCTTCTTTAGAAACGCCGTGTCATGCCCCACCTCGACGCGCGCACGCGCCATGACGCTGCGCTCCAACATCTGCCCCAACAATTCGGCAGAGAGCAAACGTTGCGGGTCGAAATTGCGGCAGGTCACGCGGCGGGCCAACAGCGCATCAAAAGGCCCTGGCGTGGCACGCGGCAACGGGATTCGCTGGCCAGCGTCGCCACGGTCCACCACCTCTGGCGGAGGTGCGCCGAGACGCTCCACCATGCCTTCGGCCGTTGTCATGCCCTGTGCTTCCATCGTTGCCACGCTGTCTTCGCCTCGCCAGCGTGCAAAGCGATGCCACAGCGCGGCCAGAGGCCACCAGCGCTGCTGCTGGACCTGTTCGTCGTTGCTGCGGTGCTGTGCGTGCTCTGGCTGATCACTGATCACCAGGCCTTGCTTGATCAACTGATCAAGCGACTCGGGCAAGGATGGCAGCTGATCCACAGCGCACCAGCGCACGCTGCTCAATGTACTCAGCCACTCGCGATCGGCTGCGGCGATTTCGACCTCTGCATCCAGATGCGGCGCCAACGCAAAGCAACGGATGCGCCGACGCAGACCATCGCCTCCTGCGAGCAGCTGCGAGAGATCAAACACCGCAGCGTCGCGAAGTTCAAAAAATAGCGTGGCACAGCGACGTAGTTGCATGGGGATCTCTCAAGGACGCATGAGCACGGTCGATATTGTGTCAGCTCACTGGCGTTGCACCCACCCTCACCCTTCAGAACAGACCGATGACCGACCCAGCCAACAACGTCCATGCCCCGTTAGACGCAACCACCGCTGACAAGCTGCTTGAACTGCTTTCCAGTGACGACACCTTCCGTGACTGCTTTCGCTGCAATCCGGCACAAGCACTGGCCAAGATCGGCGCGTGTGGCGCGAGCGCGAACGACAGCGCACCGGTCGCAGGCGAGCCCTATTTCTGCATGACCACTCAACAGCTTGCATCGAAGGAAGACATCGCCCAGGCGCGTGCGGAACTGCAAAGCTACCTGACCGAAAAGACCAATCACACGGTCATCTTTGCCTTCGAATCGGAAAGTATCCGCTCCACCCTGCTGCGCAGGTAAGCAGGCAGACGCGTGACGGGCCAGGCGCGAACAAACGCCAGCGCCTGCTCGCGCGCCGCCTGGTTGCGGCCAAGCGCGTACAACGACTCGGCAACCCACAACTGGGCAAGACGCGCATCCGCAACGTTGAGCGGCTGCAATGTCTGCGATGCGTTGGCTTCGATGTAAGCGCGCCCGCGCTGTTGCGTGAGCCAACGCGCCTGAGCCAACGCCTCGGCATGCCGCCCCGCATCGCTCAAAAGCTTGTAGAGCGCAACACGGGACTGAAACAGATCGTCCTCGCGCGGCCGCAACTGTGCGATTGCCCCGTTGGTGTCGCCCGCAAGCGCGAGGTGCTGCGCTTCGACGATGGTACGCAGCTCGGCAAGCATCGGTGTCTCGTGTGCGAGTGCCGGTTCGATCGTTGCAAGCGCACGCGCGGTCAGGCCATCGTCGCCATGGCGCTGCGCCTGACTGGCAACGATCAGCACCATGGCTGCACTGTCCTGCAGGTTGGCCGCTGCCCAATCCTCGTTGACGACCGCAGTGGCCAGGCGATCGAGTGTTGGCCTCAACAGCGTCGCTGTTGCGCTGGAAGGCGTGGTCAACGCCTCGGTGGTCGCTGCGATGACCGAGAACTGGCGATGGTTGAAGTCATCGTGTTGTTGACTGTGCTGCAAGCCGCGCGCGATCGCCTTGCGTGCCGCGTCCCAATCCGCCTGATCGATCGCCACGCTGGTGCGGTCGATCAACGGGACCACATCATCATTGCTGTAGCCATTGCCCACGATCTGGTCGAGCACGCGCTGCGCGTCTGGGTAGCGTTCCAGCACCGCCAACGCGTTGGCTTGCCGCCGCAGCGGACCAGCGCGATCGGCGTCACCGGAGGTGGCAAAACGTTGCAGCGCCGCCTCCGGCTTTCCCTGGGCCAGCAAAATTCGGCCTACGCGGTCGGCGGCAATCGAACGCAACGGATCCTGCGGTACATCGGCAGCCTGCGCGTACGGCAGCGCTTCGGCAAAACGGTTGGCCTCGAAGAGATGCCACGATGCATTTGCAGTCCCGGCGAAGTTGTCCGGATACAGTGATGCCAGGGTTCTCCACAACGACAGCGCCTTGTCCGGCGCACGTAACTCTGCCGCCCAGGCGTCCAGATACAGCTGATCACGTTGCGGCAGGCGCTGTCGAAAGCGAATGGCCTTGTCGAGGTAGGGAAGCGCTCCCGTGCGGTCTGATATCGCCACCTTGATCCGGGCGGCGCCGAGATACGCCAATGCAAATTCCGGATCGATGGCGACGGCGCGATTGAACAGCTCCAGACCTTCGCGCCATTGACCTTTGACCGTGGCATCCACACCCAGTGCATAGGCGCGCAGCGCATCAAGACTTGCCGTGGTAACCGCCGGTAGCGGGACGGAGGTCTTGTCGATCGAGGCTACTACTTCGCCCAGGCCCTGACGCAATTTTCGCGTGAGCTGATCAACCGAAGAGAGCGCAGACGGCAGCCCATTTCCCTGCACGAATTCCGAGTACACCGTGGTCTGCGTGCGCGGGTCCACCAGCTCCACGCTCAGGCGCAGCTTGCCGCCGATCTCGGCAACGGTGGGCAGGATGACGGCGCTGGCGCCATCACGTATCGCAATCTCCGAGGCGATGGCGCGATCGACAACCACACGGTCCGGGTCGCGCTTCATGCGCGTCACCGTGTCACGCATTTTCATGTCGCTCAGCACATTGACGTAGCGCGACTGCTCCAGACTGATCCGCAGTGCCTGCTCCAATGAGTTGTCAAGCACCGTGTTGCCAGTCAGGTTCCGCAGATCCCCCACCACCACCCAGTCACGTTCGGCGAACGCAATTGCGGGCTCGGCGCGGGTGAAGAACCAGATCGCAACACACACCGTGGTCACCAATAGCGCCTCGGCAAGCAACGCCGCCGGCCGCCGCCACAACGGAATATCCCGCCATGCCTTGGCAGAACTCTTTGGCGCGCGCAGCGGCGTGAGGCCGACTTCGCCGACTTCGTAGATCTCCATCGGCGTGGGCATGCCTTTGAAGCGCCAGCGACCGTGGGATTTCCACAGCAGGCGCTCGCTGGGTGTGCCGAGTTCGCGGGCGGCGCGGTGGGTGAGTGATTCGGCCACCGCCGAGAGCAGGATTTGCCCGGGCCGGGCCATCGACATCAGGCGGGCCGCGGTGGGCTTGGCCAGGCCTTCCACTTCCAGCGGTTTGGCGCCGATGCTCACCGCTTCATCGCTGTTGCGCCAGGTGAGCACTTCGCCCACATGCAGGCCCTGGCGCGCACGCACGACCAGGTCGCGCGTCTCGCCCAGCAGCTTGAGGCCGCGCGCGTAGTCCAGCGCAAAGCCCAGGCCGTCGATCGGGCGATCGAACAACAGCAGCAAGCCGTCGGAGCGGTCGATCAATCGCCCGCGCCAATGCTGCTGCAGCTTGACCACCAGATGGTCGTGCTCGCGGAACAGTGCGGCGGCGGCGTTGTCGCCAATGCGTTCGACCAGCGCGGTGGAATCGCACAGGTCGGTCAACAACAGGGTGCGTAGACGCGGTGCCTGGATCGCTTCCGACGACGCCTCCTTGCGTGCGTGGCTGCGGGTGGTCATCGTTTAGCTGTTGTCCAACGGCAATGCTTCATAGACGCATAGGCTGTTGCCGCCCTGGCGCTTGGCCTGGTACAGCGCAGTGTCCGCGCGCGTATACCAGTCGTTATAGGAGGTGCTGGCGTCGATGCTGCAGACGCCCACGCTCACCGAGCAACTGTGGCAGCCATCCGGGCTGCTGGCCTGGCGCGCCTGCACTGCGTTGACGATGCATTCGCCCATGTGCTGCACCAGCTCGATCGAGCCCTGCGCCACCAGCACGCAGAATTCGTCGCCGCCCAGGCGGCAGACCAGGTCGCCTTCGGCAATCACCGAGCGCAGCGCGTGGGCAACGTTCTGCAGCACGCGGTCGCCGGCCAGGTGGCCGTACTCGTCGTTGATGTGCTTGAAGCGGTCGCAGTCGATCAGGATCAGGCCCACGCCCGGCGCGCCGCCACCGCGGCGACATTCCTGCAGATGCAGGGCGAGGCCGCGGCGGTTGTGCAGGCCGGTGAGCTCGTCGGTGCGGCTGAGTTCTTCGGTGTGGTTGAGCTGATGCGAGGTGACGTAGAGATTGTCCAGCGCCGCTTCCAGGTCGTGATTGCGGCGGCGCAGCTGGCGGATCAGCAATTGCTCGTTATTGACCACGCGCACGATGGAGCGGCGCAGGAAATGCGCCACCATCGACGGGTCGTGATCGACCAAGCGCTGGAAATCGTCGTGTGCCAGCTCGATCAGGCGGCTGTCGACCGAAGCACTGGCGCCGGCACTGCGGGCGTGGTCGCCGATCAGCAGGCCGAGCTCGCCAAAGAACTCGCCTGGGCCCAGATGCTTGAGCATCAGGTCTTCGCCGAAATCCAGGTCGATCTGGCCGGTGACCACGATAAACATCTGCGTGCCCACCGCGCCGCGTTCGAACAAGGCCTGGCCTGCGGCGATCTCGCGCATACGGCCGAAACGCGCGAAAAACGCGAGTTCTTCGGCGGTCATCAAGGCATGCAGCCCATCGGAGAGTGTTTTGGCAACGCTTCCAGTCGGTTCGACGGCGCCGTTGGAGGTATGGCAGGTCATCCAGATCCCTTAGGCCGACCTGCAGCGCCGGCCCGTCGTCGAATCGTACATGAGGGCTTTGTTCAGCACCAGATCACACTATTCTCACAGACAAAGAGACGAAATGACGGGTTTTCAGCGCAAAAAAAGGGTCCGGTTTCCCCGACCCTTCCCCCTCCCGGGGTCGGCACGCTGGTGGCCCGCTGCAGGCTAAGCCGCCTTCTCGCCGTGAAACTGTGCTTCTTCGGTGGAGCCACGCAACGCGGTGGTCGAGGACTGCCCCTGCTGGATCGCCTGCGTCACTGCATCGAAGTAGCCGGTGCCCACTTCGCGCTGGTGCTTGACCGCAGTGAAGCCACGCTCTGCGGCCGCAAATTCGGCTTGCTGCAGCTCGACAAAGGCACTCATCTGGCTGCGCGCATAGCCATGGGCGAGGTGGAACATACCGTAATTCAGCGCGTGGAAGCCGGCCAGGGTGATGAACTGGAACTTGTAGCCATAACTGGCCAGTTCGGTCTGGAACCTGGCGATGGTGGCGTCGTCCAGGTTCTTCTTCCAGTTGAAGCTGGGCGAGCAGTTGTAGGCCAGCAGCTTGCCGGGGAACTTGGCATGGATGGCTTGCGCAAAGGCGCGGGCAAACTCCAGGTCCGGCTTGCCGGTTTCGCACCAGATCACATCCGCGTACGGCGCATAGGCCAGGCCGCGGCTGATGGCCTGGTCCAGGCCGTTGCGGGTCTTGAAGAAGCCTTCCACCGTGCGCTCGCCGGTGGTGAAACCGCGGTCGTTGTCGTCCACGTCGCTGGTGATCAGGTCGGCGGCTTCGGCGTCGGTGCGTGCGATCAAGACGGTGGGCACGCCCAGCACATCGGCGGCCAGCCGCGCGGCATTCAATTTCTCGATCGCCTCGCGGGTGGGCACCAATACCTTGCCCCCCATGTGTCCGCATTTTTTCACCGAGGCCAACTGGTCCTCGAAATGCACGCCGGCCGCGCCAGCTTCGATCATCGCCTTCATCAGTTCGAAGGCATTGAGCACGCCACCGAAACCGGCTTCGGCATCGGCCACGATCGGCTGCAGGAAGTCGATCGCATCATCGCCTTCGGCATGGTGCAACTGATCGGCGCGCAGCAAGGTGTTGTTGATGCGCTTGACCACCGCCGGCACCGAATCGGCCGGGTACAGCGATTGGTCCGGATACATCTGCCCGGCCAGATTGGCGTCGGCCGCCACCTGCCAACCGGAGAGATAGATCGCCTTCAAGCCGGCCTTGACCTGCTGCATCGCCTGGTTGCCGGTGAGCGCGCCCAAGGCGTTGACGAAGGGCGTGGCATGCAGCGATGTCCAGAGTTTGTCCGCGCCCAGCCGTGCCAGCGAATGCTCGACGTGCACGGTGCCGCGCAGGCGCACCACATCGGCGGCGCTGTAATTGCGGGTGATGCCGGCCCAGCGCGGGTGGGTGGCCCAGTCATGCTGAATCTGTTCGGCGGTCTGCAGCGGTGTGCTCATCGTGCGTCTCCTCGGGCAGGGATGGGGCAAATGCAGCGGTGTGATGTGGTGCGGTGCTGCGTGATTGCAGGCAAGGCGTTGCCGTTGCGCGCAGCCCGCAGCTGCAACGCGGGTGTTCTCGAGTGCATCGGTGTGCGTGCCTGCGGCTGCCGTAGCCGGCGCATGCACGCGGCGGTCAGTCGATCAGGCGATACGCTGGAACCGTGAGGAAGTCGGCCAATTCCTCGGCGCGGCTCAGTTGGTCGAGCAAGCCGATGGCCTCGGCGATACGTGCGCCGCCCGGCATGCCAGCAGTGGCGCCCAGGCGCGCCGGCAACTGCCGCAGAGTGGTATCGAGCAGGTGTTGATCGATGGCGGTGCCGTCATCGAGATGGCGGCCGTGATGCAGCCACTGCCACAGTTGCGCGCGGCTGATTTCCGCAGTGGCCGCATCTTCCATCAGGTTATGGATGGGCACGCAGCCATTGCCGTCCAGCCACGCGGCCAGGTAACGCACGCAGACCTCGACATTGCCCTCGAAACCGGCGCGGGTGATGCCGCCGGGCGGTGTGGCAATCAACATGTCGGAGGTGATGTGCACATCGTTGCGCAGCACATGGTGTTGATGCGCGGTGGGCATGTGCTCGTCGAACACCGCCATCGCCACCGGAATCAGTGCCGGGTGCGCCACCCAGGTGCCGTCATGGCCGGCACTGACCTCGCGCAGCTTGTCGGCACGCACGCGCGCCATGGCCTGTTCGTTGGCGGCCTCGTCGTGGTTGATTGGAATCTGCGCGGCCATGCCGCCCATTGCATGCGCGCCGCGACGATGGCAGGTCTTGATCAGCATTTCCGAATACGCCTTGAGAAACGGCTGGGTCATGGTGACCTGGCCACGCTCGGGCAGCACGCGGTCCGGATGTGCGCGAAAGGTTTTCAGGTACGAAAAGATGTAGTCCCAACGGCCGCAATTGAGCCCGACGATGCGTGCGCGCAAGGCGTGCAGGATCTCGTCCATCTCGAACACCGCCGGCAGCGTTTCGATCAGCACGGTGACCTTGATCTGCCCGTGCGGCAGGCCGAGCATCGCTTCGATATGCGCCAGCGCGGTCTCCCACAGCGCGGCTTCTTCCATGCTCTGCAACTTGGGCAGATACAGGTACGGGCCGCGGTCCTTGGCCATCAGCGTACGTGCGTTGTGGAAGGCGAACAGCGCCGCATCGAACAAGCCGCCGGCCATCGGCTGGCCATCGATCAACACGTGCTTTTCGTCCAGGTGCCAGCCACGCGGGCGCACGATCAGCACCGCACGTTCGTGTTCCGGACGCAGCGCGTAGTGCTTGCCGTTGGGCGCGTCGAACGTCAGCTCGCCGCGGACCGCCGCCGCCAACGTGCGCTGCCCGATCAGCAGGTTGCGCCAGGTAGGCGCGGTGGAATCTTCGAAGTCGGCCATGAACACCTTGGCGCCGGAGTTCAGCGCGTTGATGACCATCTTCGGATCGGTGGGGCCGGTGATCTCGACCCGGCGGTCCTGCAGGGCGGCCGGCAGTTCGGCCACGCGCCAGTCGCCGGCGCGGATGGTACGGGTGTCGGTGCGAAAGTCGGGCAACTGGCCGGCGTCGAACGCGGCCTGGCGGCTGCGACGCTGGGCCAGCCGCTGCTGGCGGCCGGGCTCGATCGCCCGGTGCAGCGACACCAGCAGGGCCAGCGCGGCAGCGGGGAGCAGCTCGGCCTGACCCGCCAGCTGGGTGGTCAGCGACACGCCGGGGGTGGCACGGTCAGCGGCGGTGGGACGGGCGGAAGCGGCGGTGGCAGACATTGGGGGAATCCTGGTGTGATCCGGAGCTCCAACCTGCGCCTCGGCAATCTATTTGACAAAGCAGTTTTATCAATGCTGTAAATAAGCCTGACTTATAGTTAGGCGCAAACTCCTAAAGCCATGGCGCCAACCCCGCGGTTTTCCTACAAATCCGACCGCCTCAAGCCGCTGCGCGCGTTCTGCCAGACGGTGCGACTGGGCTCTGTCTCACGCGCCGCTGAGGCGCTATATGTGAGCCAGCCGGCGGTGACCCTGCAGTTGCAGGCGCTGGAGCGTGACCTGGGGGTGGCGCTGTTCGAACGCTCCGGCCGGCGGTTGGCGCCCAGCCGCGAAGGCCAGCTGCTGTACGACATGGCGCTGCCGCTGGTGGAAAGCCTGGACGGCCTAGAGGCCGCCTTCCGCGAGAAGGTGCGCGGGCTGGACGCCGGCGAACTCAACATCGCCGCCAACAGCTCCACCATCCTGTATCTGCTGCCGCGCATCGTGGAGAACTTCCGCGCGCGCCATCCGGACGTGCGCCTGACCCTGCACAACGCCATCAGCGCCGACGGCACCGACCTGCTGCGCGAAGACGCAGTGGATCTGGCGATCGGCTCGATGCTGGACGTGCCGGCCGACCTTCATTACGCGCCGGTCTACCGCTTCGAGCAGTTGCTGATCACCCCGCCCGACCACCCGCTGGCCAGACAGCGCACGGTCTCGCTGCAGGACCTGTCGCCGTATCCGTTGATCCTGCCGCCGCGCCGGCAGGTGACCTATCGCCTGGTCGATCTGGTCTTTCAGCAGGCGCGCGTGCCCTACACGGTGGCGTTGGAAGTCGGCGGCTGGGAGGTGATCAAGCAATACGTGGCGATGGGGATGGGCATTTCGATCGTCACCGCGATCTGCCTGACTGATGCCGACCGCGACAAACTCGCCGCCCGCTCGCTCAAGGACTATTTCCCCACCCGCAGCTACGGCGTGGTGGTGCGCAAGGGCAAATACCTCTCGCCGCAGGCACGCGCCTTTATCGAGCTGATCCAGCCGGACCTGTTCACCCCGCGCGGCTACGACGAGAGTGGTCACTCCGAGCGCTGAGCGCGCGCTACGCTGAGCTCTACGTCCACGCGCCATGCCCGCTACGATGACCGACCTTGTGAGCCGTTATGCCGAACGCGCCGCACCTGCCGCGTTGCGCGGACAACTGCTGTGCAGCTGGCGATTTCGCCAGGGTGCGGCGGCGGACGCGCCGGTGCGGGTGCTGCCTGACGCGCATGTCGACCTGATCTGGGATGGTGCGCAGCTGTTCGTGGCCGGGCCGGATCGCGCGGCCAACCTGGCCTGCGTGCCGGCCGGGCGCGTGCTCAGCGGTGTGCGCCTGGCGCCCGGGGCGGCCACGGCGGTGCTGGGCACCGCATTGCACACGCTCACCGACCAGCGCGTGGCATTGGACGCGTTGTGGGGCACCGCCGGGCTGGCCTGGCAGCACCGGCTCGAAGACGGCGCCGACCCCGTGCTGACGCTGCAGGCACTGTGTCAGCAGCACGCTGGCCGCAGCGACCCGACCATGGCCTGGCTGTTCGCACAGCTGGCGGCCGGCATGCCGATGCAGCTGGCCGCGCTCACCGCCACGCTGGGCATCAGCGAGCGTGCGCTGCGGCGGCGCTGCCAGACCGCCTTCGGTTATGGCGCCAAGACCCTGGAGCGGATTCTGCGGCTGCAGCGCTTTTTGGCCATTGCACACCGGCACCGCACCCTGACCGACGCCGCGCTGGCGGCAGGTTACGGCGATGCGCCGCACCTGGTACGCGATGCCCGCCAGCTGGCCGGGCTGGCGCCGCGCGAGCTGGTGCAGCAACACGCGCGGTGAGTTGGCCGTTTTCGCCAAGCCACGGGTGCGCGCGGCCGGCATGCTGGGTCCCTCGCCTTCGCAAGGACCCGTGATGGATACCCAGTACCGTATCGACTATCTCGAATTCGCCGTCACCTCGATCGCCGCCGCCAAGGCTTTTTACGGCCAGGCCTTCGCGTGGACTTTTCAGGACTATGGCCCCGACTACTGTGAGTTCCGCGATGGACGGCTCAGCGGCGGATTCTTCCACGGCACGCCGCAGCCCGGCGGCGCCCTGGTGGTGCTGGCCTCCGACGACCTGGCACAGAGCCAGGCGCGCATCGAAGCCGCCGGCGGGCAGATCACCCGGCCGGTGTTCGCCTTTCCCGGCGGGCGGCGCTTCCACTTCACCGATCCGCATGGTTATGCGCTGGCGGTGTGGTCGAAGGACTAGCGGCGACTGCGGGGACGCTCGGCCTGCAGGCCGCTTCGCTGGAAGCGCGTGACCCGCAGGTCGTGGGCAGCACAGCTGGGCGTCTCCAGGAGTTGCTGCGCCAACGCGACGGCGGCAGCACGGCTTGCCTATGCAAGTGCCGACTTGCGCAGGTCATCTGTAGCGGCTTGCGCGCGTGCCCGCCATCCGAGAGCCAACACCCGGCACGCGCAATGCGCACTCACTGACGCGCGTACACGCCCAGGAACATGTCCACCGCCGACGCCGCGACCTGCGCCTGCTCTTCCGGCGACAGCGCCGGCTGGCCCAGGGCCAGCTGCGGCCAGAACGCAAAGCCCTTCACCAGGGCCTGCAATTGCTGCGCGGCAAAGGCCGGGTCCACTGCCACCAGCCGGCCGTCGGCCAGCGCGGCGCGCACCCATGTGGTGGTGCCTTCCTCCTTGCTGCCCAGCTGCGCGAGCAGTTCGCGTGCTCGCGCCGGCGAGTGGATGCCCTCGGCAATCGCCACGCGGGATAGATCGATGAAGGCTGGGTCTTCCAGCAGCCGCAGTTTCTGCTGCAGCAACTCCAGCAGCTGCGGCCGCAATGGCTGGCCGGGCTGATACGCCAGGCTCACCGCCTCGGCACTGCGCTGCCATAGCCCGCGCAGGATCTCGCCGAACAGCGTGTCCTTGCTGGGGAAATGGTTGTAAACCGTGCGCTTGGAGACGCCAGCGGTGGCCGCGATGCGGTCCATGCTGGTCGCCTCGAAGCCCTGCTGGCGGAACTCGGCGATCGCCGCTTCCAGGATCGCGTGACGCTTGCGGTCGGTCAGCCGCTGCGGCGCAGCGAAAGTGGACGAGTGAATGGACATGCGCTGATTTTACACCGGGCAGTTTACTTTCACGTCGCGGAAACTACACTGTGCAGTGTAATCACTTCCCCGCCGACGGATTCCGCCCGTGCCCCCCCCTTCTTCCGCTTATGCCGCTTCGCCGCAGTTCCGCAATGGCCGGTTTCGCAACGCCCAGCCCACGCTGACCACCTCGCTGCGCCTGGGCGAGCAGCTGCGGTTGCTGTGGACGTTCTTCTTCGACAAGCCACGCGACACCGTACCGTCCACACCACCGCCGGTGTTGCCGCTGACTCGCGCGCAGCTGCTCGCCGCGCCGGACCGCAGCCTGTACCGGCTTGGCCACTCCACCGTGTTGCTGAAGCTGGCCGGCGGTTTCTGGCTCACCGACCCGGTGTTCGCCAAGCGCGCCTCGCCGTTTTCCTTCGCCGGCCCCAAACGCTTCCATGCCCCGCCGATTGCACTGGCCGACCTGCCGCCGCTGGCCGGGGTGATCCTGTCGCACAACCACTACGACCACCTGGACCGCGCCACCATCCGCGCACTGGCCGACCGCGTTGGCGTTTTCGTCGCGCCGCTGGGCGTGGGCGATTTACTGGTACGTTGGGGCGTGGACCCGGCCAAGGTGCGGCAGCTGGACTGGTGGGACTCGCTCAACGTGGACGGTGTGCAGCTCACCGCCACGCCATCGCAGCACTTTTCCGGGCGCGGGTTGTTCGATAGCGGCCGCTCGCTGTGGTGCTCGTGGGTGATCCAGCACGAGGAGCTGCGGGTGTTCTTCAGCGGCGACGGTGGCTACGCGCCGCACTTCAAGACCATCGGTGAGCAGCTCGGCCCGTTCGATGTGGCGCTGATCGAAAACGGCGCCTACGACCAGCAATGGCCGCATGTGCACATGCAACCGGAGCAGAGCCTGCAGGCATATCTGGACGTGGGCGGGCAGACGCTGCTGCCGATCCACAACGGCACCTTCGATCTGGCCATGCACGCCTGGCAGGAGCCGCTGGACCGGATCGTGGCGTTGGCCGATAGCGCCGGCGTTGCGCTGGTCACGCCGTGCATGGGCGAGCGGGTGGATCTGCAGGCGCCGGCCAATCGCGTGCGTTGGTGGCGGCAGGATGCGGCGGCAGCGGCGTCGGATGGAATGGTGGTGACGCGGTAACTGGCCTGAGGCATGCCGACGCGTTGCCATGACGTTTTGATGGCACACCTCGCACGCGGATGCGCGCGGCACCCGTCGCCGCGTGACGCTTCACCAACCCTGCCATGGGAAGCAGCGCACCCGACCTTGGCGCCCACACCTACAGGGGGATTCGGGTGCAGCGACATCGGTTCTGCTATCCGGCAAAGATGCACACTGTAGAGTGGTTCAATCTCTGAGCAATGCGATCCGCAGTTTGATCTTTCATCGGCAACGGTTTCGTCGCGTGCTTGAACTCAGTGCTCTTTTCGAGCCATGGCGACCACGCCGCCCCTCGACAATGCGCCCAGCTCAGGGCTGCGAGGCGATCGCATTCCTCGGCACCGGCCATTGATCGATGCCGCCACTGCATCAAGCGCCAGGAGAAATCTGATGAAACCTGCTGCATCTGCCAATCCGCCCAGTCGCACTGTGTCAGCGTCGAGTGCTCACATCCATGAGATCGAAGAAGAAGCGTCCCAGGATGCCTCGCCCAGCCATTCGGATGCCCAGCCCGGTGGCCCATTGACCAAGCTATCCAGCCGCCCGAACAAGCGCGGCAAGGAGACCGCAGACGCCACTGCGGACGCATTTCATACGGCTAGCCACCTGCACACGGTTGGTCTGCAGATTTCGCAGCCTGTAATGCCGTCGCATCCTGGCAAAGCGTCGCTGGTGCGACTCAAAGAGAAACTGGCTGACGACAACAACCGTGCCGTCGAGCCGCAACTGGCCGCCGAATTGATCAACAAGGTCAGGCCGATGAAACTGCCGGACACCACCGGCGTGCAGGAACGCGCAGCGACACACACAGATTTGTTGAGCCGCATCCACGAAACGGATGCGATGGCTTGGTACCAGGCGCAGGGATTGAGCGACGTCGAGGTTTCCGACTTACGACGCACCGCGCTGTTGTCCGGCATGCCCAATCCCACCGGTAGTTTTCTAAACAATGCGATGCAGTTCATCGTTTCGCCGTGGATCAACTACGCAACCCGTCAGCCATGGGCAGGCGCAGGATTGGGCTTTGCAACAGCGGCCGTCGCCGCACCGATGAATGCGGCCCAGCAGTCGGCAGTGGTCAGCCTGTGCGAATCCATCCGCGAGCATGGCGGTCACGTCATCGTGCCGGACAAGAATCAGATCAACGACAAGCATTGGCTACCGGACCTTGCGAAGGCGCTGGAAAGGCATATTGTCGAATTCAGCGGGTGCTTAGAAAATTTCAGACAACTCAAGCGCGCCGCAGACCAGACTCCCGCCGCACCGCCAACTGACGCCCTCATCGCCGCTGCCCACCAATTGCTGCAAGCCGAAAAGCGCCTGCATCAGGCGCAGCACGACTTTGTCATGACCCAGGGCGCGCACGACCGGCAATGGATGGGCAATCGCTGGCAGGCCGTCCCGCGCATCCTGCGTTCGCCATTGGCGGGCATGCTGGGCCTGCTGAGCAAAACCGGCGCAATGCGGGCGCTGTCGCCGACCGCGCAGACCGTCGGTGCCCTGTTGATGACAGCTGCGCAGCATGTGGCCGCCGGCTTCGACGAACAGGCAAAACAGGACTACAACAACAAGCTCAATCTGCTGTACGCCGATGTATTGACCGAGACGGGTAAATTGAAACTTGCACGTGGCGAGCCGGTTGCGGCAGAGGAGATCGATCAGATCAAACTGCGCAAACTGATCCAGTCTCCCACGCAGGCTCTGGTGAAACGCGTCATCAACGGACTGGTGTCGATGGAAAAAGCGCTCAAGGCGGAACTGGCCGCGTCGCCCTCGCCGCAGGGGACGGCGGACGCCGACAACCTGGATCTGCAAGCGGGCCACGGCGCCGGCCCGGCGAAGGCACTGAAACTGCTGAGCCAGGATCTACAAGCCTTGCGCGAAGGCAAGTTGGACGAACTCGATCCAGACGGTGTCGCTGCAGCGGTGCTGCTCGGCGCCGAGAAGTCGGTGGTGTCGGAGCAACTGATCAACGATATCGCCAAGAAGTACACCTCGCGCGAGTTCTCCGCACAGACCGCCCAACGCATTGGCCAGATGTTCCATCTCGGCGTGCTGGGCAGCGCGGCATCCTCGGTGATCGGCAAGGCCAGCTCTGCGGCGCAGGGTGGAACGCGCAACGTGCCGACCGCACAGACCCTGGCGATCTCTGCCCTGTCCGGAACCATGGCTACGGTCGGCGCGCTGAATCAGCACACCGCCATCACCGTCAAGAACAATCGCCGTGAGGGCGACACCGACATCGGATTGAAGCAGCAAGTCTTACGTGGCGTGATGGGGGGGGCCAACGAAGCGCTGTCCCAGCGTCGGGCGACCAAGGCGAGCCGAGCGATCAACGCGCTACTGCAAGGCAACGATGTGGAACAGCTGTTGGGTCAGGCCAAAGCGCTCACCCAACCGCACGGTGCCACGTCCTCCGCAGCGCAGGCCGCGCCGTCGCTGACCCTGCCGCAGGCAGTGGAGCGGCTGCGTCCGGGAACAGCGCCCACATCGCAGTCGCACGAAGTGATCGTGCAGATCGAGGATGATCAGGCGCCGCAACCGGCATGATGCGGCGCCGACCGCGGCGCATCAAAAGCGACGCAACAAAAACGGGATGGCCTTGCGGCCATCCCGTTTCGATTGCTAACCGCATGCACTACACGCGCATACGTCAACGACCCACGCGCATCACTTACTCCGTCAAACCACGGTTTTCCAACAGCGCCTTGACGCTGGGATCCTTGCCACGGAAATCGCGGTACAGCGTCGCCAGATCCACGGTATTGCCGCGCGAAAGGATCTTGGCGCGGAAGGTGTCGCCGTTCTTGCGGGTCAGGCCGCCATTTTCCTTGAACCACTCGAACGCGTCGTCATCGAGCACTTCCGACCAGAAATAGGCGTAGTAGCCGGCCGAATAACCGCCGCCCCAGATGTGGTCGAAATAGGTGCTGCGGTAGCGCGGCGGGACTTCGGCCAGATCGACCTTGAAGCGCTTCAACGCATCGACCTCGAACTTGCTCACGTCCTGCAGCGGTGCATCGGCCGGCTGGGTGTGCCAGGCCAGGTCGAGCAATGCCGCCGACAAGTACTCGGTGGTGGCGTAGCCGCTGTTGAAGGTCTTGGCCTTCTTGATCTTCTCCACCAGGGCATCGGGCATCGCTGCACCGGTCTGGTAGTGCTTGGCGTAGTTGGCGAAGACCTTCGGGTCGGACGCCCAGTGCTCGTTGAACTGCGAGGGGAACTCGACAAAGTCACGCGAGGTGCTGGTGCCGGCGATCGAGGGGTACTTCACCTTGGAGAACATGCCATGCAGTGCGTGACCGAACTCATGGAACAAGGTGGTGACGTCATCAAAGCTCAGCAGCGCCGGCTGGCCCGCGGCGGGCTTGGTGAAGTTGCACACGTTGTAGACCACCGGCTTGGTGCCGGTCAGCCCGTCCTGCTCCACGAACACATCCATCCAGGCGCCACCGGACTTGCTGTCGCGCTTGAAGTAGTCGGTGTAGAACAGCGCCATCGAGGTGCCGTCCGCATCGAACACTTCGTACACCTTCATGTCCGCGTGATAGGTCGGGATGTCGGTGCGCTGCTTGAAGGTGATGCCATACAGCTGCGTGGCCGCGTAGAAAACGCCGTTCTGCAGCACGTTGTCCAGTTCGAAATACGGCTTGATCTGCGATTCGTCCAGGTCGTACTTGGCCTTGCGCACCTGCTCGGCGTAGAAGTCCCAATCCGCCGCAGCGAGCTTGAAGCCGCCCTGCTGCGCATCGATGACCTTCTGCATCTCGCCCACTTCGCGGCGCGCCTTGGCGGTCGCCGCCGGCACGGTGTCGGTCAACAGCTTGAGCGCGGCGTCGGGCGTCTTGGCCATCTGGTCGCCCAGGCTGTAGGCGGCGTAGCTGTCGAAGCCGAGCAGCTTGGCTTTTTGCGCGCGCAGCTGCGCCAGCCGCTGGATGGTCTGGCGGGTGTCGTTGGCGTCGCCCTGTTCGGCACGGGTTTGCGAGGCTTTCATCACCTGCGCGCGCAGGTCATGGTCCTTCAGCGAAGCCAGCACCGGCTGCTGGGTGGTGTTCTGCAGGGTCAGCAGATACTTGCCATCGAGCTTGCGCGCCTTGGCGGCATCGGCGGCGGCGGCGATGTCGCCCTCGCTCAAGCCATCGAGCTTGGCCTTGTCGTCGACCACCACGGCGGCAGCAGCCGAGGCAGCCACCAGCTTGGTATGGAACTGCGTGGAGAGCGTGGTCTCCTCCACGTTGAGCTTGCGCAAGGTGGTCTTGTCGGCGTCGGACAGCTGCGCACCGGCGCGCACCAGCTCTTCGTAATGGCGTTCGACCAGGCGCTTTTGCTCCGGCTCCAGGCTGAGCGTGTCGCGTTGGTCGTAGATCGCCTTGACGCGTGCGAACAGCTTGGGATCCAGATTGATCTCGTCCTGGTGCGCGGCCAACTTGGGCGCCACCTCTTCCTGGATTTTCTGGCGGGCGTCGCTGGTATCGGCCTGCACCAGGCCAAAGAAAATGCGCGAGACGCGGGTGAGCGTTTCGCCGCTGCGCTCCATCGCCTCGATGGTGTTGTCGAAGTTGGCCGGCTCGGGGTTGTCGGCAATCTTGCGCACGTCCGCCAGATGCTGGCGCATGCCTTCTTCGAACGCAGGCAGGTAATCGCTGTCCTGGATCTTGTCGAACGGCGGCGCCTGGAACGGCAGCGTGCTGGCGGTCAGCAGCGGGTTCGGCGCGGCATCCGGGGTCTGGGTGGTAGCGGTCTTCTCGGGCACGGTGGTGGACTCCTTACCGGACGAATCTTTTCCAGAACAAGCAGCCAGTGCCAGGGTGATGGCAGCGGCCAGAACGACGGTACGCGACATGGCGTGTAATTCCTGAGTGGGTAACAGCAGCCGGCCACGCTAGCGGGTTTCGTCGCGTGTGGCATGTGCCGTTGGATTGGATGGATGAACGCAGTGGGGCTGCGAGATCGCGTGCCGTCCAGGCGCCATCGCCTGGGCCGCCGCTGCGTCGTCATGCGCGCCGGATGTGGTAGTGGGCTGGCACGCGCCAGTCTTCAACGCGCTACCGGGCAAGCGCAGCAGCGTTACAGCGCCTCGTCCTTGAAGATCGCCACATGCGCAGTGCCATCGGCACCGATCCAGCCGCGGTACATGCCCTCGGTATTGAACGGAAATGCGGCATTGCCCTGCGCATCCAGCGCAATTGCGCCACCGTCGCCGCCGGCCTTGGGAATCTGCTGATCGATGACTGCCTCGGCCGCCTGTTGCAGCGATTGCCCGGCATATTTCATACGCGCGCAGATGTCGTAGGCGGCCACCGCACGTATATAGAACTCGCCCCAGCCGGTGCCGGACACCGCGCACTGGGTGTTGGCATAGGTACCGGCGCCGATGATCGGCGCGTCGCCCACGCGGCCGTAGCGCTTGTTGGTCATGCCGCCGGTGGAGGTACCGGCGGCCAGATGGCCGTCGCGGTCCAGCGCCAACGCGCCCACGGTACCGAAGTGCTTGGCGGTTTCCAGATCCAGTTCGGCTTGGGCCTGGCGGTCACCGGCCTCGGCCTTGAGCGCTTTTTGCAGTTGCTGCCAACGCTTGTCGGTACGGAAATAGCTGGGATCGACCAACGCGATGCCCTGCTCGCGCGCGAACTGCTCGGCGCCGTCGCCGACCAGCATCACATGCTTGGAGCGGTCCATGACACTGCGCGCCAACAGGATCGGGTTCTTGACCGTGTGCACGCCAGCGATCGCGCCGGCCTTGCCGCTGGCACCATCCATGATGGCGGCATCGAGTTCGTTCTTGCCATCGTGGGTGAACACCGCACCGCGCCCGGCGTTGAATTGCGGCGCATCCTCCAGCACGGTGATGGTGGCGGCCACCGCATCCACCGCGCTACCGCCGCGCGTCAACACCGCATGGCCAGCACGCAGCGCGCGCTGCATCGCCTCGCGTGCCTGCGCTTGTTCCTCCGGCGACAGGCTGGATTTCTCCACACCGGCGCCGCCGTGGATCACCAGCATGGGTGTCGCGGCCCACACCGGGCCGGTGGCCCACAGCAGCAACGACAGGCACAACACGCGGGCAGATGACATTGGCGTTCCTCGCAAGGCGTGGCCGGCGCTCGCCACCACGCAAACAGGGGATGGTGGGCTCAAAGCGTATCGCGGTGCTTGCCGCGCCACGGGCGGTACCAGGTGCGCACGGCGGCGATATCGGCGGCCATGTCGGTGCCGGTCCAGAACGGCTCGCCGATGCCCACGGTCTTGCTGGGGTAATCGAAATACACCGGCAGGATCGGCACCTTGGCATCGGAGGCGATCTTCCAGAACCCCGCCTTCCAGTTTTCGACGCGCTTGCGCGTGCCTTCCGGGGTGATCACGTACCACATCTGCTCGGAGTTGCGGATCAACCGCACCGCCTGGCCAATGGTGCCTTGCGGCGAGCTGCGGTCCAGCGGGATGGCGCCGAGCTTGCGCAGCAGCGGCCCCAGCGGCCACCAGAACAGCTGCGCCTTGCCCAGCACGCGCACATCGAAGCCGAGCGCGAACTTGGCCGCAAAGCCGAGAAAACCGTCCCAGTTGGAGGAGTGCGGGGCGACGATCATCACCAGCTTGGGCTCGTCGGGCAGCCGGCCGACCAACCGCCAGCCGGTCAACCGCAGCGCGGTGCGGCCGAGCCAACGGCCGAAGCGGCCATGCGCACGCGGCATGCGTGGTGGTGAGGGTTGCAACAGGATGTTGGCCTGCGTTACCGGCGGCAACGACGGGTCAGTGTCACTCACGCTTACTCCCAGTGGGACGCAGAGCGTCCACGTTTGATCTGGCTACGCTCACGCTTGGCATCCAGCCGCCGTAGCTTGGCACCATGGCTCGGTTTGGTGGCCACGCGGCGCTTGGGCACCGACAGGCATGCATTGATGATCTCGGCCAGCCGCTCGCGCGCATCTTCGCGGTTACGGTCCTGGGTGCGGAACCGCTGCGCATCGATCACCAGCACGCCGTCGGCGGTCATGCGGCGATCGCGCCGCGACAGCAGCCGCGCGCGCAACGGTTCCGGCAGCGACGGCGAGCCGGCCACATCGAAGCGCAGCTCCACCGCCGTCGACACCTTGTTGACGTTCTGCCCGCCGGCGCCGCTCGCGCGCACGAAGCGCTCGACGATCTCGCTGGGCGGGATCGCCAGGTTGGGGGTGATCTGGATGGGTTCACTGGCCATGCGCCGGATTGTATCGGGACGGGCGTGGACGCGCGCGCGAACGCCAGCGTCATCCCGTATGCTGCGGCCGGTCCCCCGACTGCAGGATGCTCCGATGACACCCACCGCTTTCATTTCGGCCCGCCGCCATGCCCGTCGCCTGCTGGTGCTGCTGGCGCTGGCACTTGCCGCGCCGGTGGCCTGCGCCCAGGCGCCCAGCGATGCCGACGTCAACCGGCTGCTGGCCGCTTCGCGCGCACAGACCATGCTCGACACCATGCTGCCGCAGATCGAAGCGATGCAGCAGCAGCAGTTCGCCCAGCTCACCGCGCAGCGCCAGCTCGATGCCGACCAGCAGGCGCTGCTGCAGCGCATCCAGGACCGCACCCGCCAGACCGTGCGCAAGGCGCTGTCGTGGTCGGAGCTGCGCCCGATGTACGTGGACCTGTACAAGCGCTCGTTCTCGCGCGAGGACGTGATTGCCATGGCCGAGTTCTACGAGAGCTCGGCTGGCCAGAGCCTGCTGGACAAGACCCCGGCACTGACCCAGAACCTGATGGGCGCCATCCAGCAGAAGATGCTGCCGCTGTTTACCGATCTGCAGAAAGATCTGGAAAAGATCGTCAATGAGCCGGCGGCGGCGCAGAAGCCCTGAAGAACTGGGATTGGGGAATTGGGATTGGGGATTCGTAACAGCGTGATCCGTGCGGCGAATGCCGATGCGGAAGAGCATGCGGATGCGGATGCCAGGTCGATCGCGTTGACGATTCCGGCGGTGCCCCAGCTTTCCTCCAGTGAGAGAAGCCTGCTCCAACTCCCTCTCCGCCGGGAGAGGGAGTTGGGGTGAAGGCGGTAAGCGGCGAAGCAGCACGTGTATCCAAACTTCACCAGGCTTCGCTCGCACCCTCATCCGCCCCTACGGGGCACCTTCTCCCGAGGGGGAGAAGCAACAGTCAAGCCCCTCTCCCGTCGGGAGAGGGGTTGGGGTGAGGGTACGGCTGCCTAGAGACGTTGCCGTTCGACGTTAAGGCACGGACAGATCAATGACCACGCCGCATCACTGCACGTGTGTCGTGCCTTGCAACCCCGCCACGTCCCACCCGAACAACGCACACGCTTTCGCAAACTCCACATCCAGCGGCGCCACCACGCTGATGCGCCTGCCATCGGCAGGATGCGGGAAGCCCAGGCGTTCGGCATGCAGCAACATGCGGTGGATGCCGAGCATGCGGAAGCTGCGGTTGTGGCGGCCATCGCCATGGCTGGTGTCGCCGATCATGTGATGCGACAGGTGCTTGAGATGCCGGCGGATCTGGCGAAAGCGCCCGGTCTGCGGCTGGCAACGCAGCAAGGCATAGCGCGAGGTGGCAAAGCCGGTGGACGGGATCTCCAGCTCGCCGGTGGCCAGGCGCTGGAAGTGGGTCACCGCCGGCTTCTTGATCGGTTTGCCCGGGCCGCCATCCAGATCGTGGTCGACGATGAAGCGCTCCTCGGCGGGCCAGCCGCGGCAGATGGCCAGATAATCCTTCTCTACCTCGCCGGCCATCAAGGCCTTGCCTAGCGCGCTGGCGGTGTCGCGATCGAAGGCCAGCAACAGGCAGCCGCTGGTGGCGCGGTCGAGCCGGTGCACCAGAAAGATCGGGCGGCCCAGCTGCACGCGCAGACGGTCCGCAAGAAAATCGTCTTCCCCGCGCGCCAGCTTGCTGTCGTGGACCATCAGGCCCGCGGGTTTGTCGACAACGGCCAGGACGGCGTCCTGGTAGAGAATCTGCAATGGATCAGGGGATGTGCTCACCGGCGGATTATCCGCGTCGCCGACAGCGCATGCCACTGCGTTGCCGCGCCACGACTCAAGGGCCGCGCTGGGGCTCCGCTGCAGGCACTGCCTAAATGCAGCCGAATGCAGCGGGCCACCTATCGCAATGTGTCAGCGGCGCAGCCAGGCGATCAGCAAGGCTGCCGAGCCGGCGCCGCCGCTGATCCAGCTCCACACCGGCACCGTGCCCAGATACCAGCCGTCCGGATGCAGGCCATACAACACGGCGGCGACCACCAGCAGCCCGCTGCCGGTGATGGCGGTGACCACGCGGGTCTGCAGCTTGCGTAGGCTCAGGTCCAGCGCACGCAATTCGCTCGAGCGGATGTCCAGCTGGTGCCGGCCTTCCACCTGCTGCTTCAACCAGCTATGCACCAGGCGCGGCATGTCCGGCGCGTGGGTCATGATCTCCGGCAGGCGCTTGCGCAGCTCGCCCAGCACGCGGCGCGGGCTGTAACGCTCGCGCAGGATGCGTTCGAGCACCGGCCGCGCCACGGCCCAGATGTCGAGTTTGGGATCGAGCTGGCGGCCCACGCCTTCGATGTTGAGCAGCGTCTTCTGCAGCAGGATCAGCTGCGGCTGCAGCGTCAATTCATAGCGCTGCGCCACGCGGAACAACTTGATCAATACCTCGGCCAGCGAGATCTCCGACAACGGCCGGGTGAAGTACGGCTCGCACACCGAACGCGCGGCCGCTTCCAGCTCGTCGATACGCACGTTGGACGGCATCCAGCCCGCCTCCACGTGCAGCTCGGCCATGCGGCGGTAATCCTTGTGGAAGATCGCCATGAAGTTCTCGGCCAGGTAGTACTGATCTTCTTGCGAGAGCTGGCCCATGATGCCGAAATCCAGCGCAATGAAGCGCGGATTGAGGCGCCGCTCCGGGTCCGAATCGACCCAGATGTTGCCGGCGTGCGCATCGGCGTGGAAGAAGTTGTCGCGGAAGACCTGCGTGTAGAACACGCGCACGCCCTTGGCGGCCAGCGCCTTGCGGTCGATGCCGGCGGCGTCGAGCTTGGCCACGTCATCGGACGGGATGCCGTACACGCGCTCCAGCGTGAGCGCGCGCTCGGCGGTGTGCGACCAGATCACCTCCGGCACGTACAGATCGTCCGAGCCTTCCCAGAACCGCCGCAATACACTGGCGTTGGCGCCTTCGCGCTGCAGATCCAGTTCGGCCGACAACGTGCCTTCGATCTCGGCCACCACTTCGCGCGGGCGGATCTTGTCGGCGCGCGGATGGGTGCGCTCGACCAGCGTGGCCAGCGAATGCAGCAGCGCGATGTCGGCGTCGATCTGGCGCTCGATGTCCGGGCGCAGCACCTTGACCACCACTTCGCGGCGCAGGCCATTGGCATCGGGCGGCAAGGTGGCCGCGTGCACCTGCGCGATCGAGGCCGAGGCCAGCGGCGTGGTGTCGAAGGCGGCAAACGCCACGCTCACCGGCAGGCCCAGCGCGCGCTCCACGATCAGGCGCGCGGCCTCGCCGTCGAACGGCTTGACCCGGTCCTGCAGCAAGGTGAGTTCTTCGGCCACGTCCGGCGGAATCAGGTCGCGGCGGGTGGACAAAATCTGCCCGAACTTGACGAAGATCGGGCCCAGTTCCTGCAGCGCCAGACGCAGCCGCGCACCGCGCGATTGCGCAGCGATTTCGGCACTGGCACGCGGCACGAACGGCTTGGCCAGGCGCAACCAGCGCTCGGCCGGGGTGCCTTCCAGCAATGCGTCCAGCCGATACCGCAGGATCACCCGGCCAATGCGGCTTGCCCGCAGGATTGCCTTCATGGCGTGCCTCCGGCCGCAGACAGGCGATTGATGCGCGCAGCCAGGCGTTCGACAGCGTCGCGCAGCTCATCCACGTCGTCGTGGAAGGCCTCCAGTTCGGCGCGCGGCACCACGTCGCGCGATTCCTCGGTGACGAATTCGGCTGCGCTCTGCGCCAGGTCGGTGGCGCTGCGGCGGGCCTGCTGCAAGGCGCTGCGCACGGCGCTGGCGATCTGCACGCCCAGGATCTCGCCGAACACCGCCACGAACGGCAGCTGCCAGTCCGGATCGAAACGCCCGGCCAGTTGTTGCAGCTGGCGCGCCAGCTCGGCATCGCCGGAGACCTTGAGCCGGCCGGCCGGCGCCCCGCTGCGGCGGGCATTGGCCAGAAACGGCAGCTGCCCGAGCAAGCCGGCCAGGCTGCTGCGCACCGCCAGATCCGGCTCCTGGCTGGCATCCACCGGGCCCACCAGCAGCCGCCGCTCGTGCACGCGGATCTGCAGCGCCAGCGCCGGCGCCTCCAGGGTCAGTGCGATGCGCTGGCCTTCCAGCGGCAGCAGGGCGTCGCGGGTATCCGGGTCCAGCGCCAGCGCGCGGTTGAGCGCGGCCTGCAGGGCCTGGCCGGCGAGCGGCTTGAGTGAGTTGAAGAGTGATCCGGGCATGGGCGCATTCTACCGTCCCCGCATGTCGCAACCGCTTGACGGGCGCGGGCCGGGCCATTGCATCGGTGGGCCGGTGCATGTGCCACGGCTCGGGCAGGCACCCGGCGCCTCCGTTCGGCACCGCGCCGGCGGCATCCTGTGCCGCTTCCGTGGAGCAATGACAGGAGCAGGCATGCGCAGGATTCGGGTCGGACTCATCTTTGGCGGCAAGTCGGCCGAGCACGAGGTCTCGCTGCAATCGGCGCGCAATATCCTGCAGGCGCTGGACCCGCAGCGGTTCGAGCCGGTGCTGATCGGCATCGACAAACAGGGCCAGTGGCACCTCAGCGCACAAGAGAGTTTCCTGCTCGATGCCGACGACCCCAGCCGCATTGCGCTGCGCCACAGCGGCCGCGGGCTGGCCGTGCTGCCCGGTGCCGCCAGTGCGCAGCTGCGCGCGGTGGATGCCGAACAGGCGTTGGCGCAGATCGATGTGGTGTTCCCGATCGTGCACGGCACGCTGGGCGAAGACGGCTCGCTGCAGGGGCTGCTGCGCATGGCCAACCTGCCGTTCGTCGGTTCCGGCGTGCTGGGGTCGGCCGTGGCGATGGACAAGGACATGGCCAAGCGGGTGCTGCGCGATGCCGGCCTGGAGGTGGCGCCGTTCGCATGCTTCACGCGCCACACCGCTGCGCAGGCCGACGTGCAGACGCTGATTGCCCAATTCGGGCTGCCGTTGTTCGTCAAGCCGGCCAACCAGGGCTCGTCGGTCGGCGTCAGCCAGGTCCGCAGCGCTGAGGAGTTCAGCGCTGCATTGGAGCTCGCGCTGCGCTACGACCACAAGGTGCTGGTGGAAGCGGCGATCGCCGGGCGCGAGATCGAATGCGCGGTGCTGGGCAATGCCACGCCGCAGGCCAGCGTGTGCGGCGAGGTGGTGGTGCACGACGCGTTCTATTCGTACCAGACCAAGTACATCCGCGACGATGGCGCAGCGACGGTGATTCCCGCCGATATCGATGCCCACACCCAGCACCGTATCCAGCAGTGCGCACTACAGGCCTATCAGGCGCTGGACTGCGCCGGCATGGCGCGCGTGGATGTGTTCCTGTGCGCGGATGGGCGCATCGTCATCAACGAGGTCAACACCTTGCCCGGCTTCACCCGCATCAGCATGTATCCCAAGTTGTGGGAGGCAAGCGGGCTGGACTATCGCAGCCTGGTTACGCGCTTGATCGAGCTGGCACTGGAGCGGCATGCCGACGATGGGCGCCTGTACAGCAGCGTGGTCACGCACGCGTGACCGCGGCACGGGTGCGTGCAGTGCATCCGCACGATCACGCAGCGCTGCTGGCACTCAACAATGCCGATGCCAGCGCCTTGTCGTGGCTCACGCCTGATGCGCTCGCCAGCCTGTTGCAGCAGTCCTGGCATGCACGGGTGGTGGATCCGGCCGACGCCTTACTCATCGCGCTGGATCAGCACGCCATCTACACCAATGCGAACTTCGCCTGGATGGCCGCACGCTTCGCGCGCTTTGTCTATGTCGACCGCATCGTGGTTGCCGCGCACGCACGTCGACGCGGCTTGGCAACACAGCTGTATGACGAACTCATCCGTGACGCACGCGCCGCAGGCCATGCGCGCCTGGTCTGCGAAGTCAACCTATTGCCTGCCAATCCACCCTCGTTGGCGCTGCACCGGCAGTTGGGCTTTCAGCCGATCGGCGAGTCCGTGTTGGAAAGCGGAAAACGCGTGCAATACCTGGAAAGATCGCTGTAATTGGCAAATTCTGCGTGCCGCAAAAGCGCACGGCCCGCCTCCTTGCGGAAGCGGGCCGTGTGATCGTCAACCGGCAGCGCCGCTGCCGTGACGTGCCGCGGACTAGACCTTGCCGCGACGGAACATCGAGATCACGGCCAGGATCAGGAACACCACGAACAGGATCCAGGCGATGTTGGTCGCCGCACCGGCGATACCGCTGAAGCCCAGCACGGCGGCGATGATGGCGATGACGAAAAAGATGATGGCGTAATGCAGCATGGCAATGTGTCCAGAAGTTGTCGTGCCGAATCGGCGCAGGCGTATCTTGTGGATGTGCCAGTCTTTATCGAGTGATGGAGATGTCGCGGGAAGATGAGGATCGCAGCCGTTGCAGGCCCTCTTCGATGCTGATCTGCGGCACATAGCCAAAGTCACGCCGCGCCGGTTCCATGCTGTACCAATGCGGCGTGCATAGCTGCTCGACCAGAAACCGCGTCAGCGGCACTTCGCCTGGCAGACGCAACAGTGGCCACAATGTTTCGCACACCGCACCGATGCGGTACGCCGTCTTGAACGACAGCGAGCGCGTCACCGCCGGCGCATCCACCGCCGCCAGCAAACGGTTGAGTAGCTCGCGCATCGGCAACGGTTCGCCGTTGGAGATGAAGTACGCCTTGCCTGCGCACGCAGCGCCCGGCGCCAGATGCGCGAACGCATCGAAGTGCGCCTGCGCCGCATTGTCGATGTAGGTGCTGTCCACCAGGTTGCTGCCATCGCCCACCATCCGCAGCCGCCCGGCGCGCGCACGTGCCGCCAGACGCGGCAGCAGGTGGTTGTCGCCCGGCCCCCAGATCAAGCGCGGGCGCAACGCAACGGTGGCCAGCTGTGCATCGTTGGCTGCCAGCACCGCGCGCTCGGCAATTGCCTTGGTCGCCGCATACGGCGCACGCAGGTCTTCGCCATATGGCACGTCGTCCGCACCCAAGCCTTCCACCGGATTGGTGGCGCGATGGGTCACGCTGGGCGTGGAGGTGTAGATCAAGCGCGGCACGCCATTGGCACGGCACGCATCGAGCACGTTCTGCGTGCCCACCACGTTGGCCTGGTGATAGCTGTCGTAGCTGCCCCACGCCCCGGCCTTGGCCGCGTTGTGGAACACCGCATCGATGCGGGCAAGTGCATGCCGCACCGCCTGCGGGTCAGCCAGATCGCCACGGATCTGGCCCACACCCAAGGTGTGCAGCACCGGATAGTCACCGCGCTGAAAGCTCACCACCTCGTGTCCACGCGCCACCAATCCACGGCACAGCGCCTGCCCGAGAAAGCCGCCACCACCCGTTACCAGAATCTTCATTGCGCCACACCCATCGCTCCTGCAGGGCGCACACAATAGCCGGACCGGACCGTCAGAGCGACGCGGCGTGCACGCCGCCTGACGTCTTGCATCGGCAAATCATTGATTGCAAAGACCTTCATAAATCTTCATCCCGGCATCAGGTGCTTCATTCGCAAGCCTGGCGTGATGGCTGCACCTTCGATCGCTGGAGTCGCCATGACCCGCCTGTCCCTGCTGTTGTCTGCCGTGCTCGTTCTCTCCCCGCTGCACGCCGCGCCCAGTGCGACGCCAGGCATCGCCACAGCATCAGCTGCCACCCCAGCACCTGCACCTGCGCACATCGCCAGGCCGCCGGCCCTGGATGACGGCTGGCCGGTCGGCAGCCCTGCCGCCAGTGGCTGGGACCTCGCTGTGCTCGCACAGATGAGCAAGCACTGAGCGCCGACCTGGCGCCGGCCACCACCAGCGTCTTGGTCGTACGCGATGGTGTGCTGGTCTACGAACACTACCTGGGCGAGGCCGATCGCCAGACCTTGCACGACACCCGCTCGTTGACCAAGAGCGTCACCGGGTTGCTGGTGGGTGCGGCGATCGAGCGCAACGTGATCCCAAACGCGCAAGCCAAGGTCTACGACTACTTCGGCGACCGCCACTGGCAACATCCCGATCCGCGCAAGCGCGCGATCACCGTCGAAGATCTGCTGACGATGAGCTCCCAATTGGAATGTAACGACGACAATGCCTTTTCCGCCGGCAACGAAGAACGCATGTACGTCAGTGCAGACTGGACGCAATTCGCCTTGGATCTGCCGATTCGCGGGTATGCGCCGTGGATGCAACGGCCCGAGCAAAGCCCGCACGGCCGTGCATTCTCATACTGTACGGCAGGCTCATTCCTGCTCGGCGCCGTGCTGGAACAAGCCACTGGCCAGAGCCTGCAGGCATTCTCGGCCAAGGTCCTAGAAACGCCACTAGGCATTGAGCAGGCGCAGTGGACTGTATCGTCAGAAGGCGTCGGCATGGGCGGCGGCGGCACGCGGTATCGCAGCCGCGATCTGGCCAAACTCGGGCAGTTGCTGGTTACGCAAGGACGTTGGCAAGACCGCCAGGTGATTGCCGCAGACTGGATCCGAGCGATGACCAGCGTGCACACACAGGCGCGCGACGATGCCGATTACGGCTATCTCCTCTGGCACTTCCGGTTTCCGGTGCATGGCGTGCAACGCGACACCTGGGCGATGTCTGGCAATGGCGGCAACTACGTGTTTGTCGTTCCCGAGCAGAGGTTGGTGGTGGTCCTCACGCGCAGCGCTTACAACACCCGGCAGATGCATCAGCAATCGCAGCGATTGTTGACCGACTATGTGCTCAAGGCGTTGCCGACGCGGGACTGACACGACCGGTCGGAGGGCTACTGGTTGGTGTGTCGCACACGGCCTGCGCACAACCGTTGCCGATGCCGCTCTTCTGTGCCGGCCTGCTATATGGCCGCAGCAGCCTCAGAAATCGCATCTGGGGGTAACAGCTTACGACGACGCAACTGAGCCCGCTGGTCCGCAAGGTCGGCATCGATCCGTGCCAGCAGCGCGGCAAACTCCGGCATGCCGCGCAGTGACTGCAACAACGGCGAATGACGGAGATAGCCAGTATTGCGATAGCCGGCAGTCTCTGCGCGCTGCAGTGCGCGCAGTGCTGCCTCGGGCGCATCCGCACATAGCAGCAGCACGGTCGCATCGACGGCATCGAAGGGGTCGCCGCCGCGCTCCACGCTGATCAGCAGCTCCTGCGCACGCGTGCGCAGCGCCGCAGCTGTGGGAAGCGGCTGGGCGTGCAGCGCCCACACGACCGTCTGCGCGAAGCTGCCCTGGGGGCGGAGCCGCACTGCCTGCAATGCCGCTTTGCGTGCGAGTGCCGTGTTGCCTTGTGACCATGCAAGTTCGGCCTGCAGCACGGCGAGCCCCGCATAGTCGGTGCCGCGGCCTAGCGCCTCGTCCAACGCAGTCTGCGCCTCTGCCGCACGACCATGCGCGAACAAGAATGTGGGCCACGCCAGATTGGAGAACGGGTCATCCGGATACAGCCGGAAGTTCTGCCGATAGCGCGCCTCGGCTGCGCCCGCATACCCCAGCAGGCTCAGATTACTGGCGATCTGGATCGGCAGAAATCGCACGCGCCGGGGGTCGCGCACCTCCAGATTGGCCGATAGCGCTTTCACCAGATCTCCCTTCCGCTCGTACAGATAGGCGGCCGAGCCACGCACCGCATCGGCACCCGGATCCAGCTGCAAGGCCTGTTCATAGGACGCCAAGGCAGCCCCATTGCGGCCCTGACAATCGAGCGCATACCCACGCGCGGCATGTGCTGCTGCAAGCTGTGGTTGCGCGGCTGTCACGGTATCGGCCAACCGCAAGGCCTGCACGGTAAAGTCGGCGTCCCCGTCGTATTGGCACACGCGTGCACTGTAGGCGCGGCTGAGGCCAAGTTGCGCCTGTGGGTCGTCTGGCGCTTCCTGCAAGCGTTGGCGATACAAGTCGATCGCGCGATCGTTGTCGTCGCGCTGGCCGATCCCGGCGTAGTAATCGCCACGCTGCACCAGGACCCCCCGCGCTGTTGGCGGCGCGCGCGCGTGCAGCCACCAGATCGCACCTGTGCCGATGCAAACCAACGCCACGGCGCCCGCCGCGATCCAGCCTCCACGCTGCCGCATCACACGCGCTGCGGGCATCTGTTCCTGCTGCACCGGCACGCATAGCTGATAGCCTTGCCCGCGTACCGAGCGCAGATAACGCGGCCGTCGCGAGTCGTCGCCCAACGCCTGCCGCAGCAGACGCACGCGCTGGGTGACGGTTTCTTCGTTGACCAGTGCCGGCGCCCACACGTTCTGGATCAGCTCGTCGAAGCCGACCACGCGCTGACCTTGCTGCAGCACATAGTGCAGCAACCTGAAATTGAGTCCGCCAACCTCAAGTGCCACACCGTCGCGCTCAACGCGCTGCCGTGCCACATCGATGCGCAGGTCATCCAGACGATACCGTGCGCACATGGTGGGGCTCAGCGCGGTTGTTGCGCCGCCCAGATCGCAAGCTTTTCGCGGCCGATCTTGGCGTTGTGGCGAATATCCACCGGAAAGCCGGAATGGCGCAGAAAACGCGCAATTCCTGCGGTGTGCGGGTGCGCAGCGCCCACTGCGCGCAGTGCAGTTTCCACTTCGGCAAAGGCCGATGCCGCAACGCCTGGCTGCAACTCCACGCACAGCACCGGTTGCTGCTGACCGGGCGTGCCGACACCCACCAACGCGGCGCGCCGCACCTGCGGATGCACGTTGAAGATCGGCTCTACCTGTTCGGTGTAGAGCGGGCCGGTGGCGGTTTCCACGCGGTGGGTCTTGCGGCCGCAGAACCACAAGCGCCCCTCGGCATCGAAATAGCCAACGTCGCCCATGCGGTGCACGACGCGCTCGCTGCCGTCGCTGCAGCGCTCGCGGATCTTGGCGTTGCGCGTGGCCGCATCGCGGTTGAAGTAGGTGTCGGTAGTGGTGGGGCCCGCCACGGTGATCTCGCCCACCTCGCCCGCTGCCAGCACGCGCACGCCGCTCCACTCGGGAATCGCCGCGTCGTCGATGGCGATGATGCGCACCTCGTTGGGTGCAACCACCTGGCCGACACAGGTGCCGGCACCGGCCTCGGTGGCCGTGCGCGTGGCATCCAGGGTGCGGCCTTCGATCGCTGCCACCGGCAGGCATTCGGTGGCGCCATACGGCGTCCAGAACTGCGCATCGGCCGGCAGCAACGCGCGGATCTTGGCCACCACATCCGGCGGCACCGGTGCGCCGGCCGAGGTGGCCAGGCGCACGTTCGGCAATGGCTGGCCGTAATCAGCCAACACGCGCATCAATGCCGGCGAGCCGAACAGCTGCGTCACACCAAAGCGCGTCATCGCATCGTGCAGCTTGCGCGGATCGGCGGTGGCCGGACGGGTCGGATCCATGTCCGGGATCACCGAGGTCAGGCCCAACGCGGGATCGAACAGCGCGAATGGTGGAAAGGTCGGCAGGTCCACACCGCCCGGCTGCATGTCGAACGCGTTGCGCAGCAACTCGATCTGCCCGACAAAATGCCGGTGCCGATACACCACGCCCTTGGGCACGCCAGTCGAGCCACTGGTGAACAGGATCGCCGCCACGTCATCGGCCGCGGTATCGGCCAGCTGGCTGCCGGCACCGGCGCCATCGCGCTCCACGCGTGCCAGCGTCACCCCACCCCAGCCATAGCGGCCGCCCACGGTGACGATCTGCGTGGCCGACCGTGCCCAGCGCAACAAGCGCCGCGCCAGCTGCGCGAGCGGAATGCCGATGAAGGCCTGCGGCTGCGCTTCGTCCAGGCATTGCTTGAGTGCGCGCTTGTCGATGCCCGGATCCACCAGCACCGGCACCGCACCGGCCTTGAACAAGGCGAACATCAGCAAGAAGAACTCCGGCGACGGCCGCACCATTACCACTGCACGCACGCCACGACCGATGCCGTGCAAGGCCAGACCGGCAGCAATCGCGTCGCTGCGCGCATCCAGCTCGGCATAGCTCAGGGTGACATCGTAGGCGGCCATTCCATTGGCACCGCGTCCGCCCGGGCAGCGGATGGCGATCTGATCGGGGCGCTCGCGCGCCAGTCGCGGCAGCGAGGCGGCGATATTGCAGAGAGTTGTCATGCATCCATTATCACCCATGCGCGCCTATGGCACCGGCCGCTTGCGCTTGCAACGTTCGGTCGCATGCATTGGCTGGCTCGCATTGCTGCAGAGAGGCCACTCGTAGCGTGCCTGCATGCACAGCTGCAAGCGCGATGCATCAAAACCCTGGAAATATCGACTGGAACAGCGCGCGTAATCGCCAGCAAACCTTGCACGCTACCGGGCGTTTTCTGGCAAGTGCGGTGATCCGCCGGCCACCAGCCACCGCCACCCGCATGAACCGCTAACCGGCCTGCACGCGTGCCCCTTGTATCGCGCCGTGATTCGGTCAGAATGCCGCGCTCTCCACGCTATTTCGCCGCGCAAGGCCCGGCATCCATGGCACACCCCTGCCTTACCTGCGGCGCCTGCTGCGCCTACTTCCGCGTCAGTTTCCACTGGAGCGAAGCCGATCCCGCGCTGGGCGGCAGGGTGCCGATTGCGTTGACGGATGCACTGCGCACGCACGAACGGGTGATGCGTGGCACCTCGCAAGCGCAGCCACGCTGCATTGCGCTGGACGCAGACATCGGCCGCTACAGCCGTTGCAGCATCCACGACCGCCGCCCGTCATCGTGTGCCGCGGTGCCGGCATCGCTGGAGTTCGGCGAACGCAGCACGCAATGCGACAAGTCGCGGCTGGCACATGGCCTGCACGCGCTCACTGAAGCCGACTGGGTTGGCGTGGACGACGCGCAACGCAATCCGCTGCCCACGCTGTAAGGCCTGGCTGCAGCAGCGCATACGGCGCAGCCGCAGTGCGATCCAATCCGGACCTGCGCGATGCACGCATTGCCCGGTGCATCCACTTCGCACATGGCGCGCGCAGCTCTTCGGCGCGCGCGCGCACGGATGCGAAACTTGTCCTACAGCGGGTTGCGTTCCAGAAACGCGCGGATTGCCGGCACCAGCACCTCGTGCTTGTCTTCGAGCACGTAGTGGTTGGCATCGTCGAACGCCATCACCTCGGCCTGCGGCAGCGCGCGGCGGAAACCGGCCAGAAAGTGCTTGTCGAAACAGATGTCGCGCAGGCCCCAGGCGATGAAGGCCGGGCGGCCGGCAAACGACGGCAACGCTTGCGCCGAGCGCTCCAGCAGCGACCAGGCCTGGTCGGCCGGCGACAGCGGGATGTCCTGCATGAAGCGGATCGTGGAAATGCGGTTCTTCCAGCTGTCGTACGGGGCGACATAGGCACGGCGCACAGCCGCCGGCATCCGCCGCGACACGCCCAGCCACGAGGCGCCTGAGGAAAACGCATTGAAGGTGCGGATGAACCACTCGCCCAACCGCCAATGCCGGCCCATCGCGATCTGCCATGGCATCGGCTTTTCCGGCGGTAGCGGGAACGCGGCGGTGTTGGTGATCACCAGGCGCTTGACCTGCTCGTGGTGCGAAAGAGCCCAGCCAAAACCGATCATGCCGCCCCAATCGTGCACCGCGAGCGTGATCGGCCCGGTGATGCCCAGGTGCTGCAGCAGGCGGTCCAGATCGTCCACGCGCGATTGCAACGTGTAGTCGTAACGCGGCTGCGCATCGGGCGCGTCGTCGGGCTTGTCGGACAGGCCCATGCCGATGTGGTCGGGCACGATGCAGCGGTAGCGATCAGACAGACCGCTCACTAGATGCCGCCACAGATAGCTCCACGACGGATTGCCGTGCAGCATGACCACCACCTCGCCATCGCGCGGACCTTCGTCCAGATACGACATCGCAATGCCGGGACGCACATCCAGGCGCTTAGGGGTGAAGGAATAGCCGGGGTAAGTCATGAAGAACGTATCCAATTCGGTTCAAGTGATTCTGCGCGGCACAGGTACCGGCTGGGGCATGGAAAGATGCCGTCGCGCGTGTCCACACTGGGGAAAGAGCAAGATGCACTGGATGCTCTGCTCGGACTCATTAGTGCTGATACGTGTGAGGCAAGGCGTAACGTTGTGCCGCGTGACCATTGTCGGAAAGCAGGCGCAAGTATGCAGGGTGTAGAAACAACTTCTCCTTGCCCATTCGCTGTTCACGTAGAACACCGATATCCACGAGCTCACGCAGATACCGCGCTGCGGTTTCCCGTTTGGCGATGCCGGCATCCACCACGTTCTGGATACGGCAGTACGGCTGACTGAAAAGCACATCCACCAGTTCGCGGCTATACGCTTTTGGACGCTCGGCACGAACCCACTCGCACGCATGCTCATGCAGTTGGCGGATAGCATCGATCTTGGCACTGGTCCAACGTGCCGTATCGGCCACCGCATCCAGCATGTAGGCGATCCACTCAGCCCATGCGCCCTCGCGCGTGACGGCCAGCAACAAACGGTAGTAGTCCGCTTTGCGTTCGATGATGTAACGCGACAAGTACAGGACCGGCTGATCCAGCAAATTCTGTTCAACCAGCATTAGCAGATTGAGAACACGCCCGGTGCGGCCGTTGCCATCGGTGAAGGGATGGATGGCTTCGAACTGATAATGCGCGACTGCCATGCGAATCAACGGGTCGACCTCGGGGACGTCATGGATAAACCGCTCCCAGTTGGCCAGCTTTTCGCGCAATACCGCTTCCCCGGCCGGCGGCATATAGATCACTTCACCGGTCTGTTGATTGGCCAGGGCGGTACCCGGCACACTCCTCACCTGCATCTGGACGTTTTTGATGCGCGTGCAGACAATCTCGGCAGTCCGCGTGGACAGTGGGCGCTCGCGCAGCGAAATGAAACCCTCTTGCAACGCGGTGCGATAGCGCAGCGCCTCGCGTGTTGCGGGGTTTGCGGCGTCCTGATGGTCGGCGTAGCGGAACAACTCGTCCGTGGTGGTGACGATATTCTCGATCTCCGAACTCGCCTGTGCTTCCAGAATGGGAATGGTATTGATCAGCACCGCCGGATTCGGCAGATGCCCCGTGGCTTGTCGCAGCAAGGCCAGTGCCTTATGCGCTTCGATACACGCCTTGAGCAATACGCGGGTCTCAAGCTCCACCGCGGGAGGCAACGGCGGCAGGTCGTTATAGGGACGCCGGGGATCCATGCGGAGCGCTCATGTCGACTGAATCGACATGATGCACCCAACATGTCGATAAAAATACAATCTCACGCATGACGAGACAGGAGTGCATGCGACCTGCCTTTGCAATCACTGCGGCGACTACCCAACCGCACTGCCGGCCATCCCTTCCCGGGATGGCCTGGCGCCTTCACCAAACCACTTCGGCCATCGAGCAGTTCAGGCCCGAACCGATGCCGAGCAGCGCGATGCGATCGCCCTTCTTCAACCGGCCCAGCTCCTTGAGCTTGCTCAACACGATCGGCACCGAGGCCGGGCCGATGTTGCCGTGCTCACCGAAGATGGTCATGACCTTGGCCGGGTCGATGCCGAAGGACTTCACGAACGCTGCCGTGTGCGGGCGGCTGACCTGGTGGATGACGAACTGGTCCAGCTCCTCCACGGCCCAGCCCAGCACCTGCTTGGCGGCCACGAAGGTTTTCTGCGCCAGCTTGATGCCTTCGATCAGCAGCAGGCGGGTGTCGGTGACCATGCGGTCCAGGTTGCCCCGGCACAGCTTGTTCCACTCGGTGGCCGAGCGCGTCACGCCGCCCTTGTAGCGCGGCGCGTCGGGGACCAGCTCCGAACGTGCCATCACCATCGCGGCCGCACCGCAGCCCAGCGTCAATGCAGCGAGTTCGTTGCGGAACTCTTCTTCGGTGACGTCCGGCGAGGTCATGCGCTCGAGGGTTTTTTCGTAAACAAGATTAGCGGTTTCGCCATCCACGACCAGGGCGTAGTCGATCTCGCCGCGTTCGAGCATGCGCGCAGCGATGTCCATGCCATTGATGAAGGCAAGACAGGCGTTGGCCACGTCGAAGGTCATGCAGTGGTCGCTGACACCCAGGTTGCCGGACACGATGGAGGCCGTGGACGGCTCCAGGTAATCACGGCTCACCGAGGTATTGATCAGCAAGCCGATCTTCTCGATGCCGATGTTGGCATCGATCAGGGCCTTGCGGGCAGCCTGGGTGGCGGCGTCCGATGCCTGGACATCCTGGTCCCACAAGCGCCGTGCATGGATACCGGCAACATCGCCCAATACGTCGGTCTTGATCCCAAGACGGTCGTAGGTCGGTTGCAGGCGCTCGTTGATTTCCTTGGAAGTCAGCGTGTGCGGCGCATCAATATGCGCCAGTCCCGCGATGGAGACATTCTGGAAGAGCATCGAAGTAGCGCCATGGCGTCAGGCGAGGGGGCGCCATTCTATCTGCTGGCCGCTTTTACCGCATCTTTACATTTGCCCCGCGCTCGCCCCAGCCCAACGGTTCAGCGCGGCGGACACCGGAACGCGTTGAAACGCTGGCTGCCATCAAGCGGCTGGCCTTGTGCCTGCACGGTGTTGGCATTGGCGCCAGGCGCCTCGTTACGCGCAAGGGTTTCCAGTTCTTCCTGCACCCGCAGCGGGTTGCGATTGTAGAAACCGACCTTGCTCTTGACCGTCACCACCACTTCGCCCTGCTGCTGACAGCCAGCTGGCACAGGGCCTGCGGGCAGGACCCGCACACCTTTGCCGCTCTGTTCGATGGGAACCCAGGTGCAGGCCGCAGTGGTGGCGGCAACCAGAACAGACAGCAGGATCACACGCATAAGACAGACACCTGAGGGCAAAGCCGGATTGTGCCGTAGCTGCCTGAATTGGCAATAAGGCGCGCTACCGAGAGACAACCGGCAGCCCCCGGTGTGCGCTGCGCTCCCGCCCAGGCCTTGGCCCGGCGCGTCCGCCCGGCCGAGGCGGTGTCCGGTTGTCCGGTTGTCCGGATGCGGACAGCCCCATGCGGCACCGCCGCCTTCAAAAACAACGACTTAAAGATGGCACGGCGATTGCTCTGGTTATCGCAGCCATCCAACGCCCCGTGCGCTGCCAGCAAATATGACTGCACGCTGAACAAAATAAAAACAGCGCCGAAAGTTCTTGCAGCTACCGAAACGGTGTACTACATTACTACCACACCACTGCTCACCCACACCAAGAGACCTCGCCATGACCACCAAGACCCTGCGCATCGCCCTCGCCGCCGCCCTGATTGCCGGCGCCTCCTTTGCCAACGCGCATGCCGCTTCCTTCACCACGCTGGACACCGTGCAGGTCCGCCCGGCCGCCGACCAGATCGCCCAGCAGACGCTGGAGCGCAGCAGCGGCATCCGCACCTTGACCGCAGTGCAGGTGCGCCCTTCGACCGAGCAACTGGCTGCCCTGGCCGCCGAACAGGCCGGCCCGCGCATCGTGACCCTGGCCACCGTGCAGGTGCGTCCGACCGCCGAACAGCGCGCCGACCTGCTGGTGCATACCGCTGCCGCCACCGCGCAGGCTGCCACCGGCCACGCCGCTGCTGCACTGGGTGCGCTGGTCGGCCAGGTCATCGTCAACCTGCCGGTGCCGCAGCTGCAGCCCACCCCGGTCGAGCTGGAAGCACTGGTCAGCGCCACCCTGGGCCAGTAACTGCCGGCCGGTCATTACCGGCCGGCCCATGCGCGGCGCAGCTACACTGCGCGCATGTCAGCCCCCGTCCTCGATGTCATCCTGTTCCAACCCGAAATTCCGCCCAACACGGGCAATGTGATCCGCTTGTGCGCCAATACCGGCGCGCGCCTGCACCTGATCGAGCCCCTGGGCTTTGACCTCAGCGACAAGCAGCTCAAGCGCGCCGGCCTGGACTATCACGAATACGCGCGTCTGCAGGTGCATCCGGACCTGCCCACTGCGCTGGCCACGCTCGCACCCAAGCGCGTGTTTGCGCTGAGTACCCGCAGCACCGTGCGCTATGACACACCGCAGTTTGCCGATGGCGATGCCTTTCTGTTTGGCCCCGAAACACGCGGCCTGCCGGCAGAGGTGCTGGAGTCCATCCCGCCGCAGCACCGGCTTCGCCTGCCGATGCGCCCGGACAATCGCAGCCTCAATCTGTCCAACACCGTGGCGGTGATGGTGTTCGAGGCGTGGCGACAATGGAACTTCACAGGCGGACAGTAGCCAGGCGCATCACCTCGCCGCGCCGGTAGCCAATGCCTGTTTGAGCACCGTGTGGCAGCTCGCCCAGAGCGCAACCGCGAGCAGCGCAATGGCGCCCAGCACCAGAAACGCGGTGCGGTAGCCGAAGGCGGCGCTGAGCCAGCCGCCCAATGCAGGGCTCAAAGCAGCACCGATCCCTTGCACGGTCATCACCGCGCCCTGGCCCACGTTGACCCGGCCGGTGCCATGCAGCAGCCGCGCGACCAATGCGGGGACCACCACGCTCTGCAAGCCGGCGCCCAGGCCATCGAGCATCTGCACTGGAAATACGCCCCAGGCTTCGATCAGCGAAGCGGCCACCAGCGCACCACCACCGCGGCCAGCCCCGCGCCGTTATCGCCCGCGCGGGCGGCCTCGCTGGCACCGGTGTAGCGCTGCACGATGCGCCCGCACTGCGCCTGCAGTTGCTGGCGTGCCTGGTCCAGGCGCACGCCTTCGGTCTGCTGATACAGCCCATAGAGCATGCTGGCCACGTCGATGCAGGCGGCCACGATCACGATCCAGATCAGCAACAGTTGCCGCAACAACGAACGGGGCATGGGTGCGATCCGAAAGGAGACGTGCAGTGTGCGCAGCGCGGTGTCAGCGCAGGTTGGTCTTGGCCAGCGCCAGCACCTCATCGCCCCGCCCGCTCATCACCGCCTTGAGCAGATACAAGCCCATGCCCTTGGCCTGTTCCAGCTTGATCGCCGGTGGCACCACCAGCTCCTGCGTGGCAATGCGCACGTCGACCAAGGCCGGGCCCGAATGCGCGAACGCCTGGCGCAGTGCCCGCTCCAGCTGCGAGGAGGTCTCCACGCGCAGCCCCAGGATGCCCATCGCATTGCTCATCGCAGCGAAATCCGGATTGCGCAGCTCGGTACCGGTATCCAGATACCCGGCCGCCTTCATTTCCATCGCCACAAATCCCAGCGATGCGTTGTTGAACACCACCACCTTCACCGGCAGGTTCAACTGCGCCAGCGAAATGAAGTCGCCCATCAACATCGCAAACCCGCCATCGCCGGAGAGCGAAATCACCTGCCGCCCCGGGCAGGCCGCCTGCACACCCAGCGCCTGCGGCATCGCGTTGGCCATCGAGCCGTGGTTGAAGGAACCTAGCAGGCGGCGCTGTCCGTTCATGCGCAGATAGCGCGCGGCCCACACCGTCGGCGTGCCCACGTCGCAGGTGAACACCGCATCTTCGTCGGCGATCTGGCTGATCAGGCGGGTGACGAATTGCGGATGCAGGGGCTCGCCTTCGTCCGCCGGCACCGCCAATTCGTCCAGCCCCTCGCGCGCCTTGCGGTAGTGCGCAAGCGACTTGTCCAGAAAGCCGCGCTCCTCGCGCCGCTCCAGCTGCGGCAACAGTGCAGCGATGGTTTCGCCCACATCGGCGGCAATGCCCAGCTGCAAGGGCGTGCGACGCCCAAGTGCAGCCGGGTCACGGTCCACCTGCACAATCGTGGCGTCCTTCGGATAGAACTGGCGATACGGGAAATCCGTACCCAGCATGATCAAGGTGTCGCAATTGAGCATGGCGTGATAGCCGGAGCTGAAGCCGATCAAGCCGGTCATGCCGACATCGAACGGGTTGCTCCACTCCACATGCTCCTTGCCGCGCAGCGCATGCACGATCGGCGCGCCCAGCGTGTCGGCCAGCGCCACCACCGCATCGTGCGCCCCGGCACAGCCGCTGCCGCAGAGCAACGTCACCGCCTTGCTCTGCTGCAGGATCTCCGCCAGTTGCTGCACGTCCTCGGCCGCCGGCAGCAGCCGCGGTGCACGTAGCACGGGCCACGCGGCAGAGAGGTGTTTGTCGACCTCCATCAGCGCGATGTCGCCGGGAATCACCACCACGGCCACGCCTTGCTGCAGGATCGCTGTGCGCATCGCACGGTGCAGCACCTCCGGCAACTGCGCCGGGTTGGTCACCAGCTCGACGAAGTGGCTGCATTCGCGGAACAGCTCCTGCGGATGCGTCTCCTGGAAATAGCTCAAGCCGATCTCGGACGAGGGGATATGCGCGGCGATGGCAAGCACCGGCTGCCGGCTGCGGTGGCAATCGAACAGCCCATTGATCAAATGCAGATTGCCCGGCCCGCAACTGCCGGCGCACACCGCCAGCTTGCCGGTCACCGCGGCCTCTGCGCCGGCCGCGAATGCCGCCACCTCTTCGTGGCGCACATGCATCCATTCGATGCTATGCATCTCGCGCAATGCGTCGGTCAGCCCGTTGAGACTATCGCCGGTCACCCCCCAGATTCGCTCCACCCCGGCACTTTCCAGCGTTTCGGCCATGAACCGCGCCACCGTCTTCTTCTTCGCCACGATGCTGCTCCGCTTCTTCTGGGGACACCTATGCTCCCAGTGCGCGCGTATCGGCGATGTGCTCGCTTGCAACAGCGCGATGCAGGATTTGCAGTGTTTTTGTGCGAAACCTACACGCCATCATCACATCGCTAGGATGCACGTAACGCTGCGTCACGCTTTGCACGTGCGCTACTCGCATACGCTGACAGCCACAAGAAAGCGCAGCTGAACTTGGCGCGATGATTCATCAACCGGTCAGTTCCAAATTCATGTCGCGTTCCATCGAATAACGGAGAATTTACATCTCGGCAGCGAACGGCATTCGCCTCAGCGCCGGCCCAAACCATAAGTACAGGTATCTCGACCATGAAGACTTCTCTGCTGGCCCTCGGCCTTCTCGCTGCCCTGCCGTTTGCGGCCTCCGCTGCCGAAAACCTCTCCTACAACTTCGTCGAAGGCGACTACGTGCGCACCCCGACCGAAGGTCGCGATGCAGATGGTTGGGGCGTGAAGGCGTCCTATGCCTTCGCTCCGAACTTCCATGTGTTCGGCGATTACAGCAAGCAGAACGCTGACGACAACGACAGTGTGTTCGAGAGCTCGAACTCCGACTTCCAGCAGTGGGGCGTCGGTGTTGGCTACAATTACGAGATCGCAACGAGCACCGATTTCGTTGCCCGCGTTGCCTACCGCAAGCTGGACCTGGACACCCCGAACATCAGCTTCGACGGCTACAGCGTTGAAGCCGGTCTGCGTAACGCCTTCGGTGAGCACTTCGAAGTCTATGCCCTGGCTGGCTACGAAGACTTCTCCAAGAAGCGTGGCGTCGACCTCGGCGACAACTTCTACGGCCGCCTTGGCGCCCAGGTGAAGTTGAACCAGAACTGGGGCATCAACGGCGACATCCGTATGGATGGCGACGGCAACAAGGAATGGTCGGTCGGCCCGCGCTTCAGCTGGTAAGCCGCACGTTTGACTGCAGCGCGACTCTCTCCCGCGCTGCATCGGAAGCCCGGTCCCCCGACCGGGCTTCTTTCTTTTGTGCGATCGGAGTTGCATGCGCATGCATGCGCCTGTGCAAGCCGGCGCGTTTCGCAAACTCGGCTTCCCAGCGCCGAAGCTGACACGTGTGCACACGACAGCTTCTGCCGCGTCACCCTGGCGCACTGGTCGAAAGCACGGTGTTGCTGATACGCCTCCCTAATCTTGGCGCGCAATGCGCAGCACGGAGATTCTGCGATGGACACGCGTCGCCAATCCGGCGTACGGCCCTAAGAGCATGTAGAACCCGAGACTGCTCAGCACACGATTGCACAGTCAGCGCTGGTAGCAGCCTGGCCTCGTTTGCACTGCAGCGGCAGCATGAAACGCGCCGCACCAACAAAAAGCCCGGCAATGCCGGGCTTTTTTGTTGTCTTGGATCACGTACGCAACGCACGCAGGGCTCAGGTAAACAAGGTCTGCGGATACTCGGGCTTGCGCTCGCGTGCCAGCAATTCCTTCAATCCCGCTTCCGGGGTGATCTCGCCATGCAGGACTGCACGCACTGCGTTGGAGATCGGCAGCTCGATGCCATGCTGCTCTGCCTGACGCATGACCTCGTCGGCGGTCTGCACCGATTCAACCACCTGGCCGATCTCACGGATGGCATCGCTCAAGCTCTGCCCGCGTCCCAGCGCCAGACCCAGCCGCCGATTGCGTGACAGATCGCCGGTGCAGGTCAGCACCAGATCGCCCAGGCCAGCCAGGCCCATCAATGTTTCCGGCCGTGCGCCGATGACCGCGGCCAGGCGCAGCATCTCGTTCAAGCCGCGCGTGATCAGGCCGGCACGGGCGTTGAGGCCCAGCTGCATGCCATCGGCCACGCCGGTGGCAACCGCCAGCACATTCTTCATGGCGCCGCCCAGTTCGGCACCGACCATGTCATCGCCGGTGTAAGCGCGGAAAGTGGGCCCGTGCATGGCATCGGCCACCACCTGCGCAAACGCGGCGTCATCGCCGTGCACGGTGATCGCGGTCGGCAGGCCCAGGGTGACTTCCTTGGCGAACGAGGGCCCGGTCACCACGGCCAGCGGCACGCTGGGGCCAAGGATGTCGCGCGCCACTTCATGCAGGAAGCGCCCGGATCCCGGCTCGAAGCCCTTGGTGGCCCAGGCGATGCCCGCGCCAGCTGGGCGCAGCGGCGCGAGCAGCTTGATTGTTTCGGTAAACGCGTGCGACGGCACCACCACCAGGATCCAGCTGGCGCCGGCGATGGTCTGCTGCAGGTCGGTGGTCGCGCGCAGGCTGTCCGGCAGGGCAATGCCTGGCAGATAGCGAGGGTTCTCGTGGGTGCGGTCGATGGCATCCACCATCGCCGCATCGCGGCCCCAGAGCACGGTCGGGTGACCGTGCCGGGCAACCAGCGCCGCCAGGGCCGTGCCCCAGGAACCGGCGCCGAGAACGGCGATTTTCTGTGTCGGATCGCTCATCCGGTGCGCAACAACGCTTACGCGTTGCCGGCCGGCTCGGAATCGGCCAGCGAGGTTTCGCCCTGCGAACGCTGGCGCAGGGTTTCGGCGTACAGCGCTTCGAAGTTGATCGGCTGCAGGTAGAACGGCGGGAAGCCGCCGGCCTGAATCAGATCGCTGACCAGGGTGCGCACGTATGGGAACAGGATGTTCGGGCACTGGGTGCCGAGCAGCACGTCGATCGCCTGCGGCTCCAGGCCGACCAGGCCGAACACGCCAGCCTGCTGCACTTCGGCCACGTAGGCGGTCTTGCCACCGGCGGTGCAGGTCAGGGTCACAGCCAGCACGACTTCGAACGCGTTGTCGTTGAGGCGCTGCACCTTCTGGTTGAGGTTCAACTGCAGCTCGGGCTGGTTGGCATCATTGAAGACGGCCGGGGCGTTCGGCGATTCGAAAGAAACGTCCTTGACGTAAATCTTTTCGATGGTGAAAGCGGGGCCAGCAGCGGCGTCGGCCGGCGCAGCGGCGCCGTTGAGGATTTCGTCGGACATTCCTAACTCCAGAAAACAGTTCGATGGATGCAACGTTGAGTGATGCAGACGTGAAAACGCAGTATCTCACGCAAGCAATGGGGGCTTGCGCGGCGCCTCACAAGGCAGATCAGGCGCGGCCCTTGACCAGCGGCAGCTCGGCCATCTGCCAGGCGGCAATGCCACCCTCCAGCCAGTAGACCTGCTCGAAGCCGGCCTTCTTCAGCGTCTTGGCAGCGCCGGCAGAGGCGTTGCCGCTGCGGCAGACCACCACCACCGGCGAGGACTTGGCATTGGCGAGCAACTTGCCGGCTGGGTCGAACTTGGCCAGCGCCACGTTGCGGCTGCCGGCGATGTGGCCTTTTTCGAAATCGGCGGTGGGCGACAGATCAATCACCAGCGCATTTTCGCTGTTGATCAGGCGGGTCAGCTCGGCCGGCTTGAGCGCGCGATAGCCGCGGAACAGGCGCGCGATCTCGGTGACGATGATGGCGATGGTCAGGCCCACCAGGGCCAGCGACAGCATGGGGTTGCGGCCCACAAAGGCCTGCAGCTCTTCGAAATTCACTGAGATCACGGTCGATGAAGCGGGCGGGAATTGTCGCACAGCTGGCGTACGCGACGGCCACTGCCACGCTGGGTGGACAGGCGGAAGGCTATTGGCCCTGCCACAGGTCCGGCAGGCCGGTGGTCAGCCACCAGCGTTTGCGCTCGGCATCCCAGTGCCACACCTCGATGCTGCGGACCAGCCGCTCGGCCTGGGTATTGCGGTTGATCACCCGCAGCTCGACCTCCCGGCGCAGATCGCCGGTGTCGGTCTCGCCAACGCGCAGTTCGCGGTAGCCGGAAATCTGCACCTGCTCGTAGCGCGAGCGTTCCAGCTCGCTGAGCGGGTGGGCCTGCGCATAGGTCGGCTCGATGAAGCCCTGCGCGGCATCGAAATCGCTCCAGCGCACCGCTGCCGTGTAGGCGGCCTGAGTGGTTTCCAGCGCACGCGCCTGCGCCCGGCTGCCGGCGGTGGCCAGGCCGCTGACCAGGACCAACCCCAGCAGGACCACCATTCCCATCACTGCACGCATGCGCCTTCCCCCAAGGACCAGGCCCGCATCCTACCGTTTTGGAAAGGCCACGAACCGCCCGCTCAGCGTCGCCGCCGCCGCACCCGACTCCAACGCCACCTGCGCGCGCATGTCGATGCGTGCCTTGCCGCGCTGGCGGAAGGTGGCCAGAAACACCTCCCAGTTGCCGGCCGCCGATGGCGCCGCGTCTGCCACCAGCTCTTCGTACACCGGTGCGACATAGCGCAGCTGGCTGTCGGCCACGTACACATCGGCATCGTGCCCGGCCAACTGCAGCTGCAAGGTCAACCATCCCCACCCGGCCAGTGTCATCAGCGAGGCCAGACTGCCGCCGAAGGCGTTGGCCTTGTCGTTGACGTTGGCCTGCAGCGGCGCGCGTAGCCGCAAGGCCCCGTCATGCAGCCCGTCTACGGCAATGCCCATCGACAGCACCGGTGGCATGGCGACGAACTGCTGCTGCAACGAGTGCAGGGCGGATGCGAGCGTGCACGGAAGGGTCATCGGCAAAGGCTGCAAGACGGCGAAGGGTTGGCATCATGCCGCAATGTCCTGCGAGCGTCTTGTGCACCTAAATGACATGCGGTACCGCATGGTAAAACTGCTCTCATGCAGTACCGCACTCAGGGTACGAAGGTGACCTTCCGATAGCCTTGCGCTACACGGAGCAATGCGGTCGCCTTGGCCTTCCATTGCGCGCTGCGCTGCTTCTGTGCCTGTGTCAGCGGTGCATCGATGGTGCTGGTGAACACGATCTGTTCGGGCGCCGTGTGGAAGAACTTGTCCTGGATGCAGGCCGCCGGCGAAAGCTGGTAAGTCGACAATTGCTGCGCCACCGGTGACTCGTTCCAGCCAAACATAAAGATGTCGGCCATCGTGTGCCAGCGCGCTTCTGCAGCCAGCAGCAGCCGTGCCGCATCGCGGCTGATGATCAGCGCGCCGGCGCAGACCGGCCAGCAATGCTGGTACGTCGACGGACGCACCCGCCGCAACTGGCGGCCCGCCACGGCGGTGACCTTGCCTTCGAGCTTGATGCGGTTGTAGGAGGGTTCCAGCCGCACGATGCTGCTGCCGCCAGGCAACCAATCGGTCGTGCGCAATAAAGCCGGCAACGCGTCGGACAGATGCATGTCGTCTTCGAACACCGCGGTGTAGGCGTCGTCGGAGTTGGCCGCAATGCGCCACGCTGCCTGATGGCTCAGGAAACAGCCGATATTGGACGCGGTCCACGTACGCGGGCCGGTGCTGAAGGCATCGCCGGAACCTTCCAGCGGCCGCTGGCGCGCGAAGTCGGCAATTTGCTCGGGTGTGAGGGTGCGTCCATCGACCGCCGCAATGCGTTCGAAGGGCACACCCAACGCCTGGAAGCGGGCCGACATGGCGCGCAATCGGTCGTCGCACCGCTGCATGTTGATGAGGTAGGACTTGATCACGGCACCGTTCCGGGTTCTTGGTGCCCCAAAGCGTGTCGTGATTCACAGTATTTGCAAGTAGTTACGAAATGAGACTACTGTCTTACTTGGGAGTGCGTGGCGAACTCGCACTACATCGGCGGAAGACCCGCTGGTTCGATACGCAAAGGACGACATCGACAGCAGCCGACCCGACCCGGTCTACGTGCTGCTCTCGCATAATCCCGAGATGACCCACACGCGCACAAATGGCACTTCCTGGACCCTGCTGTCGCTGCGCCCCAGCGGCGAGCACGCGCCGCTGCGGCGTGCGGTGGCCCGGCATGGCGGCCAGTTGCTGGCGGTGTCGCCCTGGCGCCTGCAGATCAACGATACGCTGCAGGCACGCGATGCGCTGCGGCACGCACTGGGAGCGCCGATTGTCGTGTTCACCAGCCCGGCCGCCGTGCACGCGGCGCACCGGCTGCTGCCCCTGCAGCGGCCTGGACCGGCCCAGTGGGCAAGCGTGGGCGAAGGCACGGCGCGGGCGCTGCAGGCCTGCGGGATCGACGCGGTGGTGCGCCCGGCGCGCATGGACAGCGAAGGCCTGCTGGCACTGCCGGCGTTCAATCCCCCGCTGCACGCCGTGGGCCTGGTCACCGCGCCCGGCGGCCGCGGCATGCTGGCACCGGCGCTGGAGCAGCGCGGTGCGCGGATCCTGCGCGCAGATGTGTATCAGCGTGTTGCGCTACGGCTGCGTGCGTCGACAGTGCATGTGTTGGAGACCGCGCTGCCACGCAGCGTGATGGCCCTGAGCAGCAGTGAAGCACTGATGTTGATCGTGCAGCAGCTGCCGCCGTCATTGGCCACTGCATTGAAGACCCGCCCGGTGGTCGCCTCCAGCGACCGCATGCTGGAAGCCGCCCGCGCTGCCGGCTTCATGCAGGTCCATCGCGCGGAGGGCCCACTGCCTGCGCAATTGGCAGCCGCCGCCGCTGCGATCATGACGCCGCCGCCACCTTGCTGAACTGCGGACTCAAGCACAGCTTGCAGGTGTCTGTGGCCACACGCCATGCTGTGGCGGATGACTGCGGCGCCTGCGCCTGTCGTGACCGCCCGAGGATGCCCGAATGACCGACATGCCCGCTCCTGCGCGACGTTTCCCCCTGGCCTGGCTGCTGCTCGTCGTGGCGATCGTGGCCGTGGGCGCGGCGCTGTTTCTCGGGTGGCGCGCATGGCAGAGCTACCAGGACACCCAGATCCAGGCCGCCCAGGCGCAGCAGCAACGCTGGGACGGGACCCAGCAACTGCTCGACACCCTGCGCCGCGACCAGCGCCTGGCCAACGAACGCCTGCAGGATACCGCCGCCACCAACCGCGTGCTGCGCGATGAAATGCTTGGGCTGAGCCAGCGCAGCGCATTGCTCGAAGACACCGTGCAGAAGCTGGCCGATCCCAACCGGCATGGCGCCCAGGCGCTGCGGCTGGACGAGGTGGAATTGCTGCTGCGGCTTGGCCAGCAGCGGCTGAGCATCGCCGGCGATGCCGATGGCGCACGACGCGCCTACGCCCTGGCCAATGGCGCGCTCAACGGCATCGACGACCCGGGCTATCTCAATCTGCGTCAGGCGCTGGTGCAGGAGCGCGACGCCCTCGATCGCCTGGGTCCCGGCCCGCAGGCGCAGGTTGGTGAAGGGCTGGATCGCCTGGCAACGGACCTGCAGCGCCTGCCCGAGCAGAGCGCGCAGGACAGCGAGGCCGCACTGCCCTGGTGGCAGAAGGCCCTCTCGCCCCTGGTGGAAATCCGCCCGAGCCGTGGCGATGCGTTGATCACCCGTGGCGAGCGCACGGCCGCGCGCGATGCGCTGCAGATCGAAGTCAGCGTGGCACGTGCAGCCGCCGAGCGCGGTGATGCACAGGGGTTCGCGCAGGCCTTACGGCGTGTGGACACCTGGACCACGCGGCTGTGGCCAGACTCGCCACAACGCCGCCAGGCACGCACGCGCCTGCGCGAACTGCAACAAGCGCCACTGCGTCCGCGCCTGCCGGAACTGGGCACCACCCTGCTGCAACTGCAGGCCATGCGTGAAGGGAGATCCACACAATGAAAGTGCTGCGTACCGTCTTGATCCTGCTGGTTGCCGTGGCGCTGGGTGTGCTGGGCGCGCAATGGCTGTCGCACCAGAACAGCTACGACCTGGGCAATGTGGTGGTCAGCGTGGGCGGCAACGATTACCGCGCCGCCATGCCGCAGGCGGTGTTGATCCTGGTCATCGCGCTGCTGGTGCTGTGGCTGTTGTGGACGCTGATCAGCCTGCCGTTCCGGGTGTGGGGCAAGTACCGCCGCAAGAAGGGCCGTGCGCGCCTGATCGAAGGCCTGCGCGCTGCCGATCACGGCCAGTGGCAGCGTGCCGAGCGCCTGCTGGTCAACGCCAGCGAGGACGAAGAAGTCAGCGGCATTGCCTTGGCCAGCGCCGTGCGCGTGGCCGATGCGCGCGGTGACGTGGCCTCGGCCACGGCGCTGGCGCAGCAGTTGGCCGAGCGCGACCCCACCGCACACGCACTGCTGCAGGGCGAGCGGCATCTGGCGCAGCAGCGCCCGGTGGATGCGATCAATGCGCTCGACAGCGCCGCCGCCCAGCCGCTGCCGGCCCGCGGCCTGCTGTTACGCACGCATGCACTGGCGCAGATCGGACGCGCCGACGAGGCCTATGGCCAACTCGGCGCCCTGCGTCAGCAGGCGGTGTTGGCGCCGGAGGCCTACAGTGCACTGGAGGCCACATTGGCCGAGCAGACCTTGCTGCAGGCCGGCGATGCCAACGCCCTGGCCGAACGCTGGGAAGCCTTGCCGAAAGCGCTGCGCACCTACCCGGCCGTCGTTGGCGCCTATGCCCAACGCGCAGCCGTGCTGCACTGGGACGATGCTGCGGTGCACAGCCTGGAACAGGCGCTGGATACGCAGTGGGACGAATCGCTGGTGCGCCTGTACGGCGTGTTGCCGCTGGAAAAATACGATTCGCGGCGTGCCAGTGCCCAGCGCTGGCTGACCCAGCATCCGGACAGCCCCGGACTGCTGCTCACCCTGGCCCGCCTGTCGCGCCATCAGCAACAATGGTCGCAGGCCGAAGAATTCCTGCACCGCGCACTGGCCAATGGCGCCGGTGCCGATGCCTGGGAAGAACTGGGCCACGGGTTTGCGGCGGCCGGTGATCTGCTCTCCGCGCAGCACTGCTACGCCAACGCACTGCGCGCCGCGCGCGGCGAACCGGTGCTGGAGATCATGCCGCAGCAATCCATCCGCGGCCCGATCGTGGTGGCCCATGAAACCCCACCATCCGGCCCGATCACGCCGGATGATCGCCTCGTGTAATCGATGCAATTGTTCGGCCTTGCAGCCGCGCACGCCACGGCTGCGCCACGTTGCATCAACGCTGGCGCTTTGCCTGCGGCAGTGGCGGCAGATCGCTCAGGAATGCATCGCAGGCACCCAGATACCGTGCCTGCACGTGGTCGACCTGCGTCGGCGACAACACGCGCGACCCCAGGCGGCCGATCAACAGCATCACCGCCATCACGCCGGCACCGATCAGCCACCGGAACTGGCTATCGATCGAGAGCCCGCACACCAGCAATGCCAACACCGATGCCATCGCCACCGCGACATAACGCACGCGGCGGCGCTCGTGTTGCGCGCACAGGGTGAGCACGTGCGCGCTGCGCTTGCGTAGCGCGATGGCCAGGATCACGTACGGCAGCACGCCCAGCAGCAGCGCCGCATAGATCACCGGATGGTGCCAATGAAAGATGTAGCGGCGCGGCGGCATGTCGGCCGGCGCGTTGCACTTGACGCATCGTGGCGGCAGATTGGCGCCCGCCGTACACACCAGCACGTCGCCCTCGCGCCACACATCGCCGTTCGCCCGCGGCAGGTACAGGCTGGGTGGCTCGCGGAACTCGTCCGTCGACATCCATGCGTCCTTGCAGGTTTGGGATTGGAGATTGGGCATTGGGGATTCGTAAAATCAGGAGTCCGCGTCTGCTTTTGCGAAATCCCCAATCCCGAATGCCCACTCCCACGCTGCACAGCAGCGTCAGCGTTCCACGATCGCCACCACGCCCATGCCGCCGGCGGTGCAGATCGAAATCAGGGCACGTCCGCCGCCGCGTTCTTCCAGCTGCTTGGCTGCGGTAGCCACGACGCGTGCGCCGGTCGCGGCAAACGGGTGGCCGGTGGCCAGCGAGGAGCCCAGCGGGTTGATCTTGTCCGGGTCGATGCGGCCCAGCGGCGCGTCCAGCCCCAGGCGATTGCGGCAGTAATCCTCGCTCTCCCAGGCGCGCAGCGTGCACAGCACCTGCGCGGCGAAGGCTTCGTGGATCTCGTAGATGTCGAAGTCCTGCAAGGTCAGCCCGTGCCGGGCCAGCATCTGCGGCACCGCAACCGTGGGCGCCATCAGCAGGCCCTCGCCATGCACGAAATCCACCGCCGAGACCTGTGCATCGCGCAGGTAGGCCATCGGCGTGTGGCCATGGGCCAGCGCCCAGGCTTCGCTGGACAACAGCACCGCGGCGGCGCCATCGGTGAGCGGGGTGGAATTGGCGGCAGTGAGCGTGCCGCGGCCGGAGGTCTTGTCGAACGCCGGGCGCAACGTGGCCAGCTTTTCCAGCGAGGTGTCCGCGCGCAGGATGTTGTCGCGCGACACGCCACGGAACGGAGCAATCAGCGCATCGAAAAACCCGCGCTCATACGCGGCCGCCAACTTGTGGTGCGAGGCCACTGCCCATTCGTCCTGCGAATCACGCGAGATGTTCCATTCCTTGGCCATGTCTTCGCAGTGTTCGCCCATGCTCTTGCCGGTGCGCGGCTCGGCCACGCCGGGGAACTCTGGCTTGAGCTCGCCCAGCTTGAAACCGCGCAGCAGCGCCTTGAGCTTGTCGCCGGTCGCCTTCGCGCGGTTGGCGGCCAGCAGGCGCGCCCGCAGCTTCTTGCCGTAGACGATCGGCACCTCGGAGGTGGTGTCCGAGCCGCCGCCGATGCCCGAATCGATCTGCCCCAGCGCGATCTTGTTGGCGATGGTGATCACCGAATCCAGGCTGGTGCCACAGGCGCGCTGCAGGGTGATGCCCGGCGTGAGCGGCGACAGGCCCGACGACAGCGCGGCTTCGCGGGCCAGGTTCCAGTCGGAGGAATGCTTGATCACCGCCCCCATCGCCACCTCGCCCAGTTGCTGGCCATGCAGCCCGAAGCGTTCGACCAGCGCGCCCAGCGTGCGCACCGACATGCCCAGGTTGCCCACGTCCGCGTATGCGGTGTTCTGGCGACAGAACGGGATACGAACGCCGCCCAGGATGGCGACGGGACGGGCTGCGGGCATCGGCTGACCTTGCATGAGGGACTCGGGGACATGGCCTGCACAGGGCCGGCAGGCATAATGGCCGCAGTGTAGCTTCGACCCTGTGATGGGCCAACCGCGAATCATGAGTACGACCGAACACGGCATGACCGCCATGGGTGTCCTGGCGCTGGAACTGACGGGCGGGACCGCCCCCACGCGTGGGGCGCTGGCGCCTGCGCAGGCCGGCATGCTGGCCGAGCGCATCGGCCGCGACCTGGCCCAGTGGATCCCCGAAGTGCGCGCGCTGGAGCTCAGCGTGGCGATGGCGCATTTCGATCCCGCCGAAGTGCTGCGGCCGGGCTGGCCGCTGCACCGCCGCCTGGAAGAACTGCATGCACGCGCCCCGGGTCGCGATGAAGGCCCGCGCGTGCTGGCATTCGGTGCCGATGCGCAGGGCGAGATCCCGCTGCCGTTCCAGGCCGATGCGCAGCTCACCGGCGGCGGCCTGCGGGTGCTGCCGTTCCTGTTCTCCGGTGATCCGCAGACGCTGGCGACCGTGGCCGATGCCATGGAAGAGGTGCTGCTCGCGCAGGGCATGGCCCAGGCCGACACCGCGTTGCTGGCGCAGGAAAGCTTCGGTGCGCGCATCGAGCACGCCCGTTATCTCACCGGGCACGACCTGGCGGCGATGATGTCGATGCAGTACGACAACCAGGGCCTGGCGCCGCTGTGGCCGCTGATCGAAGCGGCGCTGCTCGCCCCGCAAACTGAAGAGTGGCTGGATCAGGCGCCCGAGCCGGTGCTGCGCTATGTCGGCGGCGAAGTGCGCATTGCCCTGTTCGACCCGGCTGGCTGGTGCGACCACTACGCACACGAGCGCGAAAATTGCGAACGCCTGCGCGGCGTTTATGAGCAGTACCTAGCCCGTCAGCGGCAGATGGCTGCCGTGCTGGAAGCCCATGGCTTGCCGGTGCTGTACGTGCATGTGGAGCCCGGCCAGGATCCGCGGCAGGCGCTGGCCGCATGACCTCGGCGCCGGCCTCCACCGCACCCGCCCTGCGCGGGATGCTGGAGACCGGCGTGTATGTGGCCGATCTCGACCGCGCCTGTGCGTTCTACGCGCAGGTGCTGGGCTTGCAGCCGATGCACCGCGATGCACGCATGGCCGCCTATGCAATTGCGCCTGCGCAGGTGTTGCTGCTGTTTCTGCAAGGCAGCACGACCACCACCGTCCGCCTGCCAGGCGGCACCATTCCGCCGCACGACGGACACGGGCACACCCACTACGCGTTGGCGATCGCCACCGAGTCGCTGGCGGCCTGGGAAGCGCATTTGCACGCGTGCGATGTCGCCATTGAAGGCCGCACGCAGTGGCCAGACGGTGGCCACAGCGTGTATTTCCGCGATCCCGACGACCATCTGGTCGAATTGGCGACGCCGGGGCTTTGGCCTAATTATTGAGGCGTTTTTAATTGGTGCGGTGCGCCTATCGCGGCGTGCTGTGTGCTGTGTGCTGTGTGCTGCGCATGGGATCAAGAACGCGCGTCATCAGACCGATTCAACTGGCTTGGTGAGCAGGCGGCAGTCTCGTCGCGCCAGGCGCTTGAATACATCTCGGTCCTAAGCGCGCGAGTCAACATTGCACGCGTAGGAGCGCGCTTGCGCGCGACGGGGCGTTATCGGCGATGTACGTCTTCGGTAAAGCTTCATCGCGCGCGAGCGCGCTCCTACGGTGCTACGTGTTCTGTAAGCATCGCGTTGCACCCACGGTGTGCGATAGCAAGCGGTCGCCCTGGTGATGCGCAGGTCGCTGAGTGCATCGCCGCCGTCGGCTCGTGAGCCGCCAAGACACTGATGGGAGCGCGCTTGCGCGCGACGGGGCGTTATCGGTGAGGTGCGTCTTCGGTAAAGCTTCATCGCGCGCGAGCGCGCTCCTACGGTGCTACGTGTTCTGTAAGCATCGCGTTGTACCCACGGTGTGCGATAGCAAGCGGTCGCCCTGGTGATGCGCAGGTCGCTGAGTGCATCGCCGCCGTCGGCTCGTGAGCCGCCAAGACACTGGTAGGAGCGCGCTTGCGCGCGACGGGGCGTACCGGGGAGGCTGCGCCTTCGGTGAAGCTTCATCGCGCGCAAGCGCGCTCCTATGGTGCTACGTGTTCTGTGGGCATCGCTGTGTGGTCACGCCGTGGTCTCACCGCGGCGTGACCATTGACCATTACTTGGTCGGTGCGGGCGCGTTGTCGGTGGTGATCACGCCGCAGGCCAGGCGGCCGCCGGCGTTGCCGGTGGGCTGGGTCTTGTAGTCGTCCGGGTCGGCGTGGACGATCACGGCGTGGCCGGCGATGTCGGACTGGTCGGCCTTGCCCAGGTTGACGTTGCTCGCCACCGGGCCGTCGATGCTGGCATTGCCCTGCTCATCGGCCTTGATGTTGGGCATGTCGCCACCGTGATGCGGGTCGGCGCCGACCATGCCGTGGTCGGTCTGGGCGGGGTTGAAGTGGCCGCCGGCGCTGCTGCCGTCCGGCGCACTGCAGTCGCCCTTCTCGTGGATGTGGAAGCCGTGCTCGCTGTTGGGCTTGAGCCCGCTCAGTTGGCCGGTGACCCGCAGCGCACCGTCCACGGTCTTGAAGGTGACTGTGCCCTTGACCTCATTGCCCTTGGTCGGTTTGAGCTCGGCGGTGGCCGTGGTGGTGGCCGCCGCCTCGGTGACCATCGAGGCGGCATGCTCGCCGCCGTGGGCGGCTTC
>Ga0209301_100004_pt1 | contig 45562 bp, 40 predicted proteins | sample MSEELM_DM5_FD_187541 | JGI IMG/M metagenome (GOLD analysis project Ga0209301, IMG submission 187541) | Subsurface microbial communities from deep shales in West Virginia, USA - MSEEL M_DM5 (SPAdes) (version 2) | ecosystem: Environmental > Aquatic > Deep subsurface > Shale gas/oil reservoir >...
GGCGCGCGTGGATGGCGTCGGTTCGCTGGACGAAGTGCTCGAGCGTATCGGCCAGGCCCTGGGCCGCTGAGCCGTCGGGCCGGGCTGCAGCGCCCGGTCCTTCCTGCCAGTGGAACAGTCGCTGGCGGGGCACGTGATCGGTACCAAACCGTGCAAAAGAAAAACCCCGGTCGTACATGACGACCGGGGCAGTAATGGCGCCAGTAATGAGCTTGCTCAAAGCCCCACAGCATGAGCTCCCTGGGGATTTGGCCTCTTGGGGAGTAGGACCAAAGGGGGGCTGCGACTGGCGTTCAGCATAGTGACGGATGCAGCTACCCGCGTGTATCGGGAAGTTCCCGACAGCCCGGTAGGGGTTTCCTGACGTTTGGGTGCGGTGCGGATTCGAATATCCCGCAACTCCGGCGATCGGCGACAATGAGGCCATGAGCAAACTCCACATCCTCGGCATTGCCGGGACCTTCATGGGCGGCGTTGCCGCGCTGGCGCGCGAACTGGGTTGGCAGGTGGAAGGCAGTGACCAGGCCATCTACCCGCCGATGTCCACGCAGCTGGAAACCCTGGGCATTCGGCTGGCGCAGGGCTATCTGCCCGCCAACATCTCCGCCGATGCGCAGGACGTGGTCATTGGCAATGCGCTTTCGCGCGGCAATGCGGCGGTGGAAGCGGTGCTCGATGCGGGCCGCCGCTACAGTTCGGGCGCGCAATGGCTGGCCGAGCACGTGCTGCCCGGGCGCAACACCCTGGCCGTGGCCGGCACGCACGGCAAGACCACCACCACCACTATTCTCAGTTATCTGCTGGAGGCCGCCGGGCGGGCGCCGGGCTTTCTGATCGGTGGCGTGGCCGAGGACTTTGGCGTCTCGGCGCGGCTCGGGCAGGGCCAGGAATTTGTGGTGGAAGCGGACGAGTACGACACCGCGTTCTTCGACAAGCGCAGCAAGTTCGTGCACTACCGCCCGTTGGTGGCGATCCTCAACAATCTTGAGTACGACCACGCCGACATCTTTCCGGACGTGGCCGCGATCCAGCGCCAATTCCATCACCTGGTGCGGACGGTGCCGGCGCGCGGGCGGCTGATCGTCAACGGCGAGGATGCGCGGCTGGCCGAGGTGCTGGCGATGGGCTGCTGGACGCCGGTGGAGCGCTTTGGATTCGATCCGGCGCTGGACTGGAGCGCGCAGCTGTTGGCCGACGATGGCAGCCGCTTCGCCGTGCTGCACCGGGGTGAGGAGATCGGCCAGGTGCAGTGGCCATTGCTGGGGCGCCACAACGTGCTCAACGGGTTGGCGGCGCTGGCCGCGGTGCAGGCGGTGGGCGTGGACCCGGCAACGGTGATGCCCGCGCTGGCGCGCTTTCAGAGTGTGAAGCGGCGGCTGGAAGTTTTGGGGCAGGCGCAGGGCATCACCGTCTATGACGATTTCGCCCATCACCCCACGGCGATCGCCACCACGCTGCAGGGGCTGCGCGCCAAGGTCGGCACTGCGCGCGTGCTGGTGGCGATGGAGCCGCGCAGCAATTCGATGCGCCTGGGTGCGCATGCACAGGCACTGGCACCGTCGTTGCACGATGCCGATGCTGTGGTGTTCCTGCATCGGCCGGAACTGGCCTGGGACGCGGCGCCGATCATTGCGCAGGTGCGGGGTCAGGCGCATGTCGCGCAGGATGTGGATACGTTGTTGCGCATGCTGGGGGAGATCGCGCAGCCGGGCGACCATGTGGTGTTCATGTCCAATGGCGGCTTCGATGGTGCACCGCGCCGCTTCCTGGCAGGCCTGGCATGACCGTGCAGCCCACGATGCCGGCCGAGATCACCTCGTTGCCGCTTTTCCCGCTGCACAGCGTGTTGCTGCCCGGTGCGACGATCGGCTTGCGCGTGTTCGAGCGCCGCTATCTGGATCTGGTGCGCGATTGCGGGCGGACCGGCAGCAGTTTCGGCGTGTGTTTGATCCTGGATGGCAGCGATGTGGGGGCGCCGGCGGTTCCTGCGGCGTACGGCACCGAGGTGCGCATCGAGGATTTCGATGTGGGCAACGATGGCGTGCTGGTCTTGCGCCTGCGTGGTACCCGGCGCTTTCGCGTGCAGCGCTCGCGCGTGCGAGACAACGGCCTGGTGGTGGGGGAGGTGAGTTGGTGTGAGCCGGACAGCGACGACGAGCTGCGCCCCGAGCATGGTCTGCTCGCCACCGTGCTCGAACGCATGCTGGAGCAGGTGGGTGGCGAATTTGCATCCGCTGGCCCCGGCCTGCTCGATCAAGCTGCCTGGGTGGGCTGGCGCCTGGCCGAGCTGCTGCCGTTGAGCGAAGGCCAGCGGTTGTCGTTGTTGCAGGAGGACGACCCGCATCGCCGCCTGGAGCAACTGCTGGCCTGGATGCCATAACCGCTGCGGAGTGTGATGTGTGCGCGTGATTCCTCACCGCACTTGCACCGCTGCAACGGCAGACTCCGCACGCTTGAGTGCGCCAGTGTGCATCCCGCAGGGAATGCGCTTGGCGCGGTTGGTTAACGACCGGGGTGTGCCGTGATCATCGATGTAAAACCGCGTGTGACCGATGTCTTCCTGCAGGTGTGGCGAACGCTGGCGGTGCTGTTCGTGTGGGACGTGCTGGTCACCATCATCTATTACGTGCTGCCGTTCCGCGCACCGGCGCTGCCGCTGACGATCTTCGGTTCGGCGCTGGCGTTATTCCTGGGGTTTCGCGCCAATTCCACCTATCAACGCTGGTGGGAAGGCCGCGTGCTGTGGGGGCAGATGATCAATGCTTCGCGCAATCTAGTGCGCCTGTGCGTGAGCGTGTTGTCCGCGCCAGACGCAGCAGCAGTGGGGCGCAGCATCGCGCTGCGTCAGGTGGCCTATGTGCACGCGCTGCGCTGTCAGTTGCGGCGGCTGCCGGTGGGCGTGGAGCTGGAGCCACGCCTGGATGCGGACGAAGTAGCTGCTGTGGTGACGCGCACCAATGTGGCCAACGGATTGCTCGACACCACCGGGCGCGCAGTGGAGCAGGCGCGGCGCGATGGCTGGATCGACAGCATCCAGCAGGCCAGTGTGGAACGCATCCTGGTGGACATTGCCAATGCGCAGGGCGGCATGGAACGGTTGAAAAACACGCCGCTGCCGTATCAATACCGGTTCTACCCCAACCTGTTCACCCGCGTGTTCTGCATCCTGCTGCCGATCGGGCTGGTGGAAACCCTGCAATACGCCACGCCAGTGGGCTCCACCGTGGCCGGGCTGATGTTCCTGGCGGTGCTGAAGATCGGCGACGAGCTGGTTGACCCGTTCGCCAACACCATCCACGACCTGCCGTTGGACAGTATGTGCCGCACGGTGGAAATCGATGCGTTGCAAGCCATCGGCGAGCGCGCACCGGAGCCGCTGCAGCCGGTGGATGGAGTGTTGTGGTGAGGCGATAAGGCGCCGAGCACGTGGCTGCGTGCTGTGGTGCGTTGTCTTTGGTGGTGCGGCAAATCGCTGAGCGATTGTGTGATGGCTGCATGCCGAGCGTGCCGCATGCATGTGGATGCCAACTACACGCGCACTGCCAAAGGGCTTCGCGGAGATGGACGCGATCGCCCAACAGCAAACATTGGGTGTCACCAAGAGCGCGACGCGGATGCTTTAGCCCGGCGCTACTTTCGCTCCGTCGCCGCGCTCAACCTGCGCAGTGCAATGCGCACCTCTTACCAAACTGGTGTGCGAGAAAAATCCACACACAGTGGCTCTACGGTGCAGCCATCAACGTGGCGCGGCTGCTCACCGCCTCCGCCTGCTTCCCACGCGTCAGCCACGCATCAGCGCGGTGACCCATCGCGCTGTGCAGCAGTCTGTTCGGACTGAGCGGCGGTGGCGGGGTGCGCTGCAGAGGGCTCACGCCGCGGGCCGCCGTGCGGTGTTGCGTCGATCAGCATCACCGGCACCTGCGAGCGCCGACGTTGTTCCACCCGATACGGCAGCGGCCCCAGTGCATCGCGCAGGGCGCTCAGCGCCGGGTCCACGCCACGCAGCGGGTACCACAGCCCGACCAGGCTGAAATGCCGGCTGTAACGCAGCGTCTGGGTGCTGCCGACCCACAGCGGTTGCGCGTCTGGCAGCAGTCGCGCGGTGGCCGGCCAGAGCCGCAATACATGCACATGGCCGGGTGCGGCCGGGCGCACCATCAGCAGGGCTTCGACCTGGGTATCCAGCGTGGCCGGCAGGATCGGCACTTCATCCGGGCGCCCGCTCACATCCAGCAGATGCAGCGCCTGCTCCCAGACGGCTTGCGGTTGCGCCCGCCAGCCACGTGCTTCGAGCTGACGCTGCAGCGGTGCCAGCGGGCCGGCGAGTTGCACATCCAGCGGCCAGCGCTGGTCGTCGTCGAACTCATTGCGGCGGGCCGGAAGCAGACGCCACTGGCCGCTCCACCAATCACTGGCCTGCAATTCCATCAACAGCGGCGGTGGCGGTTCGAACTTGGCGAGTTTGGCCACCAGATTGCGCGGCGCGAACGCGATCGCACAGGCCAGGAACACGCCGTAGAACAGCCACGACACCGGCTTGACCCAGAACGCGCGGGTGGCGCGGCGGCGATAGGCAATGCCCAGCACCAGCAGCCAGAAGATGCCGAACAACATGCCGCCGACCACGTCGCTGAGCCAGTGCGCGCCCAGGTACAGCCGCGCGAAGCCAATGAGCGAGACGATTGCGCCGCTGACCAGGTACGGCCACACCCGTCGCCGGCCGGGCAGCTCGCGCGCGATCAGCAATGCGAAGAAGCCGAAGCCAATCGTGGCCATGGTGACGGCCACCGACGGGAACCCGAAGCCGCTGCTGGCCGCAGGCGGGCGCACCACCTGTACGGTGGCGCCCAGCAACTGGGTCAAGGCGAGCCCGAACGCCAGCGCGATCACCCAGTGGGTCACGGCCATCCAGCGCCCACGCCAGGCCAGGTAGCCCATCGCTGCGGCGATCGCCGGCAGCAGCACCTGCCAATCGCCGAGCGAGGCCAGCGCCACCATCGGGTAGTCGGCCAGCGGGTTGCGCAGGGCCAGCATCAGATCGTGCACGGCCAGGTCCACGCGCAGCGGCTCGCCGTGTGCCAGCACCACCATCAACAGCACGAACCAGCCCCAGCCCAGCAACAGCAGCATCAGCGCCATCATCGCCAGCGGCACCGACTCGCGGCGGCGCGGGTCGAACACGCTCACCGACCAGTTGCCCAGCACCGGGTGACGGTGCGACCACTCCAGCAGCCGTGCCAGCAGTGCGTCGAGATGGCCGGCCGACCAGCGGTACGAATACAGCACCACCGCCCAGGCCAGGCCGATCACCGCTGCCAGCAAGGCCACCACCACGAACAACCGGCCGGCTACTGCGGCCACCGCGTCATAGGCGGTGCCCAACACCCAGCCGGGCACCAGGAACAGCAACGCCCACGAGATGCAGGCCAGCCCGCTGGCGATCAGATAGCGTTTGAACGGCATGTGCGACATGCCGGCGATGGCCGGCACGAACGGCCGCACCGCCCCCACGTAGCGCGCGATCACGATGCTCTTGAACGCATTGCGTCGGAACAACAATTCGCCGCGCTCCAGCAATTGCGGGTAGCGGCGGAACGGCCAATAGGTGTGCAGTTGGTGGCCCCAGCGATGGCCCACCCAGAAGCTCAGCGCGTCACCGATGAAGGCGCCCAACGTGGCGCAGATCACCGCATAGGGCCCGTTGATCTGGCCAAGCCCGATCAACACGCCAATGGCGAACAACAGCGGTAATGCGGGCACGATGGCGCCCAGCACGATGACCGCATCGCAGAAGGCAATCGCAAAGATCACCACGCCAGCCAAGGTGGGGTGGTGTCCGATCCACTCCAGCGTGGCGTCGATCCATGAGTTCATCCCCGAATTATAGGTGGGCCTGGCGGCGGCTGACTTGCGTGGCCCTCACATCGGCCGGCGCGCTTCACCTGCGGTTGCGACGCTGCGCGTGAAGGCGCGCGTGCTGCGCGCGTCGCTGTGATGCTGCGAGCGCCGCCTACAATGGGGGATGCATCCAGATCCTTCCGGCGAGCTGCCACTCAAGTCCGACACCTTCGGTCGCATCCTGCTGGTGCACGAGGGCGAGCGCATGTTCGTGCGTCGCGATCTGAGCGCTGCGCCCTGGCTGCTGCGCGGCGTGGCCTGGTGGCTGGCGCGGCGCGAGGCACTGGCCTTGCGGCAACTGGACGGGATGGCGCGCACGCCACGGCTGCTGGGCTGGAACGGCCGCCAGCTGGATCGCAGCTATCTGGCCGGCGATGCGATGTACCAACGCCCGCCGCGTGGCGACCTGGCGTATTTCCGCGCCGCCCGCCGCCTTTTGCAGCAACTGCATCGGCGCGGGGTGGCCCACAACGATCTGGCCAAGGAAGCCAACTGGCTGGTGCAGGACGATGGCAGCCCGGCGGTGATCGATTTTCAGCTGGCGGTGCGTGGCCCGCCGCGCGCGCGCTGGATGCGTCTGCTTGCACGCGAGGACCTGCGTCACCTGCTCAAGCACAAGCGCATGTACTGCCCGGCGGCCATCACCCCGGTGGAGCGCCGCGTGCTCAAGCGCCGCTCCTGGATCCGCGAGCTATGGTTCGCCACCGGCAAGCCGGTCTATCGCTTCGTAACCCGCCGCGTGCTGCACTGGGAAGACAACGAAGGGCAGGGGCCCAAGCCCTGAGGGGCTGGGAATCGGGAGTGGGGAATCGGGAATGGGTATGGGCATGGGCATGGGCATGGGCATGGCAGAGCGTGGGCTCTGATGATGACTTGCGCACAGTGCCGAGGCGCTAAGCTCTTGCCATTCCCGATTCTCGATTCCCGACTCCCATGACGTTATCCGGCAAAACCCTGTTCATCACCGGTGCTTCGCGCGGGATTGGCCTGGCGATTGCGTTGCGTGCGGCGCGCGATGGCGCGAACGTGGCCATTGCGGCCAAGTCGGCGGTGGCCAATCCCAAGTTGCCGGGCACCATCCACAGTGCGGCGGCGGCGGTCAACGCGGCGGGTGGGCAGGGGCTGGCGCTCAAGTGCGACATCCGCGAAGAAGACCAGGTGCGCGCGGCGGTGGCCGCAACCGTGGACACCTTTGGCGGCATCGACATCCTGGTCAACAACGCCAGCGCGATCTGGTTGCGCGGGACCCTGGACACGCCGATGAAGCGCTTCGACCTGATGCAACAGGTGAACGCGCGCGGCAGCTTCGTCTGCGCGCAGGCGTGTCTGCCGCATCTGTTGCAGGCACCCAACCCGCACATCCTCACGCTGGCGCCGCCGCCGTCGTTGAATCCGGCATGGTGGGGCGCGCATACCGGCTACACGCTGGCCAAGATGGGGATGAGCCTGGTCACCCTGGGGCTGGCCGCCGAGTTCGGGCCGCAGGGCGTGGCCATCAACGCACTATGGCCGCGCACGGTGATTGCCACCGATGCGATCAACATGCTCCCCGGCGTGGACGCGGCCGCCTGCAGCCGGCCCGAGATCATGGCCGATGCCGCGCATGCGGTGCTGACGCGAGAGGCGGCCGGGTTTCATGGCCGGTTCCTGATCGATGACGAAGTGCTGGCACAGGCCGGCATTACCGATCTTTCCGGCTACGCCGTGGACCCGCAGCGTGCGCTGCTACCGGATCTGTTTCTGGAGTGACCACGGCGGGTTCACGGCCGCGTTTGCTATCGTGCGCGGCTGAAATCGTTTTCAACAAGGATGTGTGCCGGTGTGCGTGCGTGGGAAAGGAGCCGTCGTTGAGGTGTCCGTGGGCGTCATGGCTGCGGCGCAGACAGTGCAGCGGCAGGTCCGCCCGATGGTCTCTCCGTTCGGTAGCGCAACGCAGCACCGTTGCGTTTGCGAGCGCACGGTTGTAGCTGACGCAGCCGGTGCATTCTCCGGTAAGGCTGCGGCGCGCCGAGCTGCTGCGCGAGACGTGCGCGCGGACGGGATGCCTCAGTTGACTGCACACATTCACGGCAGATCTCGCCGCGGTCGGCCCATCAAGGACGCTGGCGTTTACCTTTTGGCCGCGTCGGCCCTGACTACCGGTGGACCGGCATGCGCTCGGCAGCCTGGGCCTGCAGCGAATCTTCAGCGCTCCCCTTTCGGCAACCCACCGGTCGGGCGCGCATGGCACTGCCGCACCGGCAATCCACATGCTCGCGCTAAACGCGTGCACGCCATGAAGCATGCACCGCCATCCAATCACGGCTCATCGGTGGGGACGCTACGTCCGCCCACTGCGGCCGTCGCATCGCGCATTCCTACACCAACCCCATGGAGCCCTCATGACCCAGCATTCCCGCCTTGCGCCACTCGCCACGGCAATTGCATTTGCCGCACTGCTCGCCGGTTGCCACAAGGGCGACACCGCCGCCGCTGCCGTGGAAGGCGCCGACAAGATCAATGCCTACATCGCGTGCTTCAACTCGGTGGAGCAGCCACTGCACGAGAGCTACCAGCAATACATTGGCTGGATGAAAGACCCGGAGGCGGGCCCGACTGGCAAGGAATCGCAGATCCGCGGCCCGGGCACGGTGTTGTCGCATCGGGTCGAAGCCTGCGGCGCGCCAATGACCGCCGCGCTGGCGCAGCAGCCGGCCAACGTGCAGCTGGATCCGGCGGCCAAGACCTACCAGCAGCGCTTCACCGCGCTCAACGAGCGCATCGAAGAAGCCGCGCGTTATTACGACCGCGAGGACTATCGGCGTGATGACGCCAAGGGCATGCAGTCGCTGCACGCACCGCTGATGCAGGCCTATAGCGCGTTCTTCGAGGCTGGCGAGGCCATGGACGCAGCGCTGGAGCGCAACGAAGATCAACGCCGCAAGCAGCAGCTCGATGCGATTGAAAAGGACGAAGGCCGCAGCGCCGCCTGGTACCACCTGAAGATCATCGGCGAAGGCAAGCAGCTGGTGACCACGCTCAATAGCGACACGCCGGACCTGGCCGCCGCGCAAACGCAGCTGACCCGTTACCAGGGCATCTTGGAAGAGGCGCAGAAGGCCAAGATCGGCGACGGCGACCCGATGTGGGGCCATATGGAACGCTCCGCCGACAAGCTTGTCAGCGTGGCGGCGCGCCGCATCGAACGCGTGCGCAACAACGAGCCGTTGAGCCGCAGCGACCAGATGTTGCTGGAGAGCAACAGCTCGCTGCCGCCGGCCGGCACGCGGCAGGCGCTGCTGGCGAGTTACAACGACCTGATCGACATGAGTAACCGGATGACGCGCTAAGTTGGGCGAGGACGCGCCTGATGAAATGGGCGCATTCTTTTTGTTGCACGCATGTCCACTTTTTCTGACCGGCGGCCGTCATGGATGACGGAGCAGCCGCGCATCCTCACAGGAAGTGGCGCGGCAATTGCGCTGGAGTAACAGCGCACGCTGACGCCAGTACATCAGGCGCGCACACGCAGATGTCGTCGCTTGCGACGGCACACCTCGCCGCGTGCGTTTGCCTCAATGAGTGAACGCAGCAGGGAGTGGCCCGGCACATTGCCGGCAGAACCGTGCGTCGGGCTCGTGACCTTCCAGCCCGCAGGCCGGGCAGCCGCGCGCGTCGTGGTGCTGGGCGTCGTCCTTGCGCCGCAGATTGCTGGCCAGTTCGGCGGTGTAGATGCCGGTGGGCACGGCGATGATGCTGTAGCCGATCAGGATCAGCGCCGAGGTCACGAAGCGGCCGAGCGTGGTCTGCGGAACGAGGTCGCCAAAGCCCACCGTGGCCATGGTGACGATGGCCCAGTACATGCTGGTCGGGATGCTGGTGAAGCCGTGCTGCGGGCCTTCGATCACGTACATCGTGGCGCCGGCGATCACGGTGATGGTGAGCACGGTGAACAGGAACACCAGCACCTTGCGCCGGCTGCGCCAGAGCGCATCGAGCAACTGGCCGCTTTCTTCCACGTAGCGGGTGAGCTTGAGGATGCGGAACAGCCGCAGGATGCGCAGCACGCGTACCACCAGCAGCGTCTGCGCGCCGGGCACGAAGAACGACAGGTAGCTGGGCAGGATCGAGAGCAGGTCTATCACGCCCCAGATGCTCAGCGCATAGCGCAGCGGGCGCCGCACCACCGCCAGGCGCAGTGCGTATTCGATGGTGAACACCACGGTAAATGCCCATTCCAGCGGCACCAGCCAGTGCGCGGACTGCGCGTGGATGCGCGGCACGCTGTCGATCATGATCACCACCACGCTGGTGAGGATGGTGACCACCAGCAGCAGGTCGAAATTGCGCGACGGGCGGGTGTCGTGGCGGTAGATGATGTCGAACCACTGGCGACGCCAACCGTCGGTGGTGGCGGGATTGAGCTGGGGATCGGAAAGCGGTCGCATGCGTGCATTGTGCCGCAGGCTGGCGAATGCGCGAGAATGCCGGTCTCCCTCCGCTTCCGCGACCCCGCCATCATGAGCACCGCTGCCGATTCGCCCCTGTCCCTCGCGCATTACTACCTGCCGGTGTACCGCCCGCGTCAGGTGGTGCTGGAGCGTGGCCAGGGCAGTCGCGTGTGGGACGACCAGGGCCGCGAATATCTGGATCTGTCCTCCGGCATCGCGGTCAGCGGGTTGGGGCACAACGATCCGGACCTGATGGCCGCGCTCACCGAGCAGGCCGGCAAGCTGTGGCACACCAGCAACGTGTTCTTCAGCGCGCCGCCGCTGAAGCTGGCCGAAGAACTGGTCACTGCCTCGCGCTTTGCGCAGAAGGTGTTCCTGTGCAACTCCGGCACCGAGGCCAACGAGGCGGCGATCAAGCTGGTGCGCAAGTGGGCCAGCAGCCACGGCCGGCCGGCCGACAAGCGGGTGATCGTCACCTTCCGCGGCAGTTTTCACGGCCGCACGCTGGCCTCGGTCACCGCCACCGCACAGCCCAAATACCAGGAAGGCTACGAGCCGTTGCCGGGCGGATTCCGCTACGTGGATTTCAACGATGTGCCGGCGCTGGAAAGCGCCATGGCCAGCGGCGATGTGGCGGCGGTGATGCTGGAGCCGATCCAGGGCGAGGGCGGGGTGATGCCGGCCGCACCGGGCTTTTTGGCGCGCGTGCGCGCGCTGTGCGACCAGCACGACGCACTGCTGGTGCTGGACGAGATTCAGTGCGGCATGGGCCGCACCGGCAGCCTGTTCGCGCATTGGCAGGAGCAGGTCACCCCGGACATCGTCACCCTGGCCAAGGCGCTGGGCGGCGGCTTCCCGATCGGCGCGATGCTGGCCGGGCCGAAAGTGGCCGAGACCATGCAGTTCGGCGCGCACGGCACCACCTTCGGCGGCAATCCGCTGGCGGCGGCGGTGGCGCGGGTCGCGTTGCGCAAGCTGGCCTCGCCGCAGATTGCCGAGAATGTGGCGCGTCAGTCGGCCGCCTTGCGCGCTGGCCTGGAAGCGCTGAATGCCGAGTTCGGTGTGTTTGCGCAGATCCGTGGACGTGGCCTGATGCTGGGCGCGGTGCTGGCACCGGCGCATGCCGGCCAGGCGGGCGCGATCCTGGACCTGGCGGCCGCGCACGGCCTGCTGTTGCTGCAGGCCGGCCCGGACGTGCTGCGCTTTGTGCCGGCGTTGAATCTCACCGATGCCGAGCTGGCCGACGGGTTGGCACGCCTGCGCCTGGCGATCGCCGCGTACGTTGCGCAGCACTGACAGCACTGACAGCACTGACAGCAGCGACTGCGCGTTCTGCACCATCGTGGCCGGCACCGCGCCGGCCAGCGTGGGGTACTGGCTCGCGTTTTTATCGCGGTGCGAGAGAGTTATCTAGATGCGAGCCCTCAGCAGCAGCTGAGGCGGTGCCTGTTGATTGCACCGCGTCGTATGTGCAATCCGTCATGCATCTGTTCTGGCGGCTGATGTCAAAACCGATGCGGCGCAATGACTGGCCGCTGCCGCTGCGATCGGTTTGCGGCGATCAGCTCTGGTTGCAGTGAGTGGGAAAGCTGCAGCGTGTCTGGGCAAGTTGCGACGCGGCCTAGCAGACACATTCAGAAGCGCTAGGTAGCACGATGACGCAGAGACACACCAACCGCGCCTACGCCAGCCCATACCGCTTCAACACCCGGCGCAGTCCGCGTGCATCACGCACAGTGTCCGCTTCCAGGCCGGCCGCGCGTGCGCCGCGCACGTTGACGAACAAATCATCCACAAACAGCGTGTGTGCAGCGCGTGCGCCCAGCTGCGCGAGTGCGCGTGCATAGACGCGTGCATCGGGCTTGCGGCCGCCCAGGGCACCGCTGCACAGCACCCGGCCGCGCAGCAGCGGGAACAGCGCCGGCACGATCTGCTCGATCGCCTCTGACCATCAGCGGGCCGTTGTTCGTGAGCACGGCGACCGGGGTGTGTGCAGACACGGCAAGCACCTGCGCCATCACCGATGTATCGGCGCGGCAGGCGGCCACGCGTGCCGCCACCCAGGCCGCAGGATCGATGCGCTGGCCTACTGCATCGCTCAAACGGGCCAAGTACGTGGTCGTATCGATGTCGCCGCTGTCGTAGCTGCGCTCCAGCCCCTGCGCGAACAACACGGCGTGCACCTGCGCCGGCGTGCACTTGGCCATCGCAGCCAGCGCCGCCATGCGTTTGGGCCGCGCATAGCTGGCGAGCACGCCATCGAAATCGAGCAATAACAGGGAGGGACGCGGGGCGGGCATGGCCGTGCTCGATGTGCAACGCGGCAGCGTCGTCGATCCGTGCATGCGCTGGCAAGTCACCTCACCACCGCAGCGCACCTCCCCGCATACGGGTAGGGACATTCCAGCTTCATCTAGTTGAATTCGATAGCAGCCTACCCACTCGCGCCGCCCCTACCCTCCGCGCGCGGCATGCGCTGCGGTGGTGCTGGGTATGGTCGAGCTGTACCGCACAGCGCGGTGTCAACCGGGTTGGGGAGCTCCCGGTCATCCAGCACGTCACACGACTCCAGGGGTGGATTGCATGCGCAAGCGCTTGAAGACCGACCATCTGGCGACCTCGGTCGCCGCCGCTCTCACCACGCTCACCCGCCGCCCTGCCGCGGCCTCCATGGCACTGTTACTGGGTGCTTCCAGCCTGCCAGCGATTGCACAGGAAGCACGCACGCTCGATGCCGTCAGTGTGGTGGGCACCGGCTCCACCCGCACCACCGCGTCCATCTCCGTGGCGGAAATCCAGGCGCAGGTGCCCGGTGTGGCCCCGCAGCAATTGCTGGCCAGCCTGCCGGGCGTGAATGTGCAGACCACCGACCCGTTCGGTCTGTACGAGTTCGGTGATTCGATGACCATCCGCGGGTTTTCTGCCAACCAGATCGGCGTGACCCTGGATGGGATTCCGATCGAAACCTTCGACACCCGCGAAGGCGGGCCGATCACCCGCTATGTGTCCAGCGAAAACCTGCTCGATGTCACCGTATCTGCTGGCTCGGGCGATGTCACCCAGCCCTCTTACCACGCTCTCGGCGGGGCGATCCGCTACACCAGCCTGCCACCGAAGGGCGGCGATACCTGGAGTGGCAACCTCACCCAGACCATTGGCTCGGACGATCTGGTGCGCAGCTTCGTGCGGCTGGATACGCCGCAGTGGTGGGACGGTGGCCCGAGTGCCTACGTCTCGGCCTCGCGCACGCAGGGCGGGGTGTGGGACATGGAGCCGGCCACGCAGAAGAGCGATCACTTCGAAGCCAAGATCCGCCAGGCCTGGGACGCGGGCAGCCTGACGCTGGGCTGGATCTACAACAACCGCAAGGACTACGACGTGCAGTCGTACAACTCCGATGGCTCGGTGTCGTGGGACCTGCACGAACGCATCACCGGCAATCCCGAAGTGGACGCCGAGCACTACAGCGAGTGGCAGAACGGCCGTCGCGATTCCTTGCTCAGCCTGCACGGCGATTTCCTGTTCAACGATGCGATCGGCTTCACCTTCACCGGCTACTACGAGAACAAGCACGGCTATGGCGTTGGCGGAACTCCGCCGAGCACGGCGACGGGCCTGTACAACGACGCCATCGCCGGCACGCCAGGGCGCACCGATATCGCCATCAACGACCCACAGATTGTGGATGCCGCCGGCAACGTGACCCGCGTTGGTGCGATGACCCGGCGCGAGGAAATCATGGGCGGCGACCGCTATGGCGCGACCACCGCGGTGTCGTGGGAAACCGAGCACAACAAACTCGAAGTCGGTGCCTGGTATGAGAACTACGATTTCGATCAGGTGCGCCCGCTGTACAACCTGGACCCGGCCACCGGTGCGTTGCTGAAAAGCGCCTTGCCGATCGTCATCTACTACGACAACCACTTCTCCACCGAAGTGAAGCAGCTCTACATCAAGGACACACTGCGCCTGCTCGATGACCGGCTCACGCTGGAACTCGGCGCCAAGGGGCTGGATGTCAAACGCGACTACAACGGCATCGCTAATCTCGACGATTTCAATGTCGGCGTGCGTCGCGATGTCACCATCAAGAACAGCGACTGGTTCCAGCCGCAGGTGGGTGCCAGTTTCCAGCTGGCCGATGGCGTGCAGGTGTTCGCCAACTATGCGGAGAACTTCAGCTCCGCACCGCGGCTGGCACTGACCTCGGGCGCGTTCAATCCGGATATCGCACCGGAAGAATCCACCAATATCGACATCGGCATTCGCGCCGAATCCAGCCAGTGGAGCGGTTACATCGCCGCCTACAAGATCGATTACGAAAACCGCATCATCGCGTTGACCGACCCGGACCCGTTGGTGGTGGCGCCCACGGTGTATGCCAACGTCGGCGACGTGCAGACCTATGGCGCAGAAGTCTCCGGCATGTGGAAGCCGGCGCCGGGCTGGCGGCTGGGTGCCTCGCTGACCTGGAACAAATCCGAATTCCAGGACAACTATTTCGGACCGGTCAGCGGCAGCCTGGTGCAGGTGGAAGGCAACGAGGTGCCGGATTCGCCGAAGGTGATGTTCAGCGTCAATGGCGGCTGGGAGGGCGAGAACTTCTTCGCCAACCTGGATACCAAATATACCGGCAAGCGCTACGGCGACACGCTCAATACCGATCAGGTGGATGCCACCTTCATTGTCAATGGCAGTGTCGGCTATCAGGGCGGCAGTGACGGGTTTCTGGCCGGCGGCCGGCTGCAACTGTCGGTCTACAACCTGTTCGACAAGGACGACGCGATCGGCGCGGTGTTCCCGAATGAAAGTTCCGGCTCGTATCAGCTGATTGCACCGCGGCAGGTGTTTGCGAGTCTTTCGTACAAATTTTGACGGCGCCAACGCGGCCGGCCGTGTTGCCGGCCGCGTGTGTGAGTGGCGCTGCAGGGTGCGCGCGGTTGCCGCAGGCACAGCGCACGGTAGTTGGTCGGGTCCGGTCCATGACATGCAGGGGTACACGCGTTGATGCAAGGCAAACACACTGGGGCAATGACACGCCGGCAGCTGCTGGCACGGATCGGCATGACCGCGGGCGGCGCGATGATGTATCAGGCGATGAGCAGCCTGGGCATGGCGGCCGAATCCACCTTTACCGGGCCGCTGCAACTCGATGGCGACGCCAAGGGGGCATCGGTGCTGATTCTCGGTGCCGGCCTGGCGGGCATGACGGCGGCGTTCGAATTGCGCAAGGCGGGGTACCGCGTACAGGTGCTGGAATACAACGACCGCCCGGGCGGCCGGAACTGGACACTGCGCGGCGGCGACCGTTACACCGAACTCGGTGGCGCGGCGCAGCACTGCCAGTTGATGAGGGCCATTACCTCAATCCCGGTCCGTGGCGCATCCCGCATCACCACCGCGCGGTGCTGAGTTACTGCAAGCAGTTCGGCGTGGCGCTGGAGGCATTCAATCAGGTCAACTACAACGCCTTGCTGCACAGCCAGCACGGCTTCGATGGCAAGCCGCAGCGCTTCCGCGCCATCGATGCGGACTACAAGGGCCATGTCTCCGAACTGCTGGCCAAGTGCACCCAGCAACACGCACTGGACAGCCTGGTGAGCACTGAGGATCAGCAGATCCTGCTCGAATCGCTGCGCACCTGGGGCGCGCTCGACAAACGCTTTGGCTACGTCAAGGGCAAGGACAGCAGCGAGCGCCGCGGCTTTGCGCGCTACCCGGGTGGCGGTTTGTCCGGCAAACCGGAGTTTTCCGATCCCTTCAGCGTGCAGGACGTGCTGCGGTCACGGCTGTGGACCACGCTGGCGGCTGGTAACAACTACGAAATGCAGACCACCATGTTTCAGCCGGTGGGCGGCATGGACCAGATCGGCAAGGCGTTTGCCCGCCAGCTCGGCAATGCCATCACCTATAACGCCAAGGTCACCAGGATTGATCAGGACGGCAGCGGCGTGCGCGTGTCCTGGCAGGATGCCGCGCGCGGTGGCGCCGAACAGGTGGCCAGTGCTGACTGGTGCATCTGCACGATCCCCCTCTCGGTCTTGAGCCGCATCCCGGTCACTGCCAGCGATGCGATGACCACGGCGATCGGCAAGGTGCCGTATGCGGCGTCGGTGAAGGTGGGGCTGCAGTTCAAGCGCCGCTTCTGGGAAGAGGACGAGGCGATCTACGGCGGCATCAGCTACACGGATCTGCCGATCACGCTGATCAGCTATCCCAGTACCGGCTATCACAGCCCCGGCAAGGGTGTGTTGCTGGGCGCCTACGTCTGGGGTCTGGACGCCTACCAGTTCACCTCGATGTCCCCGGAGCAGCGTGTGCGCAAGGCGGTCGAATACGGCACGCAATTGCATCCGCAATATCCGCGCGAATTCGAAACCGGCATTGCAGTGGGCTGGCATCGTGTGCCGTTTACGCATGGGTGCTTTGGCATGTGGAGCGAGGCCGCGCGCGCCGAGCATTACGCGCCGCTGTGCCAGATCGATGGCCGCCTGGCGCTGGCCGGCGAGCACGTGTCTTACATCCCGGCCTGGCAGGAGGGCGCGATCTTGTCCGCGCACGACGTGGTCGGCCGCCTGCATCGCAAGGTGCTTGCCCAAGGAGCTCGCGCATGACGCTGTTCCCCCGTGTGTTCGCTGCGGCAGCGGTGCTGTGCATCGGTGCATTGCTGCTGCCGCCTGGCCTGCACGATGCACAGGCGCAGAGTTCCGATGCCACCGCGCTGTATCCGCAGAAAGGCTTTGCCACCGCCTCCGGCCAGCATGTCTACCAGGCCGTGTGCCAGGGCTGTCACATGCCCAGCGGCACTGGGGTGCAGGGGGCGGGCGAATATCCGGCGCTGGCCGGCAACCCCAAACTCGCCGCCGCGCCGTACGTCACCATGATGGTGCTCGACGGCCACGCCGGCATGCCGGGTTTCGGTGACATGCTCACCGACCGCCAGGTGGCCGAAGTGGTGAGCTATGTGCGAACTCATTTCGGTAATGACCACGCCGAAGTGGTTACTGTCGACGACGTCAAACTGCTGCGCCACTGACCGTTTCCTCATGCAAGGAGTTGCCATGTTCCGTCCCGCCGTGATTGCCGCCACCGCCGCCGTGCTGTGGTGTGGAAGTGTTGCCGCCGCACAGGCCGCCGAGGTGATCCGCCACAAGATTCCCAATAGCGACTTCCCGATCGCCGCGGCCGTGGAGGTACCGGCCGGCAAGGCCACCGTGTATGTCAGCGGCAAGGTGCCGGCGGTGGTGGATACCACAGCGCCGAAGGGCTCGGCCGCCGCCTACGGCGATACCAAGGCGCAGACCATCAGCGTGCTTGCGCAGATCAAGCAGCAGCTGGAATCGCTGGGCCTGGGGATGGGCGATGTGGTGAAGATGCAGGTGTTCCTGGTCGGCGATCCGGCCATGGACGGCAAGATGGATTTCAACGGATTCATGGAGGGCTACCGGCAGTATTTCGGCACCAAGGAGCAACCCAATCTGCCGGCGCGCTCGGCGTTTCAGATCGCCGCGCTGGGCAACCCGTTGTACCGGGTAGAGATCGAAGTGGTTGCCGTGCGTCCTTGAGTTCGTCTTCGTCATCTTGCTGGAGGTTCACCATGCATACCGCTCTGTCGCGCCGCAGGTTCCTGCGTGATTCCGCCCTGTTTGCCGGTGCCGCCGGGGGCGCCCTGCCGCTGCTGGCCAGCGCCGCCGAACGCTCGGCCGCCATCGCGCCTGCCGCAGCGGGCGCAATGGCGCCGGTGATGATCGGCTCCAACGAGTTTCCCGATGGTCCGTGTGCTGCGGCGATCAAGGCAATCACCCAGATTGCGCCGCAGGGTGGGCGATATCTGCGTGAGCTGCAGATGGAACTGATGACCACCCTGGCCGCTGAGCTCAAGCTGCCGGTGAACCACCTGATGGCCTATGCCGGTTCTACCGAGCCGCTGGACTACACGATGCTGGCCTTCACCTCGCCCAGTGCCGCGCTGGTCAGCGCCGACCCCACCTACGAATCCGGCTGGCGCGCTGCGTCCCGCAATGGCGCCAAGCTGGTCAAGGTGCCGTTGCGCAAGGACTTCTCGCACGACGTGCAGGCGATGTGCGCAGCCGATGCCAACGCTGGCGTGATCTACATCTGCAATCCCAATAATCCCACTGGCTCAGTGACCGCACGCAAGGATCTGGACTACGCGCTGGCGCACAAGCCCAAGGACAGCATTTTGGTGGTGGACGAGGCCTACATCCATTTCGCGCAGAGCACCCGCAGCGTGGTGGACATGGTGGCCGCGGGAGAAGACGTGGTGGTACTGCGCACCTTCTCCAAGCTCTACGGCATGGCCGGCATCCGCCTGGGCTATGCGGCAGCACGCCCGGACCTGCTGGCCAAGCTGATGTTCTACAGCGTCAACAGCCTGCCGGTGACCGCGGCCGCGGCGGGCCTGGCCAGCCTGCGCGATGCCACGCTGGTGCCGCAACGGCGCGCACGCACTGCGGCCACCCGCGCCGATGTCATCGACTTCCTCACCAAGCAGGGCTATGCCTGCACCGCTTCGGAAAGCAACTGCTTCATGGTCGATGTAAAACAGCCTGCGGCCGGCTTCAAGGACGCCATGGCCACCTTCGGTGTATTTATCGGCCGCAGCTGGCCGGTGTGGCCCACCTGGTCGCGGATCACGGTGGGCACGCCCGAGGAGATGGCGCGCTTCAAGCAGGCCTTCGTGCAGGTCATGGCCGGCAAACGTGGCCCGTTGCCGCTGCCCGACGCCACCGCAAGCGTACAGACGCCGATGGATGCCTTCTTCCGCTACGCCTAGCGCAGGGCGCCGCGTGCGACAAAAAACATCGGGCAGGGGTTGCCTGCCGCGTGCCTGCTCGCGGTACTCTGACGGCGCCGACGCATGCGCGCCGCGTCAGGCATCCGGCACCGGCATCTACGTGGCCGGGCAGCGCGCAACCCTTTTTGCAGGAGTGTGTCCTTGAAGCTGCTTTCGACCATTGCCGTGCTTGCGCTGGTGTCATTGGCACCATCAGCGTGGGCGAAGACCTGTGCGGTGACCATCACCGGTACCGACCAGATGAAATTCGACCAGAGCGCGATCACGATCGCTCCCGATTGCACCGAAGTCGCCGTGACGCTCAAGCACTCCGGCAAACTTGCCGCCACGGTGATGGGGCACAACTGGGTGCTGACCAAGAGCGACGATTTCCAGGCCGTGGCCAACGCCGGCGTGCGCTCCACCATCGCCGACAGCTACCTGCCCAAGGCCGACCCGCGCGTGATCGCGCACACCAAGGTGATCGGCGCTGGCGAAACCGCCACGGTGACCTTCCCGACCAGCAAGTTGAGCAAGGGCGGCGCGTATACGTTTTTCTGCTCGTTCCCCGGCCACTGGGCCATGATGAAGGGTACGCTGCGCTTCGGGTGATGCAGCGCACGCGCTGCATCGCTCTACGCCTGTCGCGCATCCAGCCACGGCTGTGATGCGCGGCTGAACTCAGAGTGTGGTTGGCCCTGTTGGTGGGTCCATCTCGCGCAACAAGCCGCGCTGCAAGGCCTGCGCCAGTGCACCTTCGCGGCTGCGTGCATCGAGCTTGCGGTACACGTTCTTCAAGTGAAATTTGACGGTGTTTTCCGACAGGTGCAGGCAGCGTGCGATCTGCTTGTTGGAATAGCCGCGCGCCAGTTGCGCAAGCACTTCCAGTTCGCGTTCGCTAAACAGATCGTTGGCCGGATCGTCGTCGCCACTGAGCCTGTCCAGCAAGGCCTGGATGGTGAGCGCGCGGGTGGTGCCGGCCACGGTCTGCGGGTCGTGCTGGCGTAGCGAGCGCAGCATCGCTTTTGCCGGCAGCCCCAGTTCTGCAATGGCTTGCCAGCTGCGGGTCAGCGCAACGTGGTCCAGCGCGCTGTACAGATACGGCAATGCCGCAGCCAGTTCACCACGCTGTTGCAGTACCAGGGCGATGCGTGCGCGGGTGCGTGCCAGGTGGCAGAGGTTGTCGCTGGCAAGGCAGGCCTGTTCGATCTGGCCCAGGATGGTCAGCGCCGCGCTGCTGCGGCCGGCCAGGCGATGCCAGCGCGCTAGCGCGAACCCCATCGCTGCTCGGTCGCGCCAGCGGTGCGGCGAGCGCAGGGTATGCGCCAGCCCGGATTCGCCGCCGGTGCGTGCAATCAGCACATCGATGGCGGCGTTGCCCGGGTGCTCCAGCATCACCATCAAGCGCCAGGCGGCGGCCAGTTCGGACAGGCGCGCGAGCTTGCGCCCGTGTGCAATCTGCTCCACGTGTTCCAGCAAAGCGGCCGCGCTGCGGCCACTGTGATCGCGCAGGCGCTCCAGCCCTAGCGCGGTGTCGTAGCCGGCGGCCAGCACGTCGGTGCTGCCGTCGTGCTGCTCCAGGATGTCCAGCGCCGGATGCAGCAGGTCGGCGGCATCGTCGTGGTGCCCGCGTTCGTAATGCAATTGCGCCAGCAGGCAGTGTGCGGTGGCCTGCAGGACGCGGTCTGGCTGCGGCGCACGCAGGCAGCCGTTGAGTGCGTGCTGATAGCACGCCTCGGCATCGCCCAGCCGGCCGCGATAGAAAAAACTCTGCCCCAGCACCAGCAGTGCATGACCGGTGCCGAGCTCGCTGCCGCCGCGTCCCATGGCCTCGCGCCCGCCATGCGCATAGCGCTCGGCCAGCGCGAAGCCACCTTGCGCGAGTGCGGTGGCGGCGCAGATGCACAGCAGCATGCCGCGGCCAAGATGGTCGTCTTCGTCCAGCGCGGCCGCCTGGCCCGCGATCTGGGTCAGGCCATGCGGGTTGCCGCAGATTTCATCCAGCCGCTCGCGCAGTGCTGCCACCACCACGGTGTAGTCGCGTTGCAACGGCTCGCGCAGCGCGGCGGGAAAATCGCGAAAGCGCTCCAGCAGCAGACGGGCATGACTGAACTCGCCCAGCTTCATGTGCAGATGCGCCTGGGTGAGATTCAACGCAGGCGTGTCGCGGATGGTGCGGTGGTCGAAGTGGCGCAGCAGCGCGCGCACCTGATGGGTGCCATGGGTGAGCAGCAACTGCCAGGTGCCGGCGCGTGCCACGTAGCTGGCGGCCAGGTCGCCGCATTCGCCGCGCGAGGCGTGACGGACCGCGTCGGACAGGTACTGGTGTTCGCCGAACCAGCGCGCGGCACGCTGGTGAATCTGCAGCGCGCCGGCGGGATGTTCGCGATCGAGCAACTGCTGCAGGAAATCTGCGAACAACGGGTGGTAACGGAACCATTCGCGCTCGCCATCCAGCGGGATCAGCAAGCCATGGAAATGTTCCAGCCCGGCCAACAGCCGGCCACTGTCGTCGCGCTGGCGTACCGCATCGGCCAGCGCCGCGTTGACCCGCTCCAGCGGGCTGGTGCGCAGCAACAGGTCGCGCGTGTCCGCATCCAGGTCGTTGACCACCTGTTCGGCCAGATACGCAGCAATCTGTGCGTTGCGCCCGGAAAACCGCGTGGCCACTTCCTGCTGGCGTTGTGCGCCGCCTTCCAGCCACAGCCGGGCCAGATGCAGGGCGACCGGCCAGCCTTCGGTATAGCGGCGTAGTTCGTCCACCTCCGGGGCCGCCACCTGCGCACCCAGCAGCGCCTGTGCTTCGTCCTCGTCCAGCGCCAGTTCGCCGCTGCCGACGCGCGTGAGCTTGGCCTGCAATTCCAGCCGCGCCAGTGGCAGGCCAGGGACGCGGCGGGTGGACAACAGCAGGTGCAGGCGGCCACCAGCGTGTTCGATCAGCCGCAACACCAGCTCGTCGATCGCGCTGCCGCCGGGGCGGTCGTAGTCGTCCAGGATCACGCTGATGCGGCGCGGTGCCGCGCGCAGGGCGCGGATCAGCGCATTGAGTGCGTCGCGCGGATCGTGGTCGCGGCCGTGCAGGGCTGGCGCGCACAGGGCAGGGTCCGCACCGGCCCCTTGCAGGGCAAGCGCGAGATGGCCGAGAAAGCGCGCGGGCTCGGCGTCTTCTTCATCCAGCGACAGCCATGCCACGGCGACCGGCTCGCGCGCCAGCAGCTGCGCATGCCACTGCGTCAGCAGCGTGCTCTTGCCGAAGCCGGGCGGTGCCAGCAGCAGGGTCAGCGGCCGCGCCTGCGCCTGATCCAGCACGGCCAGCAGGCCGCCACGCACAACCGCGCCGACACGCGGCAACGGCGGCTCCAGCTTGCTGGCGAGCAGCCAATCGGGAAGGGTGAGGTCGCGCGACGGTGACGGGCGCGGGGTGAGCAACGCAACAGGCTTGAGCATGAGGCGAGGGCGGCCGTGGCAAAGCGTTGGCCGCGTGCCAACCGACACGCCGCGCAACACGATGAAGCAGCGGCGACGGCGCCGGAATCACCGCGAACGGTGAGATCGGCTGCACTGCGCTGCTTCGTGGGTCCCCACCCATGCCCATCCCTTGGCACCTGTCAGCAAGGTATGACAGCCACAAGACAAAAGCAAAGGTGGGACCAGGTCACAGCCGCGCGCATGAGCTCAGCGCATGACGTCGGCAAAGGCTTCGCGTGCGGCGGCCAGGGTGGCCTCGATGACGGCCTCGTCGTGGGCGCTGGATACGAAGCCCGCCTCGTAGGCCGATGGCGCCAGGTACACGCCCTGCTGCAGCATCGCGTGGAAGAAGCGGTTGAAGGTGGTTACGTCGCAGGCGGTGGCCTGGGCGTAGTTCTCCACGATCTGGTCGGTGAAGAACAGCCCGAACATGCCGCCCACCTGGTTGGTGGTCACCGCTACCCCGGCGGCGCGGGCGGCGTCTTCCAGGCCTTCGCACAGCAGGCTGGTGGTCTCGCTGAGGCGGGCGTGGAAGCCCGGTTCCTGCACCAGTTGCAGCATCGCCAGGCCCGCGGCCATTGCCACCGGGTTGCCAGACAAAGTGCCGGCCTGGTAGATCGGGCCGGCCGGGGAGATCTGTTCCATCAGGTCGCGGCCGCCGCCGTAGGCGCCCACCGGCATGCCGCCGCCGATGATCTTGCCGAAGGTGGTCAGGTCCGGGGTCACGCCGTAGTGCGCCTGCGCGCCGCCCAGCGCCACGCGGAAGCCGGTCATCACTTCGTCGAAGATCAGCAGCGCGCCGTGGCGGGTGCACAGCGTGCGCAGGTGCTGCAGATAGCCGGCCTGCGGCGGAATGCAGTTGGCATTGCCGACCACCGGCTCGATGATCACCGCCGCCACTTCGGCGCCGATCTCGTCGAACAACGCGGTGGCGCCTTCGAAATCATTGAAGCTGAGCGTGGCGGTGAGCTCGCTCAGGCCTGCCGGCACGCCTGGCGAGGTGGGCACACCCAGGGTCAGCATGCCGCTGCCGGCCTTGACCAGGAACGAGTCGCCGTGGCCGTGGTAGCAGCCCTCGAACTTGACGATGCGGTTGCGCCCGGTGGCGCCGCGTGCCAGGCGGATCGCCGACAGCGTGGCTTCGGTGCCGGAATTGACCATCCGCACCATTTCGCAGGATGGCACCAGCCGGGTGATGGTTTCGGCCATGGTCACCTCGGCCTCGCAGGGCGCGCCGAACGACAGGCCATCGCGGATGGCGCGTTCCACCGCTTCGCGCACGGCCGGGTGGTTGTGGCCGGCAATCATCGGCCCCCACGAACCCACGTAGTCGATATAGCGGTTGCCATCCACGTCGAACAGGTACGCGCCGTCGGCACGCGCGACGAAGAACGGCTCGCCGCCCACCGACTTGAACGCACGCACCGGCGAGTTGACGCCGCCGGGCATCAGGTTCTGCGCCTGGGAAAACAGGGCGTGGGAGCGGGAGTGGTTCATGAGCGCAGATCCTTGAGTGGTGCCGGTGGGGGCGTCGGCACCCGGAGCGGGGCGACGCGCCGGCCATTGTCAGGCTTCGGCCGCCCGCCGCCTACCCACCAAGGCCATCCCTACCCGTTGCGGCCAAATTTCCGGGCAGGTGCGCTGCCTATTATCGAATGCGACAGCGGCCGCGACGTTTGGGCATGAGCTGATGGCGGCAGGTCATTGGCGAGCGGTCCACGTCTTCACACAGTGTTTCTGGCAACGCCGCGTCCGGCGTTGCCACGTGGTCGCCTTGCGACCGTTTCAGACCCCGGGGAGAGAGCATGAACCGTAGTATCCAGAGACGTGCCTTGGCAGTGGCACTGCTCGTTGCACTGGGCGCCGCGCAAGCGCAGTCCACCACCGGCAGCATCGTCGGCAGTGTCGGCGAAGGTGTCGGCACCACCGTACTGGTCGAAAACAACAGCGGCTTCAGCCGCGAAGTGCCGGTAGACGCGCGCGGCCGCTACGCCGCCGGCAACCTGCCGCTGGGCACCTACAAGGTCACCGTCAAGCGCGATGGCGCGGTGGTGGAAACGCGCGAGAACGTGGGCATCACGGTGGGCGCCAATACCGATGTGTCGTTTGCTGCCGCGGGGAGCGGCGTGCAGACGCTGGATAGCGTCACCGTCAACGCCGCCAGCCTGGCCACCATCGACGTCAGCAGCGTGGACACCCGCACCGTGGTCACTTCCGAACAGCTGGCGCAGCTGCCGCTGGGGCGCACCGCCGAAGCGATCGCGCTGCTGGCGCCGGGTGTGGTGGTCAACAGCGGCGGCTTCGACAACGGCCCGCTCGGCGGCTCGCTGCCCAGCTTCGGTGGCTCGGCCGCCAGCGAGAACGCCTATTACCTCAACGGCTTCAACACCACCGCCATCAGCAACAACCTGGGCGGCCTGACCCTGCCTTACGGCGCCATCGACCAGCAGGAAATCTTCACCGGCGGCTACGGCGCGCAGTTCGGCCGCTCCAACGGCGGCGTGATCAACCAGATCGGCAAGCGCGGCACCAACGAGTGGAAGTTCGGCGCCGCGGTGATCTGGGAACCCAACGGCCTGCGCACCAACCAGCGCGACATCTATTGGCGCCCGGATGCACAGGCCGGCACCGTCAACAATGCCGCATACCGTTATGCGCGTGCAGCCAACGGCCTGTACCAGCCCTCCAGCGAAGCCGAAGCCAACCAGACCACCTACAGCGCCTATGTCGGTGGCCCGATCATCCAGGACAAGCTGTTCTTCTTCCTGGCCGCCGAGCAGGTGGATTCCGACGGCACCCGCACCGCGACCAACCGCGACTCGGACAACGGCCGCACCGGCGGCCTGACCGACTACGACTACAAGCAGAAGCGCTGGTACGCCAAGGTGGACTGGAACATCACCGACAACCACCTGATCGAGGTGACCGGTGCCAGCGACGAAGCCGAAACCAACGGCGCCATCTATCGGTACGACTATCTGGCGCGCGAACGCGGCAGCTACTTCACCAACGAATCCACCTGGAAGACCGGTCCGACGCTGTTCACCGGCAAGTACACCGGCTATATCGGCGACAACCTCACCGTGACCGCGCTGTACGGCAAGATGCGCACGCCCGATGAGCTGACCGCTTTCAACTACGACCCGGCCGGCGGCCCGGTGATCAATAGCGCCGCGCTGCAGAATCCGGCCTACACCGGTGGCACGCCGCGCATCGGCAACCAGCTGGTGACCTCGGTCAGCTCGCCCGACCGCGAGGACAAAAAAGACAACCAACGCCTGAATCTGGAATGGCGCGTGGGCCACCACACGCTCAACTTCGGTATCGACAACCAAAAATCCGAAGGCATCGACGTCGGCTCGGTACTGTCCGGCCCCGGCTACGCGTGGACTTATGGGCAGACCAACGATCCGAACGGCCTGGCGACTGGCGGCCTGGTCAGCCAATCGGCAACGAAGCCGGCGGCATCGGCGCGCCCAGCCCCGGCCTGGTGGATCCGGTCAACGGTTCCAGTGGCTATTACGTGGTACGCAACATCAACACCAGCCTGTATTCGTACGAGGCCAAGCAGCGCGCCTACTACATCGAAGACAAGTGGCAGGTCACCGACAACCTGTTGCTGAGCCTGGGCCTGCGCAAGGACGAGTTCACCAACTACACCCCGTTCGGCGACCCCTATATCGAAGTCGACAACGCCTGGGCGCCGCGGCTGGGTTTCAGCTGGGACGTCAACGGCGATTCCAGCCTGAAGGTGTTCGGCAACATCGGCCGCTACTACCTGGGTCTGCCGTTGTCGGCGGTGAGCCTGTTCACTCCGGCCACCACCACCGACACCTACTACACCTACAGCGGCATCAACGCCGATGGCACGCCGGTGCTGGCGCAGCAGCTGGGGTCGGCGGTCTCGGCCAATTCGCGTTTCGGCCGCATCGCCGATGTGCGCACCGCCGTGGTCAAGGATATCGAGGGCGAAAACCAGGACGAAATCATCCTGGGCCTGACCAAACAGCTGGGCAGTGGCTGGGTGTTCGGCGTGCGCGGCACGCACCGCCGCCTCAATGCCGGCATCGACGACCAGAACTACGACGTCTCCAACACCGCGCTGATCGATGCTGCCGCCGCGCAGGGCGTGACCATCGACTTCTCCCAGGTGGCTGGCGCCTCGCTGATCAACCCGGGCCAGACCAACAAGTGGGGCGTGATCGGCACCGATGGCCAGTTCCACGAAATTTCGGTCAGCCGCGAAGCGGCCGGGTTCCCGAAGTTCAAGCGCAACTATTCGGCCGTGGAGTTCAACCTGGAGCGCCCGTTCGACGGCAAGTGGTACGCCAAGGTCAACTACGTGTGGTCGCATAGCTACGGCACCACCGAAGGCCAGGTGCGTTCGGACCTGTGGCGCACCGGCGGCGCGTTGGGCAGCTACCAGGGCCAGGCCTCGGTCTCGACCACGCAGAGCTGGGACCACGCGGCGCTGATGGAGCACTTCAATGGCGATCAATCCAACGATCACCGCCACCAGTTGAAGCTGTTCGGCTTCTATCAGTTCACCCCGCAATGGGGCGCGTCGGCTAACTTCAGCCTGATCTCGGGCGCACCGCACAACTGCCTGGGCAATTACTACGGCACCGAGTACAGCGGTCGTGATCCGGCCGGTTACGGCGGCAGCGCGATCACCGGTGGGCCGTACCACTACTGCTACAACCCGGAAACAGGCACGGGCAGTGCATCGCCGCCGGGCTCGCAGGGCCGCCTGGGCTGGATCGCCCAGCTCGACATGGGCGTGACCTACAAGCCGGCCTTCGCCGACGGCAAGCTGGCGCTGCGCTTCGATGTGTTCAACATCACCAACGAGCAGACCGCGACCAACATCTACCCGTTCTCGCAGTTGCCCGACAACACCACCAATCCCCTGTGGGACCAGGTCGTCGCCTACCAGGCGCCGCGCTCGGGCCGGGTGACGCTGAGCTACGACTTCTAATTGCGTTAGGCGACGGAGGCAAAACCAGCAGCGACGCGTAATGGCACGCGTCGCTGCTTTTTTTTGCGGTATGGGCTCTGACCAGCGTCAATCGTCTGAATAAGACACGCGACGCGCGTGAATTTTTTACCGGGTCATGACCAAAGTTCTGGGTCGGCGAGGCAGCGCGTCCTCGGCCCACTGCGCTATTGCCTGCATCTATCCGACGCGACGACTCGATCATTCGGTTGTCTCGAGTGGGGTGGATGATGCGGATAGATCACTTGCAGAGCGGTTGATCTGCGGTTTGGCTGCAGGGCCCTTGCCCGCCTACCATCGCGGGACACGGCGCAAGTACGTCCATGTAGCCTCTTACGCGGCATCCATGCCGCGTAAGGTCCCGCGACGGTAGGCGGGGCAAGGACCAGTCGAGATGGACGGTATGCATGGTTGCAAGCAGGGCATGACGCGCTTTTAATTCGTCAGCTAGCGTGTGCTGCGAACCATGCCAGCAAGCCTGCGCAACTTACGCAACTTGCGAGGCAGCCAGCTTTTGATCCGGCTACCGACCAACGTCCTGGTGCGGTGTCCTTGCCGATTGCGGGACTGTGTGGCGGCATGGATGCCGCTACGTAGCCTCCATGGACGGATTTACGGCGTGTCCCGCCAGCGGCGAGGGCACCGCGCACGCGACGCATCTGGCGTTTCAAGCCAAGCACTGCGGCGAAAGAGATCTTGCTGTCTTGAAACGGATGACACCGCTGAGATAAAAATCTCAGCGCTTCACACTCGTTGCGCTACTGCGTAAATCCTGCGCGATACGCCTGCACTGCGGCGACCGGGTCCGCCGCCGCATACACGCCGCTGACCACCGCAATCAAGTCGGCGCCCGCGGTCACCAGCTCGGGCACCTGCGAAGGCGTGATGCCGCCGATCGCCACACGTGGCAGTCCCAACGCAGCGGCCTCGTGCAGCAATGCAGGCGTGGCACGGCGCGTGGTCACCTTGGTGGCGGTGGGGAAGAACGCCCCAAAGGCCACATAGTTCGCACCGGCCGCCGCCGCTGCGCGCGCGCGTTCGATCTCGTCGTAGCACGACACCCCAATGATGGCCGAGGCACCCAGCAACGCGCGCGCTGCCGCCACCTCGCCATCGTCTTCACCCAGGTGCACACCGTCCGCGCCCACCTGCTGCGCAAGCGCCGCGTCGTCGTTGATGATCAATGGCACGCCATGCGCGGTGCATGCCGCGCGCAGTGCGGTGGCCTGGGCCAGGCGCAGTGCTGCATCGGCCTGCTTGTTGCGGTATTGCAACCAGGTGATGTGCGGCAGCAGCGGCAACGTGCACGCAAGCAACTGCGCGGTGTCGCGGGTGTCGGGGGTAATCAGGTAGACGCCGCGGGCGTTTTGGAGGGTCGGCATGGCAGCGCTTCCGAAAGCGGTGGGTGGGATGGGACAATGCAGCCCCACCGTTGCGTGACCGCGATTATCCGATGAGCGAGACATCCACGACCACCTACCGCACCTGGATGTGCGTCGTCTGCGGGTTTCTCTACCACGAGGCCGACGGCATTCCCGAAGAAGGCATCGCACCGGGCACCCGCTGGGAAGACGTGCCCGACAGCTGGACCTGCCCGGACTGCGGCGTGACCAAGGACGATTTCGAAATGGTGGAGATCGACTGAGCCTGCATGCGCAGCGCCGCAAGGCGTCTGCGCAACCGGCCTGATGCTGCCTGCGGTGCCCTGCAGCGCTGAGCAGTGCGTAGTGCGCAGTGAGTACCTAGTGCGCGCGTGAGCGCTGGCTGTTCAATTCAACCAGGTGCTCATGCAGGCTTGCGGCGTCCTGCGCGCTGGGGTGCAGCTGCAGGTAACGCGCCAGGTCGTGGCGGGCGCCGCTGCGGTGCCCGAGGTGCAGATACGCCATGCCGCGATCGCGCAGCGCTTCGGGCTGGTCCGGCACCAGCTTGAGAATGCGGTCGGCGCTGCGGGCGGCGCGGTCCCAATGCTCGGCATCGGCGTAGACGCCATACAGGTTGCGCAGGATGCGGATCAGGATCGCCCGGTGCGGCGCCGGGTCCAGGATCTGCGCCAATGCGCGGTCGTCGGGGATTTCCCCGCCCAGATGCGGGCGCGCGCGTTCACGCAGCTCGTCCACGCCCAGCGGGCGGCCGCCGTTGAACGGATCCATCACCAGCACCCCGTCGTCTACCGGCAGGCGTACCAGGAAGTGCCCTGGGAACGACACCCCGGCCAACGGAATGCCCAGCCGGCGCGCGACTTCGATCTGCACCATCGCCAGCGAAATCGGGTTGCCCAGCCGGCGCTCGAACACTTCGTTGAGGTAGCTGTTGCGCGGGTCGTAGTACTCGTCGTGGTTACCCGAGTAGCCCAGCTCGTCGAACAGGTAGCGGTTCACCGCGGCCATCTTCAGCGGCCACAGATCGATTGCGTCGACCTCGCGTCGCAAGTGCTCCACATGGCTTTGCACGAGCGTGTCATACAGCTCGGCGTCCAGCTGCGGATACTCGTCGCGCGCGATCAGTAGCGCGGTGGACATCAGCGGCACCGCGTCGTCGTCCAGGCTGGCGAGCGCGGTCCAATGGGGAAGTGGGAGCATGTCGACCATGACGACAAGAGTGTCGGCAAGCGGCGCGGGGTTCAAGTCCGGCACTTCCTGACAGGAGACACCGCATCGCTGTGAATCACTTCAGCTTGGGAATATCCGGGCTGAAAGTAAGCTCGGCCCCGTCACGCAGGTCGAGCTTGGCGGCCTGGCCGGCGTTGAGCTCGAGCACGTAGCGCGCCGGTTGCTTGCTGGGGTAGGGCGGGCAGGCATCGCCGGCCGAGCACGGCGGCACGTCGCGCTGTTGCGACACCAGCCGGCGCTGGTTGTCGAAATACAGGATGTCCAGCGCGATCTTGGTGTTCTTCATCCAGTACGCCTGCGGCGTCTGGCTGTCGTGGATGAACAGCATGCCGTGGTCTTCCGGCATGGCATCGCGAAACATCAGCCCCTGCGCCCGGTCGGCATCGTTTTGCGCCAGCTCCACGCTGTAGCGGGTGCCGGCCAGCTCCACCCAGGAACTGCCGGCACTGGCGCAACCGCTGAGCGCCAACAACAGGGCCAGGCCAAACAGATGGAAAACACGCATGGGCGATGCACCGCTGGAGGGGGGAGCGCGCACCTTCTGCCAAGCGCCAGCGTGCGTCAAGCCGGTTCGGCCATCGCACGGCTGTGGCCGCAGCCTGTGGTGTGCCCAGGCTGCGGCCGCATGCGGGCGTGCTTACAGCACGCGCGGTGTCTCGCCGCCGACGATCACCACGTCGGCCGGGCGGCGCGCGAACAGACCCACGCAGACCACGCCGGGAATCTGATTCAAGTTACGCTCCAGCGCCACCGGGTCGGTGATGTGCAGGTTGTGCACATCCAGCACCACGTTGCCGTTGTCGGTGACCACGCCGTCACGCCAGACCGGCTGCCCGCCCGTGAGCGCCAGGATCTGCCGGGCCACCAGGCTGCGCGCCATCGGGATCACCTCCACCGGCAGCGGGAAGTTGCCCAGCACCGGCACCTGCTTGCTCGGGTCGACGATGCAGATGAAGCGCTCGCTCGCTTCGGCAATGATCTTCTCGCGCGTGAGCGCCGCGCCGCCGCCCTTGATCAGGCAGCGGTTCGGGTCGCACTCGTCGGCGCCATCCACATACAGCGACAGCGTGCCGGTGTGGTTGAGGTCCAGCACCTCGATGCCGTGCTGGCGCAGCCGCGCGGTGCTCTGTTCCGAGCTGGACACCGCACCCTTGATGCGATGGCCGATGCGGCCGAGTGCGTCGATGAAATACGCCACCGTCGAGCCGGTGCCGACCCCGACGATCATGCCGTCTTCCACGTAATCGATCGCCTTCTCGGCGGCCAGGCGTTTTGCTTCGGACATGGGTAAGAGCTCGGGATTAGGGAATCGGGATTGGGGAATCGCAAGAGCGGCTGGGCTGAGCCGGGATTTGCAAATCTCAAATCCCGAATCTCTACTCCCGGCTACTCCATCGCCAGCAGCAACTTCCACTGTGCGGCGGTCACCGGCAGGATGGAGAGGCGATTGCCGCGTGCGATCAGCGGGAAGCCCTCGCCCAGGGCATCGGCGTGCTGCTTGATCTCGTCCAGCGCGATGGTGCGTTTGAGTTTGCGCTCGAACGCCACGTCCACCAGCATCCAGCGCGGGTCTTCGCGCTTGGCTTTGGGGTCGTGATAGTCGGATGTCCGATCGAACTGGGTCTCGTCCGGGTAGGCGGTGCTGGCCACCTTGGCGATGCCGACAATGCCCGGCACCTTGCAATTGGAGTGGTAGAAGAACACTCCATCGCCGACCTGCATGCCATCGCGCATGAAGTTGCGCGCCTGGTAGTTGCGCACGCCGTTCCACGGCTCGGTGCCAACGCGCTCCAGGTCATCGATGGAAAACGTGTCCGGCTCGGACTTCATCAGCCAATAGCGCTTGCGGGCAGTCATGCGGGAGCGGTGTCGTCTTTCAGGAAGGTGGCGTGTTCGGTGCAGATGGCATCCACCGGCACGTCCCAGGCGGCGACGGGCAAGGCGGGAACCTGCTGCGCGGCAAAGCCCACGCCGACCAGCCAGGGCGGCGGCGCCTGGCGATGCCGGAACGCGAAGCTGCGATCATACCAGCCGCCTCCCATGCCCAAGCGCCCGCAGGCGGCGTCGAAGCCGGTCAACGGCGTCACCACCAGGTCCATGTCTTCCGGGCCCAGCGTGTCGGCGCGGTCCACGTCTGGCTCGGGGATGCCATAGCGATTGCTGACCAGGCCCTGGCCCGGCTTCCACGGTGCAAAGCGCAGCACGCGCCCGTCCAGCACCGGCAGGCAATAGCGCACGCCCGGCGGCAGGCTCAGTTGCCAGCGGTGCAGCGCGATCTCACCATCCATCGCCCAGTAGCCGGCCACCGCGCCCTGCTGCGGTGCAAACGGCAGCGCCAGCAGACGCTCGGCCAGCGCGTCGGCGGCGGCGAGGCGTTGCGCAGCGGGCAGGCTGCGCCGCGCGGCACGTAATTGCTGACGCAGCGCATCTCGGTCGTCGGACATCGGGATCTCGGCGCAAAGGGAAGCGGCATTGTCGGCCGCGGGCGCGCGCATGCCTAGCTGCGCGGTGTTGATGCGTGGATGACTGATCGCAACCTGCCGCGTGGAGGGTGCGGTCGGCGTTCGCACCCGGTTGCGGGAGTGCGAGGCGGCGCACGCCACGTGATTCGCCGGAGCGCATTGAACACCAGTGAGTGCTTTACCACATCGCGAAGCGCGTGCGCATATGACATTGGACAACGCACAAAAAGAAACGGCGCCCTAGGGCGCCGTTTCAGAAAAATTGCATTCTCCGCCATGACGATGTGTGCGAAACGACCTTGAACCCGGGGTTCAAGTGGGGACGTTGTGAGGCCATCGGGCTTCCCGCTACAAGGCGGACTTGCACTCCCGGCTTCGTCGCGCCCCCGTGGTCGTAATTAAGGGACAAGGCGAATGTTTTGCACACCGTCGTTCACAGCAGAGAACGCAGGTGAATTATAGACCTCCGCGCCCCGATGGCTAGCCCATTCGTCGGTAATGCGTTCCTGGAGATTCATATTTGCGATGACAGTGCGTATTGCACTTCAACGCGGTATATCGATCACGCCATCTAGACGCCGATTCATGCTTTCCAGCGTGTTGGCGAGCTCGCGTTCGTACATGGCCTGCTGCTCGCGCAGCTGCTGCAACTCATGCGCCAGATTCAACGCGGCCAGCACCGCGACCCGATCCACCGCCGCCATGCGGTTGCTGCCGCGGATCTCGCGCATGCGCAGATCCAGCAGGCGCGCGGCGGCGGTGAGGCTCTCGCGTTCCTCGGCGGTGACGCCCACCGTGTATTCACGATCCAGAATACGGACGCTGACCGGCTCATTGCTCACGTGTGCTGCTCCAGTGACTTCAATCGCACGATCATGGCTTCCACGCGCGAGCGTGCCTGTTCGTTCTTGGTCAGCAGCTGCGCGCGCTCGCCGATCAACTGTTCCTGTTGGTGGCGCAGGCTGCGGTTTTCGTCGGTGAGCCGCTGGGTGCGCTCCACCAACGCCTCCACACGGGCGGCGAGTGCGCGGAGCTGGGCGAGGGCGGCGGCGTTGTCCATCCGCCCACGATAGGGGCGCGTGCGCGCACCGGTCAAGCGCCTGCATGCGCTGGCCGTAAACGCCGCAAGCGCAGCCGCCGCAAGGGCTGGCGCAGTGTTGACGGCCCACCCGGCGCACTGCGTGGAACGCTGCATGGAACATGGCAGTGGGGCGAGCGGCGGGTGCCTTGGTACACTGGGCAGTCATATCGCCGGCCCTGGGCCGGCATCTTTTCGACTCAGCCTGGATGACCCGATGGATCTGCCCGATGTAGCCGCTGTGCAACACGAAAGTCGCCAGTTGGACCTGGCTTCCTCCGCGGCGGAACTGCATGGCGGCCTGTGCGGCTGGCTGTCCGGCGGCGGCGCCGACAGTGCCGACTGGCTGGCGCGCATCCTGGCCGACACCGCGCAGGTGGCCCCCGCGCAGGGCGGCGCCCTGGACCAGATGCGGCAGGCCACCGTGGCGCAGCTGGAAGACCGCGACTTTGCCTTCGAGCTGCTGCTGACCGAAGACGGCGCGCCGCTGCCGGCCCGCACCGATGCGCTGTTCGACTGGTGCCGCGCGTTTCTGGGCGGGTTTGGCCTGGCTGCGCAGCAGCGCCCGGCACTGTCCGAAGAAGGCGAAGAAGCGCTGCAGGATCTGGCCCGGCTCGCGCAGGCGTCCAGCGACGACTTCGATACCGCCGAGGAAGACGACACCGCCCTGGCCGAGATCGAGGAATTCGTGCGCGTGGCGGTGCTGTTGCTGCATGGCGACTGCGTGATGGGGCCGCGCTTTCGCCAACGCCTGAACTGACCGCCGCACGATATGAAGAAGCTCACCGGCATTGGCGCGGCCGAGTACGCGCGCCGACGCAAGCAGCTCATGCAGATGGCCGGCGAGCAGGCCATCCTGATCCTGCCGGCGGCACCGGAGCGGGTGCGCAGCCACGACACCCATTACCCGTACCGGCAGGATTCGGATTTCTGGTACCTGAGCGGGTTTCCGGAACCGGAGGCGGTGCTGGTGCTGGTGCCAGGGCGCAAGCACGGTGAGGCAATCCTGTTCTGCCGCGAGCGCGATGCCGAGCGCGAAGCCTGGGACGGCCCGCGCGCGGGCCAGGAAGGCGCGGTAGCGCAGTACGGCATGGACGATGCGTACCCCATCGACGATGTCGACGAGATCCTGCCCGGCCTGCTGGAAGGACGCAGCCGCGTCTACTACCACTTCGGCCGCGATGTGGATTTCGATCTCAAGCTGATCGGCTGGCTCAAGCGGGTGCGCGAGCAGGTGCGCCATGGCGCGCAACCGCCGCATGAATTCCTGGAGTTGGGGCATCTGCTGCACGAGCAGCGCCTGTTCAAGTCGCGTGACGAGATCACCTTGATGCAGCAGGCCGCCGACATCAGCGTGCGCGCGCATCGCGCGGCGATGCGGTTGGCGCGCCCGGGCGTGCACGAGTATCAACTGCAGGCCGAGATCGAACGCGAATTCCGCGCCGCCGATGCGTGGCCGGCGTACGGCAGCATTGTCGGCACCGGCAGCAATGCCTGCGTGCTGCATTACCGCGCCAACAACGCGCGCAGCCGCGATGGCGAGCTGGTGCTGGTGGACGCCGGCGCCGAATACCGCGGCTATGCGGCCGACATCACTCGCACCTTTCCGGTCAACGGCCGCTTCAGCGCGGCGCAACGTGCCCTGCACGATCTGGTCGGCGCCGCGCAGGCGGCCGCCCTGGCGCAGGCACAACCTGGCATTGCCTACGAGGCCGGTCACCTGGCGGCGGTGCAGACACTGACCGAAGGGTTGCTGCGCCTGGGGCTGCTCAAAGGCACGCTGGAGCGCAACCTCGCCGAAGGGCACTACAAGCGGTTTTATCGGCACAAGACCGGCCACTGGCTTGGCCTGGATGTGCATGACGTTGGCGAGTATCGCCTTGCGGGCGAGTCGCGCCTGCTGGAGCCGGGCATGGTGTTCACCATCGAGCCTGGGTTGTATGTCTCGGCCGACGATACGAGCGTGGACGCCAAGTGGCGCGGCATCGGTATCCGCAGCACCGAAGACAACGTGCTGATCACCGCCGACGGCCACCGCGTGCTCACAGATGCGCTTGCGCGCAGCGCCGACGAGATTGAAGCGGAGATGGCTGGCCTCCGCGTGTAGTTGCTGACGGATCGATCGTCAGGAGCGCCAGCCGCCTTGCCGTCAGCATCCTCACAGAGACGCTGGACGCGTGGCATGGCCATGCATCACCACAAGCGCTTAGTAGGCCGGCGCAACGTACATGCATTCAAGATGCGCGATGGGCGTGATGCCTCGGGGCCAGTGTGCGTCCAAAGCAGCGCGTGTGCGGTCTCGATGTGACCGTGCCTGGCGCGCCGCAAGGACAGCGCGCCGCCGGTTTCATTGACCCAGCTGCGGCGTCTGCGTGCGTTCTGGCTGTTGCAGCGCCTCGCCAGGTGCAGCGATCTGCCGCGCACGCTCGAAGGACTGTTCCTCGGGCGTAGCCAGTGCCTGTTCGGTTTTCATGTGCGCGCGCAGATGTGCCGGGTTGGCGGGGTCGCCCTGCACCACGAACACGTTTTCGCCGCCGTGCACGCCGGTCCTGTTCGCTTCGCTCATCAGCACGTAATCCACGCGCGACAGCCCGCCTTCTTTGGCCAGTGGCAACAAGGCAGCGGTCAGTCGCGCACTGGTCTGGTCTGGCGCGCGCCCGTGCGCGGCGTCGATCCCATGCACGCCGCGTTCGATCTGCTGGTACATCGGGTGGTCGGGGTGCGAGGTCTGGCGTGGATCGTTCATGGCGATGCTCCGTGCTGTCCAGTGCGAATCAGGGTGCGGCAAACACCGGGCGGGTCAGGTTTTCCGGTGCGCCGTCGGTGCAGACCACTTCGTCTTCGATACGGATGCCGCCGTACGGCGCGAACTGCGCCACGCGGTCCCAGTTCACGCTGGCGGCATGGCCATTTTTCTTGACCTCGTCCAGCAACATGTCGATGAAGTACACGCCGGGCTCGATGGTGACCACCATGCCCGGTTCGAGCATGCGGGTCAGGCGCAGATACGGGTGGCCGTCCGGGCGCTCGATGCGCCCGCCGCGATCGCTGGCTGCAAACCCGGCCACGTCATGCACCTGCAGGCCGATCAGATGGCCCAGGCCATGCGGGAAGAATGCGGCGCTGACGCCGGTGGCCAGCGCGGCTTCGGGCGAAACGGTAATGATGCCGAAGTCGTGCAGGATGCCCATCAGCGACAGGTGCGCGTCCACATGCAGTTGCTTGTAATCCACGCCGGCACGCACCGCATTGCCCATGCGCAGCTGCGCGGCATCCACCGCATCGATCAGCGCCTGGAACTCGCTGCCGGCGTCGGCGGCGTAGGTGCGGGTAATGTCGCTGGCATAGCCATGCGCCGAGGCGCCGGCATCGATCAGAAAGCTGCGCAGTGGCTGCGGCGCCTGCCGGCCGAGTTCGGTGTAGTGCAGCACCGCACCGTGTTCGTTGAGCGCGATGATGTTGCCGTACGGCAATTCGTTGGCGTCCTGGCCGACTGCGCTGCAATACGCCATGTGGATGCCGAACTCGCTCTGGCCCGCGCGGAACGCAGCCTCGGCGGCGCGGTGGCCACGCACCGCCAACTGCTGCGCCAGCCGCATCACCGCCAGTTCGTACGGTGTCTTGAAGGCGCGTTGATAGTCCAGGAAGTCGAGCACCGCGGCCGGGTTGTTGGGCACGCACGCGCCCAGCGCACTGGCGGCCTCGCCCAGGATGGCGCAGCGCTCGGTGCGGGCGGGCAGCAGCGGCAATGCGGCCTCCGGCGTGCGGATGATGTGGATGTCGCAGTGCTCCACCCACCAGCCGCTGGGCGCATCGGGCACCACGTGCCAGTAGTCGAACGGCTGATAGAAAATCACCGTCGGCCGCTTGCCGGGCGTGTAGACCAGCCAGCTGTGCGGCATGCGGGTAAGCGGCACCCAGGCCTTGAACTGCGGATTGACCGCAAACGGGTAGTCGCGGTCGTCGAACAGCTGGTAATGCGTGGTGCCGCTGGGAATGACCAGATGATCGAAGCCGCCACGCTGCAGCGCCTGGTCGGCGCGCGCGGTGAGCGTGCGCAGGTGGTCGGAATACAGGACGCTCAGGGATGGCTGGGTCATACGGGCTCGATCGCGTTGCAAGGCAATGCGCAATGTTGCCGCAATCGTTGTGAGGCTGTCCTGGTGCGGCGAGCGTGAGCTGCGCTGGGGAAGTTGGTTGCGTGCTGCCGCCAGCGTGGATCTGCCTGCCGCGACCCGCTCACCTGCGGCGTTGCAATTCTGCGCGAACGCGGCGGGCGTCGTCACGCCCCTGGGCGCTAGACCAGATGCTCTTCCGCAATCCAGGCGCGCAGGCGTTGGCGGTGCGGCTCGGACATGGTCAGGAAACGGAAGCCAGCCCAGGCCTGGCCTGGTGCGTGGGCCGCCTCGGACCACAGCAGGTGCACGCCGACATCGATTTCGGTGGCGCGGCCGGCGCGCTCGGGTAGGGCGAACCGCAGCTGATACAGCGCATCGTCGTGCAGCGGTACCGAAGCCAGCAGCAGCATGCCGGTTTCCGAAACATTGCCCAGCCGGCCGATCTGCGCCTCGCTGAGCATGTCGGTAACCGGCACCAGGTCGGTCGGCTGGCGGCGTGGGGCGCGGCGGGTGTCCTGGATCATGCGCGCGCCTCTGTGTCCGCTGCAGTGGATTGGCCGGCCAGCGTGCGCAGCGTGCGCACAGTGGCGTGCCAGGCGCGATCGATCAGCCGCGATTTTTCTTCGACCAGCAAACGCACCTGGCCGGCGGCCATTAGCCGTGCCAGGCCGTCGAGCGAATGGTCGGCCACTTTCTGCCCGCGTTGATTGACGAACAGCGCGTGGTCGGTCATCGGGCTGTACCAGGACAGCCGCTGCCGGCGCAGATCGCCTTGCTGATTGACCACGAACTCGAACCAGGTGCCGAACGGCAGGCTGCGCAGCTGCGTGTAGCAGGCTTCTTCCTCCGGGGAACGCGGCACTGCGTTCTGCTTGCGCCCCGCGCTGTCGCCTTGATCGCCCAGGCGCGTGCGGGCCTTGAGCTTGGCGGTCAATTCGGTGCGCGAGGTCAGCGCGTCCTCGCCGCCGGGCGTGGAAAGGCGGCGCGCAATCGCCGCCGCTTCATCGCCGTGGTAGCCCACCTGCAACAGCGCGGCTTCCACCTCGCTGCCCAGCGCGGTATCGGTGGGTTGATCCTTGGTGCGGCAGGTGACCTCGGCGATCCGGGCGGTCAGCGCCTGGCGCTCGTCCCATTCCGGCGACTGCTCGCCCTGGCGCAGCAGGGTGAGCGTGAGCACATCCGACCAGGCCTGGCGTAGTAGCGATTGCACAAAGCGCGGAGGCGGAGCCGCGTCCTCGCAGACCTGTTCGATACGCGCCTGCGCCTGCTGCTTGGCCGATTCCAGCCGTTCCTTGCCGCGTGCGGCGTCCACATGCCGCCGCTCGGCCACCTCGGCCTTGCGGGCCAGCGTGCGCAGATGGCTCTGGATGTCCTCGTTGGCGGCGGCGAACACCGCCTCATCGCCCTGGTAGGTATGCACGATGCTGGCGACCGCAGTGCCCAGCTTCTGCAGCAGTTGCGGGTCGACGTCATCTTCGCCCAGCCACACGGCGCCGGACTCGGCCACGGTGTTGAGCAACTCGCGCACCGGGTGCTGGTCGCGCACGAAGAAATGCGCATCGGCCAACGCGGCGCGCACGACCGGTACCTGCAACTTGGCCAACAACGCCTGCGCCGGGGTCTGCTCACGCACCTCGCGCTGCATCTGTGCGTAGAGCAGGCCGAGCAGGTCGAAGGTGTCAGTCTCCTGCGCCGACAGCGCAGCCTGCGGCCCGTGCTGGGTACGCAGTACGTCCAACAGCTGGCGCTGGATTGCCTCGATGCCGGCCGGTGCAGCGGTCGACGCGGCGGCAGGCGCAGCGATGGCACCTTGCAGGCTGGCCAGTGCCGCGTTGAGCGCGGCCTTGGGCACGGCGGTAGCAGGCGGCTGCGCGCTGGCGGAGTGCCCCGCGGCCGCCGCTGCGGCGGTCATGACGCCTGGCTGCGCGAGCGACGACGAGGGCGTTTGCACATTGCCCGCCTGCGCTGCGCCCGCCTGGCCCTGGCGCGCGGACGACATCAGCCCGCCGAGCGCCTGCACCGCATCGGCCAGCGCCGGTGTGGTCGCTTGATCCTGCGCTGCAATCGATGCCGGCGACGACGCTGCGGACGGTTCAATCAAGGCGCTCTGCCAGGCGGTCGGCGCGGCCTGGCCGCTCCACCCGGTGGCTGGCCGTGACGCCGGCGTGCGCTTGCCCGCGCCCACGTCCTTGGTCATGCCCTGCGCAGCAGGAGCGGACCGGCGGCTTTGCACCTGTGTCGGCTTGACCAGATAGGGGTGATAGATCAGCCCCGGCAGGATGCCTTCGTGGGCCAGCGTGGCGTTGATGCGCTCGAACAGATCGCCCAGGCGCTCGATCACCTGGCGTTCGAACACGCGATACAACGTGAGCTGGCCATCCAGACTCAGGCCCAGCGTCTCACCGCAGTGGCGCAATACCCGGCACAAGGCCCAGGGACCCAACGGCACCGCTTCCAGTTCGAATTCCGGCACCGCGCCGACCACCGCCAAGCGCTGCGCCAGCAACTGCAACACACCGGCACGTCGCGCGGTTTCGCGGCGCGCGATGACGTTGAGCACGATGTCGCGATCGATGTCGGTGTCTTCCACCAGCGTCAACATCTGCGGATGCGTGGGCGCGTCGGCCACTGGCGCAGCGGCCTTGGGCGCGCGCAGTTCGGCCAGCGCCTGCGCCAGGTGGTGCAGGAACGCCTGCGGAAACCGCTCCACATGCTCGCGCAACCCGCGCATCTGCGCATACGCCTCGGCCTGCTGCTGGCTGTTACGGGCGAATTCGGCCTGGTGCAGCAGTTCGCGCTCCAGCTCGACAATGGTCAGTCGCAGCGGGCCGCCCAGGGTTTGCGCGCATTGCGCATGCACGGCGGCCAGCAGGCGGCGGCCACGCGCAGACACCGGGGCGTCGGCAATCGGGCCGGTGAGGGCGTGCGGCAGGGAAGAAGCGGGCGTGGACATCCGTGCAGGGCTCGTTTCGAAGCGTGAGCTATGTAGCACGTTTCGCCAGCGACCGCCCGCGTCCGGCTCAGGGCAGGAACAGCTCCACCACGTCGTTGGTGAAGCGCCGGCCCAGCTCGGTCGGCACGATGCGGCCATGCTGTTCGACCAGCCAGCCCTGCGCCATTGCGCGTGCCAGCGGTGCCTGCAGCACCTGCGCCGGCAGACCGGTGCAGGCTTCGAAATCACTCAGCCGGAAGCCTTCATGCAAGCGCAGCAGGTTGAGCATGTATTCGAACGGCAGCCGCGCGGCAGGCACGTGCTCATCGCCGCCGATCGCTGCCGTGCTGCCGGCACTGGCCAGATAACTCTGCGGATGCTTGTGCTTCCAGCGCCGCAACACCTGTTGCTCGGCACCGGAACTGATCTTGCCGTGCGCGCCGGCACCAATGCCGAGATAGTCGCCAAACCGCCAGTAATTGAGGTTGTGCGCGCACTGCCGCCCGGGCCGGGCATAGGCGCTGACTTCGTACTGCGCATAGCCGGCCGCAGCGAGCAGGCGTTGGCAGTGCTCCTGCATGTCCCAGGCGTCGTCGTCGTCGGGAATGCCTTGCGGCGGGCGCGCGAAGAACACCGTGTTGGGTTCCAGCGTGAGCTGGTAATGCGACAGGTGCGTGGGTTGCAGGGCGAAGGCGCGCTCCAGATCGTGCTCGGCCTGCGCCAGCGTCTGCTCGGGCAGCGCGTACATCAGGTCGATGTTGAAGTTGTCGCAGCCGGCGTCCTGCGCCAGCTTGATCGCGCGCTCGGCTTCGGCGCTGTCATGGATGCGCCCCAGGCGCTGCAATGCCGCATCGTCGAAACTCTGCACGCCGAAGCTCAACCGGTTGACCCCGGCCGCACGGTACCCGTCGAAGCGCCCGTGCTCGGCGGTCCCGGGATTGGTTTCCAGCGTGATTTCCAGATTGGGCGCAAAGCGCAGGCGCGCGGCGGCGGCCTGCAGGAAGCGATCGATCGCTTCGGGCGGAAACAAGCTGGGCGTGCCGCCGCCGAAGAACACCGAGTGCACCACGCGGCCCCACACCAGCGGCAGGTCCGCATCCAGGTCGCGGATCAGCGCATCCACGTAGTCGTCGAACGGCAGCGCGCCCTTGGCCGCATGCGAATTGAAATCGCAGTACGGGCATTTGCGCACGCACCAGGGCAGGTGCACGTACAGCGCGAGCGGCGGCGGGATCAGGTCGGGCACAGCGGCGTGTCGGGGATCAAAGTGACAGGGCGTGCAGCTTGTGCTGCAGCGTGGCCAGCGCTACTGCGCGGTGGCTCAGGCGGTTCTTCAGCGCGGTGTCCATCTCGGCGGCGGTCAGGCCGTGCACCGGGTCCAGGAACACCGGGTTGTAGCCGAAGCCGCCGGTGCCGCGCGGTGCGGTGGTGATCACGCCTTCCCAGCTGCCTTCGGCGATCAGCGGTTGCGGATCTTCCGGGTGGCGCAGCAGCACGATCACCGCGTAGAAGCGCGCGCTGCGGCGCTCGGCCGGGATCTCGCGCATGGCCTCGAGCAGCTTTGCGTTGTTGGCGTTGGCATCGGTCGGGCTGCCCGCGTAGCGCGCGCTGTACAAACCGGGCGCACCGCCGAGTGCATCGACGATCAACCCGGAGTCGTCGGCCAGTGCCGGCAGACCGGTCACCGCGCTGGCGTGGCGTGCCTTGATCAGGGCGTTCTCGACGAAGGTGAGCCCGGTTTCGGGCACATCGTCCACGCCGAGCTCGCCCTGCGCCACGATCTGCAATGGCAGATCGGCGAGCATGGCACGCAGTTCTTCCAGCTTGCCGGCGTTGCCGCTGGCCAGGACCAGGTGTTTCATTGCTTGGGCTCCAGTAGATCCCACTTGGTGCCGTACAGGTCGCGGAACACGGCCACGGTGCCATAGGGTTCTTCGCGCGGGGTTTCCAGAAATTCCACGCCAAACGCCTGCATCGCAGCGTGGTCGCGCCAGAAGTCGTCGGTGTAGAGGAAATGATCCACACGCCCGCCGGTCTGGTCGCCGATCCGCGCTTGCTGCGCGGCGTCGGCCGGCTGCGCGAGCAGCAAGCCGGCGTCCTGCGCGCTGCCCGGGCCGATCACCACCCAACGTTTGCCCTCGTCGAGCGCGCGGTCTTCCAGCACCTGGAAGCCCAGTGCGCCGGTGTACCAGGCAATCGCCGCGTCGTAATCGGCAACCAGCAAGGTGGTCAGGGCAATGCGGCGCTTCATCCGGCGAGTGCGGCGCGTTGCAGTTCGAACAATTCGCCCACGCCCTTTTCGGCGAGTGCGAGCAGGGCGTTGAGTTCGTCGCGGCGGAAGGCATGGCCTTCGGCCGTGCCCTGCAACTCGATGAAGCCGCCACCGTCGTTCATCACCACGTTCATGTCGGTATCGCAGTCGCTGTCTTCCGGGTAATCCAGATCCAGCACCGGCTCGCCGCGGTAGATACCCACCGACACCGCAGCCACTGCGCCGATCAGCGGATGCTTCTTGATGTCGCCACGCTTGAGCAGCAGGTTCACCGCGTCGGCCAGCGCCACGTAAGCACCGGTGATGGCGGCGGTACGGGTGCCGCCGTCGGCCTGCAGCACGTCGCAGTCCAGGGTGATGGTGCGTTCACCCAGGGCATTGCGGTCGACGCAGGCGCGCAGTGCGCGGCCGATCAGGCGCTGGATTTCCAGCGTGCGTCCACCCTGCTTGCCGCGCGCGGCTTCGCGGTCGGAGCGGGTGTGGGTGGACCGCGGCAGCATGCCGTATTCGGCAGTGACCCAGCCTTCGCCCTTGCCGCGCAGGAAGTTCGGCACGCGGTTCTCCACGCTGGCGGTGCACAGCACGCGGGTATCGCCGAAGCTGACCAGCACCGAGCCTTCGGCGTGACGGGTGAAGGCGCGTTCGATGCGCACGGGACGCAGCTGGTCGGCCGTGCGGCCGCTGGGACGGGAGAAGGACATGCGTTGGATCCGGAAGTCGGGAGGTGGTCGTCAGGCCAGTACGCGGCGGGCTGCTGCCGGCCGGCATGGCCTGCTAGGGTACCATTCGCGCTTTGCAGGCACTGGACTCACGATGATCCGAAGCATGACCGCGTTCGCCGGCGGCGAACGCATCACGCCATGGGGCACGCTCGGTTGCGAGCTGCGCTCGGTCAACCACCGTTTTCTGGAAGTGGGCGTGCGCCTGCCCGAAGAATTGCGTGCGCTGGAGCCGCTGTTGCGCGAGCGCGTGGCTGCCCGCAACAGCCGCGGCAAGCTGGACCTGGCGCTGCGCCTGCGCGCGCCTGACAGCGGTCAGACCCTGGCCGTCAACGAGGCGCTGCTGCAGGAACTGGGCGCACTCGCCACGCGGTTGGATGCAAGCATGCCCAAGCTGCAGGTGAGCTTCACCGATCTGTTGCAATTGCCCGGCGTGTTGCAGGTGCAGGATGTCGATGCACCGGCGCTGCAGGCGCAGGCACTGGCGTTGCTGGACGATGTGGTGTCCGGGTTTGTGGCCGCCCGTGAGCGCGAAGGCGCCAAGCTGGCCGAGGCGATCAGCGAGCGCGTGGATGCCATCGAGCGTATTGCTGGTGAGGTGCGCACGCTGATTCCGGTGATCCGCGAAGGCCAACGCGCCAAATTGGCGGCCCGCCTGGCCGATTTGCCGCATCCGGTGGACCCGGGCCGCGCCGAGCAGGAACTGGTGCTGTGGCTGCAAAAGCTCGATGTGGATGAAGAACTGGACCGCCTGTCCAGCCACATCGGCGAGATCCGGCGCGTGCTCAAGCAGTCCGAGCCGGTCGGGCGGCGCCTGGATTTCCTGCTGCAGGAGTTCAACCGCGAAGCCAATACCCTGGGCTCCAAATCGGTGGACAGCCGCACCTCCAACGCGGCGGTGGACCTGAAGGTGCTGATCGACCAGATCCGCGAACAGGTGCAGAACATCGAGTAGCCGGAAATAGGCAATCGGGAATGGGGAATCGTCAAAGCAGGTACGATTCCCCACGGCCTGCATGCCTGGCGCGGCGCCCCATTCCCTATTCCCGACTCTCGATTCCCTAAAATGCGCGGCACCCTCTATATCGTTGCGGCCCCTTCCGGCGCCGGCAAGAGCAGCATCGTCAACGCCACCCTGGCGCGTGACCCCAAGATCGCCTTGTCGATCTCCTTCACCTCGCGCGCGCCGCGCCCGGGTGAGCGGCATGCCGAGCACTACCATTTCGTCTCTGCCGAGGAATTCCAGGGCATGATCGAAGCCGGTGACTTCTTCGAATACGCGCTGGTGCATGGCGACTGGAAAGGCACCGCGCGGCAGTCGGTGGAGCCGCAGCTGGCGGCCGGCCACGATGTGCTGCTGGAGATCGATTGGCAGGGCGCACGCCAGGTGCGGCAGAAGGTGCCGGACGCAGTGAGCGTGTTCATCCTGCCGCCGTCGCGCCAGGCGCTGGACGAGCGCATGCGCAAGCGCGGGCAGGACAGCGAGGACGTGATGGCGCAACGCCTGGCCGCCGCTCGCGAAGAAATGCTGCATTTCGAGGAATTCGATTACGTGATCATCAACGAGACCTTCGACACCGCGGTGTCGGAGATGTGCGCGATCTTCACCGCCAGCAGGCTGCGTCGGCAGGCCCAGCAGCAACGCCATGCCGGGCTGATCCAGGCCTTGCTGGACTGAATCTGCCAGCTAGCGGGCAGGGCACCGCATGGTGCCAGGCTGCTGCTCGCGGCATCGGACTGGGCGCAGCAGGCAGCGCCAACGCGCGTCGCAGCGTCACACGCC
>Ga0209301_100006_pt1 | contig 37786 bp, 35 predicted proteins | sample MSEELM_DM5_FD_187541 | JGI IMG/M metagenome (GOLD analysis project Ga0209301, IMG submission 187541) | Subsurface microbial communities from deep shales in West Virginia, USA - MSEEL M_DM5 (SPAdes) (version 2) | ecosystem: Environmental > Aquatic > Deep subsurface > Shale gas/oil reservoir >...
ACGATAAATATATTGCACCGCTGCAACGCAAACAGGGTCGACCGGAACCTGGAGGCGTTGGCGACATCAGTACTTCTGATGTGAAGCAGGGTGGACTTGGTCCTGAATCACCCTCGGTGTCACCGAAGACCACGTTGTTGCCCTCACAGCCAGGCCACGCGGACCACGCGCTGTACCAGCAGATCAGAGGTGGCGTGATGCAGCTCGACGCCCAACACGGCAAAGAGTGGGACGGGGCCAGCCAGCGCATGACCGCCAGCTTGCTTGCGTTGGCCAAAGAGGAAGGGCTGTCGCGGGTGGACCATGTTGCACTCAACAACCCCACGCCTCAGCTAGCTGGCGGCGAGAAGGTCTTCGTTGTACAAGGCGCGCTCAATGACCCGGCACACCAGCGGGCACATATGCCAACGATAGAAGCCGTGCAGACACCTGAGATCCAGTCGTTCGATCGCCTGCAGGCACTCAACCAGACTCAGGCCCAGGCGCGCGAGCAGCAGCAGGCATTAGAACAGTCGCAGCAAGCCGTCTCACAGGCCGGTCCGTCGATGACGCGCTGATATTTTTCAAGAAATAGGCAGAGCCAGTCGCCGTACTAAGCCTGGCGTGGTGAACACATCGACGGAGTAGAAAGTGAGTATGCGGATGATCACGGGGTTTATTTTAGCCCTACCGTTGCTGCTTGGCATCGGCGCCGCGTCGGCTACTAAGGTGCGCCAGTCTGTTGCGTATCCACAAGAGCTTCAGGGCATATGGGACCTAGGCCCTCACGCTTGCAAGCTACCCATGAATCCTGACTCCGATACGCCGATACATATCGAGAAGACCTGGTTGCGTGGCCACGAGCACCAGCAGACGCCCATATCGATCAGGCGTGTTTCTTCTGATCCACATGCTTGGCTGGTTTCCGCTAAGTCGGATATCGCGCCAGATATCAGAACTGATGACCTTTACATTCTGAAAGGCGGCTATCTGGTGATCTCTGATGGCAAATCGGTTAGCCAGTATCGTCGCTGTCAGTGAGTTGAATGACAGCACGCTCAAGATGACAGACATGAACACGGGTGACGCGATCGCCAACCGATCGCGCAATCTTTGGCCAACTGCAGTAACTAAATGGGATGCAGCGAAGGAACAAACCCAGCAGTAGTGACCAGATGCTTGTGCTTGAAATTCATCCGTCTTGCTCGCCAGTCAGTGCACTCACGCACCTCAGAACCATAGATCACGCACGCAACGGCCATCGGGCGGCAGGTCGTCAAAGCTGTCCAGACCATCGAAGTGGTCGATGGCCAAGTGCGCGACGGCGTCTGGATCGGCGAGCCTGATGTTGACTGCCATGCGCCGGCTTCCGTCGGCTTCGAGGCGCAGCCCACGCCAGCAGATCACGCAGGCGCAGGCAGGGCAGAAGTGAATCTCTAGCGCGGGGTCTTGCTTCCCGGCGCGGACATAGGTTTGCGTTGGCCCGTGTAGCGTTATGCGCCCGTGTTCAACGTCGTACGCCCAGAGCGCGCCGTAGCGCCGGCACAGCGTGCAGTTGCAAGCCGTGACCGCGCCTGGATCACCGGAGAGATGCCAGCCCGCGCTGCCGCAATCGCAGCTACCGCTGAGTGTGTCTGGTGCCACCTCGAATCCCCGTGTCCGTGCGCAATCGCCGCAATCTAGCAGGTTGGAATCCAGGCGTGCGGGCCCGTCACATCGCACTTCGTCCGGGTGAATACAGTGGTTTGCGCCGTGAGACCCGCTGGGCTACGTCGCCAATACGAGCTCATCCGGCAGGCGCGCCAGCCCGCACCCACTTAATCGTCAAGGAGCAGCCATGTCTATTGAAGCGGATCAGACCCAAGCAAGTCGTGCGCGTCGCACGCTACTACGCAATGCCCTGCTGACGGGCGCGGCGATGATGGCGCCGGGCACGGCTGCGATGGCGAAAGACCTGCGCCCGGCCAGTGCGGCCAATGGTGATTTATCCAAAGGCACCGCCCAGTTGACGTTGGGAATGGTGGTGTTCGATGGCTTCCAGCTACTGGATGTGTTCGGTCCGCTGGATATGTTCGGCAATCTTGAGGGCAAGGTCAGAATCGTCATCCTGGGTGAGCGCGCTGGCATGGCCGCTAGCAGCGCCGGTCCTGCGGTTGCCGTTGACCATGCGCTGGACGCGGCGCCGCACATCGACATCCTGATGGTTCCGGGCGGCATGGGCACACGGCGCGAGGTGGGCAACACTGCACTCATCGCCAGCATCAGGCGCCTGGCGCGCTCGGTGCCACACGTCGCCAGCATCTGCACCGGGGCGGCGCTTCTAGCGCGCACCGGTCTGCTGGATGGACGGCGCGCCACGACCAACAAGCGTGCCTTCAACTGGGTAACGACGCAGGGGCCAAAAGTAGAGTGGGTGAAGCAAGCACGCTGGGTGGAGGACGGCCATGTGTTCACCTCCTCCGGCGTCTCCGCGGGTACGGACATGGCGCTGGCCCTGATCGCAAAACTGTTCGGCCCCGATGCCGCCAAGCAGGCCGCCGATATCGCCGAGTACCGCTGGAATGCGGATTCCACCAACGATCTGTTTACTGCCGCGATCGACACTGAGTGAGCAAAGCAGTGTTGCTGGTCCGGTGCCCATCACGCGCCGGCCAGCGTTTCTGTGTCTGCAAGCACTGCAGTTACGTACCGTCTGGGCGCCTATGGCCGGCGATAGAAGCGCTGCGGTTCTTTGCGCATAGATTTTCGTCCGGCCCTACGCAATGCACAGGCAGTCGTCCGTAAATGAAAGGCGCCATTGACCACCGTCTTGGGCGCAGTTAGCGTCTCACTCAGCCTGGTACAAACGAGTAATTCATCCTTGCGCGCCATCTATGAATTTTTCGCTCCCTTTGCGAGCCACGCCAATAATCCTTAAAAAAAAAGAGCAAGGAGCCTCCGTGCAAGTAACTAAGCTTGGTTGCCTGACACTCATGTCCCTCGCAGCAACAGGATGTTTGTCAGCTTCCGCTGGCAGTGAAACGGGTGCCATGTCCGGTGGCTCGCTCTGTGACGAGTCTCGTCGCTGGGGACGCATCGACGCAACGCACGCGCTGCAAGTGGTTCCACAGGTCTTCGAAGACGAGAATGGGCGCCTTTATCATTTTGACCTCAAAGGGCGAGGTGGCTTGGACTACCTGGATGCTCGCTGTGGCGTTGGGACCTATGCTGAGTGCGCTTTCACTGCAACGCGTTCAACAGGGGAGCGTTTCCAGTTTTCGGATATTTCGACATTTGGTCTTTGGGAAACTCAGTATGCGTATTATCTGCTCTACCGCGTCGTGACACCGAAGAGCGCGTCTGAAAGACGACAGCGAAGAGTCGTCCAGCTGGGCGATCCACCGGTGGAGATATGCAATCAAATTGGCGACTATTCGAATCTCATGTAATTGCTTGAGCAGATCTCAATGACTTCTTGCGCATACTGATTTCATAGGTCTATAGGAGGGGCATGCGTCTTTCTTCAGCGAAGACAGAGGGTTCTCCAGGGGGGGGGCAAGCGCTGCTTACTTCTGGTAAAAACGCCGATTGCCGCAGCAAGGAGCCGCGCCGGATGCCATTCGCTATCTTCCGTCCCCACGTTTCAATAGCGGCCGCAGTGGTGGTTGCTAGCTTTGCAGGATGCGTCGTGACGGAGGCGCCGATCTCGCAGAAGCAGTTCTCCGAACATGTCGCGACGCTGCTGGCAGGCAAGGATTCGGCGGTGGTTGAGGCGGGCAAGCTCACCGACTTCCCTTGGAAGACACTGTGCTTCGAGCGCGATGACAGTCTGGTGCTGAGGTTCGATCAGGGTGGGAAGAGATCAGTTCTGCAGTTACCGCACGAAACGTTCTTCGTGGACGAGGGGCAGGTGGAGCATTCTCTTGAGGACAGATGTGTCACGCCCGCCGAACACATCTTGCTCAAGAAGAAGTATCCAGGTGATCACGGGCCGATCGAGTTTCAGAAGGCAGCGCACGGCGCCTGAGTCAGGCTGTACCGAATCACCCAAAGCGCTATTCCGGCGATCCCAGCGCGGCGAACACGTAGTTCGCCTGCTGCATGATTCAACAGCGTTCGTTCTGCACCGCTGGCAGCGCCGGCCGATGCGCTTCGCTACTGACCCGCCTCACCAATCCGTCGGCGCATAGTCCTTCAGGAACTGCCCCCAGACGTGCTCGCCGGCGTTGAAGCCGTGGATGATCGGGTCGACGATGCGGGCGGCGCCGTCCACGATGTCCAGCGGCGGATGGAAGCGTTCCTGCTGCACCTTGAGCGCGGCGATGTCGGCCGGATCTTCGTCGGTGACCCAGCCGGTGTCGACGCTGTTCATGTGGATGCCGTCGTTTTGATAATCGGCCGCAGAGGTGCGCGTCATCATGTTCAACGCGGCCTTGGCCATGTTGGTGTGCGGGTGACGGGTGGTCTTGAAGTTGCGGTAGAACTGGCCTTCCATCGCCGAGACGTTGACGATGTGCTTGTCGCGCTCGGGTGTGCGCAGCATCAGCGGTTTGAGGCGCGCATTGATGATGAAGGGCGCGATGGCGTTGACCAGTTGCGTCTCCAGCAATTCCACCGAGGGCACCTCGGCCAGCAGCAGGCGCCAGGAGTTGCGGCCGCGCAAGTCGACCTGCTGCAGATCCTGATCGAGACGGCCTTCGGGGAACAGGTGCTCCTGGCCCACCAGCTCGTCGTCCAGCAGCGCGACCTGCGACAGCTCGGCGGCGCGGGTGAGGCCGTCGGCGCCGTCCAGGCCGCGTCCGTGCACGGCCGGCAGCGCGGTGGCCGAGGCATCGCGCAACAGTTCGGGTGTACGCAGGCCTTCGTAATGGCCCACCAGCTTGCGCACCGTCTCGGGCAGGTCATGCAGCGCGGCGGTCTCGCCGGCCATCATGTGCGCGTAGAACTGCGGCGGGCGGCGCACGGTTTGGCAGGCATTGTTGATGATGAAATCCAGCCGCGTGCGCGTGGCCAGCAACTGGCTGCAGAACGCTTCCACGCTGGGCGTGTGGCGCAGATCCAGGCCGAACACCTGCAGGCGGTGTCCCCACTCGGCAAAGTCGGGTTCCTCCGCATAACGCGCGGCCGAATCGCGCGGAAAGCGCGTGGTGACGATGAGTTCGACGCCGGCGCGCAGCAGCTTCAAGCCAGCCTGATATCCGATCTTGACCCGGCCGCCGGTGAGCAGCGCCACGCGCCCGCGCAGGTCAGCGGTTTCGGTGCGCTTGAAGAAATTCAGCTCAGCGCAGGCCGGGCACATCTGGTCGTAGAAGTGATGCAGCTGGGTGAACTTCTGCTTGCACACATAGCAGTGCCGCAGTTCCGGCGATTGCTGTGGCGCCTCGGCAGCGGAAGCACCTTCGCCATTGTGTGCATCGTGCAGGCCAGCGGCGTGCGGCGGGAAATAGTTCGGCGTGCTGAACACCGGTTTGCGCCGCAACGCGCGGATGCCGGTCTGCTCGAGCAAGGCCTCGGCCTTGCGGACCTTTTCCTGATGGCGTTCGCGCTCGCGCTGCTTGAGCAGCTGGCGGCGCGTCTTGGGCTCGGGGTGGTAGACCTTGGCCACCACCTGATGCAGCCGCACGCGGTCGGCCTCGGAGAGCGTATCGAGCACGCTGCGGTCCGCGTCGATGGCCTCCAGCACATCCAGCGCGGCGCGCAGGCGGTCGGTGAGCGGCAGGTCGTCGGCGGGCAGGGGCGAGGCGGTGGTGTTCAAGGCAGATCCGGGCAGAAGCGGCTGAAAGCCGTGGGTGTGGCGGCAGGCGGCCGGTGGGCAAGACGGTGCTGAGCCCTTAGAAAACGCGGGCGTTGCCAGTGAGTTTCAAGGCTGGGCGCTATTTTCGCCGATTGGCGGCGGCAGCGCCAATCCGGGGCCCGGGGTGGTGTCCGAGCGCCCCGAGGCGGCCGGCGTGTTGTGGCGTTGGCGGTCCGCTTCGGCGGAACACACGGGTGGGCATTTGCACCTGCTGCCGTGCACCTGCAACAGCGCTGAAAGGACAATGCTCTTCGCGTGGATCCTGTGCGAGTCAAGACTAACAACGGGGCCAGTCAGAGGTGGGTTACCCTCACCGTCAGTTTTGCTATCGGAAATGCTGCTCATGCAGTCCGCAGTCGACAAGGATCAGTCATTCGCAGGTGCATTAGGGCGCCTGCTGCTTGATGCGGTTCTGGTGTTGGCGCCATTGGCTCTACCGCTTTTGCTGTCGCCACCACTGGCATGGCTGTACCTGAGCGGGACGGTGCTGTTTGAGTGGGCTGAAGAACGCGTCTTTGGTCGTGTCGAGTGGATGCCACTCTACAGATTGGGGGCTTGCATAGGTGTCAGTTATGCCGTCGCTCAGGCTGCTCCATCGCGCACCGTCGCGCTGCTGGCGGGAGTGGCCGTTTTCGCGGTTCTTGTGGTGCTGGGAAAGGCATGGGAGAAGCTTGCTGGGCTTTCAATCGAACGCCCAAGCAAGGGCCCAACGTTTACGCGCATCGCAGGGCCCGGGCGGCCATCCGGACGCGTCGTTGACGATCCGGCACCGCTGACGCCGGAGGGTGGACAAATACGCATGATCGGTTGCCACGAAGTGCGCAATAGTGCTCCGCTGCAATACGATTATCTGTTTCCCGATGGCAGCGTGCTGTTTGGAGCGGGCGCGGTGCTGATGTTTTCTCCAGATGGCCGCTATTGCGTTCCACCGATGCCAACCACCGGTTTCTGGGGGCTGCTGATCTATGACCGGCGCGCACGCATCCTGTACCGTTTCACGCAGCGCGAAAGTTTTGTTGCGCTTCATGCCGTCACCGCGACCGAGATCCACGGCTGGGGTAGTCGCGTGCATAAGGACGGAACCATGCTGTGCGTGTTGATCGACGACGTGATCGCACATGCCTGTGCAGTTCCGATGGTGAACATCGGTGATCTCATGGTGCCAGCGTACTATTTGGAACAGGTGCGCCAATTAGAAACGGGCGAATTCCATCCTGCACCGGCCGGCGGACCGGTACTGACCGTGGCGCCCTACCTTCCGCAGCGCCTGATGGCGTTGGCCGATCCAGTGGCGCCGCTTGCAGACCCGTGGGTGGAGTTGATCGTCAATGGCGCAGCAAGTGGCTTGATTGTTTCGCGCCGTTATCCCCGCTTGCTCTGGAGCAGCGATGCACGCGGGCTGGTGTGCATTGCCAAGCGCAAGCACTGCGACGAAGCGGCCAGCTTCTGGTACTGGAACGAAGCGGCGGGGTGGAGCTCGGTTGGCGGAGGCGATGACGTTATACCGATGCAGTAGCAACGTCATGCAGCGGATCGCAAGGCGCGGTTGCAACAATGCAACCGCTCCGTGTGTTGCGGTGTTCAGTTGCGCCGCCGTTGTGTTCGCCGATCACATGTCTTTGGAATGGCGTGCGCTACGGTAAGTGCGGACCTATTTCCGGGAGACACCATGGGCCTGCTGGTCGAGGGCAAGTGGCAAGACCGTTGGTATGACACCGACAAGAGCGATGGGCGATTCGAGCGCTCGCAGTCGCATTTTCGGCATTGGGTGACGGCCGATGGGCGTGCTGGGCCGCATGGCGAAGGCGGCTTTCAGGCTGCGCCTGGGCGGTACCACCTGTATGTGTCGCTGGCCTGCCCGTGGGCGCATCGCACATTGATCTTCCGGCAGCTGAAGGGCCTGGCATCACTGATCGATGTGTCGGTGGTGCATTGGTTGATGGGCACGCAGGGCTGGACCTTCGAACATGGACCCGGTGTGGTGGGCGATTCCATCCACCATGCCAAATATCTGTATGAGGTCTATCTCAAGGCCGATCCGCAGTACTCCGGCCGCGTGACGGTGCCGGTGTTGTGGGATCGCGAGCGCGATACGGTGGTGAGCAACGAGTCAGCCGACATCATCCGCATGTTCAACAGTGCGTTCGATGCGGTGGGCGCGGCAGAGGGCGACTACTATCCGGAAGCGCTGCGTGCGCAGATTGATACGATCAACCAACGCGTCTACGACACCGTCAATAACGGCGTGTACAAAGCGGGCTTTGCGACCACGCAGGCGGCGTACGAAGAAGCCGTGGTGCCGTTGTTCGACACACTGGATTGGCTGGACACGTGCCTGAGCACGCAGCGCTATCTGTGCGGCGATTACCTCACCGAAGCAGACTGGCGCCTGTTTACCACGCTGATTCGGTTCGATGCGGTGTACGTCGGGCATTTCAAATGCAATCTGCGGCGCATCGCCGACTACCCGCAACTGTCGGGATTCCTGCGCGAGCTCTACCAGATGCCGGGCATCGCAGAGACGGTGAATTTCCAGCACATCAAGAGCCATTACTACCAGAGCCATGCCATGATCAATCCCACCGGGATCGTGCCGATGGGGCCGGTGCTGGACCTGGATGCGCCGCACGGCCGGGGATGATGGCGGCCATGGTCGCTCGCAGTGGGTGGGCGGTTTACCGTTGTGCGCGGGTTGCCCTATGCTGCGCGCCCTGCGAATACACCGGAGTGCTGCATGCTGAGTCACGTCATGGTCGGGTCCAACGATATCGCCCGCTCGAAGACTTTTTACGACACGCTGCTGGGAAGCGTGTTCGGTGCGCCGGCCGCGTTCGTCAACCAGGCCAACTCCGGGCATACGCGGCTGTTCTATCGGCACGCGGGCAGCAGCTTCTGCGTCAGCGAGCCCATCGACGACGCGCCGGCCAGCCCGGGCAACGGCACCACGGTTGGGTTCGTCTGCGACTCACCCGAGCAGGTGCGGGCATTTCATGATGCAGCGGTCGCCGCAGGTGCCACCAGTATCGAAGAGCCGCCTGGCCTGCGTGACAGCACCATGGGGCCGACCTGGCTGGCGTATGTGCGCGACCCGGATGGCAACAAACTCTGCGCCATCCATCGGCCGTAGGCCGTCATGCAACGCGGGCCGCGTGACGCGCTGATGCGGCGCGGCCCTCGAGACGGGCGTTACGTAGGCAAGACGGCCAAACGCATTCGGATCGACCGCGCGCTCGGCACCGGCCCCGCGCAGTCCCTCGTTAAATGCTGCCTGCCGACGTGGCTTATCGGTCGCTCACTCTTCGGCAGCGCTACGCACGATCAACGTGGCCGCACCCACGGAGGTAGCATCCTCAATCGCACCGGTGCTGGTCTGCCCGTAGCGTTCGATCGCGCGCATCCGCGCATTGAAGGTGAGATAGGCCGCCGCGACCGCGGTGCCCGCGCCCAGCAGGGCCGCAATGCCGCGCTGATGGCGTGGTGCCAAGGCGGCGCCGGCAATGGCACCGGTGGCGACGCGGGCCATCATGCCGGCCAGCACGATGCGGTCTGGCGCGGTCTTCATTTTGTCGCCCGCCAACTCGCCGCCTGCCAGCGCCAGCATGCCGGCAGACGCCAGTGGGTTGGCGAGTAGCCGCGGGGCGCCATTGTCGCGCGGTAGGGTGCCGGTGCGTGCCGCATTGGCGACCGCGGCAAGCGGGGTCATCGAGCGCATGCCAGCGACGGCGCCCATCAGAATCGAATGAATCAGAGCCATGTGCACCTCTGCAGGTACGCATCGACGTGCTCCGCCATGGAGCCCGCAGGCGCGCATCAGTTTATTGGTGCTCAGAGCCTAGGAGGTCAGATGTGTGCGAGATGGCAAGGCAGTGCCAGGGCACTGCGACGTAGGTGACGTCAGACCAACGCGGTGTCCGCCTGGCAGCTGACGTCTATTCCGCGATGGCTGCGCTGTGCAGGCACCGCGCCATTGTCATGCGTGGCAGGCGCCACTACGCTGCATCACCTTGGGGGCGCTGCAGCGTGGCGGATGCGCATCAGGGCTGCTTCGCAAACCGGCCTGCGCGCCACGCCATTGCCAACACGGCAAGGCCGACCGCCAGGCAGACCAGCACGCCAGGCAACGACGCTTCCGGGCCAAACGCACCGCCGGTGAGCCATTCGGGAAATCCCGGGCGGGCCGTGCTACGCGCGATGGCCGGGCCCATGTCGGTGCCGGAGACGGCTGCGCCAAACAGATAGCCCTGGGTGAAGTTCCAGGCGATATGCACACCGATCGACATCCACACGCGGCCGGTCAGGGCATAGAACGCGCCCAGCAAAATGCCGGCTTCCAGCGCGATGCAGATCGCTGCGAATGCCGTGGCGTGCGGATTGGCGATATGGCCGAAACCGAACAGCGCGGCGGACGCGGCGAAGGCGATCCACGGCCCGAACGCGCGCCAGACCAGGCGCAGGAAAATCGCCCGGAACATCAGCTCTTCGATCACGCCCGCCTGCAATGCCTTGCGCACCGCAGTCCATGCCGGCGCCATGCCCAAGGACTGGATGTCGTACAGCCCGAACACCGCCATGATGCCCATGACCGAGGCGAACATCGCCGCGCCGATCAGCAGGCCGAGAAGCACGTGCGGCACCATCGGCCGCACCGCGAGCTCGCTGGCGCGTCGCCCTTCGGCCAGGCGCACCGCAAGCACGTACACGCCCAGGCCCACCGCGATGCCTATCAGGCTGGCCAGCAACTGCAGCGGGCCGGACTCCTTGGGCAGCAGGCCGCTGACGAACCGGCCGCTCATGGGCGCCAGCGCGGCAACCACCACCAGCAACAGCACCGCCCAGGCGATGGCGCGGAGCCAGCGCAGGCGCCCGGGATGCAGGAACTTGCGCTCACCCAGTTCGATCGGGCGGCTCATCTGTCTGGTCGTGGCCAAGGACTGTCCGGCAACCGATTGCGTTGATGCGTGCATGTACGACTCCATGTGGTGTGGTTGCTAGCGGGTGGTGGAGCGGGATGACGCGTTGGATGCGTCTGCAATCCGGGTGGAAAACGCACGCTGGTTCAGCGCGTCGATGGCCTCACTGAGAATGCGGGACAGCGGGACGGACAACTCTGCATCGAGCTGCGCGGCGGCGGCATTGGTCGCGGCCCATTGCCGCTCCAGCGCGGGAATCATCTTTTTCGCCTTGGGCGTCAGCACGATGATGCGTTCGCGCGCATCCGTGCCTGGTTTCAAGGCAACAAGACGGTGCGTGGTCATCTGCGCCACCGTCTGGCTGGCGGCCGAATGGCTGATGCCGATCTCCTGCGCGAGCACCTTGATGGGAACCGGGCCCACACGCAGCAGGGTGCGTAACACGGGGGTATAGCGTGGCCGCCAGGTTAGCCCCGCAGCCGCGTAGACACCTTCCAGATCACCATCGAGCCGCTCGATGAGTTGCCGGACCAGGGTGCCAAGGGTAGGTGCAGGTGGGGTCATGACCGAAATGTATAAGCGCTGTTGTAATTGCGCCTGTGCCAGAAGTATTGGCATCTGCCAGCGCTAGCGGCGGGTCGGGTAAGGCTTCGGCGCTGCCGCTGCATGACATTGCGGGATCGCGCGAACCAATGTGGGGCGTGTCGATGGATGCGCTGATCGGTTTTGGACTGCCGGCTGCGGAGAGGGTTGGCGCGCGCATCATACGCTGGCGCCGCCGCACCAAGTGGGTCAGCAGCGATGCAACGATCAAGACGCACTCTTACGCAGCAGCGCTACGCTGTTCCGCGCATGGCCATGCTGCGGAGCATGTGGTCTTGATGGTTTTGGCTTGCCGGGGTCAGTTAGTCGCTTCGTCGCCATACACCCACTGCGCGAACAGTGCTGAAAGATCGCGCCCGCTGGCGTGCTCCATTGCTCCCTGAAGGTCCTGACTGACGACGGTGCTGCCCACGTTCTTGCGGGTGTAGCGGCGCATACCCGCCCAAAACGCCTGCTCACCCAGCGTCTGCCGCAAGTGCGCCATGAACAGCGCGCCTTTGCTGTACTGCACGGCGCGGCGGACACGTAACGAGGGGTACTCACCTGACCAGGCCAGCGGTTTGTCGAAGCCGGCGTCACGGGCGATGGCAAGCCGGCGGCGTGCTTCATTCAACTCCTGCTGGTAGGCCGCCTCGCCGAAGGCGTGTTGCTTCCAGGCGGCGACCATGAACGTGGTGATGCCCTCGTTCAACCAGAAGTCTTGCCACGATGCGCAGGTGACAAGGTTTCCCCACCACTGATGCGCCATTTCATGCGCGATGATCCATGACGAAGCGGGGTCTTCCTGCTCGTCTTGCAGTGCTTGCACGCCAATGAGCGAGAAGGTGGCCGCCTCCTGCGCCTCCTGTCCGGGCACAAGCAGCTGGGTGTAACGACCATCCGGGAGCGATACGCCTGCCGCCTGCGCAAAAAATGCCGCAATGGAGGGTGTCTGCTGGAATGCGTCTGCCAGGTCCGCACCTCGACCTGTGCCATCGAGATAGACGAACGTCCCGGCCGTGGTTTTGGATGACTGCTGCGAGAAGGTGCCAACCGCAAAGCCGAACAGATAGGCCGAATACGGCCTGGTAGCGCGCCAGCGGTGCAGCACCAGGCCGTTCGGAAGCACCTTCTGGGGCAAGCCTGCGCCGATGCTCAACGTATCGATGCCGGCAGGCACGAACAGATCCAAAGCGAAAGACGCTTTTTGGCCGGGGCTGTCCTGCAGGCAGACCATCCAGTCGCACGCGAAGTAGCTGGTGTAGAAGCCACTGGCCGCGCGAACAACACCCTGGGCCGGCACGCCGACGATCTTGAAGGCGAGCGACGCGCGGGCGCCTTTGGCAAGCGCGCTTGGCAACGCAAACGTGATGCCATCGGTGGTGCTGGTCACTGCGATCGGCTGACCATTTAGTTCGGCCGAGAGGATCTGCAGTGCATTAGGCGAGAACGTCAGCTGGGTGAGGTGGTCGGAGGTGCTGCGTAGGCGAATGCGCTGCACGCCGGAAAGCGCGGTGGTGCTGAGGTCCGGGCGCAGTTGCAGCTGATAGCCCTCGACCTCGAACCCCGCGCCTGGCAGTGTCGGTGCTGCGGCCATCAGCGAAGTCGGTGCAAGTGCCAGCAGTGCCAACAGTGCAAGCAGGACCTTGTATGCAGTGAGTCCCCGATGTGTCACCGCTCGCTCCGATCAGCCGTCTTGATCCCGAGCAAGACCTTCAAGCCGTGGGTGGTGCCGCGTGGCCCGATGGTCAGGTGGTCCTCGTCATTGAGAACGTCCAGCGTGAGATGCAACGACGGATAGTGCCGCGCGCGCAATGCCTGCGCCATGTTCTGTGTGTCGACGACCATGTCGTGATTCTGGTGGTAGCGCACTTGCTCGTACTCGCCAACGTATAGATAGACGAGCGCCGGCAGGTCTGTATGCGAGGCGGCAAAGGTTTTTTCCTGCGCCACCATCGCGTGCTCGCCATACCAATACGATGGGCTGCCCAGGATGTAGCCGGCAAACATGTCCGGTGTGCTCAACAGGATCTGCGTGCCCAGCAGGCCACCGTACGAATGCCCGAGATATAGACGCCGCTGCTCGTCGGTTCGGTAGCGCCTAGCAACGAACGGCAACACGCGATCGCGCAGGTAGCGGATGTAGTCGGCGCTCTTGCCATGGGTCGCAACCGGCGCCGCGCCTGGGCCATCTTCCGGTGTGGGCGTGTAATCGCGCCGCCGGCTGGGCATGGGCTCGTCGCCGACGGCGTAGGACAGGCCGACCAGGATGAAGTCCTCGATCGCCGGGCCTTCGCCATTCAAGCGTCGCGCGATCTGCTTGACCAGGGGGAACGCATAGTCGCCATCGGTGGCGTACAGCACCGGGTAGCGGCGTTGCGGATTGTCTGCATAGCCACGTGGCAGGGCGACGAAGACCTGATACGTGCGACCCGTTGCCGGGTCAGGCACGTCCCAGACCTCGCTGTCGACCAATTCATAGGGCTTGCCGCCGCCACGTTGCCCGCCCAGCGGCGTAGCCTGTGCCGGCGCTGCAATCGCCTGACTGGTGACTGCAGGTGCTGTTGCGGCGGGCGGCGCCTTGGCGGTGTTGTCGCACGCACTCAGCAACAGCACGACCAACCCGATCAATCCGATTCGATTCAAAGACATTCCCAGCCTGACGTTGCGTGTGGTCCGTCGTGCGGACATGGAGTGGTGATTGCATGCGTGCAGATCATGATGGGATCGCCAGCGCAGCGCGTTGAGGAGGCTGCAGCGTCAACGCTGATCGTCACTACGCGCACCCCGGCTCACGTCCCTGAGCACGGCGCCGTAGCCATGGTAGAGATTTGCAGCGGGCAGCTGGTTTTGCGCGTGCATCCAGCGATGCAAGGCCGGCAGTTGGTAGAACGGCACGCGCACATGCTGGTGGTGTTCGATGTGGTAGTGGATGCCATGCGGGCCGCAGAAAAAGGTTTGCCAGCTGCGCGCGACGATGGTGCGCGCGCTGTGGCGCTGGTCCTCGCAGGCGGGGTAGCCGGCATGCTCGGTGATGGCACGGATGCGGGCGAACAGCTGCAGCAGCGTCAACGCCGGCAGCAGCCACAGGCCCAGGTACAGCAGCGGGTGACCAAGTGCGGCGAGAACCCCGAACAGCAGCCCATTGCTGAGCAGGATCGTGCCGGCAACCAGCCCCGCGCGCTGCGGCACGGTACGGGTGTGCGCACTGGCTGGTTGTGTACCGCGCCTGCGTAGCGCACCACGGATGGCGAGTACGTAGCCGATGCCGGTCACATCGCGGAGCAATCGCAGCGCCAGCTCGCGGCGCGAGACAGGGTAGTCGGCAATGCCGAACATGATGGCCACTGGATCATCCGGCGACATCGGTGCGCGGTGATGCTGCAAATGCCCTTGCCGGTAGGCGAACAGCGACAGGAACAGCGGGCCGGCGGCCAGCGCCTGCGCCACCACGTCATTACGTGACTGGCGATGCGCCAGCAGGCGGTGCGCGCCCTCGTGCATCATCACCGCGAGCGCAAGCTGGGTGCGGGCAATCACCACAATCGCCAACGCATACACTGCCGGATGTGGATACAGCATGGCGGCGCCAAAGCACAGCGCGATCACGGCCCAGTCGGCGGCCAGTGCCATGCCGCTGCGCCAGGGCTGCAGGCGGGCAAGCGCTATCGGCACCGTGGCGCTCATGCGTGCTGTCCGGTGGCTGTGAGTTCCACCCATGCCTGTGCAGGTGCGCCGCGTGCCAAGGCCAGGATCAGGCTGACCCACAGCTGCAGGCGCTGTGGCGCGTCCAGCGTGGACGCGTCGTGCCCGGCGGCGGGCGGGGTTGCGCGCAACGCGTCGCAGGCGTGGTGGATGGCATGCGCAAAGGCGTCTGCATCGCCCGTCCACGCAACGATTTGATGCGCCAGGCCGCAGGTTGCGGCATGCGCGGCATTGCGTTGCTGCTCCGGCTGCCCGGTGACGATCAGCAGGATGGGCCGCCGGTACACCAGCGCAATCGATAGCGCGGCCATGCCGGGCGCCGAGATCAGCAGCGTGCTGGTTGCGGCGTGGTCGATCCACTGTGGGTGGTCGGCCTGCCAGCCGGGGCGCTGCGCATAGCCTTCGCCGACACATAGGCTGCCCAATCCCGCGCGTCTCAGTCCTAGCTCCAGTGCCTGCGCGAGCGCGGGGTCGCGGAAGTGCGGGTTGAGATAGACCGCGGCCATTGGCGCGGTGGGGGTGGCAGATGGGGATGCAATCGCTACCGGTGTTGGCAGCCGCACGCGTCGTCCGCTGGCCTGTGGTTGTGCTTGCGCGAAGTCGTGCTCCAGTTGCGCGGCGGCGCGGTCGATCTGCCAGCCGATGGCGCCTGAGAACAGCGCAGCCAGCACGCGCGGCAGCCGGCCCTCGAAATTGCCCTGCAGGGCGGCGCGCAAGCTGCCGCCGTAGATGTGCACGATCTTGTGCCGCCAGACCGGCAGCATGCCCATCACCAGCAGCGCCGGATGGAAGGAATCGTTGAGGACCAGGTCGACCTCACGTAGGCGCCGCTGCAGTTGCAGGACATCGCGCAGCAGCCGCGCCGGATGCAGCAGATAGGCAGCCACGTTGGCATCGGTGGCGGCCGCGCGCATGTTCTGGCGCGCATCGAACTGCACAGCGTAATGCGGCGACAACACGCTTGCCTGGATGCCAAAGGTGTGGAGAAACCGTGCGCCGGCTACCGAGGTGGTGATGACCTCGACCGCGGCGCCCTGCGCCTGCAACGCATGCGTCAGCAGCTGTGCGCGCATCAGGTGGCCGCGTGCGTCGGCGGTGGCCAGGTACAGCAGGCGCGGGCGCTTCACCGCCACAGGTAAGCCCGTACACGCAGCACCGCACCGGCGGCATACATGCCGAGCGCGCCACTGACGCCGAATGCACGGTCGATCCGCCGCACCTTGGCCAGCAGTGACTGCAGCGCTGCCTGCTCATCTGCAGGCACCAGCCGCTGCAGGATCCTCTGGCACTGTTGCACGTGGCGTTGCTCATCGCCGAGAACGCGCGTGAGCAGCGGCTGCAGCGCATGGCCGGCAGGCAACACGCCGCAGTGCCGCTGCAAGACGCGCGAGGCCATCTGCTCGGCGCACAGCCCGATTGCAAACGCAGGCACCAGCAGGCCCTGCCGGAATTCACCCGCATGATGTGTTGCCAGCCGATGCCACTGCGCAATCTTGCGCCGGCTCAGGGCATCGGGCTGCGCGGAGGGCCGTGCGGCACCGCGTGCGGCCAGCGCGGCGGCGAACGCCTGTGCATGCCATTGTTCTTCCTGCAGATGCTGGTCCATCAGCGGCACCAGCCACGCAGGCCGCTGCACCGGCACCTCGCGCTGCAAGGCCAGCTCGGTGGCCTCCTCGCCAACCAGATACATCCGCAGCAGCAGGCACTCGCCGGCGACGCTGGCATGCAGCTGACGTAATGCGGCCGCCTTGATGCGATCGACCAGCCATGCCTGGGTGCGCGCCCAGCCACGCAGGGGCGGTGGCTGCAGCGCCAGGAGCGGCACGCCGCCAGCGGTGCCGGGGTCAGCTGGCAGCGTGCTGCTCACTGCTAGGAGTGGTGGTAAGACAGCGCCTGCGCATCGGCGCGGCGGCGGCGCCAGCCCAGGCCGGCGGCCAGGCTGCCGAGCATGTCCACCGCGGAGAACGCGGCGATCAGTGCCAGCGCGGCGCCCCGGCGCAGCCCGCGGACGGGCGGCAGATCCTGCGTGTTCAAGGCGCGCGCGCTGAACCACAGGCGCGATGCCAGCACGCACAGCGGCCCGACCGGCCCGCTGCGCGCCAGCCAGTGCAGCGATGCCGGTAGATACGCCTTGACCAGGTGCGGGGTCAGGCCCAGCGTGTCCTGGCCGCGCCACCAGCGCAGCTGCAATGCTTCGCCACGGGTGTCGGGCAGCTTGTGCACCGTGTGCGCACGGGGTGCGTAGTGCACCGCGATGCCGCAGGCCTGCAGATGCAGCCCCAGCACCTGGCAGTGCGCGCGGTACACGCCATCCAATGGCTGGTAGGCATGCGCGGCGAAGATCTCGCGCCGAAACACCACGTTGTTCGCATAGAAATTGCGCGTGGCCTGCGGCTGCAAGGGGCTGGGGAAATACATGAAATCCAGCGTGGTCAGTGCGGTGCCCACCAGCGTGGCGGCGTAGCTGGTGCGCCCGGCAACCGCTGCCAGCTGCGGCTGTGTGCTGAAGGGCAGCAACAGTTCGGCCAACCAGTCCGCCGCCGGCAGGCAGTCGGCATCGGCAAAGATCACGTAGTCGCACAGCGCCGGATCGGTGGCGGCAAAGCCACTGTTCTTCGCCTCGTAATAGCCGGTGGTGGGCGCAATGCGGACAAAGGTCACCGGCCGCCCGGCGATGCCGCTGAGCGCGGCGCAGGCGGTCTCGTTCAGGCCGTCGTGGGTCACGATCAGCTGCGCCAGCGCCGTGAGCGGAACCGTTTGCGCGGCCAGTGCGGCCACTGCACGCTGCAGGCTCTCCAGCACAGCGTTGTGTGCTGCGTCGCCACCGCGCAGGTTGTTGGTCTCCAGGACCAGGGCGCAGCGCGGTGCAATCGGCGTGGACATCGTACGGATCCCTGTGACGTCGTGATCTCCCGGCAGCTGCGCCGTTGGACGGAGCGCAGATGCCATCAAGTGCCGAGAGTTGCGCGACTATACCGGGAAAGCACGGGTTGGGACGGCTGGCGGGTCCCGGTGCCCGATAACACGGCGTTCAACGTGCAGCCTGGTGTGCAAGTAGCCGCGACGCCCAGCGTGCCGCATCAGTGCGACCGTAACGGTTGCGCTGCGGTCAGCTCAATCCACTGGCCCAAGCGCCTGTAACGCTGGTGCGCGCGCCATATCGTTGGGGTTGGTGCCGGGCAGGCCTTGTGGCACGTCCATGCCCTTGCTGCGGTAAAACGCTGTCCAATACGCGGACATCTGCCCGCTCTGCGGATTCTTGAAGTTCATCGGCTGCAGCGCGAAGACCTGATGCGCGCGGAAGGCGCGCTCGATGAAGTCCGAGCAGTAGTAGCTGTTGTCGTCCTGCACGTAGGTCAGGTTGTAGGGCTTGCCGAGCATGCGGCGCGCCTGTGCGATGGCATCGGGAATCGCCGCACGCTGCGCGGCGTTGAGCCGGTATACGAAGATCTGCCGCTGTTTGGCACGCGCCTGCTGGATGAAGTCGGCAAGCGGTTGCTGGCGCGAGCCTTCCTCGTCGGCATGCAGCACCACGCGCGCGCGGCCGTCATGGGCCACCAGGCCCACATGATCGAAGCTCGGTGCGCCCTGGGTGGCGGTGGCATCGTCGATGGCGCCGCTCAGGCCGGTGCGCGCGGCGGTGACGAACAGCAGATCGCCATCATGCAGCCGCAGGGCCAGTGCCGATGTCGGCAGCAAGGCCAGCAGGAGCAGGGACAACAACAGCCGGAACGTGTGCATATGTGGATGCTTGGCGGTGGCAGGACGTGCCGATTATGGACAACAACGGCTGTCTCGGCGCGTATGCCGAGGACGGCGCGGTCCGGGCGAGGGCAGCGGCTGTTGGCCGCGCGGTGCACGCAGCGATGCGTCTGCTCCGCTGACGATCGGGAGTTCCAGCCGCAGCGGCTTGCAAGAAGTCTTGGCTTGCCCTGGACCGCAACAACGAAAGCCCAAGCCTGGCCCGTGTTTTGTAGACTACGCAGGCCAGCGGGCGTCGCCGTCGCCATCGTGTCGCGGCATTGCCTTGGTCGCCTGGAGTGTTGCATGCGTTCGTCTGCTGCGTTGTCGCCGATCGGCCGGCTGTTTGCCGTAGCCGCCCTGATCGAAGGAATCACCTGGGCCGGTCTGCTGATCGGCATGTGGCTCAAATATGGCCTGCAGACCACCGAGACGGTGGTCTGGCTGTTTGGCCGCCTGCATGGCGGTGCCTTTCTGTTCTATGTGGTGGTGAGCGTGCTGGCCGCGCTGCGGCTGCGTTGGCCGTGGTGGGCCTGGGCGCTGAGCCTGCTGGCCGCACTGCCGCCACTGGTGACGGTGCCGTTGGAACTTTGGTTCCGGCGCATTGGTTTGTTGGGTGTGCGGATGCGTTGATGCGGTTCGTCAGCGAGAGAGTGCGTTTCCCCAACGAAAGCCACGGCTTCTACACCGAAGCGCATCGGCGTGAGTACTACACGCGCTTGCTGGCGTTCTTGAGCAAGCAGCTGGGTGGCAGCACTGCGGACCAGTAGCTGTGCTGGTCATGCGCTGGCGCGCGGCGCGGACGTGAGTGCAGTACCGTGCCGCGGCGCCATCGCGCAACGCATGAACCATCTGCGTTGCGCGATGACACCAGCTGCGACTGGTGTGCTCAGTGCTTCGGCATCGGCTGCATCTGGTACTGCGCCGGCGGCGTAGCACCGAGCAGATACTGCACGAAGTAGTCCCAACGGCGGCGGGTGACGTACGGGGTCAGGTCGCCATAGCCATGCTTGGCATTGGGCAGCATCAGCATGTCGAAGTTCTTGTTGGCCTTGATCAGCGCATCGGCCACCAACAGGGTGAGATACGGCGGCACGTTGTCGTCGAGTGTGCCGTGCACCAGCATCAGCCGGCCTTGCAGCTTGCTTGCATGCGTCGCGTTGGCCTGGTCGTCGTAATTGGAGGTGCCGTCCTTGTTGACGATGTGCTCGCCGTGGTACTTCTCGGCCCAGTCGTCTTCGTAGCCGCGGTTGTCGTGGTTGCCGCTTTCCGACCAGGCCACCTTGAACAGTTCGGGGTAGCGCAGCATCGCGCCTGTGGACGCATTGCCGCCACCGGAGTGGCCCCAGATGCCGACGCGGGTGGTGTCGAACCACGGGTAGCGCTGGCCGAGTTCCTTCACCGCAGCCACCTGGTCGGGCAGGGTGTTGTCGCCCATGTTGGCGTACCAGGTGTCATGGAAGCTCTTGGAGCGCCAGGGCGTGCCCATGCCGTCGATGGCGATGACGATGAAGCCCAGTTCCGCGAGCGATCGATTGTCGCCATGGCCGGCGTAGAAGCCGCGCCCGCGCACCGAGCCGGTCTGCGGGCCGGGGTAGATGTAATCGATCACCGGATATTTGCGTGCCGGATCGAAGTGGGTGGGCTTGAACAGCAAGCCGTACAAGGTGGTCTTGCCGTCGCGCGCCTTCACCGTGATCGGTTCCGGCGGGACCCAGCCGGCGGCCTTCAGGCGGGTGATGTCGGCGGTGGCGACGGTGCTGAGCGTGCGCCCATCGGCCGCAGCGCGCAGCACGCTGACCGGTGGGGTGAGCGTGGTGGAATAGGTATCGACGAAGCGCGCGCCATCGGGTGAGAGTGCAATGCTGTGATCGGCCGCTTCCGGCGTCAGCAGCACCGGTGCGCCGCCGTCCAGGCTCACCTTCCACAGTTGCTGGTAGTACGGGTCCACGCCCGGCACCTTGCCCACGCCGACAAACCACGCGGTGCGGCTCACCGGGTCCACCCGCAGCAGCTCGGTGACATTGCCTTCGCCGCTGGTGATCGCGCGTTTGGGCTTGCCGGTCTGCAGGTCGTACAGATACAGCTGGCCCCAGTCGCTGCGTTCGGAGAACCACACCGCTTCGTTGCTGCCGGGCAGATAGGCCCAGTTCGCGGCGACCTGGCCGCTCTCGTAATAGGTCTTGGCGGTTTCGTCGAAGGCGGTACGCACCGCGCCGGTGCTGGCGTCGGCAATGCGCAGCCACACCTGCTTGTGGAAGCGCGAGGTGGAGGCGAACGCCAGGGTCTTGCTGTCCGGCGCCCACTTCACGTCGTCCCACAGGCCCGGCGAGCAGCTCACGTCATCGCACAGGGTGGAGCGGTGCTGGTCCGGCGGCAGCTTCAGGCGCACCACGCTGGCGGTGGGCACGTCGATGATGACGCGCTCGATCATGGTCACGTCCTTGTCGCCGGCCAGCGGGTATTTCCACGACTGCAGTTCCGGATGCCCGAGCTTGGTGCTGACCAGATACATGTCGCCGGTCTTGCGCTGGTCCTGCTGGAAGGTGGCGATCTTGCGCGAGTCCGGCGACCACGCAACGATGGCGTTGTCGCTGTGCTGCCAGCCGGCGTTGTCGGTGGCGTAGCCGAAGTTTTCCACGCCATCGCGGGTCAGCTGGGTTTCCTTGCCGGTGGCCAGCTCACGCACCCACAGGTTCCAGTTGCGGATGAAGGCCTCGCGGGTCTTGTCCGGCGAAAGCACGCCCGGTTCGGCCTTTTCGCTGGCGTAGACCTTGCTGCAGGCGGCGCGCACATCGCAGATCACGTCGGTGTCGCGGATCTCGAAACGGTAGCGGCCATCGGCGGTGAGGCGGACCTTGGGCGCCAGCGTGGCGGCCTTGAGCGGTTTGTCGCCGGTCTTGAGCAAGCTGTTGAGCGCGGTGGCCAGCCGGGCAGGCTTGAACAGTGGCGCGGTCTTGCCGGTGGCGGTGTCCAGCTGCAGCAGGCGGTCGCCCCTGGCGTCATGGTCCACATACACCACATGCGTGGGGTCCAGCCAGGTCACCTGCGTTGCGGCGTGGTCCACCAGCGGCTGCGCCAGATAGCTGACCAGGCGTTCGGCGCGCGCGTAGTCGGCGGCAGTCACGCTGGGCGCCTGCGCGCTGGCCAGTGCGGGCAGCAGGGCAACGGCCAGGGCGGTGAGCAGGTGGCGCATCGGCAACGGTGTGGGCATGTGGACCTCATCAAAAGGACGCGCGCCGAGCAGAGTGGCGCAACCCGGCAATGCTACGTGCGCGGGCGGGGCCTGTGACCCTGCCATACGTCGTGCTTTGCCACGGCGCGCAGCTACGGGCATGGTGCCAGAGGCGCCGCGTGCCCCGCAGCGGGTGCTGCTACTTGGCCATGCAGCGCTTCCAACGGTCGTTGACGCGTTGGGCAAACCAGGCGGTGGTGAGGGTGCGGGTGATCTTGGGGCTCTCCAGGGTGATGCCCGGCAGCACCGCGCGTGGCAGCGCCGCGCGGCCGTCGCGCTCGGCCAGCGCGAAGACCTGGCGATACAGTGTGCTGTCGCCGAAATCGGCGCGGTTGCCGTCTTCGAGCGCGGCGCGGATCTGGCGGTCATTCATGCCCAGCTGGCTGGCCAGCGCCCGTGCGGCGCGTTCGGTGCCGCCGGGTGCGTCCAGGCTGGCGCCCGGGGTGAGCAGGTCGCCATCCAGCGCCAGCGCGATGCCGCTGGCCTTGCTCAGTGCGGCCTGGAACGCGGCATTGCGGCTGGCGTACCAGCCGGCATTGAAATCGGCAAAGCGGTACAGCAGCGCGTCGTAGCTGGCGGGGTAGCCCAGCAAATGCCGGGTGCCGAACCACAGCCCGCCGCGGCGGCTGAATACCTCATGCCGGATGGAGTCGTCAGGCGGGTAGGGGTAGCGGTCGGCATGCTGCTCGGCGAAGGCGATGCTCACCTGCATCGGCCCGCCGGTACGCACCGGATTGAGCCCGCCAAACAAGCGCCCACCCAGCGGCACGCTGCCGGCGAAGTCTTCGAAGATGCCGCTCAGCTCCTGCTCGGTGCGCGCAGCGGCAATGCGGGTGGCATAGCTGCGGCCATCGGGCGAGGTGATGCGCAGCGCGGCATCGACCATGAAGCCGGGCAGGTGGTGGGCGCTGGCGCGGCGGTCGATCTCCGCGCGCGAAATCTTGCCCAGGTTCGGCACCGGCGGATTGGCCTGATAGGTGGACTCCTGCTCGGTGACCGCCAGCACCGCGCAGATGTGTTCGGGCGTGGTGGCGATGTCCTGCGAGGCAAGCGCCACGTAGACGTCGGTGGCCCAGCCGGCGCGGTCGCTGAGCGATGCCGGCAGGCGGCGCGCGATATCGGCCTGCACGGCCTGTGGCGAGCGTTGCGGCGCGCGGGGCGCCTGCGTCGCACAGGCCGACAACAGGGCGAGCACGCCAAGCGCCAACAGGCGCGGAATCGAACGGGTCACGGCGTCTCCGGGAAAGGCGAGGGGTACTGCCGGGTGGCAGTTTACGTGGCGCGGTGGTGGTGGGCTGCGGAGGGCAGATGGCGGTCGTCTGCACGGCTTGCGAATTGCCTGGCGTGGTTCACCGGGACAGCGCGTTTGCTACTGGCCAGACGGCCTGTCACCCGGGCGCCAATGGCCGCGGCGATGCGCTGCGTGCGGGGACAGGTGCAGGACCGGCACGCGCCACAGCTCGAGCGGCGCTTGGTAGAACACGCATCGTAGAGCGCGCAGCGCTGCCATGTTCAGCGGGCGCCATTCAAGACCCTGGCCACACGGCCGATAACGAGCTCGACCATCTGCGCGATCGCCTGGTCGGGTACTGCGCGCGACCACCATCGTGCGCCGTGCCGCTATCGCGCGCGACTGCAGCATCGGTTCCATCACCTGCGACGGAGGACTGCGCCATGCCACAGCAATCAGTACCTCCTCACCCAGGGCCACCTGCGTGCCACGGCCGCGATGCCATGGTGATTGCGATGCGTGTGCGATGAAACGTCAGCGCACGGCGTGGTGGCTTCCGCATCTGTGCACTGCACTGCTGTGGGTCAGTGGCGCGGCCTGGAGCCAGCCGCAACCCTGGGCCACGACCGAAGCCATGCTGCTCGACGACCCCACCGCCGCCCTGCAGGCCACAGAACGGCAGCTGCGCCAGGCACGTGCAAGCGGGCAAGCCGATGCCACGTTCTGGGCGGCCTTGGCACAGGCGCGGGTGCTGATTTCGCTGGAAGACAGTGTACGCCGCACACAGGCGCTGATGCAGGCACGCGACGTGTTGGGCCAGCTGCATGGAAGCGGCGCGCAGGCGCGGCTGTGGCTGCACACGGTGCAGGCGCTGAGCGATGTGCGCGAAAACCCCAATCGCTCCATGGTGGCGCGCCTGGAAGAGTTGCGCCGGCAGGCGCGCGCTGGGCCGCCGTGACCTGCTGTGCGAAGTCGACGCGGTGGACATGTGGAGCATGCTGGCGTCGGGCAGCAGCGATGAGGCCTGGAATGCCGCGCAGGCCAGCTACCAATGTGCGGTGCGCGAAGGATCGCTGTCGCTGGAGCTGGATGCGTTGACACAACTCGGGTCACTGGCCAGCCGCGTGGGCGGGCGCACCGCCAAGGAAAACGAAGCCGAAGCGTATCTGCTGCGCGCATTGACGCGCCTGGGTGACCTGCCGGCACGCTTCCAGCGCAGCCTGATCGAATACGAATACGGTGCCTCGTTGGCGCTGCAGCAGCCGGACGCGGCGTTGGTGCATTTCCGCCGCGCACTGGCCTTGAGCCGCGCGCTGGGCGATCAGGCCGGCGTGGCAGCGGCACTGACAAGTGCCAGCGAAGCCTTGATCGAGACCGGCGATGCCGCCACGGCGCTGGTCACCGCCAACGAAGCGCTGCCGCTGATGCAGGCGCAGGGCAACATCGGCCGCGTCGCGGCCTGCCACGCGGTGTTGTTGAAGGCGATGACCGCGCTGAAGGATGCGCGCCTGGGCGAGGAGATCGCCGCGGCCAGGCGCGCCGATGGCCCGCAGCTGGCATCGAGCCGGCGTGTGGACCTGGCCGACGCCATTGCCGCGGCGCTGGCCTCGATGGGCCAGCACGCGCAGGCCTATGCCGAACTGCAACGTGCCAACGCCTTGCGTGAGCGCAGCCAGGAGGGCCAGCGCGACACGGTGATGCTGCGTCTGCAGGCGCGCTACGAAGACGCACGCCGCAGTGCGGAAACCGCGGAATTGCGCCGCCGCAGCGAAACCGCGCAGTTGGCGCTGCAGGCGCGCGAAGCTGGTCAGCGCACCTTGTGGATCGCGCTGTGTGCGGCCTGCCTGTTGCTGATCGCCGCGCTGGTGGTGGTGGCGGTGGGCTGGCGCCATCGCCGCCAGCTCTCCACTCTGGCCATGCGCGACGAACTGACCGGCCTGCCCAACCGTCGCGCGATCCGTACCGAGGCGCAGCAGCAGATCGAGCATGCGCTGCGTACACGCACCTCCTGCATGCTGGCCTTGATCGACCTGGACCACTTCAAGCAGATCAACGACGTGCACGGCCATGCCACCGGCGACGCGGTGCTCAAGGCGCTGGCTGCCGCGTCCCGGCGCGCCCTGCGCGAGCGCGACCAGCTCGGCCGGCTGGGTGGCGAGGAATTTCTGCTGGTCTTGCCCGGCTGCACCGCTGACGAAATCGGCAGCGTGTTCGCGCGTCTGCGCAGTGCGGTGGCGGCGATTGCCATCACAGGCCTGCCGGCAGATGCGCCGGTGCGCTTCTGCCTGGGCGCGGTGCGCGTCACCCCGGCGACCGGGCTGGACGTGCTGCTGAGTCAGGCCGACCTGGCGCTGTACGCCGCCAAGACCGCCGGCCGCGACCAATGGGCCGTGTACGGCGCGTAGTGCAAGTGCGCGCCCTGGTGCAATGCGACAATGGCGCCGCAGTGCGGCACACTTTGCGCAGCGGCGCTGCCGCTCCTCCCGCCTGCTCAGCGATGCCATTCCGTGCGAACCGATAGCCGCCTTTCCCGCATGCTGCATGTGCTGTTGCACATGGCCAGAAGTGCGCAGCCGATGACCTCCGAACAGATCGCCCGCATGCTGTCGACCAATGCGGTGGTGGTGCGGCGGACCATGGCCGGCCTGCGCGAGGCCGGCTACGTGCAATCGTCCAAGGGCCACCACGGCGGCTGGCAGTTGGCGCGCGATCTCGCCCAGGTCACATTGCTGGATGTGCACCGCGCTGTCGGTGGCCCGCATCTGTTCGCAATCGGCACCGACCAGGACCACCCGCAATGCGGTGTGGAGCGTGTGGTCAATGCCGCCATCGCCGACGCGCTCACCGCCGCCGAAACCTTGCTGTTGGAGCGCCTGGGAACGGTGACCCTGGCGGACCTGGCCAGTGACTTCGATGCCTTGTGCAAGACCGCCACACCCGTGCAAGCCGCGGGAAAAGCCAAGCGCGTACGGCGCGATTGAGCGGTTCGGCAGCGCCGGTGGCCTTGTGGTGGGTGCGCTCGGTTGCCGGGGTCCTTGCTTGCCAGCGATGGTTGACTGATCTGTCTGCTTGCATGCAGCCTTTTGCTGCTTCAACGCAATGAGTAGTTCAATCGCTGCGCGTCGAATGAGGTGACGGGCGACGCATGCACTTGTGGTCTCTGTAAGCCTTGCTCATCGCAGTGCTACGCATTGCAGGCAATCACGCGTCAGGCTGCACGCTGTGCGTGGCGCGGCGTTGGCCATGTGATCAGCGCGGTGCGCGCAGTCGCCTCGCAACCTCCGCAATCTCGCAGTGCTTAGCGTTGCAGGGCATGACAGATCGACGCCGTGGATCACCAGCTCGCCGGCACGCGCGTGGAGGTTGGCCACGTGCTGCACCGCCTTGATCATCCAAGAATCGCGCCCATTGCCGGCGTCGCCCAGCACCTTGAAGCCATAGAGCTGCGTCCCCGGCTGGCTGCACTCCAGGCTGTCGCCCTGCAGTGGCCATACGATCAACACGGCACGCACAGTCGCTTCAAGTGCTGACTCCAGTCTCGACAAAAACGCAGCTGCTGAGCTCGCTTATAAGCGCATGCACAACCACACAGCCCTTCGGTGACCGCTTGAACCGCTGGTCCAATCATGTAACATCGAAAAGTACATAAAGAAGCAAAAGGCAAGGCAGCGCAATGCACTACGACGTGATCATCATCGGTGGCAGCTACGCGGGACTTTCGGCCGGCTTGCAGCTCGCGCGTGCACGCCGCCGCATTCTGGTGCTGGATAGCGGTCTGCGCCGCAATCGCTTCGCCGCAACCTCGCATGGTTTTTTGAGCCGCGACGGCGAGTCGCCTGCGCAGATTGCCGCGCACGGGCGCACGCAGTTGCGCGCGTATCCCGATGTGCACTGGGCCGATGCCGAGGTGACGCAGGTGGACGGCACCGCAGAGGCATTCCGCGTGACGCTTGGCAATGGTGGGGCCCACACGGCGCGCCGTCTCATCATTGCCACGGGTATGGTGGACCGGCTGGCGGATATCCCGGGCCTGGCCGAGCGCTGGGGCAAGCAGATCTTCGTTTGCCCGTATTGCCATGGCTACGAACTGGAGCAGGGACAAATTGGCGTGCTGGCCACGTCTGCGTTTGCGGTGCACCAGGCCGCGATGCTGCCGGATTGGGGCGCCACCCGCTTGTTCTTGAACGATGCGCTGGCCTTGGACGCCACGCAGAACGCCCAACTACAGGCACGCGGCGTGACCCTGGTGCCAGGCGCGGTGGCCCGCATCCAGGGCGACGACGCGCATGTGGAGGTGGTGCTGCGCGATGGGCAAACCACACAACTAGACGGCCTGTTCATCACCACGCAAACCCACATCAGCCCTGTGGTGACGGCAATGGGGTGCGCCCTGGCGGACGGGCCACTGGGCAGCCATGTAGCGGTGGATGCAATGCAGGCCACCTCGGTTCCCGGGGTCTTTGCATGCGGCGACATTGCCAGCCCCGCAGCCTCGGTGACCTTCGCGGTGGCCAGCGGTGCCATGGCCGGCGTGGCTGCGCATCGCTCGCTGATCTTTGGCTTGCCGGCGTGAACTGAGCTGGCGCGGTGACCGCGAAGCGGCGAAGAGAGAACTCGCGCGCGTGATCGGTGTTATCGCCGCCATTTTGCACCGGTTCCAGCTAATGAATGTTGGTCGGCGGTAACAGCCATGTACCGCGATCTATGCCGAAGCGTGCGCTCGCCCTCTGCATTTACTGACGAGTGCGCGCTGCGCTCGCCAGCCGCTGCAGCGGTGTGCGAATCGCCCGCAGCAACACCGTTGCGCCTGCGCATAGGCCGCATATAAACACGCCCGGTACATGGCAGCGGCAGCACACCGTGGTGTCTGCCGATGCCATGTACCGGGCGCGTGGTGACGACTGCAGTGCACAGTCGTCGCTGCTGTTACTGCTGCACTTCCTGGAACGGCACGTTATGTTCCTTGGAATACGCACGCTGCGCCGTGTTCAAGGCCTGGATGTCGGCCACAAGGCCGTTGGCGGTGGTCTGCAGCTGCTTGCCCAGCGGTGCCAGGGTCTCGTTGGTGTAGCCATCCGGCAACGCGGCAATCTGCTCCATCGCGGCCATGGTGGCGTCGGCGCTCTTGAGGGTGGCAACCAGCTTGGCATCCAGCTCCTTGGCGTTATCGGGCACGCCCGAGGCCATCATCGTGTTGGCCTGCGTATTGGCGGCCAGGGCCTTGCGCTGGCCGGCCAGTGCAATCTTGTACTGCTCCAGCGGCTTGTGCGCGATGGCATCGGCCATCAGCGACTGACCGCGCTCGCCCGACACCCATGGGTCGACGATTTGGACCACGCCGTTCCACACCGAGATGTTATGCAGGAGATAGTCGCTGGAGGACATCTTGGAGGCGCCGCTGGCGATATCGCTTCCGCCACAGGCAGACAGCAGCAGGCTGAAAGAAAGCACGACAAACGCGGTGAAAGTCTTCAAAGCAGAGTCCTTGGTACGGGTTTTCCGCGGCAGGGGCCGCAGCGAACAGGAGAACACCAAGGAAGCGCCAACGGCCTGCAGCATCGCGACCGATGCGGACGATCTTCCTTGATACGAAGCAGCGCTGGGGTCCATCCCGCGATGCGGGTGCGCTACGGCATGGAGTATAGCGGCCGTCGTCAGATGCATGCGGCATTGCCCGCTCAAGCGCGATCTGTACGCGCTCAGCCACGCATCGCGCGCTGTGCAGCTAGCGGCGTGGAGCTGTGTGAGCATGCGACATCGGTAAACTGGCGAACTATTCGTTGCAGTGGCACTACGTTGAAACCACCCCGTCGCCGTGCAGTTGTACCAGCACCCAACTCACGCAAGGAGCGCATCGCGGCGGTGCTGCAAGGTGCGGGCATGCTACTGGTGGGGGCAGCCTGCTGCATGCGGCTGGCGCTGCTGGTCGAGGCCGTGGTGAAGGGGCGTTATGTCAGCGTCATCCGTGGGCGGCCGACACGCATTTTCCTGCTGGAGGCGGATCCGCAGCGTTACTGGATCGCCATTGGCTGGGATGCGGCGGTGACAGGCGGCTTGTTGGTGCTGCTGCTGGTGATCGCCCGCATGTGGTGGCTGCAGCGGCGCTGATGCCGCGTGTACCCACTGTTGTGCAGCGATGCGTCTCTCGCCTCGCAGCGCTCTACCAGCACCACGCATTAACGCAGCGCTGTTCTGAGACGTGACGTGCATTGCGCATTCCGGCGCGGCATGACGCTGCATCGAGCGTATGGCTTGATGATCAAGCGCCATCACGGCCGCAGTTCGGCCGCCCCCGCTCAGCGTGCGGGCTGCCCGGCCGCTGGCTTCTTCGGTTTGAGATTCGGCCAGGTGTCGTAGCCGTAGACGAAGTTCTTCTGGTCGGTGCCCTCGGTGGGGTCGCAGCGTGGCGAACTTCCGCTAGCGGCCATGCCGGGTTCCAGCTTCCCGCCCACATCGCGCACGGCCTGCGCGGCGTAGTCGCAGATCGGGCCGTCGGTTGCCACGTTCCAATCCGTGCGCGTACTGGGCTTGGCATGCTGGATCAACACGATTGGCGTGCCGTTGAACACATGCACTTGTGCAGCGTAATCGCGCCCGGTGCTGAAATAGCAGGGTGCCGGAATGCCCAGCGGCAGGGTTTCGGCATCGCGCTGGACCACGCATTGCCCATCGCGTTCGCCCAACTGCAGGACCCGGCCCGCCAGGGTGGCGGTGGTCACCGGATGGCGCGTGGTCACCGGTGACGATGCGGCGGCGGGAGTCTGTGCGTCTGCCGGCAGGCAGGCGAGCATCAAACCGAGTGCGAGGGTGCTGGCGGCAACTGGCAGGTGCATGCAACGTCCGTGTCGATGGCGCCGCAGTATGGCAGATGCGCTGGCGGCTCCTTCCTTCAGATCATCCAGCCCAGGGATGCAGCAGCCCACGCGTTGGGCCACGCGCCTGCATTGCTAGACTCCCGGCACTGCAAATGGAGCGCACCGCGTGGAGATGGAAACCCTGAAGGCCGCGCGGCGGCCACCGGTGTTCGGTGGGCTGTCGTTGCTGGCGGTGCCGGTGGGTGGTGGTGTCGGGATCATTGCCGCCGCCGGCTACGGCGGTTACGGCGCGGCGATTGCCGGGCTGATGGTCGCGGTCTGCGTGGCGGCCGTCATCGGGCTGGCGTGCCTGATGCTGTCGCGGCTCAACAATGAGCGCTATGCGCCGCTCGCATGGGCCGGTGCGGTGCTCAGCGTCATTCCCGGCGTGATGCTGCTGGTCGTCATCGTGCTGCGAGGTTGACGCTGATTGCCTCAGACGCGCATCACCGACGTGGCGGCAGCACCGCCAGCACGCCATCGAGCGCCAGCTGGGTGCGAAACCCGGCCTTGCTCAGCCGCTTGCTCACTTCGTTGGGCACGTCGCGGCCGCTGGTGAGCTTGTTGGGCGCGCCGGTGTAATGGAACAGGCGCCCGCCCGGACGCAGCACGCGCGCCAGCTGGTCGTAGAACACCTGCGAATACAGCTCCCCGGCAATGCCGAAGCGTGGCGGGTCGTGCAGGATGGCATCGAATGCTGCATCGGCCAGCGTGGTGATGTGCTGCGCCACATCGCCATGGGTGAGGTGCAGGCGGCCGGCCGCTGCTGCCGCGTCCGGATCCGGCGACCAGGGGTTGAGCGTGCGCAGCCACAGCACGTCGGCGTTCTTTTCGAACGACTGCAGCTGCGCGACGCCGGCCTCCAGGCAGCAGGCCGCGAAGTAGCCGAGGCCGCCGCAGGTGTCGAGCACGGTCTTGCCGCGCGGTTCCACCAGCGCCACCTTGCGTTGCGCATCCTCGAACGGCGAGAGCTGCGCGGAGGGCAGCATCTTGATGCCATCGATCTCGAAGGTGGGCGGGCCCCAGTCGGTGGGCACCAGCTTGATCAAGCTGCTGCCAAAGCGCGAGATGGGTTCGAAGTCGTCGCCATCCCAGAAATACAGCGTGCGGTCCTTGAGCTTGCCCGGATACGGGTAGCCCTTGCCCCGCCACTGCCAGGTCTGCGCATCGAGCTCGGCGGTGGCCGTGGTGCGGCCCAGGTCCAGCGAGCCGGTCCAGCGTGGGAGCCCCTTATCGCGCGCGGCAAGCAGGGCGAGGGCGTCGGAGCGGGTCAGCAGGGGGCCGGAGTAATGGGGCACGATGGCGGTCTGCACCGGGCCGCGCCACACGCACGACCAGGCTGAAGGGGAGGGACCGGCATCGTACCTGAGCCATTGCGCCGCGGCATCGGGGCAATGCGTACGTGTTGGAGGCCGTTGTGCTGGCGTAGCGCTGGCGGCTTGGCCACCCTTGGGAGCGCGCGGACGACGACCCGGTATGCAAGATGCGCTTGTGCACTGCGTGGCATGCACATTTCGAAGCGACTGCGCTCCGCAAGCGGGCCGCGCTGGGCCAACACACCGCCGTGTCGCTGCTATCGCGGTACTACCGTGCCCGGATTCACCGCGCGCCAATTCCGCTTGAGCGCATCGCACCGCATACTTGGCCATGCCGGCATCGACACCGCGTCGGATGCAGCGCCACTGCGGAGTGCGGTCCATGCTGAAGGGTGTGTTGTTGGGGTTTGCGTGCTACGCGGCCTATTCGATCAGCGATGCGTTTGTGAAGCTGCTGGAAGGCACGCTGCCGGCCTATGAAGTGCTGTGCCTGGGCGCACTGCTGATGCTGGTGGCGGTGCCGTTCCTGAAGAAGCCCGAAGACCGCTTGCGCGAGCTGGTGATGGCCAAGCAGCCGGCGCTGTGGCTGTTGCGCGCGCTGACCGGCGCCATCGGCAACCTGACCTCGGTGATCGCCTTCACCACCTTGCCGATGGCCGAAGCGTTCGCGCTGATCTTCCTGATGCCGATCTTTGTCACCGTGCTGTCGGTGGTGTTCCTCAAGGAGGAAGTGCGCTGGCGGCGCTGGTCGGCGGTGATCGTCGGCTTTATCGGCGTGCTGATCGTGCTGCGGCCGGGCTTTCGCCACCTCACCCATGGGCATGTGGCCGCGATCGTGTGTGGCCTGGTCGGTGCGATTTCGGTGATCACCTTGCGCATGGCCGGGCATAGCGAAAAACGCCTCACCTTGTACGGTGCCGGCGTGATCGGTCCGCTGGTGATGGGCGCGATCTTGATGCTGCCGACTTTCGTGTGGCCCACGCTGTACCAATGGGGCCTGCTGGCCGGCTACGGCCTGTTGGCGGGCCTGGCGGCGATCTGCCTGATGTACGCCACGCGCATGGCCCCGGTCAGCGTGGTGGCGCCTACCCAGTACAGCCAGATGCTATGGGCGATCGCGTTTGGCTACCTGTTGTTCCACGACCACCTGGACTGGCCGATGGCGGTTGGCATTGCGCTGATCCTGGGCGCCGGGCTGTTCACCCTGGTGCGCGAGGAGCAGGTATCGCGTTGGTGGCGACGCACCAAGATTGTGTGAGGTGCGGCGTGTAGCGCCGCGGGAATGGGGAGTCGGGAATCGGGAATCGCAAGAGCAGCTGCTGGCGCTGATCATTACGGCGCAGCGCCTTTGCGATTCCCGATTCCCGATTCCCGATTCCCGACATCACAGCGTGATCGTCAGCGCCCCCACCAATGCTCGACGATGCGCGCATAGTCGCCACTGGCCTTGCTCAGATGCAGCCATTGATCCACGTACGCCTTCCATGCCGCGTCGTCGCGCGGGAGCAGGAAGGCTTTCTCGCTGTATTGCAGGGGTTGCTCAGGTGCAACCGCGCACAGGCCGGGCAGGCGCGCCTGCTGGAACGTGGCTTCGGAGGCGTCGGTGATCATCACGTCGGCGCGGCCCTGCCGGAGTTCTTCGAAGATGGTGGTGTTGTCTGCAAACAACCGCAGGTTCGCCTGCGGCAATTGGCGCCGTGCGAACGCCTCGTTGGTGCCGCCGGGCGGCTCGATCACACGCACCTCCGGGCGATTGATCTGGGCGACGCTGCGATAGCGCGCCTGATCGGCGCAGCGCACCAGCGGAATCTTGCCGTCGACATCCAGCACGCTGCTGAAACTGGCCTGGCGCTGCCGTTGCAAGGTCACCGAAATGCCGCCCACCGCCAGGTCGCAGCGATCGGCCAGCAGGTCGTGCATCAGCTGTGGCCAACTGGTACGGACGAACTGCACCCGCGCATCCAGGCTGTCTGCCAACGCCTGTGCCAGCGCGATATCGCTGCCCTCGAACTGCCCATCGGCGCGCAACAGCGAATACGGGCGGTAGTCGCCGGTGGTGCAGACGCGCAGCACGCCGGCGCGCACCACCGCATCCAGGCGCGAGGCCGGTGCTGCTGCCGTAGCGGCGCCGCACAGGAGCAGCAGCATGATCAGAAGACGTGGGCGCATGACGGCGGCCTGGAGGGCGGAGCCCCATGATAGCCACTGGCCCGCAGGCAACCACAGCGCAGCGGTGCGCGCTCAGCGTCAACGGCATGTCAGCGCCCGCGCGCTGCGGCTCACGGCCTGCTAGCGCTGCGCGCACTAGCGTCGAGCACAGGTTCCCAGCTGGAGATGTCGCATGATCCTGTATTCGCTCAACACCGATCCGCCTGCGTCCGTTGTCTCGCAGTTTCGCTTGCACGGCACGCCGGGGCCGCAACGCGACGACGACTTGCCGCCCTCGAACGACCCCTCGCCACGGCGCGGCGGTATCGACGATGAAGTGGGCGATCTCGACAACCCCGAGAACGACGACGATCAGGCATTACCCGGGCGCGTCGGTGGTGGTCTGGCGGGTGGTTGATGCACCTGGATTGCACCGGCGAAACTACCCAAGTAGAGGCCGATGCGACGTTGCATAGAGGCCGCGCCGTCGTTCGCTGCCAGAGGCGCATGGTAATAACAGCATGGCCTCATTGCCGTTTACAACAGCGCCAATTAGCGTATACCGCTATTTGGTCGGTATTGCTGGCGATTCACGGTGCTCTACTCGAGCGGCCAAGCGTTGGCCACACGCGCGCAACTGCGTAAGGCTGGCTCGCTGAAGCTGATGACTGTGTCTCTGGCGCTGCGTGTGTGAAGCAGTTGCACGGGCACCAACGTGGCGACGGCCGGTGCGTACAGCCGGTGCGTGACAGCGACTCGCACGCACCGGGCTGACCCAGCGAGATCAACTAGCGGCGCTGAAAGCGCTTGTCGCTCTAGACAAGCAAACGATCTAAACAAGTCCACGCCCGTTAACCAATCCAACGCTCAGTTCAGGCAAACCACCTGTTCGCGCTACGGAAACTGCACATGCCCCGGTTCGAAATACGCCGGCTTGCTGCCGTCTTCTGGCAGACGTGGCAAGGTATCGGTGAGGACCTTGCCGCGAATGTCGGTGATGCGCAGGGTTAGCGGTTGGTTGCCCAGTTGCTCGCCCAGGAAGTGGTTGTAGTCCATCTTCTGCAGGTTCTTCCAGGTGCTGCCTTGCTTCACCTCCAGCTTCACCACCGGATAGGCGTGGTTGCGCACCTGGATCGCCGCCCACCAGCGTGAGCTGCCTTCCTTGATGCGGTATTGCAGGTTGCCGGTGACCGGCGCGCGTACCACTTTCCAGCTGATCGGGATGCGCCCCTGCACCATGTCGCCGATCGCCGCGAACGCGTTGTGCGATAGATCCAGGCCGCCGGATGCGCCCTCCGGATACAGGTCGGTCACGTAGACCGTGGTGGTGCCCTTGGGGCCGTTCACCTGCAGGTACGCGCCGGCAAGCGCGGCCTTGACGCCACCGAAGTTCAGTTGCACCGGGTTGAGCGCGGTGATGAAGGCATCACTCGGAATGGGGTCCAGCAGGAGCGCGCCGCCAGAGTAGCCGGAGCCGGTCACGGTGGCGGTGCCGGTGAAAGTACTATTCCACGGCTTCTTCCCACTCGCATTCTTCGTGCTGTCGCCGGTTGCTGTCGCAATGGCGGGCATCACGGGTAACCTGCCCCAGGCATGACGCAAGATCAGCAGTTTGTCTGCGCGGGGGCTGCCATCCGGCGCCAACAGGCCGCCGTTGTTGGCATTGCCCGTTTCCCAACTGCCGAGAAATGCGCTGCGTATTCCTGCGTTTGCCAAATAACCGCTCAATGCGGTTTGCCATGCCGGGTCACGCGGGTCGCCATCGCCCAGTCCACCGCCGAGGCTGACGGGTACCACTGCATGGTCGATTGCGAATTGGCCGAAGTCGCGTTGCCACATGGCGGGCAGTGCCTGCGCAAATCCGGGTGCGGCGAAAGCATCGGTCGTATCGCGATCCGGGCCCGCCAACTTCGGCATCAACACCAAGTGTCGGCGAGCGATGTCCAGCGGCACGCACGCGAACGGCTGAAGATTGCTGCCAGGCGCCTTGCGCTCTGGGTCACTGCACACCGCATTGCTGCCCACACCTTCCACACCGACGACCCAGCGCGGTGCCTGCGCCAGCACCCTTGCAACTGCGCGCGACGCTACCCGGTTCCAATCCTGATCCGCCGCGTTTCCTGCCCAGCTGGCATTGCGATAGCCGCTGCTGCCAAGGTCAATGCCCAGGACATTGGCGTTGCCGCCATAGCGGCGTGCCAGCGTAACCAGGCCGCGCGTCCATGCTTGCTGCTGTGCGCCCAGGAGCGGTGCGCGGTCATCGCAGCCTCCATCTGCAAACGCGAACATCACCTGCATCCCGCGCTGGCTTGCGGCATGCACCACTGCGTCGAGCAGTTGCAAGGAATCTAATCCGCGCAGCGTGGAATCGCCGGCAACTTCTGCAGCTGCCACAGGGGCGCGTTGCAGAACAGCGGCGCAGACCGGCACACGTACGGCATTGATGTCTGACGCCTGCATCCGATCCAGCAGTTGCGCCAGTGTGTTGTTGCGCATGCCGACGGCCGCCAACCCGGCGCGATCGAAGCCGGGCCAGGTGACCCCGCGAATGTGCAGCGTCTGACCTGTTGCATCGACAAGGGGAGCTTGCGTACTGACCTGCATCGCCGGCGCGGTGACCGGGATGAGCGTTGCGAGCGCGATCAAGAAATGGATATGTGATGGCATGGACGTCTTCTGGAGTGTGTTATGTACGGTTGCGTGCGAAGCGGCCTGTGCGGGTGGAGACAAAAGGGCGCAGCTCCCCGGCAACGCGCGCGATGCAGTCCCGGCATGCCACAGGCCGGGTTGGCCGTCAGCGGCACGGAGTGGACGCTGCGCCGCTTGCCGTGGCGCTACCGAGCCTGTGCCATGCAGCGCCCGTTCCGCCAGCGACGGCATCTGCTCCGATGTCATCTCATTCGAAGCGCATGCCGCGCTCCAGACAGAGGTAGAGCAGCACGACAGCGATTGAAATGGCGGGCGCAAGGCGCCGCCATCGTGGTTGCAGCGCTCCTCCCGCGGCCGAGGAGCGGTAGAGCACACTAGCCTCTACCGCTCTGTGGCAACGCAGTTATCGCATCACCGATGCGGTGTCGCGCTCACGGTGACCGAGCTCGCGTCTGCACCCGATGCGCCGTTGGCCGTTACCTTGTAGTAGTACGTGGTGCCGTTGGTGAGCGTCTGGTCCACATATGAGGGCGAGGTCAGGCCCGATGCGACGGTGATGGGAGCAGCGGTTGCGTCGGCGACACGTTGCACCGTGTAACCCGTGGCACCGGCAACGGGCGACCAGCTGAGCCTGACCTCGCCATCCGCTGCATTGGCGGTCAACCCCTTGGTCGCCGTCGGCCGACTGGCGGGCACCGCGTCGGTCGACGCCGACTGCAGCGCCGCCTTGGTCGAGGTGCCGATGGCGGGATACGCGTTGGCGACCAACTGGAGGAACTGCGCGTGGAACCAGTTACCGGCGATCGGCGCGTTCGGCAAGGCACCCGTCAACGTGCCGTCCGGCGTCGTATAGGTCGGGTCGCAGTATCTGTCGAAGCCCTTGCCCTGGTTGTTGAGGATGGACTTGCTGGCGCCGTCGGATTCGCCCGGTCCCTTACCCCACACCAAGGCATGGATATGCCCGCCGGGTGCCGCGGTCGGCGGCATGCCGATCCCCGCACCACTCTGATTGCACCAGTTGCCGCGATGGAGGCGACGGTCCACGCGTCCGGAGTCCACGTAGGTGTTGATGTCATTGCCGCTGGCAGATGCAGGGCGCGCTTTGCCGCCCCAGCCGTTGCGACCGGTGTCGATCAGAAAGCCGATCTTGCTGGACCAACCCGCGCCGACGAAGCCGTTGTAGAGCGCTTCCGCATAGGTCGATTCGTCGAAGAAACTGTTCCATTGATAGAAGTTGGACGAGCGAATGGGCTGGCCACCGATCGTCAGGTCCGGATTGGGCAGGTTCGGCTCATGAAGCGGCGTGTAATTGGCGGTGTTGGTGATGAAGCCATCCGCACTGGCCAAACCGGCTGCCGTTCCCTGCACGACCCGTGTGTATAGCGAAATTGCCGGGCTACGGTTGCTATCCCACCCCAGCCAGCCGGAATGGCCGATATCCAGGTAATTGTAAAGATTGGGAGTGGCATGGAGCTTGTCGAGCGCGTACTTGATGGCGGCCTCGTAAATGCCGCTGGATGCCGCCTGGCCGCAGGCGGGCGTGCTTTGATTGGTGACAAGATTCGGAAGGCTGTCCGGCTCGATGATGTTGACGATCCGAAGATCTTTGTATTTCGGATTGGCCAACGTCGATGCGATGACGTCGATGTATTCGGTCTTGTAG
>Ga0209301_100008_pt1 | contig 37398 bp, 26 predicted proteins | sample MSEELM_DM5_FD_187541 | JGI IMG/M metagenome (GOLD analysis project Ga0209301, IMG submission 187541) | Subsurface microbial communities from deep shales in West Virginia, USA - MSEEL M_DM5 (SPAdes) (version 2) | ecosystem: Environmental > Aquatic > Deep subsurface > Shale gas/oil reservoir >...
CTGCGTTCGAGCAGGCGCAGCAGGTGTGGCGTCGTGGCCTGGTCGATCTGCACGCCCAATGCGCAGCTGAAGTGGCCAACCGCCGCCGGGAAGCCCAGCTCGGCGTCGCGCGTGGCCAGGTCCCAGCGTGGTGTGCCGCGTAGTTGCAGCATCGCCTTGGCCACTGCCTCGTCGTTGGCGAGCGCGGCGCTGCCATCCTGCGGCGGTGGCGGAACCAGCTGCAGGCTGTCGGGCAATTGCTCTTTCTGCAGATAACCACGTGCGTCGGTAGCAATCACCGAACCTGCGGAGGCAGGCTTCTCCCGCGCACTCGCCAGGCCGCTGCCGATCAACAATGTGGCAATTGCGGCGCCAGTCAGCGTCCGATGGAACGAGCGAGCACGGCGCTGCGGCATGGAACACTCCTCAAACGACACAACGGGAAGAACGCGCACATTACGACGCGCAGATGACAGCTGCATGCCGGCGCCACGCAGTGACGGCGCGCGCAACGCAGCGACTGTCGCCGCACTGTCATGCGGCAGTCGCATCGGCGCAAGACAGCTGTCGCACGCTTGCCGCCATCTTTTGACTCTTCCCCCACGCCGCTCATGCCCAAGACCCATCTCCTCAGTGCCGCTGTTCTTACCGCGCTCGTGCTGTCACCGGCCGTGCGCGCCGCCGATACGCCCGCCGAGGCAGGTGCCGACGCGTCTGCCGCCACGGGAACCGTGCAGCAACTCGATGCGGTGTCGGTGATCGGTCAGGGCGAAACCCGTCAGGTGCAGCGCATCACCCAGCAGGACATTCCGGTGCTGCCGCCGGGCACCAGCATCCAGAAGCTGCTCAACCGCATGCCGGGCGTCAACGTGCAGTCCAACGATGCCTTCGGCGCGAACGAGGAATCGCAGACGATCAGCCTGCGTGGCTTCAACGGCACGCGTCTGGGCTACACGCTCGATGGGTTGCCGCTGGGCGATAACGCGTACGGCAACTACAACGGCCTCAACATCAGCCGCGCGCTGATCGCCGAGAATTTCGGGGGCGTGGAGCTGGCCTCGGGTATCGGTGCGCTCGGTACTGCCTCGACCAGCAACCTCGGCGGCACCATCCAGTACTACTCGGCCGATCCGTCCAGCGTGTTTGGCGGCCAGGTGTCGCAGACGGTGGGCTCCGATGCCAACCGCCGCACCTTCCTGCGTATTGATACCGGCGACTACAACGGGTTCTCGGCGTATGTGTCCGGCATCAATGCCGAAGCCGACATGTGGGCGCGCCCCGAGTCGCCGACCACCACCCGCCAGTTCAATGCCAAGGGCGTGTACCAGTTCGACGGCGGCAAGCTGACGGCCTTCGCCGATACCTCGCGCACTTCGCAAGCCGACTATTCCTACCTGTCCAAGAGCGGCATGGCGCGTGGACTGGGCTGGGACTGGAATTTGTACGCACCGGACTGGAACCGTGCGTTGGCGGCGGCGTACTGCGCGCCGGCCACGCGCAATGCGGCGCGCTGCAGCTTCAGTGGTGGCGTGGATAACGTGGACGATGCGTATTACCAGAGCCGCGCGCTGCGCGACGACGACCTGTTCTACGTGGCCGGCGACTTCCAGCCCAACGATGCCATCAGCCTGCACACGCAGGTGTATCACCATGAAAACAAGGGCCAGGGGCATTGGTGGTCACCGGGTCAAGCGTCCAACCCGGGTACGCCGCAGGCACTGCCGATCTCGATCCGCAGCACCAACTACTGGATCAATCGCACTGGCGGTATCGCCTCACTCGGTTGGGATCTGGGCCCGCATCATCTGGAAGCCGGGCTGTGGTACGAGCGCAACCACCACGATGTGGAGCGCAATTTCTACTGGATCGATGGGCCGGTCAGCGATGACAAGTTCCTGCAGGATCCCGACCGCCGGCTGTTCTCGCAGAACTACATCATCACCACGCGGCAGTTCTACGTGCAGGGCAACTTCAAGTTTCTCGACGACCGCCTGAGCGTGGATCTGGGCATCAAGAGCCCGAGCACCGAAATGACCGCGCGCGAGACGCCGGGCATCGCAGTGGAAGCGCCGGTCGCCACCGGCTCGATCAAGGCCAGCGAGTCGGTGCTGCCGCAGATCGGGTTGGGATATCGCCTGGCCGAAGGGCAGGAAGTGTTCGCCTCGTACGCGGAAAACATCGCCGCATTCCAGGGCGGCGGCGCCGGTGGCCCATTGCTGGTGACGCAGGCCTCGTTCGATGCCAGCGTGGGCGCGCTGGAGCCGGAAAAGTCGCGCACCCTGGAAGCCGGCTACCGCTTCGTGCGTGACCGCTTCGAAGCCTCGCTGGTCGGCTACGACGTCACCTTCGACAACCGCCTGCTCTCGCTCAACCCCTGCGCCAGCATCCAGCAGGGCACCACGCCGGCCTGCACCACGCGCTTCTTCAACGTGGGGTCGGTGAGCAGCCGCGGTGGCGAACTGACGGTGATCTGGAAGCCCACCAGCTACCTGCAGTGGTACAACTCGGCCTCGATCAACCGCTCCACCTACGACGACAACTACGTGCAGAACGGGGTGACCATTGCCACTGCCGGCAAGACCACGGTGGATACGCCCAAGCGCATGCTCGCCAGCGAAATCGCCTTCAACTACGCTGGCTGGAATGTCAACCTGCGTGGCAAGTACACCGGTGAGCGCTTCTACACCTACACCAATGATCAGGGCTTTGGCGGTTACACCTCGTTCGATGCCGGCGCCGGCTATGAGTTTGGTCAGGTCAGCATGCTGCAGTCGTTGAAGCTCTCGCTCAACGTGACCAACCTCACCGACAAACGCTACGCCTCCAACCTCACCGCGTTCGCCAACAGCGATCCGAATGGCCGCCAGCTGGCATTCCACGCCAGTGCACCGCGGCAGGTGTTCTTGACGTTGGATGCCAAGTTCTGAGTTAGGGATTGGGGAATCGGGATTGGGGATTCGTAACGGCGGGTCTTGCTGCTGCTTACGGATTTCCGATGCTGATGGACGCTGTTAGTTTTAGAGTGGCTGACAAGACGTAAGAGCAGCTATCAAAACGACTGCGCAGCCGCCAGGCGGGCGCGGCCGGTGCTCGGAATTCTCATGTACCCCCGTACACTCCGGTTCCTCCGCGCCGTCCGCACCCACCTGACGACTGCTCGCTACGTTTTGTTAGCCGCTCTTAGCGCGTGGTTGTCAGGCGTGTACGAACGATGCGGAGAAAGCGGGGGTGTACGTGTAGTACATGCCGCACCACCAATCGGCCGCGTTCGCCTGGCGATCATGCTTTGGTTTGATGGCTACTTTTTCGTTGGAGAAAGGCATGATGCAGTTCCACCGTGTTCTAGTCTTGGGAGCGATGATGGCCGTCATGAGCAGCCCTGCACTGGCAGAAGCGCCGCTGGCCAAGACGGTGCAGATCTTCGCGCACCGCGGTGCCAGCGCATTGCGCCCGGAACATACCTTGGCGTCCTACGCCAAGGCTATCGTCGATGGCGCTGATTTCGTCGAGCCGGATCTGGTGTCGACCAAGGATGGCGTGCTGGTAGCGCGCCATGAGAACGAGATCGGCGGCACCACCGATGTGGCCAGCCATCCGGAGTTTGCCGCGCGCAAGACGCGCAAGACCATCGATGGCCAGGCGCTGGAAGGCTGGTTCACCGAAGACTTCACCCTGGCCGAGTTGAAGACCCTGCGCGCGCATGAGCGGTTGCCGCAATTGCGTGACACGCAGTGGGATGGGCATTTTCAGATCGTGACGCTGGACGAGATCATCGACTTCGTTGCGGCAGAGTCGGCCGCTACCGGGCGCACGATCGGGCTGATTCCGGAGATCAAGCACCCGAGCTATTTCAGCGGCCTGGGCCTGGCGATGGAAGACAAGGTGCTGGCCACCCTGCAAGCGCACGCGTATACGCGCACGTCACCGGTGGTGATCCAGTCGTTCGAGACCACCAACCTGCGCTACCTGCGCGGCAAGATCGGGCGTCAGAGCAACATCCGGCTGCTGCAATTGCTCAGTCGTGCGCAGATGGCGCTGCCCGATGCGGGCAAGGGCGCTGCGCCAGCCACCTATGCGCAACTGATGACACCTGCGGGGCTCAAGCAGGTTGCCACCTACGCCGACGCGATCGGCCCGGACATCCGCGCGATCATTCCGCTGGATGCGCAGCAGCGCCTGGGTCAACCGACCAGCCTGGTGCGCGATGCGCATGCGGCGGGATTGCAGGTGCAGCCGTACACCTTTCGTCCGGAAAACTATTTTCTCGCCGCCGACAACCGCAGTGGCGGTGCGCCGACCGAACGTAACGAAGCGGGTGCGCTGGCGGAATTGAAGCGCTATCTAGACACCGGCATCGATGCGTTTTTCGCCGATGACCCGGGCCTGGCGCGGCGTGCATTGAGCGGGAAAACACCGCGGTAGACAACGCGTGCGTAGGAGCGCGCTTGCGCGCGATGGGGCGTTACCGATAACGCTTCATCGCGCGCAAGCGCGCTCCTACGTGGGGCGGGCGGCGACGTGGATTGGTCGGTGGCTTGTTTGAAGAATGGTGTTACGTGCCTGGTGCACTGGCGCAGTTGAAGCGCTATCTGGACACCGGCATCGATGCGTTTTTCGCCGACGACCCGGGCCTGGCGCGGCGTGCATTGAGCGGAAAAACACCGCGGTAAGCAACGCATACGTAGGAGCGCGCTTGCGCGCGATGGGGCGTTACCGGTGACGCTTCATCGCGCGCAAGCGCGCTCCTACGTGGGGCGGGCGGCGACGTGGATTGGTCGGTGGTTCGCTTAAAGAATGGTGTTACGTGCCTGGTGCGCTGGCGCAATTGAAGCGCTATCTGGACACCGGCATCGATGCGTTTTTCGCCGATGACCCGGGCCTGGCACGGCGTGCGTTGAGCGGGAAAACACCGCGGTAAGCAACGCATACGTAGGAGCGCGCTTGCGCGCGACGGGGCATTACCGGTGACGCTTCATCGCGCGCAAGCGCGCTCCTACGTGAGGCGGGCGGCGACGTGGATTGGTCGGTGGCTTGTTTGAAGAATGGTGTTACGTGCCTGGTGCACTGGCGCAATTGAAGCGCTATCTGGACACCGGCATCGATGCGTTTTTCGCCGACGACCCGGGCCTGGCGCGGCGTGCATTGAGCGGGAAAACACCGCGGTAAGCAACGCATACGTAGGAGCGCGCTTGCGCGCGATGGGGCGTTACCGGTGACGCTTCATCGCGCGCAAGCGCGCTCCTACAAACGCGGCACAGCACTGATTACTTGGTTAGTCGCCTGCAGAACGCGCACTACGTGCCCGGCGGGCGTTCGCGTGGCGGGAAATGCAGCACCACGTTTTCCGAGCCGTCGTCCTGGCGTTGCCACAGCACCGGCACCTGACGCGGCGGCGGCGGTTCCAGCATGGCGTGCTCGGGGTTGCTGACCTCCCACGCGGCGTCTTCGTCCTCGTCGTCCCAGCTGTAGCGCGGCTTGGCCTGTTGCGGGTCGCGAAGGCGCAGCAGCAGCGCGGCAATCAGGCCGGCCACCGCGCCGCCCAGATGCGATTGCCAGGACACGCCGGCTTCGTGCGGCAGGATGGTCATCAGCATGCCGCCGTAGAACAGGAACGCGATCATGCTGGTGGCGATCGCCGGGCGGTCGCGGCGCAGCAGGCCCAGCACGAACACCAGGAACATCAGCCCGTGGGTGACACCGCTCGCCCCCAGGTGGCGGCTGCCGGGGTCGCCCAGCAGCCATGCACCCAGGCCCGAGCCCAGCCACAGCAGCGGCAACGCCATCGCGGTGGCACGCGGATACACGCTGCCGGCGAGGGTGCCCAGGATCAGCAGTGCGGCCGCATTGGCGCCCAGATGGGCGAGTGAGCCGTGCAACAGTGGCGCGGTGAGGATGCCGATGAGCCCGTCGGCCTGCAGTGGCGCCACCGCCCACGCACGCCAGTCGAACATGCCCTGGGCGGTGAACACGGCCACCAGCAGCAGCACGGCAGCGAGGCTGAGGTTGAAGGCACGCAAGACCCGGGAGCGATCCAGGCGGTCTTGCGTGGGGGCGTCGGCGGTGGCAACAGGATGCGAGGTCATGCCTTCACGGATGGCGTCGCACGGGTTTTTTACAAGCCTATGCGGCTCGGGATAAGCAGGCCCGGCGACGGGATAATCCACTCCCGGCGCCGATCGTTGGCGCATCACCCTGGACGATCTGCGGCTTGGCTGCAGGGCCCTTGCCCGCCCATCATCGCGGGACACGCTGCAAGTACATCCTTGTAAAGCGCTTACGCGGCATCCCTGCCGCGTAAGGTCCCGCGACGGTGGGCGGGCAAGGACCAGTCGGAGCTGGTCGGTGTGCATGTTTTCAACAAAGCCACCTACAAACTGTCTGGTGTGGTGTCCTCGCCGCTTGCGGGACCGTGTGGCGGCATGGATGCCGCCACACGGTCCCCAGGGACGGGTTCACGGCGTGTCCCGCGAGCGGTGAGGGCACCGCGCCCTCGACTCACCTAGCTTCTGATTGTTGATCTGTCGCTTGGCTGCAGCGCCCTTGCCCGCCCACCGTCGCGACACGCCGCAAGTACATCCCTGTAAGCGCTGACGCGGCATCCATACCGCGTCAGGGCCCGCGATGGTGGGCGGGCAGGGACCCCTCAAGATGGTCGGTGCGCCAGAGACGAGCAGCACACGCGGCGCTGCCCTTCACGAATCCCCAATCCCCCAATCCCAGCCCCTCAGTGCCCAGCCGGCTTCGCCGGGCGCAGCAGGCTCAGCACGATGGTGGCGACCAGGATGGCGACCACCACGGCCAGCGAGACCAGCACCGGGATCTTGTAGAGATCGATGATCATCATCTTGGTGCCGATGAACACCAGGATCACCGCCAGCCCGTACGGCAGCAGGTGGAAGCGGTCGGCCATGCCGGCCAGCAGGAAGAACATCGCGCGCAGGCCCAGCACCGCGAACACGTTGGAGGTCAGCACGATGAACGGGTCGGTGGTGATCGCGAAGATCGCCGGGATGCTGTCCACCGCGAAGATCACATCGATCACCGCGATCAGGATCAACACCACAAACAGCGGCGTGAACCAGCGCTTGCCATCCTTGATTACGCTGAGCAGGTTGCCGTGGTACTGCGGGCTCAAACGCAGGTGGCCACGCATCCAGCGCAGCACCGGGTTGGCTTCCAGGTCCGGCTCCTTGCCCGCGGAGAACCACATCTTGATGCCAGTCAGCAGCAGGAATGCGCCAAACACGTACAGCAGCCAATGGAACTTGGCCAGCAACATCGAGCCGGCGAAGATCATGATCGCACGCAGCACGATCGCGCCGAGCACGCCGATGATCAGCACGCGCTGGCGCTGTTCTTCTGGCACGCCGAAGTAGGTCATGACCATCAGGAACACGAAGATGTTGTCGACCGCCAGGGATTTTTCCACCAGGTAGCCGGTGAGGAACTGCAACCCGATCTGGTCGGCCTGCGCATCGCCCACGCTGCCTTGCAGGTACCACCACAGCCCGGCGTTGAAGGCCAGCGCCAGCAGCACCCAGCCGATGCTCCACCAGGTGGCTTCCTTGAAGGTGACCTTGTGGGCGCCGCCGTGGCGCATCAGCACCAGATCGATCATCAGCGCCGCGATCACCACGACCGCGAAGCCACCCCATAACCAGACATTGCCAATGGTTTGCATAAGAATCCCGAAAAGTGAAAACGACCTGGACAGCCGGTAGGGCTGAGGCCTTGTGACACGGAAATCGTGGATTCCGGGTGACGGACCTTCGCCTGCGCGGCGAAGGTCTCGCTCGCAACCGGCCGGGCCGGTTGCCGTTGCACCGGAGCGCCTGACAGGCAGGGCTCGTAATGACGGCGACAACGCTGGGAGCTACTCCCCTTCTGCGGCCGATTCTGCGGGCCGGGGGCGGGCGCGTCAATCCAGCCGGATACAATAGGTGAATGAATACTCCTGTCCCCGTCGTCCGACTCAAGAATGCGTGGCGCTCCAGCCACCCGTGGATCTTCCAGAAGCTGGTGGAAAAGCCCGCCGCCAAGCCCAAGCCCGGCACCATCGTCGATGTGGTCGGCGTGGACGGGGAATGGATCGGCCGCGGCTTCTACAACGGCCATTCGCGTATTGCCGTGCGCATCCTGGAAACCGACCAGTCGGTGCCGGTGGATGCGGGCTGGTTCTCGCGCAAGATCGCCGCGGCGGTGAGCCTGCGCCGCGACTGGCTGCAGCTCGATGGCGTGTCCGATGCCTGGCGCGTGGTGCATAGCGAAGGCGATGGCCTGTCCGGGCTGGTGGTGGACCGCTATGGCGACCTGGTGGTGGTGGAATTCTTCGCCGCCGGCATGTTCCGCCACCGCGAGTGGATCTACGAGGCCTTGCGCGAGCAGTTCCCGGGCTGCCGTTTCCACAGCTTTGCCGATGAGCATGTGCAAAAGCAGGAAAGCTTCGATTTCCACAGCAACACCACCACCGAAGCGTCGGTGATCACCGAGTACGGCATCAAGTTCCGTGCCGACCCGGCCGGTGCGCACAAGACCGGTTTCTTTGCCGACCAGCGCGAGAACCGCCAGTGGCTGAGCGAGCAGGTCAAGGACAAGACCGTGCTGGACCTGTGCTGCAACACCGGCGGGTTTGCGGTGTATGCGGCTGCGCGCGGCGCCACCGAGGTGCTGGGCGTGGACATCGACGAAGACGTGATCGCCATTGCCAAGGGCAACGCCAAGCTCAACAACGTGCGCCCGAAGTTCGTGCAGGCCGACATCTTTCCGTGGCTGCGCGATGCGGCCAACCGCGGCGAGAAATACGACGTGGTGATCCTGGACCCGGCCAAGATGACCCGCGACCGCGAGCAGGTGATTCCGGCGCTGAAGAAGTATCTGGACATGAACAAGCTGGCGCTGGGCGTGGTCAAGCCGGGTGGCCTGTTTGCGACCTTCTCGTGCACCGGCCTGGTGGCTGAGCAGGAGTTTCTGGACATGCTGCGGCGCGCTTCGTATTTCTCCGGGCGCACCATCCAGATCCTGAAAGTCGCCGGTGCCGGCCCGGACCATCCGTTCATGGCGCACGTGCAGGAATCGCGTTATCTCAAGGCGGTGTTCTGCCGCGTGGTCGACTGACAACGTCCTTGCTCCTTGCCGGTGCCGTGGGTATCGGCGGGGGCGATGACGCGGGCCGCAGTACGATCGAGGCGTGATGCCCGCGCCATGCCCTGGCACCATGCACGGGGCACATGGCTACACGGACCGCGCTGCACGTGCGCCCATCACCGCGCGCCTGGCAGCCAGTGGGTTGCCGCCCTCCACATCCCGCAGCAGAGGCCTGGCGATGACCACCCACGACGACGAACGCAAGGCGCTGCGCCGGTTGTTGCGGCAGATCGAGCGCCCCAACACCAGCCTGCTGGCCAGCAATTGGCCGGTGTTCGGTGTGTGGCTGCTGTTCGCCGGAGCCTTCATGTATCTGTTCAAGACCGGCGTGCAGTCGCCGCTGCATCCGCTGATCCTGGCGCTGGGTTCGACCTGCCTGGGCGTGTTTGGCGCCTGGATCGTGTTCCTGTCGGTGTGGGCACGGCAGTGGCCGCACCTGCGCGACCACATCGATGCCGACAGCGTGCGTGCACGGCTGGCCGAACTCGACGATTGAGCGGGCCGGTGCGCGCGGCAGTGTGAGCGCAGGCTGTTGATCGGCACGCGATGGGTGTCCGATGCGCGCGTTGCCTGGCTACTCACGCGTGTCACCGCACGCGCAACAAAGACACGCGTGCTGCGCGATCCACAGTCGTGATCGCGCCAGCACCGCACGCACGGCCTCCCTGGCCCGCGCGCGCTGTCTGCGGGGCAGACAACGCTCAGCGCGACAGCTTGATTACCAGCCCGCCGGCCGCGCAGTGATCTCCGGCACCGCCTGGCGCAGGTCTGCACCGAACTCAGGGTTGCGCATCGTCTCGGTGTCGGCATAGCCGTAGAACACGCCCTGGCTAGGTGTGGTGCCTTCGCGCAGTTCCAGATCGCCACGCACCTGGGTGGTGCCGGCCACGGCGACCGCACCGAAGGCGCCCGGGCCCATGAACACGGTCTGGGCCTGCGCGGTGTTGCCGATCACCGCGCCGGGGTGCCATACGGTCAGCCCGCCGAGCACGGCGTTGCCCTGCACGGTGCCGCCCATCACCGTGGCGTGGCCGTCGATGCGCGCATTGCCCAGCACGTTGCCGGCCAGCACGCGCGCGAACGGGCCCACATAGGCGGTGGAGGCGACATTGGCGGTGTTGGCCACCCAGCCACCGCCGTTGGCATGCCGGCGGCCCACCGGCGTGGGCGTGGGCGCGCCGGGCTGGCTGCCGGCCGCAGCGGCGTTGCTCAGGGTCACGCTCCACGGGTAGCGATAGATCGCGTAGTAGGACTGGTCCCACTTGATCTTGTGCATGTTGGTGGGCGCGCCCATCACCATCAGGTACACCGCGCGGTCGCCGCTGCGCAGGGCCACGGTGACGCTGGCTTTGGCGCCGCGCTGCAGGGCGCTGTAGCGCGCGCGGCCGCTGCTGTCGATGCTGACCACGCCCCAGCGCCAGTCCGAATCCGGCGTCGGAATACTGGCCGGGTCGGTCACCAGGCCGGGCAATGCGGTGACCGCGGGCGCAGTCTGCACCTGGCCTTCGAAGCTCACGCCGATGCTGGTGGCGCCGGCAGCGGGGATCAACTGCACCAGGTTGTAGCCCCAGCGCTGTGGCGCCCATTCGAACGGCACGCGGTAGCGGTTGGCCTGGCCGGCGACCGGGTCGAGCACGGTCATGCGCAGCGCGCGGTCGCGGTTGTCCCAGTCCTGGGTGCGTTGCGGATCGAACGCCAGGTTGCTGCCGTAGCGCGCGCGGTACAGCGCGCCCTGATCGCTGCCATCGGGGTTGGTGTAGTCCCAGTTGACGTTGCGCAGCGCCCAGTCGCCGAACACATCGTTCAACTGCGCCTGCGTCCAGCTCATGTTGGTGCGGAGTACCGAAAACGGGTCGGCACTGCGTTGCGCCGGATCGCCCGGCTTGGGCGCCTTGGCCCACAGGTCGTTGACGATGGCGTAGCCGTAGCGGTTCTTGAGGTACTCCAGGAACTGCCAGTTGCAGTAGCGGTCGCGGGTGGAGCCCAGATACAGGTGCGGGTAGTTCACCAGCATGCTGGAGCAATGCACGTCGCTGGCGTGGAATTCCGGTAGCTGGTGGGTCATCCAGTTGGCGTGCGATTCCCAGATCCAGCCGGTGTAGTCGGAGTCGCGCAGGCTTTGCGTCTGCCCTTGCAGTGCGTGCGTGAGTTCGTGCGCCAGGCCCCAGTGATCGCGCAGGCCGCCCGGTGCCATCCACATGCCCATGTTGCCGCTGCCGGTGACCCCACCGCTCAGCCCGAAGCTCGGATCCAGGTGGATGCTGGCCTTGGTCTTGGTGGTGCTGTTGCAGGCCGGCTCGGGAAATTGCAGGCGATTGATGAAGGTGTCCCAGACCATCTCCAGGTGCTCGCCAGCCGCGCGGACGTCGGCGCTGGACACGCCGTCGCCATTCCAGCGGAACGCAAAGTGCGTGGTTTCATAACGCACCGGTGGCATGCCGGCTTCGTTGGCGCGCGCAGTCCAGGGACCGGCCGTGCAGGCCGCACTGGCGGTGGAGGCGGCACCCAGCAGCCCGGTGGCGATCAGGGCGGCGGCCAGCAGACGGCGGGCGGGCAGGCGGCGGGGCAATGCAGGCGATGCGTTGGGCATGAGGGCGCTCGGGCATGAGTGAAGGCGCGCACGCCACCGCACAAACGCCGAGGCGGTGTGGCGAAGCGAGGGCGGTGGCAGGCCGTTGGAGTGGCGGCGGCGCAAGTGTGCGCAGCGCGCGCGGGTCTGCAATTGATTTGAAGATGGATTATTCGGTTCTGCAACGCGGTCGGCGTTCGTGCTGTGGCACCGGTGGACATTGCACCGCTGCGCCCGCCCGATGGCGGCCAGCCGATGACGCAGTGCGGGCGCCCGCCGCGCCGACACCTGCGGCTATGATCCGGTGACCCCCCCTGCAAGCGAGACCGCATGAAACTGCACACGCTGTATCTGTCGTTGTTGCTGGCCGCCACCACCTCGGCACACGCGATGGAGTTTTCCGATGCCGAGCTGGCCCGCGCCAGCGCACTGCAAAAGCGACTGGTCACGCTGGATTCGCACCTGGACACGCCGGCCAATCTGGAGCGCGGCGATTTCGATGTGATGCAGGGCCATGCCGGCAATCGGCTGTCGCAGGTGGACTACCCGCGCATGCTCGAAGGCGCGCTCGATGGCGGCTTCTGGGCGGTCTATACCGGGCAAGGCAATCGCAGCGCAGCCGCGCATCTCGATGACCGCGACGCCGGCCTGCAGCGGCTGATGAAGATCCACAACCTGCTGGCCGCGCAGCCGCAACGCTTCGCGCTGGCCACCACGCCCGCCGATGCCGCCCGCATCAAGGCCGCCGGCAAACGCGTGGTGTACATCAGCATGGAAAACGCCAGCCCGCTGGTGGCCGACCCGTCGCTGTTGCGCTTTTATTACGCGCAGGGCCTGCGGCTGATGAGCACGGTGCATTTTCTCAACAACGAGTTCGCCGATTCGGCCACCGACCCGAAAGGGGCCGAGTGGAAAGGCCTGAGCCCGGCCGGCAAGCAGCTGGTGCAGCAGGCACTGGGCATCGTGATCGATCAATCGCATGCCTCCGATGCGGTGTTCGACCAGTTGATCGCGCTGTCGCCGGTGCCGATCGTGCTCTCGCACAGCGGCGCGCGGGCGGTCTACAACCACCCGCGCAACATCGACGACGCACGCCTGAAGGTGCTGGCCGCGCACGGCGGGGTGATCCAGGTGAATTCGTATGGCGGCTATCTCATCGACAGCGGCGCCAGCCCCGAGCGCAAGGCCGCCGAGAAGGCGCTGGCCGACCAATACGGCGGCTGGGAGCATCTGAAGATGTCCGACGGCACCGCCCTGAGTGAAGCGCTCAAGGCGCTGGATGCGCGCTACCCGGTCAAGCGCGCGACCGAAGAGGATTTCTTCGCGCATCTGGAGCACGTGCTCGCCGTCGCCGGGCCCGCGCATGTGGGAATCGGCATGGACTGGGATGGCGGCGGTGGCGTGGTCGGGCTGGAAGACGTCTCCGACCTGCCGCGCATCACCGCCTGGCTGCTGCGCAAGGGCTATAGCGAGCCGCAGATCGCCGGCATCTGGGGTGGGAATCTGCTGCGGGTGATGGAGCAGGCGCAGGCCTATGCGGCTGGGAATCGGGAATCGGGAGTGGGGAATCGTTGAAGCGGTTGGTCGTGCGCGGTGGGGGCAGGGCGTTGTGCAGGGAGAGCGGTGGGGCTGGATGGCTTGTGGGTGGATGGGGTGATGGCTGCGGCGTGATTCGGCTGGGGGGGGGCCTGCGTCCGTGTGCTGAGGTAGCGGGCAGCGCTCGCCGCGTTTGGTGTTGGGCTTGTCTGGCAGCGGTCGGGCGCGCGGCGGCCAGCGGCTGGCTTGGCTAGGTGGGCTGCCTTGGCTGATGGGGCTGAAGCGCTCCGCTTGGGTGTTTGCACAAAAACCAGTATTTGCCGGCGCCACTACAGGCAACGCTCTGCCGAAGATTTCAGGAAAAAGCGCCAACTAGAATGCGTTCACCCCTTCCGCGGTGCGGGCGCTGCGGCGTCCGGTTCGCCTGGACGACCCCTGAGTTGGAGCGTGCGATGACCCCAGCCTCCCGGCCCCTGCCGCAGCCTGACGGCATGGCCGCCACCTACCGCAAGATCCTGCTGCGGCTGATCCCGTTCCTGTTCGTCTGCTACCTGTTCAATTACCTGGACCGGGTCAACGTCGGCTTCGCCAAGTTGCAGATGCTGGGCGATCTGGGCATGAGCGAGACCGTGTACGGGTTGGGCGCAGGCACCTTCTTCATCGGCTACCTGGCCTGCGGGGTGCCGAGCAACCTGATCCTGCAGCGGCTGGGCGCGCGCCGCTGGGTGGCGATCATGATGATCAGCTGGGGCCTGCTCTCCACCGGCCTGATGTTCGTGCGCACCCCGGCCGGGTTCTACACCCTGCGCCTGCTCACCGGCGCGGCCGAGGCCGGCTTTTTCCCGGGCATCGTGCTGTACCTGACGCGCTGGTTCCCGCGCGCGCAGCATGGCCGGGTCATGACCATCTTCATGTCGGCCATTCCCATTTCCGGGGTGCTGGGTGGGCCGTTGTCGGGCTGGATCCTGAGCCATTTTTCGGCCGGGCAGGGCGGGCTGGCCGGCTGGCAGTGGATGTTCCTGCTGCAGGGCCTGCCCACCGTGCTGCTGGGCGTTGGCGTGTGGTTTCTGCTCAGCGATGGCGTGCAGCAGGCCCGCTGGCTGACCCCGGGCGAGAAGCAGGCGCTGACCCGCGCGCTGGACGCCGATGAAGCGGGCAAGCCGGCCGGGGCGTCCACCTCGCTGGCGGCCGTGCTGCGCAACCCGGCGGTGTGGATGCTGGGCACGGTGTACTTCTGCATCCAGAGCGGGGTGTATGCGATCAACTTCTGGCTGCCGTCGATCATCCAGGGCAGCGGCGTCACCGACCCGACCCGGATCGGACTGATGAGTGCCATTCCCTATCTGGCCGCAGCGGTGTTCATGGTGCTGATGGGGCGTTCGGCCGACCGCCGCCGCGAGCGCCGCTGGCATCTGGTGATCCCGCTGCTGATGGGCGCCGCCGGCCTGTGCCTGGCCGCCGCGCTCACCGACCACCTGTGGCTGGCCTTGCTGGGCATGACCCTGGCCACCATGGGCGCGGTCAGCGGGCTGCCGCTGTTCTGGCCGCTGACCAACGGCTTTCTGACCGCCGCCGCCGCGGCCGGTGGGCTGGCGCTGATCAATTCCACCGGGCAGGTTGCCGGCTTCGTCAGCCCCTATCTGGTGGGCTGGATCAAGGACACCACCCACAGCACCGAGCTGGCCCTGTACGTGCTGGCCGCGGCCATGGTGCTGGGCGCCGCGTTGGTGCTGCGGGTACCGGCCAGGGCGGTGAACCAGTGATGCCCGTGCCCCTTTTCGTTGAGCCCATTCCGTCATGAAAATCGTCATCGCGCCCGATTCGTACAAGGAAAGCCTGTCCGCGCTGGAGGTGGCCACCCAGATCGAGGCCGGCTTCCGCGAGGTGTTCCCCGACTGGAGCTACACCAAGGTGCCGGTGGCCGACGGCGGCGAGGGCACGGTGGCGGCGCTGGTCGCCGCGACCGGCGGGCGGGTGATCAACTGCACCGTCAGCGGCCCGCTGGGCACGCCGGTGCAGGCGTTCTTCGGGTTGACCGGCGATGGCCGCACCGCGGTGATCGAGATGGCCGCTGCCAGCGGCCTGGCGCTGGTGCCCCCGGCGCAGCGCGCGCCGCTGCAGGCCAGCACGGCCGGGGTGGGCGAGCTGATCCTGGCCGCGCTGGATGCCGGCGCGCGGCGCTTCATCATCGGGATTGGCGGCAGCGCCACCAACGACGGCGGCGCCGGCATGGCCCAAGCCCTGGGCGCGCGCCTGCTGGATGCGCGTAATGAGCCGATCGGCGCGGGCGGCGGTGCGCTGGCGGCGCTGGCCCGCATCGAGACCGATGGCCTGGACGTGCGGCTGCAGGAATGCCACATCGAAGTGGCCTGCGACGTGGACAACCCGCTGATCGGCCCGACCGGCGCCTCGGCGGTGTTCGGCCCGCAAAAGGGCGCAACGCCGGCCATGGTGCGGCAACTCGATGCCAACCTGCAGCACTACGCCAACCTGCTCGAGCGCGACCTCGGCCTGCGCCTGCACGGCTTGCCCGGTGGCGGCGCGGCCGGCGGGCTGGGCGCTGCGCTGGTGGCGTTTCTGGGCGCGCAGCTGCGGCCCGGCGTGGAGATCGTGGCGCAGGCGCTGGGCCTGGACGCCACCATTGCGCAGGCGGATCTGGTCCTCACCGGCGAAGGCCGCATCGACAGCCAGAGCCTGCATGGCAAGACCCCGGTCGGGGTGGCGCGGGTGGCGCAGCACCACGGCAAGCCGGTGATTGCCATTGCCGGGTGCCTGGGCAACGGCGCCGGCCTGCTGCATGCGCACGGCATCGCAGCGATGTTTGCGGTGGTGCACCGCGCCTGCACGGTGGAGCAGGCCCTGGCCGAGGCGGCCAGCAATGTGCGCATCGCCGCGCGGAACGTGGCCGCCGCGTTGCAGGTGGGCATGGCGCTGGCGCAACCGGGGTTGCCGGTCCCGGCGCGCGCGTCTTGATGGTGCGCCGCGCACGCCGGCCGGCGCCGGGTTTCCCCTAGCATAGGGCGATGCTTACGCTCGACCGCACTCTGGCGCAGTCCATCGTCGACCGTTCGATGACCATCATCGACGGCAACGTCAACGTGATGGACCACACCGGCGTGATCGTTGCCAGCGGCGACCCGGCGCGCATCGGCCAGCTGCATGAAGGCGCGCTGCTGGTGCTGTCGCGGCAGGGGCGGGTGGAGATCGACGCGGCGCTGGCGCAGCAGCTCGACGCAGTACGTCCCGGCGTCAACCTGCCGCTGATCGTCGATGGCCGCGTGCTCGGCTGCGTGGGCCTGACCGGCGACCCTGCGCGCATCGGGCAACAGGCCGAACTGGTGCGCATGGCCGCCGAGGCCATGCTCGAACAAGCCGGGCTGCTGCGCCTGCTGGCCCGCGACGCGCGCCTGCGCGAGGAAGTCACGCTGGGGCTGATCCGCACCGACGGGCCGACCCCGGCGCTGGCCGGCTGGGCCGAACGGCTAGGCATCGCGCTCGATCTGCCGCGCGTAGCTGCGGTGATCGAAGTGGAAAGCGACACCCTGGATCTGGACGCCATGCTGGTGGAGTTGCAGCGCCTGCATACGCTGCTGTCCACGCCCGAGCGCGGCAACCTGATCGCCGCCACCGCGCTCAACGAGCTGGTGGTGCTTAAACCGGCGCTGGACCGGCGCGGGCAGTGGAATGTGGACGAGCAACGCCGGCGTGCACACACCTTGCTCGAGCGCATGCGTGCCAGCAGCCCGCTGCGCATCCGCCTGGCGCTGGGCCAGTATTTTCCGCAGCCCAACGGGCTGGCGCTGTCGCACCAGATCGCGCGCACCACCATGCGCATCGGCAAGGCGCGCACGCCGGGCGCCGATGCCTTCTTCTTCGACGACTACCGCCTGCCGGTGCTGGTGGACGACCTGCGCCAGGCCTGGCAGGCCGAGGAACTACGCAAGCCGCTGCAGGCGCTGCTGACGCAGGACCGCCGCAGCCAGTTGCTGCAGACCTTGTCGTGCTGGTTCGCCAATGGCATGCGCATGACGCCTACCGCCAAGGCGCTGGGCATTCACCGCAATACGCTGGACTACCGCATGCAGCGCATCCAGGACCTGTGTGCGGTGAACCTGGGCGTCACCGACGATTGCATGCGCCTGTATCTGGCGCTGCAGATGCGCCAGGACAGCGCCGCGGCCGAGCCCGAGGGCGCGCAGTAGGTCTGCGCAGGCCAGGCACTGCGTGTGCCACGACGCGGGGCGACGCCGTGCAGGTTCCACGCGCACGCGGCACTGCTGCATCGGTTGCCGCGCCCTGCTGCCGGATGCAGCCGCACATGCCGTTGCGTCCTGGGCCAGCGGCACATCTGCGTGGCAGCGCACGGATTTGCTGCGCGGGCTGTTATGCCTGCTCCGCTAGACTGCGCGGATGACATCGGGCGAGCGACCACGTTGAAACAGCGCCACGTAGCAGCGCCGCTTGCGGCCAACGAGACCGACCGCCTGGCGCGGCTGGCGTTGCTGCGGGTGGTCGATAGCGAAGCCGAACCGTTCTTCGACGCCCTGGCCGCCGCCGCGCAGGCCATTGCCGGCACGCCGATCGCACTGGTGTCGCTGGTGGACGAGCACCGCCAATGGTGGAAGGCCAACGTCGGCCTGCCGGGCGTGTCGCAGACCCCGCGCGAGCTGGCGTTCTGCGCGCATGCCATCCTCGATGACGCAGTGATGGAAGTGCCCAATGCGTCGGACGACCCGCGTTTCAGCGGCAACGAACTGGTCACCGACGCACCCGGCATCCGCTACTACGCCGGTGCCCCGATCGTGCTCTCCGATGGCCTGCGCATGGGCACGGTGTGCGTGATCGACCAGCGCCCGCGACAGCTGCAACCGGCCCAGCTGGAGGCCCTACGGCATCTGGCACGGGTGGCGGCCGAGGGCCTGGAGCAGCGCCGCCTGATGCTGGAGCGTGCCGAGACCAACGCCCAGCTGCAGCAGCGCCTGCGCGAGAGCGAAGCGTTCCTGGAGCGCACCGGGCGGGTGGCCGGCGTGGGCGGTTGGGAAGTGGATGTGGCCAGCGGCACCTTGAGCTGGTCTGACCAGACCTGCCGCCTGCACGATCTGCCGCCGGGCTACCGGCCCAGCCTGGGCGAGGCGATCGCGTTCTATCCGCTGGATGCGCGCGCGGTGATCACCGAGGCGGTGGAAGCCTGCGTACGCGACGGCACGCCATGGGACCTGGAGCTGCCGCTGATCAGCAGTACCGGCCGCCACTTATGGGTGCAGAGCACCGGTGCGATGGACATGACCGACGGGCGCATGCGCCTGATCGGTGCCGTCCAGGACGTCACCGACCGCCACCGCGCGATGGACGCCCTGGCCACCAGCGAGCGCAAGTTCCGCAAGATGTTTCAGTACAGCCTGGGGCTGATCTGCACCCACGACATGGACGGCCGCCTGATCAGCGTGAACCCGGCCGCCGCGCGCTCGCTCGGGCGTAGCGTGGAGGACATGGAAGGCCGCGCGCTGGTGGAATTGGTGCGGCCGGAGCGGCACGCCGCCTTGCACGGTTATCTGTCGCGGATGGTGCTCGATGGCCAGGACTCGGGCGTGATCGAGCTGGTTGCCGGCGATGGCAGCCTGCGCCACTGGCAGTACCACAACGTGCTCGACGTGGAAGCCGATGGCACCGTGGTGCTGGCGCATGCGCAGGACGTGACCAACCAGTACAAGCAGGAAAAGCAGCTGCTGGAATGGTCCTTCACCGACCCGCTGACCAACTGCTTCAACCGCCGCTATCTGGACGAGCTGGACAAGCGCGACCCCAGCGTGCGCTGGGGCTGCATCGTGGTGGACCTGGACAAGTTCAAGCTGGTCAACGACACCCACGGCCACCAGCGCGGCGACGAAGTGCTGGTGCAGATGGCCTGGTTCCTCAACCAGCCGCTGCGCACCCAGGACCGCCTGGTACGGCTGGGCGGCGACGAGTTTTTGGTGCTGCTGCATCAGCCCACACCTGCGCAGCTGAGCGCGCTGGCGCGCGACTATCTGGACGCGGCGGACGATGCGCCGATCCGCTTCACCCTGGGCAGCGCGCTGCGCCAGGACGGCGAAGCACTGGCGGCGGTGGTCGACCGTGCCGACAAGTCGTTGTACGCACTGCGGCGCTCCCGCCGCGGCAGCAGCCCCACCGACCAGCGCTGACCGCGTAGCGCCCCTTTGTTCCTGGTGATGTCCCGGGCGCCGAAAGAGCGTGCTCATGAATACGCGATCGCCTATCATGTAAACGCTTTCAATCATATTGGTACGGAATGGACACCTTCGGTCGCACCCAGCTCAGCCCCAAGTGGCAGTTCCGCTTCGACTTCTTCGACCGTCATGGCGGTCCGAAGGATCCTGCCTACAAGGAAACGCTGAAGACGCTGCCGTTCGGCGAGAAGCTCAAGGTCGGCATGAACTTCTACGCGCTGTTCTTCGGCTTCATCTACTTCTTTATCCTGGGCCTGTGGCGCAAGGCGCTGGGCCTGATCGGCATCGGCCTGGTGGTGGGCATCATTGCCTCGTTCCTGCCCGGCTCGCTGGGCAACGCCTTGAGCATCCCGCTGGCCCTGCTGGCCGGCATGAGTGCCAACTACGCCTACTACCTGGACAAGGTGAAGGGCAGCACCAGCTTCAACCCGTTCGAAGGCATGCGCTGGTAAGTCATGGCATGGCCGCGCCGGCCCCTCCCGCCGCTGCGCAGCGTTGCCAAGCCCGGTCTCGACCGGGCTTTTTTATGCCTGTGGCTTGCTGAGCCTGCGCAGCGAGTTCATGAGCCGATGCTTGCTCGAACGCAGAATAAGCAGGCCTTAACCCGCTAATGCCGGACGATCAAGCCAGTTGACTGCTTTTAGTGAGACCACAAGCGGGCGAAACCGTTAGCGGCGCTTGCGTACCCTCAGCAGTCCGCACTGCGCCCACGGCAACTGCCTGAATTCGCAACAGATCCGGGTTCACCCTTCCGCTTGAGTCCGTACGGTCTGCTGCGCCGCAGTATGGCGCCACGGTTTAGCCTTGCTTAATCTTTGCCACACCGTGACACACGTCGCGCCGGATTTGGATCGGTCCAAAGCACACTATCCCCCGCAAGTGTTTGAAAAGACGAAGTCTTTCCGTCGCACCACCGCCCCCGACGAGACGCTTGAATGACCGATTCCCGTTGTCACCGCCCGCGTGTGCTGTCCCAGGCCCTCTTGCTCGCCATGCTGTCACCGTTCCCGGCGCTGGCGCAGCAGGCCGATCCGCAACAACTCGACGCCGTCACCGTGACCGGCTCGCGCATCAAGCGTGTCCAGGCCGAAGGGCCGGCGCCGGTGCAGATCATCGGCTCGGAGGAGATCCGCGCCCAGGGCTTCACCACCGTCTACGACATGCTCGGCACGTTGAACCAGGCGATCGGCACGGTGGAGGCGGATGTCAGCTGGGGCTCGCACACGCCCAACGCCAGCCCGCTCAACCTGCGCAACCTCGGCCCCACCCGCAGCCTGCTGCTGGTCAACGGCCGCCGCGTGGCCGATTACCCGCTTCCCTATAACGGGCAGAGCAACGTCTCCAACTACAGCAACATCCCTGCCGCGGCGGTGGACCGGGTGGAAGTGCTCACCGGTGGTGCCTCGGCGATCTACGGCTCGGACGCGATCGCCGGCGTGGTCAACGTGATCCTCAAGCAGAACTACAGCGGCGACCAGTTCCGCATGCGCGGCGGCACCTCCACCGAGGGCGGGCGCGATACCGCGGATGTGTCCTGGGCCGGCGGGCGCACCGGCGACAACTGGAGCGTGACCTACGCGCTGCAGTACACCAGCCGCGACCCGCTGTTCGGCCGCGACCGTCCGCAGATGGACGACGCCAGCGACGCGCCCTACAGCGCCTGGACCACCGAGCAGCGCCGGGTGGGGTTTCGCCCCAGCAGCGGCATTGCCCTGATCGACAACGCCACCGGCACCCGCCAGGCGCCGCCACCGGGTGCGTGCGAACAGTTTGGCGGCGCCTATTACCGCGCTGATCGGCTGCTCTACAACCGCAATACCGACACCACCACCAACACCGGCCAGCTGTGCGGGCTGAGCGCCGACTACGGCGACTGGCTGCTGCGCAGCGGCAGCAAGGACCTGTCCGGGTATCTGTACGGCACCTGGGAATTCGGCAACGGCGTGCAGGCCTGGACCAACCTGGCGGTGTTCGATTCCGAAGCACAGTGGGGCACCTCGCCGCCGTATGTGCAGCTGCCGGCGGGGCTGGATTACCCGGCCTTCCACGACGTCACCAGCGGCCAGCAGTTGATTGGCGTGCGCCAGTTCACCGCCAACGAAGTCGGCAGCCAGGCCGGCCTGCGCAACCGCAACCGCGAGCGCTCCTGGGACATCAGTGCCGGCCTGCGCGGCACCCTGGCCGACGGCCGCTTCGACTGGGATGCCTCGCTGGGCCGCTCGTACTACCGCGTGCAGGAACGTATCTCCACCGTGGACTGGCAACGTGCCAATGACTATTTCCTCGGCCCGCAGCTGGGCACCGTGGACGGCCTGCCGGCCTACGCCCTGGACCGCGCGCGCTGGTGGACCCCGCTGACCCCGGGCCAGTACGCGCAGATCGGTGCGCACTCGGTGAACCGCGCCGCGTCCTGGGTCAATCAGGGCGCGTTGAGCCTGAGCGGCACCTTGTTCGACGGCTGGGCCGGGCCGATCGAATTTGCCGCGGTGGTCGAAGCCGCGCAGCAGGGCTACCGGCTCAACCCGGACCCGCGCGCCAACCTCGATTACGAAGTGCAGAACGTGGACCGCGGCGGTGGCGAGCGCACCCGTTACTCGGGCGGTCTGGAGTTCAGCGTGCCGCTGACCACCACGCTCACTGCCACGTTGGCTGGCCGCTACGACCGCTATGGCGACTACGAGGCGTTCAACGATGACGCCAACCTGCTGGATATCGGCACGCAGAAGGAATCCACCTGGAGTGCTGGCCTGCAATGGCGGCCAATCGACAGCCTGCTGCTGCGCGGCAGCTACGCCACCAGCTTCCGTGCCCCGGACATGCATTACCTGCTCGGCCAGCCCAGCTCGGCGCAGGTGCGCACGCTGGACCAATACCGCTGCATCGCCAGCGGCGCCTACCAGACCAACAACTGCACCGGCGACAACACCGCGGTGACCTATCCGTTTGCGATCAACCGCCGCGGCACTCCGGATCTGGAATCGGAACTGGGCGACTCGTGGACGGTGGGCTTTGTCTGGGATGCGTTCGAAAATTTCTCCTTCACCGCCGACTACTGGCGCATCCACCTGGACGAAGAAATCCGCGATATCGACGAAACCACCATCCTGCGCGACGAGGCCGGCTGCCGCACCGGGCTGACCATCACGCCCGGGCAGGCCTGGTCCAACCCGGGCGGCGCCGACTACTGCGCCTCGATCCTGGCGCGCGTGCAACGCGATGGCAGCGGCGCGATCACCGCGATCGAGCGCGGCCCGATCAACCTGGCCCAGCGCGATGTCAGCGGCATCGACCTGTCGGCGCGCTACCAGTTGAAGACCGGTTTCGGCGATTTCCAGATGGGGCTCGACTACACCAACCTGCGCTCGATGCGCGAGCAGACTTACCGCACCGACCCCAACCCCGAGCGCCGCGACCGCGACATCCGCAGCAAGCTGCGCGGCAGCGTGAGCTGGCTGTATGGCAACTGGAACGCCACCGTCTACGGCGACCGCGTCGGCGCGGTGCCCAGCGTGCGCTCGCACTGGGGCCTGGACCGGCTGGACAACCCCGGCGGCTGCGTGCCGTTTGCCGATGGCGGGGTGCCAGACGACCGCGCCAACTGCACCGACACCGATCCCAATAGCCCCACCTTCGGCCAGAGCACACGCAAGTACTTTGGCCGCGTAGGCCCGGCGATCACCTGGAACGTCAATGTCGGCTACCGCATCACCCCGGCGATGAAGCTCAACCTGTACATCAACAACGTCTTCAACAGCACCGGCTACAACCACAAGGACCCGTACAAGCTGGACTACGAGTTCTACAACAGCCGCCTGTTCAGCCCGGTTGGCCGCGAGATCGCGGCAGAATACGTGTTCGATTTCTAGAATGCGGTTGCGCGCGTGCCTGCCGGCGCCCTGCTGTGGCAGGCACGCTTCCCACCTGCGACGTCCGCGTCGCCCTCTCCCCCGAGGTGATTCCCGCATGTTGTCTGTCGTGCCCAGCGCCACCCCTGCCTTATCCGCTGCCTGCCCCTGGTGGCGCCGCGCCGCCGCCGGCCTGTGCCTGCTTGGTGTCACTCTCGCCGGCCCGCTGGCCGCGCAGGACCCGGCGCAGGTCAACACCTTCATCGGCAGCAAGGACGACGGCAATACCTTTCCCGGCGCGTCGGCGCCGTTCGGCCTGATCCAGGTCAGCCCGATCGGTGCGCATTACGCCGGCTGGCGCTACGACGACCCCAGCATCCGCGGCTTCGGGCATTCGTTCCTGTCCGGGGCCGGCTGCTGGGAGCAGGGCGGCCAGGTCTCGATCCTGCCGGTAACCGGCAGCATCGGCCCCGGCGGCGATTTCGATACCGGCGACGCCAAGGCCTTCGACCAGAAGCGCTATGCCGCGCGCTACACCCACGACGGCGAAGTGGGCCAGGCCGGCTACTACAAGGTGCGCCTGACCGATTACGGCGGCATCGACGCCGAAGCCACCGCGCTCACCCGCGCCGCCGCCGAGCGCTACACCTTCGCGCCCGGCGCCGACACCGGCCATGTGCTGATCAACGTGGCCCAGGCCAACGACCGCCACGTGGTGATCGGCAGCCAGGTGCAACTGGTGGGTGACCGCGTGGTGGAAGGCAAGCTGACCACGCAGAGCTTCTGCGGCGGCCAGGAATACACCACCTGGTTCCGGCTGGAATTCGACCGCCCGTTCACCGCGTTCGGGGTGTGGGGCGAAGACGGCGGCGTGCCCGGCGCGCGCCACAGCATGGGCGGTGAGCTCAAGCCCAACGGCGCCTGGCTGAGCTTCCCATTGGGCAAGGGCAAGAACGCGCGCGCGGTGACCGTGGTCAGCGCCATCTCGCACGTGGACGCCGAAGGCGCGCGCACCAATCTGCGCGCCGACGGCATGCAGGGCGGCACGCTGCTGGGGCTGGAGCAGATGCGCCAGCGCGCGCAGCAGACCTGGCGCACCGAACTGGCCAGCGTGCAGGTGGAGGGCGCCGGCCGCGACGACCGCACCGTGCTGTACACCGCGCTATACCACGCCCTGCTGCAGCCGCTCACCGGCAGCGATGCCGACGGCCGCTACCGCGGCTACGACGATGCGATCCACCGCGCCGACGGCTGGACCTACTACGAGTATTTCTCGCTGTGGGACACCTACCGCTCGCAGAACCAATTGCTCGCCCTGCTGCGCCCGCAGCGCGCGCGCGACATCGGCCGCTCGCTGCTGGCCATCCACCAGCAGGGTGGCTGGCTGCCGCGCTGGGGCTACGCCAACTACGACACCAACATCATGACCGGCGACCCGGTGACGCCCTTCCTGGTCGACCTGTGGCGCTTCGGCGCGCTGCAGGGCAACGAAGCCGAGGCCTACGCCGCGCTGCGCCAGAACGCCTTCGGCCAGCCGCCCACCAATTCGCGCCACGCCGGCCGCTCCGGCAACGCGAGTTACCTGGCCAACGGCTACGTGCAATACGACCGCGCCTTTCCCTCCAAGGGCATGGACGTGGACCCGCACCACGGCGGTTCGGCCACGCTGGAATACGCGCTGGCCGATTGCGCCCTGGCCCAGATGGCCGGTGCGCTGGGCCATGCACAGGACAGCGCGCAGCTGCGCCAACGCGGCGGCAACTGGCACCGCGTCTGGGATGCGGACGTGCGCGATGCCGACGCCGGCTTCAGCGGTTTTCCGCGCCCGCGGCTGGAAGACGGCAGCTGGTACGCACCCTCCGACGATCACTACAGCCCGCGCTCGCAGCACGGCTTTCACGAGGGCACCGCCTGGCAATACCAGTGGCTGGTGCAGCAGGACATCCCCGGCATGCTGCAGGCCATGCACGGCAGCGAACAGGCAGGCAAACGCCTGGACACCTTCTTCGCCTACGACGACCTGTTGAAGGACCTGGGCAACGGCGCACGCACGCATTGGGTGGTGGGCCCGTACAGCTACTACAACCAGTACCGCTACAACCCCAACAACGAACCGGACCTGCACGCCCCGTGGATGTACACGCTGATCGGCCAGCCGTGGAAGACCGCCACCGTGGTGCGCGCCGCGCAGCAGTTGTTCACCAATGCGCCCAACGGCGTCACCGGCAACGATGACCTGGGCACGATGTCGGCGTGGTACCTGTTCAGTGCCTTCGGCCTGTATCCGGCGGTGCCGGGCAGCGGCGAATTTCTGTTGCATGCGCCGCGCTTCAAGCGGGTCACGCTGGATCTGGGTAACGGCAAGCGCCTGCGCATCGACGCCCCCGGCGCCGATGGCCGCACGCTGCAGTACGTCGATGGCGTCCGCGTCAACGGCAAGCCGCAGCCGCAGGTGTTCCTGGACTGGGCCCGGTTGCAGCAAGGCGGCACGCTGTCGTTTGCGCTGACCAAGCAGGCACCCACTCAGGGCTGGGGCACGCAAGCGGACGCATTGCCCACCTCGTTCTGCGCCACGCCTGCCGCCGCACAGTGACCGCAAGCATCAAGCCGACGCATGAAAGCCCCTCTCCCTGCGGGAGAGGGGTTGGGGTGAGGGTACGAGGCAAAGCCACCGACTCACGCGCGGCAGCAGACTTCCACCGCTAAACCTTCGCCATCGATGATGCAGGGTTGAAGGCGCGTGGCGACGCGTTCCTCATCGCTGGTCGCCGGTGGATACCTGCGGCGCACCCTCATCCGCCCTACGGGCACCTTCTCCCGGTGGGAGAAGGGCACAGCTCACCTGCATTTGGCGGCGGAGTACTCATAGCAGCCGCGCAGCACAGCACTGCTACCGCCAAGACCTTCCCATCGATGATTCACTCTTGAAGGCGCGTGGCGACGCGTTCGTCATCGTTGGCACTGAAAGATATCTGAGGCGCCCCTCATCCGCCCTACGGAGACCTTCTCCCGGCGGGAGAAGTAAGAGCAGCTATCAAAACGACTGCTCGCTATGTTTTGTTAGCCGCTCTAACTACCCCACCTTCCCCAAGCGACTATTCCGCCGCCCGTAGGCCAGGTAGACCACCACGCCCAGCGCGTTCCACACCAGGAACCAGCCCTGCGTGGTGCTCGGCAGGCTCCAGAACAGATACAGGCAGCCCAGGATCGCCACCGGCCCCACCACCCAGGCCAGCGGCGTGCGGAACGCCCGCGCACGGGTGGGTTCGCGCACGCGCAACACCAGCAGACACGCCGCCACCGCCGTAAACGCCGCCAACGTACCGGCATTGGCCAGCGCGGCAATCTCGTCCAGCCGCGCCACGCCCGCCAACGCGGCCACCAGCACCGCGGTGAACAAGGTGATCGCCACCGGCGTGCCGGTGCGTGCATTGACCTTGGACAAGCCACGCGGCAACAGACCGTCGCGCGACATCACAAAGAAGATCCTGCTCTGCCCGTACAGGAACGCCAGCAGCACCGTCGGCAGCGCGATGATCGCCACCGCGCCGATCACCAGCGCCGCCTTGCCATGGCCGAGCTCGCGCAGGATCAACGCCAACGGCTCGGGGCTCTTGCCGAACACGGTGAAGCTCATCGCACCCACCGCCGACAACGCCACCAGCACATAGATCAGCGTGCAACCGATCATCGAACCGACGATGCCGATCGACAGATCGCGCCCCGGGTTCTTGGTCTCTTCGGCCGCAGTGGAGATCGCATCGAACCCGTAGAACGCGAAGAAGATGATCGCCGCCGCCGCCATCACGCCGCGCTCCACGCCATCCGGGCCCATCGCCTTGGAGAAGCCATAGGGCATGAAGGGCTGCAGGTTGGCGCTGTTGAACGCCGGCAGTGCGATCGCCACGAACACGCCCAGCGCAATGATCTTCAGCACCACCAACACCGCATTGAGCGTGGCGCTTTCCTTGGTGCCGGCCATCAGCATGCCGGCCACCAGGAAGGTGATCACCACCGCCGGCAGGTTCACGATGCCGCCGGCGTGCGGCCCGGCAATCAATGCATGCGGCAGATTGACTCCCAACCACTGCAGGAACCCGACGAAATAGCCCGACCAGCCCACCGCCACCGTGCTCACCACCAGCGAATATTCCAGCACCAGGCTCCAGCCCACCACCCAGGCGATGCTCTCGCCCAGTGCGGTGTAGCTGTAGGTGTAGGCGCTGCCGGCGGCCGGCATCATCGTGGCCATCTCCGCATACGCCAGCGCCGCGCAGGCGCACACGATACCGGCGGCCACAAACGAGAGCAGCACCGCCGGGCCGGCCTTGTCCGCGCCCACGCCGATCAGCGTGTAGATGCCGGTGCCGACGATCGCGCCGATGCCCAGCGCGATCAGGTGTGGCCAGCTCAGGCTGCGCACCAGCTGCCGCCCGGCCTCGTGCACGGTGACCTGATCGATGGATTTGCGCCTGAGCCAAGACGACATGGGGACCTCGCAGGAACCAAAAGAATTCCCGAGTGTCGCCCAACGCGGCGCAGCAAAGCTATCGGTCCAAGGTCACGCGACGCCGGGCACGGGCTGTGGCAGCGCGGAGTTAATTAGATCGACGCGCTGGAAACGCAGCGGCTGGTGGCGATGCAGCTGCGCGTGAGGCGTTGCGGCGTGATCAGCGCTGGCGCGTCATCGGTGGTGCGAGCTGTCTTGCAATGGATGGCGGCGGCCGTTTCCACGGCATGCTCTGCCGACGCGGGTGATCGCCATCAACAGTGACGACCGGATTGGTTGGTGATGCGCGCGCTGCAAGACACCGGCCAACACTGGCCAGTGTCGGCCACCCTCAATCGATCGACGGACGATGCGGCGGACGTGCACGCCGATACAACAACTGCACCGCCCAGGCGCTGGCCAGGCCGATCGCGCCGGCGGCAAAGTGGCTCCAGTCGAGCACGCGTGGCGCCGCGCCATTGGCATCGTGGCCCCAGAAATTGAACCACAGCAGCACGATCGCAGTGACGATCATGCCCAGCCAGAACCACAGCCGCGTCGCGCCGATGGCATAGATCAAGAACGGCAGTGCCGCACCGATCAGGAAATGCACCGGGAAGAAATACGCGGTGCCATACGGCCGCATCAGGTACCAGATGATCGCCCCAAACAGACCCAGAAAGGCGAACAGGCCCAGGGCAAGCAAACGGGTTTGGGTCTTGACGGTGGTCATCAGGCAGCCTCGCAGGTGAGAACGTCAGCCTACCGGCGCGCAGGTCACGTTGAGGTCAATGCGCGTGCGCCTGCATGCCGCGCCTTCGCAGCATCGCTTCGGGCCGCTTGTGCAACTGCGATGCAGTCGGCGCTGCATGTGCGCAAAAACAGGCGGTTGCGTCATCAAGCACCATCGCGCTGGTGGCCGGTTGATGCGTCATTGAAATCGTTGGCCAATCCCAATGGGATGCAGGTTGTTGTGTACTGCCGATGCGATGGACCCGCAGACATCGCGATGGCGGCGGTGTCGTACATGTTGCGATGTGGCGCTGCTGTCGCGTTGCCGTTCGAGTTACCGCATGCATGGCGGTGCAACACGCCAGTGTGCATGGCACATGTCGAACTGCTAAGGCTCAAGTTTGCCGGCGTAACGCTCGCGCACATGCTGGCTGATGTAGGTACTCAATCCGCGTCCGTCCGCGGCCAGGCGTTGCATGGTGGCGATCGCCTCGGCGCCGGCACTGGCGTCGGTATACACGTAAGTCTCGCCACTGCGAAATTGCACCGCGATCGCGCCGGTGGTAACCGCATAGGCCACCACGCCGGAGTCGCCATCGCGGTTGCCGTAGCGCTGCAGCAAGGGAGGACGGCGCGTGACCATGCACACAGGCTAGGGCGGCTACGGTGAGGATGCCTTCAACGGACGCGGCCGCGTGCGCCGCTGTGCGCGCGGTGGTGGCTCAGCTCGCCGGCAGACCTGGCAACAGCGCAGTCAACGCCTGGCAGCGCTGCGCGAAGTCCGCATGCAACTGGCGAACGGCGGGCGAGAACTGCTTGCGATGCGGGCACACCAGCTGCAATGGCAGCCGGTCGCCGTAGGCCGGCAGCAGCACTTCCAGGCGCCCGGCCTGCACATCGGCGCAGACATCCAGCCACGACTTGTAGGCGATGCCTTCGCCCGCCACCGCCCAGCGCCGCACGACGTCGGCGTCGTCGCACAGCATCGCCCCACGCACCGGCACGGTCTGGCGGCGGCCATCACCCTCGAACTGCCAGCGGTCGTACGGGCGCCCGGCCAGCACGTACAGCAGACAGGCGTGCTCGCGCAGCGCCTCCAGCGTGCTTGGCCGCCCATGCCGGTGCAGATAATCCGGTGCGGCCACCAGCACGCGGCGGTTGTCCGGCGCCAGCGGCAGTGCCACGTGGTCGGCGTCGTCGATGCGCCCCAGCCGGAACGCCACATCCACCGGCGCGCGGTACAGGTCGGCCACCTGGTCGGACAGGTGCAGGCGCAGCGTCAGCCGTGGATGCGTCGCGCGGAACGCGGTCAGCCACGGCAGCAGCACGTTGCGGCCCAGGTCCGACGGCGCGGTCACCTGCAGCAGCCCGTGCAGCGCCTGGTCGCCGCCGCGCACCTGCTCGCGGCCATCGCGCAGCAACTCCAACACCTGGCGCACGTACGGCAGGTACTGCTCGCCCTCGGCGGTGAGCCGCAGGCTGCGGGTGGAGCGTGCAAACAGGCGCAGGTCCAGCGCCCGTTCCAGCCGGGCCACTGCGGCACTGGCCTGGCCCGGCAACAGGTCGGCCTCGCGCGCGGCACTGGAAAAACTGCCCAGCGCTGCGGTGCGCACGAACAGCGCCAGATCATCGAACCGGACCATCTTCTCTCCAGCAGTGAAACTGCTTGCGCAGTTTGCCGGTTTTTCCGGAAATGGCGATGGCGCACGCTGCAGCTCCTCGCCCCACGGCCACCACCATGAAAGCCATCGCCTACCCGCAACACGGCCTGCCCATCGACGACCCGCGCGCGCTGGTCGCGCTCGACCTGCCACTGCCCACGCCCGGCCCACGCGATCTGCGCGTGCGCATCCACGCCATTTCGGTCAACCCGGTCGACACCAAGGTGCGCGCCACGGCGCCGGTGGAGGCGCCCCGCGTGCTGGGCTGGGACGCCAGCGGCGTGGTCGATGCGGTCGGTGACGAGGTGACCCTGTTCCAGCCGGGCGACGCGGTGTACTACGCCGGCGCGCTGACCCGCCCCGGCACCAATGCCGAATACCACCTGGTGGACGAGCGCCTGGTCGGCCGCAAGCCCGCCACGCTCGACGACGCATCCGCCGCCGCGTTGCCGCTGACTGCCATCACCGCCTGGGAACTGCTGTTCGACCGGCTCGGCATTGTTGAAGGCGGCGGCGCAGGCCAGACCCTGCTGGTGGTCGGCGCGGCCGGCGGGGTCGGCTCGATCCTGGTGCAACTGGCACGCGCGCTGACCCAGCTCACCGTGGTGGGCACCGCCTCGCGCCCGCAGACGCAGGACTGGGTCTACGCGCTCGGCGCCCACCATGTGATCGACCACACCGAGCCGCTGGCGGCCGGCCTGCAGCGCATCGGCATCGCCCAGGTGCAACATGTGGCCAGCCTCACCCATACCGACCAGCACTTCGCGCAATTGGTCGAGGTGCTCGCCCCGCAAGGCCAGCTGGCGCTGATCGACGACCCCGCCACGCTCGATGCGCTGCCGCTCAAGCGCAAGAGCCTGTCGCTGCACTGGGAACTGATGTTCACCCGCTCGCTGTTCGCCACCGACGACATGATCGCCCAGCACCACCTGCTCAACCGTGTCGCCGCGCTGGTGGAGTCCGGTGTACTGCGCACCACGCTGGGCGAGCACTACGGCCGCATCACCGTGGACAACCTGCGCCGCGCGCACGCCGCGCTGGAATCGCACCGCACCCGCGGCAAGCTGGTGCTGGAAGGTTTTTGAACGAGCGGTGGGTGCTGCACGGGGCGTTGATGTTTCACCGGCTCGCTGTTCGCCACCGATAACACGATCGCTCGGCAGCACTTGTTCAACCGCGTCGCCGCATTTGTGGAGTCCGGCGTGCTGCGCACGACGCTGGGCGAGCACGACGGCCGCATTAAGGTGGATAACCTGCGCTGCGCAAGCCGCGCTGGAATCGCATCGCACCCGCGGCAAACTGGTGCTGGAGGGATTTTGAGCGAGCGGTAGTGGTGATGGCGGTGGCCGCTGCGGGACGTGGCGCCACAGCGCGTCTCGCGTTCGCGCGATGCAGGGCGGGCACCAGGTCGGCGGCGGCTGCGCTGCGGTGACGAGGCCTGGATTGCGAGCGATGGCACGCGCTGTGTGGATGGCGGCATCGGTCTGTGCGTGGTGTTGCGATCAATCCCGCTAAGGACCGACTGCGCGTGGCAGCCGCGCAGTCGGTCGGGTGCAGTGCGGCGCAGGTCGCAGTGCACCGCCAGCGCGCGCCACGCAGTTCACCCCGAACCAGCACGTGCGCCCTCCCGACCATCAGGCAACCACTGCGCCGACCCTGCAGCCGGCCACCCACTGACGCAGCTGCTGCGACCGGCACCGCTACACTGCGCGCATGTCATCCGAATCCCTCATCCTCATCGGGCTGCTGTGCGCAGTCTTCGTGCTGCAGCTGGCCATGCTGCTGCGGCGCTCTTCCACCACCGGGCTGGAGCAGGCGCTGCGCGCCGAACAACGCGACGGCCGCGGCGAACTACGCGAACAACTCGAGGGCCTGGCGCGGCAGCAGGATGGCCGCCTGGAGACCTTCGCGCGCAATCTCACCGAGCTCTCCACCCGCACCGACCAGCGCCTGGACCTGCTGCGCGACGCGCTCGGCGAAGATGCCCGCAAGGCACGCGAAGAAAGCACCCAGGCGCAGCTGCGCACCGGCGAGCTGCTCACCGGGCGGCTGACTGAATTGCGCACCCAGCTCGATGGTTTTGGCCAGCAGCAGGAAGCCCGTATCCACGTGTTCGGGCAGCAACTCACCGAGCTGATCGCACGCACCGACACCCACATGGCCGCGCTGCGTGAAGCGCTCGCCGAGGACGCGCGCAAGGGCCGCGCCGAAGCGGGCGAGTCGCAGCAGCGCTTCACCGAAGCGCTGGGCCAACGCCTGACCGAACTGACCCAGCGCAACGAACTGCGCATCGGCGAAATGCGCGCCACGCTCGAGCAACAGCTGGCCAGCCTGCAGAGCGACAACGCCAGCAAGCTGGAACTGATGCGCGCCACCGTCGACGAGAAACTGCAGACCACGCTCAACACGCGCCTGGACGCCTCCTTCAAGCTGGTGTCCGAGCGGCTGGAGCAGGTGCAGCGCGGCCTGGGCGAAATGCAGCAGCTGGCCACCGGCGTGGGCGACCTCAAGCGCGTGCTCACCAACGTCAAGGACCGCGGTGGCTGGGGCGAAGTGCAGCTGGAGAACATCCTGGAGCAGACGCTGACGATGGAGCAATACGCGCGCAGCGTCCGGGTCAAGCCCGACAGCGCAGAAGCGGTGGATTTCGCGATCCGCCTGCCAGGGCGCGGCGACGACACGGTGGTGTGGCTGCCGGTCGATGCCAAATTCCCGCGCGAGGACTACGAACGCCTGATCGACGCGCAGGAAAAAGGCGACCTCGACGCAATCAAGAGTTCGACCGCGCAGCTGGAACGCGCCATCCGCATCCAGGCCAAATCCATCAGCGACAAGTACGTCTGCCCCCCGCACACCACCGACTTCGCAGTGATGTTCCTGCCCACCGAAGGCCTGTACGCCGAAGTGATCCGCCGTGCCGGGCTGGTCGACCTGCTGCAGCGCGAACATCGCGTGGTGCTGGCCGGGCCGACCACCTTTACCGCCCTGCTCAACAGCCTGCAGATGGGCTTCCGGACCCTGGCGATCGAAAAGCGCTCCAGCGAGGTCTGGCAGGTGCTGGGCGCGGTGAAGAGCGAATTCGGCAAGTTTGCCGGCATTCTCGAAAAGGCCGAGCGGCAGATCACCACGGTCGGCAAGAGCCTGGGCGAAGCCAGCCGCAAGACCCGCACCATCGAGCGCCGCCTGCGTGGCGTGGAAACCCTGGCCGGCGAGCAATCGCAGGCGTTGCTCGACGACGCCGGCAACGACGACACCGGCAGCAGTGATGACGAGGCCGGTGACGAGCAGGAATGAGTGCGGCGTGCAGCGTGCCAGTGCGGAAGAGGGCCAGTGCAGATGGTTCGTTCGCGCGACCAACGGTGAGCCGGCTACACCGTAACCAGCGCGGGCAAGCCACTCACCTCACAGCCGCACCCAGTGCATCGAACCGCATTCGGTAGGAGCGCCCTCGGGCGCGATGAGGCATTCCCGATAACGCCCCATCGCGCCCAAGGGCGCTCCTACACGGCCAACGCCATCTCACAGCCGTCGCTGGTTTAGTCGTGATCCATTCCGCTGCAAATCGATGCACAAGCCACGTAATCGGCAAGCTCTCAAATCGCAACTGACCTCACGTAGGAGCGCCCTCGGGCGCGATGAGGCCTTCCCGGTAACGCCCCATCGCGCCCAAGGGCGCTCCTACACGGCCAACGCCATCTCACAGCCGTCGCTGGTTTAGTCGTGATCCACTCCGCTGCAAATCGATGCACGAGCCACGTGATCGGCAAGCTCTCACCTCGCAACGGATCTCACGTAGGAGCGCCCTCGGGCGCGATGAAGCCTTCCCTGTAACGCCGCAGTGCTCCCAGCTACGCCCCAACGCCGCAGCCGCAGACATCGCCCACCCGAGCACGCCACGCAGACACACCAGCCGCGATGCTTGCCTCACCTTGTTCAAGAAGAAGCCCGCATGTCGAGCCGATGGATGTACACGACACTGTCCGCACTGCTGCTGGCCGCCTGCAGCAATACGCCCACCACGCAACCGTCCCAGGCGGCGGGCGTGACACCTGCACCATCCACATCCACATCCACATCCACAGACGCTGCCGCCTGCACCGCCAAAGGCGGTCAGATGCGTCCGGTAGGCCGCATGCAGACGCCGCGGTGTGTGGTGCCCTACGCCGATGCCGGCAAGACCTGCACCGACAACTCGGATTGCAGCGGTGATTGCCTGGCCACCAGCATCGTGCCCACCGGCACCGCCACCAGCGGCACCTGCCAGCGCGACAGCGATCGCTTCGGCTGCCGCCAGGAAGTGGTCGGCGGCATGGGCCAGGCAGCGCTGTGCATCGATTGATCCGCTGACCTTAGCGCGCCGGGTGCAGCGCTCGCGCTCGCCCGGCGGTTATGCTCTGGTGCTTCCTCCAACAGGACGCACCGATGAGCCAGAGCATCCACGACATTCCCGTGACCGACATCAACGGTGGCGCCACCAGCCTGGCCGCGCATCGCGGCAAGGTGTTGCTGGTGGTCAACGTTGCCTCCAAATGCGGGCTCACCCCGCAGTACGAAGGCCTGGAAGCGCTGTACCGCGACAAGCAGGCCCAGGGCCTGGAAGTGCTGGGTTTCCCGGCCAACGACTTCAATGGGCAGGAGCCGGGCAGCGAGGCGGAGATCGCCCAGTTCTGCCAGCTTACCTATGACGTCACCTTCCCGCTGTTCTCCAAGATCGCCGTCACCGGCGCCGAGATCCATCCGTTGTACCAGGCGCTGACCAGCGCACAGCCGCAGGCCACCGGCGATGGCCCGATGCGCGAAAAGCTGGCCGGCTACGGCATCGCCGCCAACCCGGCACCGGGCGTGTTGTGGAACTTCGAAAAATTCCTGATCGGCCGCGACGGCCAGGTCATCGAACGCTTCGCACCCGACGTCGCCGCCGATGACGTCCGCCTGCGCCAGGCCGTCGATGCGGCGTTGGCGCACTAACCGGCGCTGCTTGGACAAAGACATATTGCGACTCGTCATCCAGTCAGCCACCTGTTCGATTTCAGTCGAACAGGGCGCTGCTACGCGGGCGGTCTCAGCAGCTGCCACTGTCCCCGACGGCATGATTGTGCACGGCGCCACGTTCTTTGGTCCCGTGCACGTGGTCATCAGCGATAGAACCATCGATCCGCCCTTCCAGCATGGATCTCTGTCCTACGACGTCGACATGTTCGGGAACGCCTTCGCAAGCCTTTGGTTGGTCGCGCCTGCGGAAACTGTTGATCGGATTGCGGACAACGCCGGGGCGATACACCAGGTCAATGCCGTCGTGTCCGGCGTACTTGTGAATGGTGGGGAATGGCATCAGCCAGAAACACCTGCGGCCGTCCGCGGTTTTACATGCAGCTTCGGTCCAGGTCATTGAGCCAGGCCGTGGTTGATTGCGCGGAAGCAGGTGTGACCAAGACCCGACAAGAAAGGAGGCAACGTGAGGCACCGACTTCCACTCCTGAGCCTTCTTTGCTGGGGTTCAGCACATGCATCCGATCTATGTGTGGACCTGGCGACAACTACGCAGAGCAATGCTTGCTGGACCAAAGAGGTTGCGTAGTCGTAGGCACACCTCGACGACTATCTGCAGGCAGCAGGCAGCAGGCACAAGGCGCTGACAGATTTCGGTCTGTCAGCCGATGCGTTCGATGCAGCGCAAGCTGCCAGGCGGACTTATAGCGAAAGCCAATGCGGCAATGTGCGTGTGTTGTGGGGCACCGCATCAGTCGCGCTGGCGAAGCGGCGAGCTGTCGCGTCGATCTCAACGATCAGCGCTCCCATGATCTATGGAAGAGCTACTCACCTACGCCGATCGCACTCCTTCCGTCATGCCCGAACCGGCGCTGCGGTCCGGTAAATAACAGTGCCGTCGAACGAACGCCTGCCTGAAGCAGAAGGCATCGGTACCAACACGCTGCACGTATCACGCGGATCAGGGCGGCATGCGCCGCAACAAAAAAGCCCGGGATCGCTCCCGGGCTTTTTTTACATTCTGCAGCAAACCACTCACCCACCCATCAGCGAATCCACTGCGGGATCGGCATGGCGTCCACCGGGACCGTGCTGTCCTTGTCTTCGCGCAGGTATTCCGGCAGCTCGCCGTCTTCCTTGCGCTGGCTGCGCAGGTCGCGGGTGATCTGGTAGTTGCGGCGCTGCATCCAGGCATCGCGGGTCAGGGCGTATTCGTCCGGGGCCTGGTCGCGTAGCGAATCCAGCGACATCAGCTGCGCGCGGGTGTCCACCAGCTGCAGGCCCTGCAGGGCGAAGCGTGCGCCGCCATCGTTGACCTGGCGTACCCACGACAGCGGAATATCGCCACCCAGGCCCAAGGTATCGCGCACCGTGCGTGGGCCGAACAGCGGCAGCTCGAAGTAGCGCGAGTTGCGCCAGCCCCACACGCCCAGCGTCTGGCCGAAGTCTTCGCTGCGGCGCGGGATGCCGGCGGCGCTGGCCGGGTCGAACAGGCCGGCCACGCCCAGCGTGGAGTTCATCACGAAGCGGCCCAGGGTCTGCACCGCGTAGACCGGATGGCCCTGCAGCAGCTGGTTGACCATGGTCAGCGGCGAACCCAGGTTGTCGAAGAAGTTGGTCACGCCCAGGCGCGCCGGGCGCGGCACCACCTTGGTGTAGCCGGTCGCCAGCGGCCGGGCCACGCCGCGGTCCACCGCCAGGTTGAAGCGGTGCATGCCGCGGTTGTAGCGCTCCCACGGGTCGTAGGCCGGGGCACCGCCAGGCAGGGCCGGGCCTGCGGCTGCGCCGCCGGCTTGCGGCGCGGTGGAGCCGTACAAGGCGTCGAAATCATCTTCGGCCGTGGTCGGCGCGTCAGGCGTGCCGCTGTCGGCAGCGCTGCTGGCCGGTTCGGCCGGTGCAGTCGCCGCAGTGGCCGCAGTGGCCGGCAGGGCGTCGGGCGCGGCGAAACCGGCCGCGGCCGGCTGCGCGGTCACCCCGGCATCGTCGCGCACCGCGGTGTCGGGGGCGCTGGCAGCAGCATCGGCGGCGGGCGGGGCAGACTTGGGCGTCTGGCTCGCGCAGGCGCCCAGCAGCAGGCAGGCCAACAGGGAAAGGGAGCGGAACTGATTCATGGGGGTGGCACTCAGGCCTGAAAATCGAGAGAGGGCGACAAACGGTAGGCGGCGCACAATTCGTCCAGACCGGACGCCTTGCCCACCACCGTGCCATTGCCGTTGCTGCGCAGGCG
>Ga0209301_100012_pt1 | contig 29528 bp, 24 predicted proteins | sample MSEELM_DM5_FD_187541 | JGI IMG/M metagenome (GOLD analysis project Ga0209301, IMG submission 187541) | Subsurface microbial communities from deep shales in West Virginia, USA - MSEEL M_DM5 (SPAdes) (version 2) | ecosystem: Environmental > Aquatic > Deep subsurface > Shale gas/oil reservoir >...
GACCTCGGACTTGGTGCGCGTGTAGTTGCCCGAGACGAACATGCGGTTGTCGCCCCACCAGTTGGCGGCAATCGGCAGGTCCAGATACTTCTTGGCTTCCAGCTCGATGCCATACAAGGTGGCTTCCGGCGCATTGATGAAGCTCTGCACGATGCCGCCGCCGGGTGCGTCATTGACGATGGCTTCGATCGGCTTGTCGATCTGCTTGTAGAACAGGCCGGCGGTGACATATTCGCCCGGTTCGAAGAACCACTCGTAGCGCGCATCCAGATTGACCAGTTCGCTGTCGACCAGGAACGGGTTACCGAAGAACTGGCGGTCGATGTCCGGGTCCAGATACTGCTGCGGCGCCATTTCGCGGAACTGCGGCCGCGCGATGGTCTTGGACGCACCGAAGCGCAGCTGCTGGTTCTCGGCGAAATTCCAGGTCACCGTGGCCGAGGGCAGCGCGTAGCTGTTCTCCAACGGTGCCACGCTGTCCTGGCGCGTGCCGCTGAAGATGTCGTACGGATGCACCGCCTGGGTGGCGTCTTCATAGCGCAGGCCCACCGTGGCACGCAGGGTCGGCACGATCTCGCCTTCTATCTGCAGGTAGGCCGCCTTGACCTTGAGCGTGGCGTCATAGGCGGCCGCACCGAAGCTGCCGGTGGTCTCGCGCAGGCGCAGGAAATCGTTACTGAGGTTGTAGTCGGAGATCAGGTAGTCCACGCGCTGGTACTGGTTGTAGAACGGCAGCGGGCCGTCCAGCGCCAGAAAGCGGAACTCGCGATTCCACGCAGTGCGGTCATTGTCCAGATACGCCAGGCCACCCTTGACGGTGAGGTCGTGCTCGATCGGCAGGCGCCAGGTCACGTCCACGCCGCCGCTGGCCACCTTGTCGTCGACCTTGCTGAAACGCGTGTAGTTCTGCACGCGCGAGGCATCGTGCGCCCAGTAGCCGTCCAGCAGTTCGTAACGGATACCGGTCTCGTACGGCACATCGCGGCTGGCGTTGGCCAGCGCTGCACGCCATTCGATCTTCAGATCGTCGTACTCGCCAAACGCATGCGTGCCGCGCAGCTGGTTGTTGATCAGCTGGCGCTCGTACCACTCGGTGTTGTCGTCGCGCACATCGAAGCCGGCCAGTTCATCGCGGCCGGCACGGCTGCGCGCCACCTTCAAGGTGTCGTGCACGTACAAGGTGGTCCAGCCGATGGTGTGGCGGCCGTATTCCCAGCCCAGGCCCAGCATGCCGTTGCTGCGCACGTTGTTGCGGGTGGTGGCGAAGTCGTAGTTGGAATTGAACTCCACCGTGTCGCCGGTGAAGATGCCGTCCTGCTGCTTGCCGGTGCGCGTGCGCCATTCGTTGTCGTAACTGGCCACGGCCAGGATGCCCAGCTTGGCCTCGCCAATGTCCATGCTGTAGCCGGCGCTGGCGCCGACATTGACGTCCGGGTCGATGCTGTCCTTCTCCTGCAGCACATACAGGTTGGCGTTGTTCATGCTGCGGCCAATGCGGCGGATGTCCTCGCGCGAGAAGCTGCCCAGGTCCACGCGCCGGCCGGTGGCGATGGCATCACGCAGCGCGCCCGGTTGCTTGCGCGCGCCATCGTCGAAGCCCCACTCGTCATCGCCGGAGCCGTAGTAGGTCAAGCCCTTTTCACCGGTACTGACACTGTTGGCGCCGCCACCGACGGTGAGCGAAAAGAACGGTTTTTCCGGCACCGCCATCGATTGCAGATCGATCACGCCACCGCCGAATTCGCCGGGATAATCGGCCGAATAGGTCTTCTGCACGGTCACGCTTTGCAGCACGTCGCTGGGAAACAGATCCAGCGGCACCACGCGCTGCATCGGCTCGGGGCTGGGCAATGGCGAACCGTTGAACAGCGCCGAGGAATAGCGCTCGCCCAGGCCACGCACATAGACATATTTACCGCGCGACAGGCTCAGGCCGGTGACACGCGTCAGCGCGACCGCGGCACTGCTGTCGCCGGTACGCTCCATGTCCTCGCGGGTGACGAACGACGCCACTTCGGAGGTCTGCAGCATCGGTTCGGGAATGTATTCACCGCGCACCACGACCTGGTCGAGTTGCTTGGGCGCGATGGCGGCAGCACTGGAGCTGCTGCTGCCGCCGCCGGCATCGGTGGTGGTGGACTGCGCCATTGCTGCACCGGAGGCGAGCAAAGCGGAAATGGAAAGAGACAAGCCCGTCCGCGAAAGACGGGCAACAGCGAAGGTTCGCATCGTGGGAGCCCTGGCAACAGAAGAATGAAGGCGTGGATGCAGCGCGGAGCGGCCAGATGCCGCTCCGCACTGCCCGGCCTCAGCAGGGGCGGTCGGCGGTCAGGCCGCAGGTCCAGCCCTGCCACCAGGTGTCGTTGGCATCACGCACGCCACCGATGTAATTGACCTGCTGGAAGAAGCTGCTCACCCCGGTCAGGCCCTGGAACGCCGGCACTGCAGACTCGTTGGCGCCGTTGATGAAGGTGTTCTGCAAGGTGGACACACCGTTGGCCACGTTGTTGGTGCCGGCCGCGAACGAGGTCGCTGCACGCGGGTCGCTGCCGAAGGCGGTCGGGCAGGCAAAGAACACCGACTGGAACACGCCGGCGGTATCGGCATCGGCCATGTTCAAGCACACCAGGCCATCGCCGGTGCCGCCGGCAGGACGGGTGAACACCGAGTTGTAGAACGCCGCCTGGGTGCCCTGGTTGAGCATGATCGCCGCACCGGCACGGGCATTGCCCACGTAAGTGAAGTTGGCCACCTTCGGGCGCGAATACGGCTGCCGACGCAGGCTGCTCCACTCGTTCATGCGGTCGCCGCCGCCGGCGCGCTGCACCACGATGCCGAACTGCAATGCACCGCTCCAGCCGGCATCGGTATCCAGTGCATCGTCGTCGGCGCCGGTGATGACCACGTGGCTACCGTTGACCGTGCCACCGAACCACTCGATGCCGTCGTCGGAGCTGTTGTGGATCTGCACATAATCCATCCGCGTGCCGCTGCCCACGCCGGCCATGGTGATGCCCTGCAGCTCGTTGTTGGGCGAGATTTCAAAGCCCGAATACATCACGCGCAGGTAGCGCAGCGTGCCGCTGTTGTCGGTGGCGTTATTGCCGCCGTAGAACGCGTTGGTGCCTTCCACCTGTGTCTGGCATTCCGGCGTACCGGACACCGTGGCGGCCGGGCAGTTATTGATCGCTGCGCGACCCAACACCACGATGCCGCCCCACAGACCGATGGTGTTGGCACTGACCTGGCCTTCCAGCGCCTGGCGTGCGGTGAACACGATCGGTGCGGTGGCGCTGCCTTCGGCAAAGATCTGCGAGCCGCGGTTGACCACGATGTAGTCGCTACCCGACGAGCCGTACAAGGTCACGCCCGGCTCGATGGTCAGCACGCCCTGCACGCTGCCGGCGGCCGGCGCGGTGGCGTTACCGCCACGGTCGGTGCCGACATTGACGCGGCCGCTGATCGAATACGCCGTGCCGGCGCGCGCAGGCACCACCAGGTTGCCGCTGACGGTTTCCGGCAACTGGCAGGCGCGCAGCGTGTTGTTGGCGATGGTGCCGACGTTGGAAAAACCGGTGGGGCAATCTGCAGCCGGGCCGGTCGGCGCCGGCGTCGGTGTCGGAGCCGGCGTTGGTGCGGGCGTGGGCGCCGGGGTCGGTGCCGGTGCCGGTGCGGGCGGAAATGCGCCTTCGCCCGGCGAAGCAACACGGTCGGCACCGCCACCGCAGGCGGACAACGCCAGCGCGGTGCCGAAGGTCATGAGAAGGGTTTTACTGCTATTGCGAACGGACATGCGGCTGATCTCCAGGTCAAAGGGTCCGGTATGAAGAGGAGTCGTCAAGAATGGTTGCGTTCCGCTCACTGCAGTGGCGAGCACGTTCAAGATCCCCGTCACTTTTATAGAGGGCGTGTGTTGCATTTGTCTTACGCGACACACGCTGACACACAGCTGCCACATGTCGGCATGCACTGTAGCGGGATGACAAACACCTCCATTCCCGCCGATTTGGGCGACTGGATCATTGCCCAGGCCATCGCCGGACACCCGCCCGAGCACACGCTGCAACCGCTGCTGGAAGCGGGCTGGAGCGAGCAGGACGCCATCGATGCGGTGGAAGCGCTGGTACGCGCGCATGTGCAGGCACACGCGCAGGCGCACGGCCTGCCGGTGCCGGTGCCGGTGCGCGTGCCCGCACCGCTGCAGGCCGACGCGTCGTCGCTGCTGGATCTGGGCGATCGCCAGGTGCAGGTACTGGTCAGCCTGATGCTGCCGCGCGTGGTGGTGCTGGGCGGCCTGCTCGCCGATGACGAATGCGATGCATTGATCGCACTGGCACGCCCGCAACTGGCCCGCAACTGGCCCGCTCGCGCACCGTGGACAACCGCGACGGCAGCGAGATCGTGCATGCTGCGCGCACCAGCCACAGCATGGCCCTGCAACCGGGCCAGGATGCGTTATGTCAACGCATCGAAGCGCGCATTGCGCAGCTGCTGGAATGGCCGGTGGAGCACGGCGAAGGGCTGCAGGTACTGCGCTATGCCACCGGTGCGCAGTACGCGCCGCATTACGATTACTTCGAACCGGATGCCCCCGGCACGCCAGTGCTGTTGCAGCACGGCGGGCAACGCGTCGCCTCGCTGGTGATGTACCTCAACACGCCCGAACGCGGCGGCGCCACGCGCGTTCCCGATGTGCATCTGGACGTAGCCGCGGTGAAAGGCAATGCGGTGTTCTTCAGCTACGACCGCCCACATCCGATGACACGCACCCTGCACGCCGGCGCACCGGTGCTGGCCGGCGAGAAATGGGTGGCCACCAAATGGCTGCGCGAACGCCCGCTGCACGCACCGAACTGATCGGTGCTGCAGCGTGCCGGCATGCGTGGGCTTTCGTGGCGGTGTTAGCGGCTGCCGAACACGCGCTGGTCGATGCGCAGCATCACCAGGCGCAGCGGCGTCCACGCCAGGCACAGGCCGGCCAGGATGCCCAAGGTGTCGGCCAACGCGTCGTACGGATCGGCGCTGCGATTGGTGGTGAGCGCGCCCTGTGCAATCTCGATCCCGATCCCGAGCAACACCAGGCCCAGTGCGGCGAACACCAGCGCACGCCGTGTGGCGAACAACTGCACTGCGCCCCAGCACAGCAACGCGAAGGTCAAAAAATGCTCGGCCTTGTCGCTGTTGGACGGCAGCTCCGGGAACTCCGGCGGCGGTCCCAGGCACACGCCGATCACCACCAGGATCGCCAGAACCCACAGCCCCACCCACAGCGCTGGCCGCCGAAACGGCCGCAACGCCTGCGTCATAGCCGCCACGTCAAATCGCCTGCCAGAAACGCCGGCGCAAAATCCACGTCCCGTGCAAAGCCCATCACCTGGAAACGTTCGCCCATCTCGCTGGGCAAGGTGAGCTGTTTGACCTGCTGACGCAGGCGCATGCGGCCGACCTCGTCAGTACGCGCATCGGCCTGGGTCAGCAACGCATCCAGCCCGTTGCCGAGCAGGAAGTTGGCCTGCGTGCAGTAGCCCGCCAATTCGAAACCGGCGCCGGTGCCGGCTTCGGCCAGCGCGGTGAAATCCACCGATGCGGTGAGGTCCTGCAGGCCCGGCCAACGGTACAGATCGGTGTGCATGCGATGGCGATAGAACGCGCGCAAGGTGCCGTCTTCGCGCTGCGCACGGTAGAACTCGCCACGCGGGTAGCCGTAGTCGACAAACAGCATCGCGCCACGCTTCAAGCCACCGGCCACGGCCTGGATCCAGTGCGGCAACTGCGGCAGCAACTCCGAGCGGTAACCATCGGCAAACGGTTGTTCCAGGTAACGCTCCAGATGCCGCACCGCCGCGCCCAGCAGCGCATCGGCCGGCTGCTCGCCACGCGCGAAGTGCTGCCGTGCATCCAGCACCACGGTTTCTTCATACACCTCGCCATCGCGCAGGGTGAAACGCGGCGTGGGCAATGCGTCGATGACTTCGTTGGCGAACAGCACACCGTCCCAATCGTCCGGGAACGGGCCATCCAGCCACTCCACCAGGTCGAACACCGGCGGGATCAGGCTGCGTCCCAACCGTTCGCGCTGGCGCTCGCGTAGATCGGCGCTGGGCTCCAGGATCGCGTAGCGCTCCGGCAAGGCATCCAGTTCGAGCAGGCGCTTGAGCGTGACCTCGGCAAACGCGCCGCTGCCGCCACCGACCTCCAGCACACGTGCCTGCGGCCCGAGTTGCTGCAGCACCGGTGCCAGCGCACCGGACACGGTAGCGGCAAACAACGGGCCCAACTCCGGCGCGGTGACGAAGTCGCCGCTCTCACCGAACTTGCTTGCGCCGGCGCTGTAGTAGCCCAGGCCCGGCGCGTACAACGCCAGCTCCATGAAACGCGAGAACGGAATCGCGCCACCGGCGGCGGTGATCTCGGCGCGCAAATGCGCGGCCAGTTGATCGCTGTGGGCCAGTGCGTCCTGATCGGGAACGGGAAGGTCGGCGTGCATGCGGGCACCGGTTGCGGAGACAATGCACAGGATAGCCGAGCCTTTCGCAACGCCGAGCGAGTACGCCATGACAGACAGTTCCAAGGTGGTCCTGATCACCGGTGCCGCCCGCCGCATCGGTGCGCAGATCGCCACCACCCTGCACGGCGCCGGCTACCGCGTGGCCCTGCACGCGCACCGCTCTGGCGATGCATTGGCTGCACGCGTGGCGGCGCTATGCGCCCAGCGCGCGGGCAGCGCCTGTGCACTGCAGGCCGACCTGCGCACGCCCGAGGCACCGGCCCAGCTGGTGGATGCCTGTGTGGCTGCATTCGGCCGCCTGGATGCGGTGGTCAACAATGCCAGCGCGTTTTATCCCACCGTGCTGGGCGAGGCCACGCCGGCGCAATGGGACGAGTTGTTCGCGGTGAACGCACGCGCGCCGTTCTTCATTGCACAGGCCGCTGCGGCGCAGTTGCGCGCGCACCACGGCGCCATCGTCAACCTCACCGATCTGCATGCCGAACAACCCATGCGCCAGCACCCGCTGTATGGCGCCTCCAAGAGCGCGCTGGAAATGCTGACCCGCTCGCTGGCGCTGGAGCTGGCGCCGCAGGTCCGCGTCAATGCCGTCGCACCGGGCGCGATCCTGTGGCCGGAAGACGGCAAGGCCGACGCCGCCAAGCAGGCACTGCTCGCGCGCACGCCGCTGGCGCGCATCGGCACGCCCGAAGAAGTGGCCGAGGCCGTGCGCTGGTTGCTGGACGATGCCAGCTTCATCACCGGCCATACCTTGCGCGTGGACGGCGGCCGCCGGCTCAGCTGAGCGCGGTTACTGCGGCAATGCCACCGCGTTGTCCAGTTCCACCGTGGTGAACGCGCTGCCGTATTGCGGATGCGCCTGCCACAACGCCGCCAGGGTCTTGCCGCTCAGCGGATCGACGAATGCTGGCGCAATGTCAGCCAACGGCTTGAGCACGAACGCATGCTTGAGCTCGGGCCGTGGCACGCGCAGGTGGCCCGGCCCTTCCACGATGCGGTCGCCGAAAAACACCACGTCCACATCCAGCGTGCGGTCGCTGAAACGCGGCCCGCTGCGATCGCGGCCATGGCGGTCTTCCAGCGCATGCAACCAGTCGTCCAGCGCCTGCAACTCCCAATCGGTCTGCAGTTGCACGCCGTTGTTGACGAAGTCCGGGCCATCGAAACCAACCGCCGCGGTGCGATACGCCGGCGAGACGTCGATCGGGCCAAAACGCGCGCGCAAGGCCTCGACGGCCAGGCGCAGGTAATGGGTTGGCTGGACGTTGCTGCCCAGGCTGAGGAGCACGGTGGTCATGCGATATTCGCGCATGCGGGCGGCGTCAGCGTCAACTGTCTTGCGCGCATGCCAGCTATTCGCTGCGCGCACGCCGCGGTGCGCAACGCGGCTCAGGCCACTTCGAGTGCGTGCGCCACGGCGCGGAACACGCGCCGCATCTCGAGCGGTTTGCGCAGCACGTGCACCGGGATATCGTGGGGAAGATGCGCACGCTGCAGCGGCGCGCCAACATCTTCCAGCACGATCGCCGGGCCCTGGTAGCCCAGTTCCTGCATGCTCAACAGCACACTCACCGCCGACAGCAGGATGATGTCGCTGTCGATGATCACCAGATCCGGCATGGCGTGCTGCTGCACCAGTTGCAGCGCCGCAGCGCCATCGGTGGCCAGCTGTGGCTGGTAACCCTGGCTGGAGAGCGCATTGCCCAGCAGCGACAGCCGCGTGGCTTCGCCGTCCACCAGCAGGATGCGCTGGCCGTGCCCAAGCGCCAGCGGCGGCTCGCTCTCGGTGGTGGGCGTCACCGCCGCGCGCATCGGCACGATCATGTCAAAGCGCGTGCCCTCGCCCAGGCGGCTGTCGACCAGGATCGTGCCGCCGTAGCTTTCGATGATGCGCTTGCACGAAATCAGCCCCAGCCCGGTGCCATCGGTCTTGGTGGTGAAGAACGGGCTGAACAAGCGCGCGCGGGTGTCATCGCTCATGCCCACGCCGGTATCGGCCACGCTCATGCGCACGCGGGTGCCGTCGTGCTGCTCGGCCGACAAGGTGAGCGTGCCGCCGCCCGGCATCGCCTGGATCGCGTTCAAGCCCAGGTTGAGCAAGCACTGCTGCAGCTCGGTGTAGTTGGCTTCGATGGTGAGGTCGGAGACCACCATGTCCATCTTCAGGCGCACGCCATCGGGCAGGCTGCTCTTGAGCAGCATCTGCACCGCCTGGAACAGGTTGGCCACCGACACCTGCTCGCGCGGCTTGTTGGAGCCGCGCACGAACGACAGCATCGATTCGGCCATCTCATGGCCACGGCGGCCGCATTCGGCCACCACGTTGGCCAGCTGGCGCAGTTGGGGGTCGTCGGTGCGCCCGGCCAACAGGTCGGGCACGATCAGCAGCGGCTGCAGGATATTGCGCAGGTCGTGACTCAGCCCGGCCGCCAGCATGGCCAGGCTTTCCAGGCGCTGCGCACGCATCAATTCGCTTTCCACGCGCTGGCGCTCGATCTCCGCGCGCGCCTCGCGGATGGCGCGCAATACCGCGCTCGGCAGGCGGGTGGGGTTGTGCTTGATGATGTAGTCGTTGGCGCCGTCCTGCAGCGCCTTGACCGCAGTCTCCTCACCCATGGTGCCGGAGACGAAGATGAAGGGCGTGGCGCCGCTCTGGCGCACCAGGCGCAAGGCCTGGTGGCCGGAGAACCCGGGCATGCTCAGGTCCGACAGCACGATATCCGGCTGAAACCGCTCCATCGCCGCGCGCAGCGACGGCTCGCTGTCCACGCGCTCGAACGCGGCATCGATGCCCGCGTCCAGCAGTTGATCGGACAGCAGCTCGGCGTCTTCCGGTGAATCCTCCACCAGAAGAATCTTCAACTGTTCGTGCTGGCCACCCTCATGCGGCATCGGTCAGTCCAGCTCCGGTGCCTGGTTGATCACCGCCCAGAAGGTACCCAGCGTCTTGACCGCGTTGAAGAACTGGTCAACGTCCACCGGCTTGACCACATAGGCATTCACGCCCAGGTCCCAGCTGCGCGCCAGGTCGCTCTCTTCGCGCGAGGACGACAAAATCACCACCGGCAGGCGCTTGAGCGATTCTTCGTTGCGAATCTGCTTGAGCACTTCCAGCCCATCCAGGCGCGGCATCTTGATGTCCAGCAGCAACACGGCCGGCAGGCCTTCCTCGCGGTTGGCGAAGGCGCCGCGCCGCAACAGGTAATCCATGGTTTCCACACCGTCTTCCACATGCACGATGGGATTGGCCAGACGGGCATCACGCAGCGCGTCGACGGCCATCTCCGCGTCGGCCGGGCTGTCTTCTGCTAGAAGAATGGTACGGATGGCGGTCATACGGTGGACTCTTGGTTGGGCGCTTCAAGCGCAGGGGGAAGGACAAAATGGAAGGTGGCGCCCTCGTCCACGACGCCTTCGGCCCACACGCGGCCGCCATGGCGCGCGAGGACGCGGCGCACGCTGGCCAGGCCAATGCCGGTGCCGGGATATTCGCTGACCTTGTGCAGCCGCTGGAACACGCCGAACAGCTTGCCGCTGTAGTCCATGTCAAAGCCGGCGCCATTGTCGCGCACGGTGAAATAGTGGCCACCGTCGGGCATGGGCTCGTAGCCGATCTGGATCTTCGCCACCTCGCGCTTGGTGCTGTACTTGACGGCATTGCCCATCAGGTTCATCCACAGCTGGCGCATCATGTTTTCGTCGGCAATCAGCACCGGCAGCGGCGCGATGTGCCAGTCCACGCGGTGGCCGGTGTTTTCGCTTTGCACGTTGGCATCCAGGATCGCGCGCGTCTCGGCCACCAGCGATTGCATGTCCACCGCCTGCAGACGCAAGGCGCTGCGGCCCAGGCGCGAATACACCAGCAGGTCGTCGATCAGCGAGGCCATCCGCCGCGCCGAGCTGCTGATCACTTCCATGTAGTGGCGCGATTTCTCGTCGGCTGCATCGCCCAGATGACGGGCCAGCTTGTCGGAGAAGCCGGCCACGTGCCGCAGCGGCGCGCGCAGATCGTGCGAGACCGAATAACTGAAGGCCTCCAGTTCGCGGTTGACCTCCGAGACCTGCTCCACCTTGCCTTCCAGCTGTCGATTGAGCTCCTGGATGCGCTGCTGCGAGACCTTCTGCAGGCTGATGTCGCTGACCGTCATCAGCACCACTTCTTCCTCGCCATCATCGGGCAGCGGCATGCGGCGCGCGTTGATCAGCATGGTGCGCAGCACGCCGTCGGCGCCACGCTGCTCATGCTCGAAATCCCACAGCTCGCGGTCGCGCAGCAACACGTCGGCCAAGCGCTGGTGGATCTGCGGATCGCGCCATGCGCCATCACCCACATCGTCCAGCAGCATCAACTCATTGCCGCGCTCTTCCAGGCCATACAGCTCGGCAAACGCCGGGTTATGCAGCACGATGCGCTGGCGTGCGTCGAGCAACACGATCGGCTCGCGCACGGTCTGCAGCACCGAGCCGGCACGGCCGCTGGCGCGCAGGTATTCCTGTTCGGCCGCCAGGCGGCGCCGGATCTGCCGCTGCAGCAACCAGATTACCGTGCCCAGCAACAACAACTGCACCGCCAGCGTGGCCCAGCTCAGCACCTTGTAGTGCAGGCGTTCGCGTTCGGCGCGCGCATTGCGCACGCTCAGCAACCGGCCTTCGGCGGTCTGCAGATCGCCGATCAATTCGCGGATCGGGTTGCTGACCGTCATCTCCTCGATCAGTGCACGGATCTGCTCCGGCGCGCGTGTCACCGCGATACGCTCGGCCAGCAACAGGCGGCGCTCGATGGTGCTCTGGATACGCCCCATGCGCACCTGCTGGGCGGGGTTGTCCTTGGTCAGCGCGATCAGATGCGTGATGGCCTTCATGGCCTCGGTGCGGCCCTGGCGCATGCGCTCAACCAGCACCGGGCGATCCACGCCGTGCGAGCGCATCATCGCCGCCGACTCGGTATCGCGCATCGACGCTTCCAACCGCTGCGCGGTCTCCTGCACGTCCTGGCTATGCGACACCCACACCGCCGCCTGATTGGCGTTGGCGGCCATCTGCTGCAACAGCAGCGACGGCACCACCACGATCAGGAACACGGCAACCGCCAGTAACGGCAGGCGCCAGCGATCCCAAACGTCTTCTCGGACCGGTGTTTGCATTACGGGGTCTGTGTCCGCTCGCGGCAGTGGGCTAAGTAGGGCTGTATTGTCCCCGATCAGACCCGCATTGGAATGAATGCTTCAGGCTCAGCTGCGCCGGTCCATGACATAGCTGAATGGGCATATCATAAGTGCAGCGCGCGTGAAAACGGCGCGAGAACTAGCCCAGCCGACCGGCGGTATTCGAGGTGCTCTACGCCCTGCTACCAACCGCCCCAGACCTGTCCTGACGAGCGATCAAGCGCCAGCACACGTGGCGCTTATCCGCAGGCGCGGGTGTAGATTGCCGCCCGGGCACCGGTGTGCGTGGCGGCCCCAGCGCCCCGCCCTCACCGAGCACAGGCGGCCATCGGACGTTGGCAACTTCACATCGGGCAGCGCGAAGGCTGTCACGCAGTGTCGATGCGTGCGCTGCCTGTCAGCAAGCATGGCCCGCCCTCCGCCTTCGACATCCCACGCACAAAAAAAAGACGCACCCCCGTAAGAGTGCGCCTCGTGTCGGGCAGCCGCCTCGCCTCGGCCGGCCCGGCATGCGTGCCTGCTGCTTACATCTTTGCAGCAGTGACCTTCAGGCCGGTCGACTTGACGCTCTTGACGCCTTCGATGCCCTTGGCAACAGCCACGGCCTTGTCATGCTCGGCCTTGGTAGCGACGCTACCGGTCAGGGTCACGATGCCGTTCTTGGTCTCGACCTTGACGTCTGTGCCGGACACATTGTCGGTGGCCAGCAGATCGGCCTTCACCTTGGTGGTGATCCAGGTGTCGGTGACCGGCTTCTTGGACTCGTTCATGCCGGCGGCATGGTCCTTGTGGTCTGCGTGTTCCTGCGGTGCGGCAAATGCCTGCGACGCGCCAAGCGTCAGACCGAGCGAAAGCGACAGAGCCAACAACTTGCGTGCATGCGTCATGGTGTTCATCCGATTACCCTCCGTTGGGTGTGGGGCGAGTCTGCGGGCCCAGCCGTCGCGCGGATGTGACCGCTGGATGCAGAGTTCGTGAACCCGGCGCACACGGGTGGGTGCAATACCATGCAGGTCTTCCCCAGCGTTGCGGTGAATCGTTTTCAATGCCTAAACCATTCAATCTGGCCGTCGTCGGCTATGGCTATGTTGGCCGCACCTTCCACGCACCGCTGATCGCCAGCACGCCCGGCCTGCAGTTGCACAGCGTGGTGTCGTCCAAGCCGCAGCAACCGCAGGCCGACTTCCCCGAGGTGCGCGTGCTGCCCGACCTGGAGGCCGCACTGGCCGACCCGGCACTGGATGCGGTGGTCATCGCCACGCCCAACCAGACCCATGCGCCGATGGCGCTGCAGGCGCTGGCCGCCGGCAAGCACGTGCTGGTGGATAAACCCTTCGCCCTGGATGCCGCGCAGGCCCGCACCGTGGTGGACGCCGCCGCAGAGGCCGGCAAGATCGTCAGCGTGTTCCAGAACCGCCGTTGGGATGCGGACTTCCTCACCGTGCGGCGCTTGATCGAAGACGGCCAGCTGGGCGAGGTAGTGGAGTTCCATTCGCACTTCGATCGGTATCGCCCGCAGGTACGCGACCGCTGGCGCGAAAGCGATGTCCCCGGTGCCGGGCTGTGGTACGACCTGGGGCCGCATCTGCTGGACCAGGCGTTGCAGTTGTTCGGCATGCCGCAGGCGATCAGCGCAGACCTGCAGCGCCAGCGCACCCAGGCGCGCAGCGACGATTACTTCAACGTGGTGCTGCGCTATCCCCGCTTGCGGGTGATCCTGCACGCCGGCTCGCTGGTGGCCGACGGCAGCCTGCGCTTTGCCGTGCACGGCACGCGCGGCAGCTATCTCAAGCATGGCGCCGATACGCAGGAAGACCAGTTGCGTGCCGGCCGCCGGCCCGGCACCGCCGGCTGGGGCATGGACCCACTGCCCGGCACGCTCACCCGCGTGGACGACGAAGGCCGTGTGCACACGCATCAGCCCGATGGCGTGCCCGGCGACTACCGCCATTGCTATGCGGCCTTCCGCGACGCAATGGCCGGCACCGCACCGCCGCCGGTCAGTGCTGCCGACGCGGTGCGGCTGATGGAGCTGCTGGAGCTGGCGCAACGCAGTGCCGCGCTAGGCCAGGTGCTCTGGCTGGAAGGCAACAGCAGCGATTGAGCACCAAGGCCCGGCAGCGGCAGTGCGGCGCTCACCGCGCGCGGCTGCTGCCACGCGCACACGCCGTTGTTGAAGCAGACATGCATGCCACGCCAAGCGTGGCGCGCACGTTCGTGGCCTGATCAGGCGTCCTTGCTGCCGATCGGCGGCGGGGTTGGCGTGGTGGTCAGCACCGCATGCCCACCGAACTGATTGCGCATCGCCGCCAGCAATTTATCGGTGAACGAATCCTTGTCGCGCGACCGCAACCGCTCCATCAGCGACAAGGTGATCACCGGCGCGGAGACTTCCAGGTCGATGGCTTCTGCCACCGTCCAACGACCTTCGCCGGAATCGGCCACATACGGCGCAATGCCGCCCATGGTCGGGTTGTGCGCCAGCGCATCGGCGGTAAGGTCCAGCAGCCACGAACGCACCACGCTGCCATCGCGCCAGATCTCGGCGACCTGGTGCAGGTCCAGCGCGAAATCGGTCTTGTGCTGCAGCAGCGCGAAGCCTTCCGCATAGGCCTGCATCATTCCGTACTCGATGCCGTTGTGGACCATCTTGGTGAAGTGGCCGGCACCGCTCGGGCCCACCCGTCCCCAGCCCTTGTCCGGCGCCGGTGCCAACGTGGCCAGCACCGGATGCAACGTGGTCACCGCCGCTTCGTCGCCGCCCACCATCAGGCTGTAGCCTTCCTGCAGGCCCCACACGCCACCGCTGGTGCCGCAGTCGACAAACGCAATGCCGCTGGACTGCAACTGCGCGGCGCGGCGCTGCGAATCCTTGTAATACGAATTACCGCCGTCGATGACGATGTCGCCGGCCTGCAGCAACGGCAGCAGCTGCGCCAGCGTGTCGTCGACAATCTTGCCGGCCGGCACCATCAACCACACCACACGCGGACTCGGCAGTGCGGAGACCAGCGTGGCCAGCGCGTCGGTTGTCTGGATGCCCTTGGATTGCGCACTGGTGCGTGCCGCAGCGCCCAAATCGAACCCATGCACGCGATGCCCGCCGCGCACCAGCCGCTCGGCCATGTTGGCGCCCATGCGGCCCAGTCCCACCATACCCAGTTCCATAGTCACTCCTCGTGTCATCTGATCAGTGCAGGGTGCCACGCGGCACGTAGAACGGCGTGGCGGATTTCTCAATGGATTGTTCCAGCGTGTGACCAGCCGCGCATTGCTGCAGCTGCCAATCGATCCAGCGCCAGTACAGGGTGCTGCGCAGGTTGTGCAGGGTCAGGTCGATGGCATATGGCGTGCGCGGGTTACGGTCGAGCAGGCGCGCCACGTGGTAGCCGATCGGCTTGACGCCCTTGGGGTGCACGTACACCTGAAACCCCTGGTAGAACGGGTCGTCCAGCAGCGCAAGCAGTTCCTGCAGACGGGCCTGCTGATGCGCATCCAGGCTGGCGCGCAGCGCGGCGTCGCGTTCGTACAGCAGCCGCTCGAAACGCCGCCGACCGGGCCCGCGCAACTCTTTGGCCAGCTCCCAGATCTGACGGTTACGCGCGTCGTAGTACGCAAAGCCACCGCGGCGTGCCAGCGCCTGCGCGGCTGCATCGCTGACATCCACCACCACGAAGTTTTCGGCCTGATTGTGGATGTCGTCCAGATACGCCTTGTCGAACACATGCGCGATGAAGCCCGGCGCACCGACGAACGCCTGGCGCCCAAGTTGCGCAGTCTTGACCGCCTTGCCATCGGCGAAAAACTCGCCGGCGTGCGCACCCAGCAAAATGCTGTCGGTGTCGTGCAAGGTCAAAAATGTGCCGATCGACAACTCGCCCGCGCTAAAGACCGTATCGAAGCCCGCATCGCCGTAGAGTTCGCGCTGCGTGGCCAGCTGCGCCACCTGCCGGCCCACCCCGCATTCGGAGCGCACCTGGCCGCGATAGAACGCATCCAGCGCCTGCGCGTTGCTCCCGCTTGGCTGATAGCCGCGACCGAAGCTCTTGAATCCACTCCATCCCTGCGCCGCAGCGCCACGCCAGCCAAAGCCGATCCAGCCCAGTTGCACTGCCGAAAAGCGATACCGCGGGTTGTCCTGCAGTTTGGTCACTGCACGTTGTGTGGCCGCGCCCAGCTCGAACGCGTACGCGCACTGCGTGGCGGGATCGTGCAGCAGCGCCCGCAAGGCATCGCCGCGTTGCTGCGCATTCCACTGCGCCGGCAGCACGGCGTGCAAATCGCCTGCCTGCTGCGCCTGCGCCAAGGTGGCACGCGTACACGGCAGGCCACGTTCGATCACCGGTGCCGTGGTGGATGCCTGCTCAATCCGCCAGCCCATCCGCCGCAACAACACCTCCACGCAAGCGGCATCGGCTGCGGCTGCCGTTGCACTGGGTGCCGCCAACACGCTTTGCAGCAGTTGCGCACCCAAAAAGACCGCCGCACAGGCAACGCGCGCACGGCGCCGTGCGTGCAGGCGTCGCTCAACGAGTCTGGTTGCTGCGGGGTATTGATGGGGGGCGAACGTCATGCGAGGCGGCATTGATCAAGCGTAGATCCGCACTGCGGCGCGGGCAAAAGAAAGCCCCGGCAGGGCCGGGGCTCGTGGTGTTCAGTCGCTCAGCCTCAACGACGCTCGCAGACGCGTTCGACCCGGCGATCGCCGTTATTTTGCTGGCTGTTTCCCTGGATCGTGCGGCCTGCCGCACCGCCTGCCACCGCACCCAGCACGGTTGCGGCCTTCTTGCCGTTACCGCCGCCCACCTGGTTGCCGAGCAGACCACCGACGATGGCGCCAGTCGCGGTGCCGGCGATGCGGTTCGGGTCACGGGAATTCTTCTGCACTTCCACGTTCTTGCAGCGCACACGGGTACCGTCATTGAACCTGCGGCCTTCGTCTGCCGTCGTGTACCGGTGCTGCGAGTAGTTTTGCGCCTGCGCGAAGGTGCTCGTCGCCATCAGAGCGATCAGGGACATACCCATCAGGGAAGTGTGCATTTTCATCGTACGTCTCCATCGTTCTCGCCCATTCGGCGAGCCATGGCTGCACTCTGGTCGCTACGTCGAGAACAGTACGTGAAGCGAACACCCCGCTATTCAGGCTTCAGCGCGGAGCGTGAAATGCACCGTCACGGCTGCGTTGCGGGCTCGCCCTGCGGCACCGGGGCTGGTGCGGGCGGCGGGTCCTGCGCTTCAACCGGCAGCGGCGCGATAGGCGGCTGCGCAACGGTGGTCGGCATTGCTGCCGGCGGCGGCGCAGTGGTTGCCGGCGCTGCCGTGGTGGGCACTGGCTGCGTTGCTGGCACTGGCGCTGGCGCCGGAGACGTCGCAGCATGCGCTGGCGCTGGTGCCGGTGCCGCAGCGGCCGGCGTGGATTCGGCCACCTTCGGCAGGTACGAATTCAACCGCTCGAAGAAGCGCTTGTAGAAGGCCGCATCCTGCACGGTGGTGCTGGACACACGCACCAGCGAATCACCGCTGCTGCCGACCGGCACCGACAGCGAGCCCAGCACGCCCACGCCCACGCTGGCGGAGGTGGAGCTCTTCTTCAATGCATAGCGGTCCTGCAGCGCGCTGACAAACACTTGCGCGGTACCACCGTCCTGCCCGGCGCAGGAAATGCGCAGATTGAGCTGCTCGCTCTGGTCGGCTTCCTTGAGCTGGAAGTTCTTGCTGCCCTCCACGGCGGCGGCATCGGCGCGCGTGACCGCATAGCCCTGGCTCAACAGCACCCGCCGCGCCGCCTCGCACGCCTGCGGCGAGGTCGCGCTGACGTTGCGCGAATAGGTGTCGTCGGAATTGAACGACTCGCGCATCAGCATGGTGTCGCCTTTGCTGCCACCGCAACCGGCGAGAGCCGCCAATGCGCCAAGCAACGCGCCGCGCGCAATCAGGGAAGAACAGGACATGGGTAAATTCCGGCATCCAAAACCGGCACAGAGCATAGCCGCAACCCATGTGCGCGCGGTGTCGCGTCCGCCGCTCAGGGCTGCGCGGGTTCATCCATCGGCAGTTGCAGGTCCACCTGCAGGCGGCGGCCATCGGCGTCCAGGCGTTCGGCGCGCAGATAGTGGTGCGCCGCGACCATCGCCAACGGCACCGCGGGCAGACACGGCGCGCCCCACAGGCTCAGCGCGAAGCCCTGCGCGTGCAGCCAGTGGGTCAGCCGGTCCCAGACCGCCTGCTCGCCGGGCACGGTCAGGTCCAGATCGGCCGGGCCATCGGGCACCTGTTCGGGCGCCTGCAGCCAACGTGCGTAGCTGCCGTGCAGGGTGACGGGCAGGCCCTGCTCGCGCAGCGCCTGCAGTAGCTGCGATGCGGCCTGCAGATCCAGGCGGCTGCGGCAGTGCTGGAAGATCAGCGCATATTCGTGGCTGCGGTCGCTGGCGGTGTCGCCCTGCGCCAGCACCCCGCCGGCGCGTGGATAGCACAGCACCCGCTCCTCGCGCAGCGTAAACAGGCTGGACAGGATGCGCCCCAGGTCCCAGGCCTGCGGCACCAGCTGCCCGTCCAGCACCACGTTCTCCACCATCGCCACGCCGAAGCCGCCTGGCCGCAGCTGGCGACGCAGCGCATGGAACACCGCACGCAAGCCGGCCAGATAACTGGCGTAATCGGTGCTGGCATACAGCTGGCCGGGCGCTACCTGCCCGGACCAGTGGCAGCCGAAATACGGCACGTTGGTCAGGCACAGGTCCACCGGCGCGGCCGGCGGAACCTGCGCCAGCCCGCCCACCACGACCGGCGCCTGCACCGCGTGCCGCCGCAAGCGCTCGCGTGCCACTACGGCACGCGCCGGGTCGATCTCCATGCCATGCGCCTGGCGGCCTTCCAACGCGGCAGCGAGCAAGGTGCTGCCGAACCCGCAGAACGGGTCGAACACCTGCTGCCCCCTCGCACTGAAATGGCGCACGAACGGGCGCATCTGATTGACCCAGCCGCAGTCGCGCCCGTGCAAGGGATCGGCGGCGCGCAGGTCGTCCGGCAGCGCCCAGGCCGGATCGTCCGGCGCTGGCGTCCACCAGCTGCGCTGATCGAATTCATCCATGGCCTGGCTCCCACAGGATGTCCGCATCCGGGTCCCAGCCTGCGCACAGCCGGCCATTGGCGAAGAACACCAGCTTGTACAGATCGCCGCTGGCGTGGCGGGCATGCATGGCGGCGTAGTCCGCGCTTTCGAACACGACATGCATGCCGTGCGCATCGCGCAGCCGCACGTTCCAGAAGTAGTAGCCCTGGGTCATGCCGTCGAGCGTCCAGCCCGGCCACCACGGCTGTTGCATGCACTCGGCCAACAAGGTCTCCACGCCGATGCGCCGTTGCTCGATGTAACGCACGGTACCGTTGGTGCGGTAGCCGGCATCCAGCCGCGACAGCTCACGGAAGATCACCTGGCTGGCGCCGCAGCGTCGCGCGAACTCCAGATAACGGGCGATTTCCTGCGCAGTATCTACGCCGCCCTGCTGCACGATGCACACCAGGCGCACCGGCACGCGCAGTGCCAACCGATTGGCGGTGTGCACGAACGCATCCACCTGTGCGATCGGCTCGTCCGGGCGGAAGCGCATGATCGCGTCGTTGCCGGCCTGTAACGAATGATGGCGCGACAGCTCAATCCACGACAGATCAAAGTCCACCAACGCATCGATCAACGCCTGCCCGTGGCTGCGCGCCAACCCGGCGCCATTGCTGTAGAGCACCCGCTGCGCGACCTGCGGCCCGTTAGGCGTGTGCGCCAGTGTCTGCAGCAGGGTCTGCAGCCACGCCGCATCGTCGGTCATTTCCAGACCCGACAACGAATACGACAGCGGCACCCCAGCCAGCAGCTGCAGCACCTGCCGCAAGTGGTCGAAGTACGCCGGCCCTGGCCGCAGCTGCGCGGCCGCCACACCGCCGGACTGCGTACGCAAATTCTCCGAGCAAAAGCCGCAGCGCGCCGAACACGGCCGCACCGAGGCGTAGGGCGTCAACGTGATCGGTAGCGCCGCGCGATACCGGCGCCCGCCGATCTCCAGCGCATGCCAACGGTCGGCATCGTGGGCAGCGGGCACCCGCTGCTCGATCGCCGGCGCGGCAGCCCGCAAGGTGGCCAGCACCGACGCCGCTGCCACCTGCGTGCTGGGCTGCTCCGGTGTCAGCGCCGCGCTGGCCTGCGCACCTGCCTCACAACCGGGCAGCGTCTGCATGTGCACGCACCTGCTCAAGCGTCCATTCCTGCAGCATCTTGCCGTTCTCCCACACCGTGACCAATGCATCGTCACTGTCGCCCGCGTGCGTGGCGACCTCGTCGAGCAAGGCACTGCGGTATTGGCCCGTGGTACGGTCGCGCAGCAGCGTCAGCCGGCCGCGCTTGCTCTGCTTGCCCTGATCGGTGATCGGGTCCTTGTAGACATCGATCCATGCGCCATCCACGCGCACCGCCGAGCACTTCAGTGCGAACTTCTGCGTGTCGCGGTCCACCTTCTGCAGCAGCGCACCGCCCATGCCGAAGGCGACATTGTCGGCCGCATATCCGGCAGCGGTGATGCGTTCGAGGATGGCGCGCAGCGACTGCGGATTGATGCCATCGCCCTGGATCACGCGCACGTGATTGAGCACCTTGTAGCCCTTGCCGTTGACCTGATGGCCGAACGCCTCGTCCAGCAACAACAGACACTGCTCGACCACATCCACCGGGTCGCCCGAATCGGGGCGGATCACCACGGTGGCACCGGAGGCGATGATCTCCTCGCGCAGCGTGGTGCCCCAATGCTCGCGAATGGCGCGGTAGATGTCGTAGCTGTCCGACACCACCGCCACGATCGCGCCCGGCCGCGCAAACTGCGTGAGCATGTTGCGGTATGCATCGACTTCGCGCTCGCGCCCCCAGCTGGTGATGGTGCTGTGCTCGGCCGCGGGGATCGAATAACCGGCCACCGGCGTGTGGTAATGCGCGCGCGCCAGCAACAACGCCGATAAAGTATCGGTGCCGAGGAAGTTCACCAGGTGCGCCGCGCCACCCAGCGCGGCCGAGCCCAGGCTGGACACGCCACGCGCACCGAAGTCATGCAGCTTGAACGGCAACTGGCCTTCGGGATCGTCGCTGGTGCGTTGCAGGAAATCGCGCACGATCTGCTTCACCTGCCAGCTCACCGTGGCCACGGTCACCGGATACCACACGCGCAGCAGCAAGGTTTCCAGATACGACGGCACCCAGAACGCCTTGGCGTCGGTGGATTCGATCGTCATCAGCACGTTGTGCGTGGGCACCACGCAGCCTTCGGGCACCGCACGGATGCGGATCGGCAACTGCCCACCCAAGCGGTCGACGATATCGCGCCAGCCGGCCTCGTTGAACGGCTCGCCATGCGCCGCCAGCAACGCCTTGGCATCGTCGATGTCGGCGTGCGTCACCGGGCGGTTGATCGCTTCTTTCAGGATCGACTGCAGGCCGAAGAACACGGTCTGGTCGTACACGCCGCCGCGCGATTCCACGTAGAAAAACGAGGCATCGGTGCCAGGCGGATATTGCAGCCAGTGGCTGGCCTTGTAGCTGTCGGTGTTGAGCAGCAGGTTGTCGAGATAATGCATGACGGAAGCTCCTTCGCGTCGGGAGGGCCGGCGGTCTGTCCGCCAGCGGGAGGTCATGGCTCAGCCATGACCCAGAAAGAATTCAAGGATATGCAGATGGTCTTCGTAGAGCCGCGGCCCCATCGTCATCACCTCGGCGATCGGAATCCAGCGCGCCTTGTCGGCATCGTCGCCGCCACGCACCGCCGGCAATTCGCCCGCAGCAAATTCGAAGTGGAACGCATGGGTGATGGTGCGCCCGCGCAAGCTGCGCTCGGGGTGATCGAACACCTGCCGTGCACGCAACGAACCCTTGATGACCGGTAGCGGCACCTTGAGCCGGGTTTCCTCGCGCAACTCACGCAGGCAGCTGTCCAGCAGGCCTTCGTCCTGCCCCACAAACCCGCCCGGGAGCGCCCACAAGCCCTTGCCCGGCTCGGCGCGACGACGCACCAGCAACACGTGTCCGGCCTGCACCACCACCGCATCGGTGGTGACGAAGGTAGGCGCATACGGCGCGTCCTTCCAGGCAGCGCGGTACTGTTCGATGAAGCGGAATTCGGCCACCAGCTGGGCGTAGCTCGGTGAGCTGCGACGGAAGGCTTCGAGCATGTCGTACACCGGCGCCGGCACATTGCCGCGCAGCATCAACAGCCCACCATGGAAGCCGATATCGCCGGCTTCGAAGAGATAGCGGCGCAGTTCGGTGGCAGACAACGTGGCGGTGTGCTGCACATCCTCCAGCGGCCATTGCGGAAACTCACGCAGGTAATAGCTGCTGGCGTCCTTGTCCATGCCGATCAGGCCTACACGTGCATCGGCACTGCCGCCGTCGGCCTGCACGGCTTCGGCCACCTGCCTTTGCACTTCGGCAATCCACAGGCTTTCGTTGTACAGATGGTCGCGCAGCGGGCGCAGGATCAGGCGTTCGGCATCGTCGGGCAATGCGGCCTGGACCATGACCGCACGTTCGGCGACGGTCCACGGATTGCGAATGGTGCGGGGGGTATCGGCAGAACCGATCAGCACGATCAGCTTGCGGGCCTTGCCCAGCGCGTGGCGGGCGACGGCGGCGTGGCCGTTATGAAAGGGCTCGAAACGCCCGATAAAGACGAGATAGTCGTACGGTGTTGCCATGAGAATCCCTCACGGTTGCTTGGTCAGCCAGCGGTCTGTCCGCTGGCTTGCGACAAATGCTACGCCGATGCGCAGCGACGTCAAGCGCGCGATTGCATCGGCAAACACCGGCGTTGCCATGACACAGCGGTCATCATTGCTGACTAGACTTGGCGGCTCTGTTCTTCAGGAATTCGCCTGCATGCCACGCCTGACCACGCGCGCGCTGACGCGCTGCTTGCTTGTCACCCTTGCACTGCTGTGCATCGCCTTGCCGGCACTTGCCGCAGCGCCAATCACGCCGCTGCGCGTGATGTCATTCAATGTGCGCGTGCCCGTCGATACCGACGGCGACAAACGCTGGCAGGCGCGTCGCGGTGCGATGGTCAGCGTGATCAAGCAGACGCATCCTGATGTGTTCGGCACCCAGGAACTGGTCAGCGAGCAAGCCGGCTATCTCACCGCGCAGTTGCCTAACTACCGCTGGTTCGGCCAGGGACGGCGCGGCGATGACAGCGACGAACACATGGGCGTGTTCTACGACACGCGCGCGCTCAACGTGGTGGAATCGGGCAACTTCTGGCTGTCCGATACGCCCGAGGTGGCCGGCAGCATCACCTGGGGCAACGTGTTGCCGCGCATGGTCACCTGGGCGTTGTTCGAGCGCCGCAGCGACAAGCGCCGCTTCTACCTGTTCAACACGCATTTCCCGTACCGCGACGAAGACGAACCGGCACGCGAACGCAGCGCGCGGCTGATCCTGTCGCGCATCGCGCAATTGCCGGCCGATATTCCGGTGGTGCTGACCGGCGACTTCAACAGCGACCCGGACAAGATCACCTATCCCACGCTCACCGCCGTACTAGGCGACGCACGCGCGAAGGCGCCCAAGCGCAGCGGGCCGGAGAATACCTTCCAGGATTTCAGCACCCATCCCACCCGGCGGATCGACTGGATCCTGTTCCGCGGGCTGACCCCAACGCAGTTCACCACGCTGGATGACCGGCCCGGCGGCGTACTGCCGTCGGATCATTATCCAGTGCTCGCCGAGTTTGCCTGGCCGCGCTGAAGCCACGCGCTTCAATCAAATGCTTCGCAGGCATCGGCGCGCACGGAGTGAGCGCGCCGATGCCTGCGAAACAGCCGGCAATCACGGCGGCTGGATGCCCGCCTGCGCCGCGCTTGCTTGCAGCCATTCCAGCAACGCCTGCAAGGCAGCCGATGGCGTATCGCGCCAGACGATGGACAACTCACGCTGTGCCCAGGGTTCGTCCAGCGGCACGGCCACCAGTTGCTGGCGGACGCTGGAACACGCCAGCGCCGCGTGCGGCACAATCGCCACGCCGACGCCGCGCGCCAACATGCGGCATAGCGTTTCGATCCCCGGTACGCGCGCGCGAATGCGCAGGTGCACGCCGGCTCGCGCCAGGTGGGTGCGCAGATGACGCTGCAAGGCGTTGTCGGCCGATAACGCCAACAACTGCATGTCCTGGATATCGGCCAGGCGCAGCGTGTCCGCGCCGGCAAGCGGATGGCGGGCCGCCACCGCAACCACCAATTGATCGTGGCGGAACGGGCGCCGCTGCAGGCCAGTGAAATCCGCATGCCCGGCGACCACCGCCAGATCGGGCCGCTCCTCGCGCACCGCATCGGCGGCCTCCTCACTTCCCCACTCGGCCAGGGTCAGGTCCACGCGGGGATGCGCCAACAGAAAGTCGGCCACGCACTCGGGCAGCCATTCCGACAGCGCTGCCGTGTTCGCAGCCAGCCGCAGGGTGACCTGCCCACCCGCACCGTAGTCGCCCAGCTCGGTGCGCATCGCCTGCTCCTGTCGGGCCAGCACCCGCGCGTGTCGCAGCAGCACCTGCCCGGCGGCGGTGAGCGTCACGCCGCGCCGGCCACGCTCGAACAGCGCAGCGCCCACCTGCAGCTCCAGCGCGCGAATGCGGGCACTGGCGGCGGCCAGCGACAGCGCCACGCGCTCGGCACCGGCGGTGATGCTGCCGGTGTCGGCCACTGCCACGAAGATCCGCAAATCGACGAACTCCACTTGCATCGCGCAGCCCCAGCCTTCGGTGTGGACGAAGTCTGCCTCAAACAAAGACAGCTTGCCGCCTCGCCCCGGCGGCAGGATCCTGCCCGGCATGAATGACGATGCATTGCACTGGGTCCTGATCGCAGGCGTGTTCCTGCTGGCTGGCGGGGTCAAGGGTGTGGCCGGCATGGGCCTGCCGACCGTGTCCATGGGCCTGCTCGGGCTTTGGCTGCCACCCAGCCAGGCAGCCGCGTTGTTGGTGCTGCCTTCGCTGGTGACGAATCTGCAGCAGGCCTGGGGGCCGGCACCGGGTGCACTGTTGCGGCGACTATGGCCCCTGCTGGCACTGATGAGCGTGGGCACCTGGCTGACTGCCGGGTTGATCATCGGTGGCGACCCGCGCACCCTGCGTGCCGCGCTCGGCGTGTTGTTGGTGGCTTATGCGTTGCTGGGGCTTGCCCGCTGGCAGTGGACGTTGCCACCACACCATGAACGCTGGGCCAGCCCATTAACCGGCCTGATCAGCGGCCTGCTCAACGGCGCCACTGGCGTGGTGGTGGTGCCGATAGCGCCGTATTTCGCCGCGCTGGGGTTGCCGCGCGAGCTGTTGATCCGCGCACTGGCCACCTGCTTTGGTACCGCAACGCTTGCTCTGGCCATCGCGCTGGTCTGGCAGGGCGGCGTGCAGCTATCGGCGGGCGTGCCATCGCTACTGGCGCTGCTGCCAACAGCGCTGGGCATGTGGGCCGGCACCCGGGTGCGGCGACGTATCTCCGCCGAGATGTTCCGGCGCGTGTTCTTCGGCACCTTGCTGCTGCTCGGCCTGCAGGCCTGCTGGCAGGCGCTGGCCTGATCTGCTGCAGGCAGTCGGTGCGTGCACGTGTCACCCACAGATGCGCCGCCCCCAAAAACAAACGCCACCGACAAGCGGTGGCGTTGCTCACCCATCAATGACGCAAGCAATCAGTCAGCCCAGCGACCCGGTGCCGTCGATTGCGGCAGTACTTGCGCCGACAGCGGCTGGTCCTTGGACAACAACCCCAGCGCATCGGCCAGGATGGCCGCCGATTCGTGCAGCAGCGGATCCGGACGCTTTTCAGCGGCCTTCTCGCGGGCGGTGTCCTTGACGATATCGCGCTCGTTGCCGGTCAGGCCGTCGTCGCTGTCGTCGGCCAGCGGGTCCAGTGGCAGACCCAGCTGCTTGCGCACCTGCTGGCGGTCCTTGCGCTGCTGATCCTGCTTCTGCCGTTCGGCCACGCGCTCGGCTTCGTTCAACGAAATGTACTTCTTGGCCTTCTCGTCACGGAACTGCTTGACGTCCTCTTCCCACCACTGGAATTCCTTGTCGCTGGCGATGCGCGTGGCGTGCAGGGTCTGCAGCTTCGGCAGCAGCGGGGCAAAGTTGCCGTACTGGGTGTGCGGCACGGCGGCAATGCGCGTCCACGGCAGCGCGTTGTCGTAGGTGCTTTCGCCGAATTCGGTGGCATCCACGCTGGCCGGGAATGCGATGTCCGGCACCACGCCCTTGTGCTGGGTGCTGGAGCCGCTGACGCGGAAGAACTGCGCGATGGTCAGCTTGACCTGGCCATAACGCTGCCCTTCGGCGGCCGGCCAGCGGTCCAGGTCAACAATGTTCTGCACCGTGCCCTTGCCGAAGGTGGTTTCACCAATGACCAGGCCACGGCCGTAGTCCTGGATGGCACCAGCAAAAATTTCCGACGCCGAAGCCGAACCGCGGTTGATCAGCACGCCCAGCGGACCATCCCAGGCCACCTTCGGGTTGCTGTCGCCATTGACGGTGACCCGGCCACCGGATTCGCGCACCTGCACCACCGGGCCCTGCTCGATGAACAGCCCGGTGAGCTCGATCGCTTCGTCCAGCGAACCGCCACCGTTGTTGCGCAGATCCAGCACCACGCCGTCGACCTTGTCGGACTTGAAACCCGCCAGCAGCTTGGCGACATCGCGGGTGGCCGAGGCATAGTCGGCCGCGTTACGGCGACGGCCTTCGAAATCCTGGTAGAAACCCGGCAGTTTGATGATGCCGATCCGGCGCTGCGGCACGTCGCCACTGGCCGGCAGCGTGATGGTCTCGCCCTTGGCGGCCTGTTCGGCCAGGCGCACCTTCTGCCGCGTCAGGGTCACGGTGCGGTGCGTGCCGTCGATGCCCAGCTCGGCCGGGATGTACTCCAGGCGCACCTGGGTGTCCTTGCTGCCGCGGATCTTGGCCACCACGTCGTCGATGCGCCAGCCGATCACATCTTCGATGGCGCCGCTCTTGGTCTGGCCGACGCCAACGATGCGGTCACCCGGCTTGAGCGTGCCGTCCACCGCAGCCGGACCACCCGGGATCACCTCGCGGATCACCACCATGTCGTCCTGCTTCTGCAGCTGCGCGCCGATGCCTTCCAGCGACAGCGACATCTGCTGGTTGAAGTTCTCGGCGGTGCGCGGAGTGAAGTAATCGGTGTGCGGGTCAACCGCATTGGTGTAGGCGTTGAGGAAGAACTGGAACGCGTCCTCGGCCTTCAGTTCGTTGACCGAATCGGCCAACGTGGCATAGCGCTTGTCCAGCGTCTTGCGGATGTCGTCCGACTTCTTGCCGGCCAGCTTCAGGCGCAGCCAGTCGTTCATCACCGACTGCCGCCACAGCACGTCCAGCTGCTTGTCGTCCGCTGCCCACGGCACGTCCTTGCGGTCGTACTCGAACTTCTCGCTGCCGGTGAAATCGAAATCCTGCTTGAGCAGTTCGCGCGCGTATTTGACGCGCTGATCGACACGCTTCTTGTAGACCGAGAACACCTGGAACGCCGGCTCCAGGTTGCCGCCGCGCAGCGCATCACCCACGCCCGCCTGCAGCGGCGCGAACGCATCCACATCGGCCTGGGTGAAGAATTGCTTGCCGCCGTCCAGTGTCTCCAGATACCGCTTGAAGACGTCCTTGGACATCGCCTCGTCGAGGGTACGCGGGCGGTACGCATACCGGCTGTCCGAGAGCAGCCCGTAGACCAGTTTGGTCGCCGTCGCCTGTTCGGGCGTGGCCGCGGCAGGCAGCGCCGTGTCCGCACGCGCCAGCAATGCCATCGGAGTGGTGAGCACCAGTGCCAGCAGGCCGGCCTTCAGGGACGCAGAAACGTTGTAGGTCATCGAATGGCTCTCGGCACGGGGCCGATGAAAGAAGGGCGGTGATCGGATGTGACAGCATGACAGTGCCGAAAGTTGCTGGCGTTGTCATCCGCTGGCTGAATCAGCCTAGCTCCGGGCATGTAGCAGATTGTGAACGCGCCCGTACCCTTGGCACGCTGGCCCGGATACGACACGGCCCCGCGCACTGCGCAGGGCCGTGATGCACACACCGATGCGGTTGGGCTCAGGCGGCGACGCCGGCACCGGCAGCCTGACGGTCGGCGTGGTACGAGGAACGCACCATCGGGCCGGACGCCACATGGCTGAAGCCCAGCGCATTGCCGTAGTCCTCCAGCGCCTTGTATTCCTCCGGCGTCCAGTAGCGCATCACCGGGTGGTGGTGCGGCGTGGGCTGCAGGTACTGGCCGATCGTGATCATGTCCACATCGTGCGCGCGCAGGTCGCGCAAGGTGGCCTGCACCTGCTCCATCGTTTCGCCCAGGCCGAGCATGATGCCGGACTTGGTGGCGATGGTCGGGTGCTGCGCCTTGAAGCGCTGCAGCAGCGTCAGCGACCACTGGTAATCGGCACCGGGGCGCACGTTCGGGTACAGGTCCGGCACGGTTTCGATGTTGTGGTTGAACACATCCGGCGGGCTGGTGGCCAGGATCTCCAGCGCGCGGTCCATGCGGCCCTTGCCACGGAAGTCCGGGGTCAGGATCTCGATCCGGGTCTTGGGCGCGCTGGCGCGGATCGCCGAGATGCAGTCGACGAAGTGCTGGGCACCGCCGTCGCGCAGGTCGTCGCGGTCCACGCTGGTCACCACCACATACTTCAGGCCCATGTCGGCCACGGTGGTAGCCAGACTGGTCGGCTCGCTCGCATCCGGCGGCTTGGGCCGGCCATGCGCCACGTCGCAGAACGAGCAGCGCCGCGTGCACACCTCACCCAGGATCATGAAAGTGGCGGTGCCGTGGCTGAAGCACTCGTGGATGTTCGGGCAGCTGGCTTCTTCGCAGACCGTGACCAAGCGGTTTTCGCGCAACTTGGCCTTGAGGTTCTGCACCGCATTGCCGGACGGGATCCTTACCCGGATCCACGACGGCTTGCGCAGCACCGGCGCGTCGACGAACTGCACCGGCGAGCGGTTGATCTTGTCGCCACCGATCTGCTTGACGCCGGTCTGCAGCGACGCAGGTGCGGCGGTGTCGCCGGAGACGACCTGCAAGGGAATGGAACGGGCGATAGGCTGGGTCATGAAGGTACGGGCGCTCAGGCCGGAAGCGAAAGGTCGGGCAATGCGGAGGTGGGCTGCAACACGAGGCCGAACTGGCGCGCCAGCTGGTCGAGCAGCACCGCCTTGACGGCGTCCATCCCGGAGGGGCCGCCCAAGTCTAGCACCGAGGTCACCTGCAGACCCTGGTAGCCACACGGGTTGATGCGGTGGAACGGTTCCAGGTCCATCGCCACGTTGAACGACAGCCCATGGAAGGTGCAGCCGCGGCGTACGCGGATGCCAAGCGCGGCGATCTTCGCCCCGCCCACATACACGCCAGGCGCGCCATCGCGGCGCTCGGCGATGATGTTCCACTCGCCCAGCGTATCGATCAGCGCCTGCTCGATCTTGCACACATAGTCGCGTACACCGATCCTGAGCCGGCGCAGATCCAGCAGCGGGTAGACCACTAATTGCCCCGGGCCGTGATAGGTCACCTGCCCGCCGCGATCGACCTGCAGCACCGGAATCTCGCCCGGAGCCAGGACATGCTCGGGCTTGCCGGCCTGCCCCAGGGTAAACACCGGCGCATGCTCGACCACCCACAGCTCATCACCGGTGTGCTCGTCACGTGTATCGGTGAAACGCTGCATTGCACGCCAGACCGGGACATAGTCCTGCATGCCCAGGTCGCGGACCTGCGCCGGCAAGGGCAACACAGGGGCCACGACAGGCTCGGCCGCTACAGCGTCCACTTCACTTCCGGGTGCT
>Ga0209301_100015_pt1 | contig 27028 bp, 23 predicted proteins | sample MSEELM_DM5_FD_187541 | JGI IMG/M metagenome (GOLD analysis project Ga0209301, IMG submission 187541) | Subsurface microbial communities from deep shales in West Virginia, USA - MSEEL M_DM5 (SPAdes) (version 2) | ecosystem: Environmental > Aquatic > Deep subsurface > Shale gas/oil reservoir >...
CCAGTGGCGTGCCGTCATTGGCACGCCACTGGTGGTCACCGTTGCGCTGTCGCCGGTCAGCGAAGACAGTGCCATTGCCAACCTGGCCGCCGAAGTGCCCGGCTTCGACTTTGACCGCGTGCGCGCCGATGCACGCGCGCAATGGACACAGGCATTGTCGGCGATCGATGCACACGGCACGCCGCAGCAGCGCACCCAGCTGTACACCGCGCTGTACCACACGCTGCTCGGGCCGACCCTGTTCATGGACAGCGACGGCCGCTACCGCGGGCCAGACAACGCCGTGCATCGGGCCACCGGCTGGAGCCACTATTCCACCTTCTCGCTGTGGGACACCTACCGCGCCCTGCATCCGCTGCTCACCCTGGTACAGCCGCCGCAGCGCACCAGCGACGTGGTCAATTCCCTGCTCGCCTCACGCCGCGAAAGCGCCTACGGCATCCTCCCGGTGTGGGCGTTTCATGGCCTGGAAACCTGGTGCATGATCGGCTACCACGCCGTGCCGGTAATCGCCGATGCCTACATGAAAGGCATCGGCGGCTTCGATGCCAACGAAGCACTCGATGCCATGGTGGCCAGCGCCAACTACGGCCCGTACGATGGCATCGCGCAGTACCGCGAACTGGGCTACGTGCCGATCGACGAAGAAGGCGAGGCCGCCTCCAAGACGCTGGAATACGCATTCGACGACTGGACCATCGCGCAGATGGCCGACAAGTTAGGCAAGCCCGCCATCGCCGCAGAATTCAGCAAGCGCGCCGCCAACTGGAAGCATGCCTTCGACCCGGCCACCGGCTACATGCGCGCACGCACCCGCGCCGGCACTTTCCGCGAACCGTTCGACCCCTCTGCCAGCGGCTATGGCAGCGACTACACCGAAGGCAATGCCTGGCAATACTCATGGTACGTGCCGCAGGACGTCGCCGGCCTGGCGGCCGCACACGGCGGCGAAGACACGTTGCTGGCGCGGCTGGATGCGGTGTTCGACGCCAAGGTGGACCCGAAGGTGTTCGAGCACATGGAAGACATCACCGGGCTGATCGGCTGGTATGCGCATGGCAACGAGCCCAGCCATCACGTCGCGTATCTGTACGCCTATGCCGGCCAGCCGTGGCGCACGCAGGCACGTTTGACCCAGATCATGGACACCCAGTACCACGCCGGCCCCGAAGGCTTGGCCGGCAACGACGACCTCGGCCAGATGTCGGCCTGGTACGTGTTCACCACGCTGGGCTTCTACCCGGTGGCGCCGGGCAGCAATCAGTACATCATCGGCCGCCCGTTCCTGCCGCGCGCCACGCTCAACCTGCCCAACGGCAAGCGCTTCAGCGTGATCGCCGAAGGCGTGAGCGATGCACGCCCGTACATCGGCAGCGCCACCCTCAACGGCCAGCCACTGACGCGCGCTTATCTGACGCACGCAGAAATTCAGGCCGGCGGCGAGTTGCGCTTCCGCATGCAGGCCACGCCGAATCAGCAATGGGCCATCGACCCCGCGCAGCGGCCGTATTCGATGTCGGCGCGGTAACGCGGTGCGTCAATAGCGGATCGCCATGCGCAAGCCATGGCGGTCATGCTCCACCACCGCAGGCAAGCTGCCGGCGGTGCCTGCCGCAATCCGCTGCGCACTCCAGCACGCCACCAGCGCATCGAGCACATCATCCGGCGCAGCCAAGCGCCGCGGCACGGCCGCCAGCAGCGCCTGCACCCGCGCGTGGCCGACATGTTCGCCGAGCAACGCGATGCGCTGTGCATGGCCGGCCGGCGTCTTCTTGCCGGCGGCGAGTCCCTGGCCGCCGTTGAGCACGGCGAACGAGACCTCCGGGTGCACCTCGTGCACGCGCGTGGCCCAGGCGGCATCGCTGCGCAGGGCGGCATCCCAATGACGGATCTTGTCCAGCAACCCGAAGGACTGCACACCGAAGCCGCGCTGCTTGTCGTGATCCAGCGCACGATGCAGGCGCGATGCTTCCGGCTGCGACTGCGCATGCAACATGCCGCGTAACGGCGCAGCAAAGATACTGCAGGCGCGGCGGCCACCCACGAACCGGCGTGCCTGCACATCGGCCGCGCGCGGGGTGTGCTCACTCAGGCCAATGGGAATATCCACGCCGATCACCTCGGCCGCACGCAGTGCATGCGCCACGTCCTGCACCGTTGCGTAATACGCAAATGCCAACGCGTCCTCGGTGTCCCACACCGCCAGCCAACCGCTACGCGCGCCATCGATTCCCACCCACCGCATCGTGTACCTCGTCATGCGCCCACCGTCGTGGTGGTGATTGACGCATATCTGCATGGTTTGCGTGCGGTCACGCATTCACACCATGCACAACATTCGTTCACCGCTGCACAGCGCATCGCTTTCCACACTGGGCGCCGCTCGGTGCGCAGCCGTCCTGCGTGCCCCCACTCCCCCTCGACAGGAGACCCGTGCATGTCCAGCGCGAAGAACCAATACGCAATGCAGAACCCGCTCACCCAGTTCCCGCAGCCCACCTTTCCGGAGCAGACCCAGGAAGCGCCCGGCACCATTCATGAGCTGCAGCCCAAGGCCGACCATGGCGAGCAGAGCTATCAGGGCTTCGGCCGCCTGCAGGGCCGCAAGGCGCTGATCACCGGTGCGGACTCGGGCATTGGCCGCGCCACCGCCATCGCCTATGCGCGCGAAGGCGCAGACATCGTGCTCAACTACCTGCCCGAAGAAGAACAGGATGCCGCCGAGGTGGTGCAGCTCATCCAGGCTGAAGGCCGCAAGGCCATCGCCGTGCCGGGTGACCTCAAGGACGAAGCCTTCTGCAACCAGTTGGTGGAGCGTGCGGTGAAAGAACTCGGCGGCCTGGATCTGCTGATCAACATCGCCGGCAAGCAGACCGCCATCAAGGACATCGCCGACATCACCACCGAGCAGTTCGACGCTACCTTCAAGACCAACGTCTACGCGATGTTCTGGCTGTGCAAGGCGGCCATCCCGCATCTGCCGCCGGGCGCATCCATCATCAACACCGGCTCGATCCAGTCTTACCAGCCCTCGCCCACCCTGCTCGACTACGCCTCCACCAAGGCGGCCATCGTCAACTTCACCAAGGGGCTGGCGCAGCAGGTGGCCGAAAAAGGCATCCGCGTCAACGCCGTGGCGCCGGGCCCGGTGTGGACGCCGCTGCAGCCCAGCGGTGGCCAGCCGCCAGAAAAGATCCCGGAATTTGGCTCGGAAACGCCGATGAAGCGCGCCGGCCAGCCGGTGGAAATGGCACCGCTCTACGTCCTGCTCGCCTCGCAGGAATCGAGCTATGTCACCGGCGAGGTGTTCGGCGCCACCGGCGGCCTGCTGTTGTCTTGAGTCGCCCCAGCGCCCAGTTCCGCCGCGATGCCAGCGGCACGTTACCGATTGCCGGCTATGCCGCCATCGGTGACGGCCGCTCGGTGGCGCTATGCGGCGCCGATGGCGGCATCGACTGGTGGTGCGTGCCGAAGATGGACGCACCACCGTTGTTCGATCGCCTGCTCGATGCCGGCAATGGCGGTTTCTTTTCGCTGTGCCCGCGCGAGTTGCAACAGGTGGAGCGCCGTTACCGCGACGGCAGCAATGTACTGGAAACCACCTTCATCACCGCAAGTGGCCGCGCGCGCCTCACCGAATCGGTCAACAGTGGCGAGGCCGGCCGGCTGCCGTGGTCGGAGCTGGCCCGGCGCATCGACGGGCTGGAGGGCGAGGTGGTGTTCGAGCTCATCTATCGGCCAGGCACGCGCGCAGGCGAAGCGACGCCGTGGCAGAGCGATACGCCCAACGGCCGCGTGCACCACGTTGGCCCGTTGATGACCATGCTGCGCTTCGACGCGGAGGCGGTGCAGATCGCACACTGCGATGACCGCAGCGTGCGCGGCACCTTGCCCGTTGCCGCCGGCGATCGCCAGCTCGTGGCATTGCTCGCGTCCGAGCGCGAAGCCTTGCCGGTGCCGCCACTGGCGGATATCGACGGCCGCATCGACCGCAGCGATCAGGAATGGCGTGAATGGAGCGGCAACCTCAGCTACGACAATGGCTACCACGGCACCGTGGTGCGCTCGGCGCTTGCGCTCAAATTCCTGTGGTTTTCGCCCACCGGCGCCATTGCCGCGGCGGTCACCACCTCGCTGCCGGAGCAGATCGGTGGCAATGGCAATTGGGACTATCGCTACGCCTGGGTGCGCGATGCCGCGTACACCACCAAGGCATTCATGCGCGTGGGCGCACTGGCCGATGCCAAGGCCGCCTTCAGCTGGCTGATGCACACCATTCGTCGCCACCGCCCCTGGATTCGGCCGTGCTACACGCTCGATGGCGAGCTCGTGCCGGATGAGCGCGAGATCGACATTGCCGGCTACCGCGACACCCGCCCGGTCCGCGTTGGCAACACCGCGAATGACCAATTGCAGTTGTGCCTGTACGGCGATGTGTTCGAGATGACCGCGCGCTTTGTCGATGCCGGCCACATCCTGGACCCGGAAACCGCACGTCAGTTGTTCGACCTGGGCAACGAATGTGCCGATGCCTGGATGCGCAAGGACGCAGGCTTCTGGGAGCTGGAGCAGGACGAGCACTACACCATGTCCAAGATCGAATGCTGGATGGCGCTGCGCCGTGCCAGCGAGCTGGCCAAGGTCGGCCACCTGTCGTCGGCCATGCTGCCGCGCTGGGAACGCGAGCAGGCGCGCATCCTGGCCTGGATCGATGAGCACTGCTGGTCCGAGTCCAAGCAGGCCTACACCTTCTACGCTGGCACCGACGACCTGGATGCCAGCCTGATGCTGGCCTCGCGCTTCGGCCTGGCCGAGGTGCGCCACGCCCGCATGGTGTCCACCCGCGACGCCATCCGCCGCGAGCTGGGCTGCGATGAGCTGCTGTACCGTTACAGCGGCATGCAGCAGCGCGAAGGCACATTCACCGCCTGCGCGTTCTGGATGGTGGAAGCCTATGGCTTGCTGGGCGAACGCGACGAAGCCAAGCGCCTGTTCAAGCGGCTGCTGGAGCGCCTGGGCAACGATGTCGACCTGATGCCGGAAATGGTGGACGCCAACACTGGCGATGCGCTGGGCAATCTGCCGCAGGGGTTGAGCCATCTCGCCTTGATCCATGCCGCATTGGCGGTGCACGGGGAATAACGCTGCACAGGCCGCACATGCGCGCCAGTGGCACGCACGTGTACGCGTGGCGACGCCTCACTGCGCCAGCACCACCGTCTGGATCGCATGCGCGGGAATCTCCAGCACGCTGGAGGCATCGCCCACATACAGGTTGTAGCGGATCGCCACATCCGTGGCATTCATCACCACCGTCGCCAGGCTGCCATCGCTGTTGACGAACGCAGTGGTAGCCAGGTTACTGCGGCTGCTCGCCGCACTCACCCGCTGCGCGCCAGGCCGGATGAACTTGGAAAAGTGGCCGATATACCAATAGCTCGGCGTGTAGATCACCTCGCCGGTGCGCGTGTTGGCATGCACCGGTGCAAAACAGTAGTTACCCACGTGATTGGGGCCGCCGTGCTCGTCCAGCAGGATGTTCCAGTCCGTCCAACCGACCGCACCGTGATTGAGGTCGTTGATGATCGCCGTGCCATAGCGCTCGCCATTGGGCCAGTGCTGCAGCTTGGCCGGGTCGAACTTTTCCACCGCCGCTTCGGTGAGCAGCAGGTGCTTGTCCGGGTACGCCTGCGCCACCGCCGCCACGTTCTCCACCATCGGCGCGAACCCGGCCCAGGTTTCGTACCAGTGGAAGCCCATGCCCCACGCATATTTGGAAGCCTCCGGATCATCGAAGATCACATGCGCGCGGTGCACCATCATGTCGCGGTTATGGTCCCACACGATGATCTTGCGATCGCCATAGCCGGCCTTGGCCATGGTGGGGCCCAGATGATTCTTGAGAAAGTCGCGCTCTTCTTCCGCAGAAAACAGCATCGACTCCCAGGTCTGCACTGCCATCGGCTCGTTCTGCAGGCTGATGCCCCAGATCGGGATGCCGGCCTTTTCATACGCGGCAATGAAGCGCGTGTAGTACGTGGCCCAGGCCTGCGCATATTCGGGCAACAGCTTGCCGCCCTTGAGCATGGCGTTGCTGTCTTTCATGAAGGCCGGCGCGCTCCACGGGCTGGCAAACGTGGTGAGCGTGCCACCGGCCGCAGCAATGGCCTGGCGCAGCATCGGAATGCGGTATTTCGCATCGTGCTGCACCGAAAAGGTCTTCAGCGCCGCGTCGCCTTCCTTGATATAGGTGTAGCTGCCACTGCTGAAATCCGAGCTATGGATGGTGGTCCGCGCCAGCGTGTAGCCGATGCCCTTGTCCGGGTCGTAGTAGGCGGTGAGCAGTTGCCGCTGCGCCTGCTTGGGCAGTTTGGCGAAGGTTTCCGCGCTGGAATCGGTGATCGCCCCGCCAATGCCCAGCAACGCCTGAAACCGCCGCTGTGGATTGACGAAGATGGAATTCTCTTTCTCGGTCAACGCATGCCCTGCCGTGGGCACATCGACAGTGCTGACACGCATCTGCTGCGTTGCGCCTTGGGCAGAGGTGTAAACGCGTAGTGCGCCGGCAGGTGCTGCTGGCGGAACAGCAGCATCCGCAACCGCAGCCTCTACCGCCTTCGATGCGGGCGTGGATGCAGATGCCGTCGATACCGGCACCGGAATAGGCGTTGCTGTTGCTGTTGCTGTTGCTGTTGCTGCTGTTGCTGTTGCAGATGCAGAAGCAGAAGCAGATGCCAACACCGTTTCAGTCGCAGCACCCCAAACTCCCAGAACCCCCACCATCGACCACGCAATCGCTCGCTTCACCGTGCACCCTCCCAGGTTGGTGACCAAGCCTAACCGACCAACGCGGCGCAACATCGCGCCACAAACGAGCGCAACCATGCATCCTTCCACCATCGGACACTTCCTTCTCCCCTCGGGAGAAGGTGGCCCGAAGGGCCGGATGAGGGTACGTCTGCCAAGAGTGCGACCCGCCCCCGGCAATCAAGGCAACAACATAAACCCCAACTGGAAAGACAGCTCCACGACTTCAGCAAACGTACCCTCACCCCAACCCCTCTCCCGCTGGAGAGGGGCTTTTGGTCTGCGCACGGCATCAACGCAACGAGCGTCGATCATCCCCTCGGCAACCGGTCCAGGATCCCCGGCACTTCCGGCGGAATTTCGCGCGCCAGAAACCCCACCGTGCCAATGCGCTTGGCCAACTGCTTGCCCGCCGTTGCATGCACAAACACGCCCCACAGTGCAGCGGTCAGCGCATCGCATCCACGCGCGGCAAAACCGGCAATCAGGCCGGCCAAGGTATCGCCCGAGCCCGAGGTGCCCAGTCCCGGCACACCGCCGCGGTGCACCCACAGCGCACCGTCCGGCCCGGCGACAAAACTGTCTGCGCCTTTCACGATCACCACGCTGCGCATCTTCTTGGCAAACGCCAATGCGTAGTCGGCGGGCGCCGCTTCCACTGCTGCCTTGTCATCGCCGGCCAGGGCCGCCATCTCGCCCGCATGTGGCGTCAACACGAAGGGCCGTCCCAGGGGCGCACGCAGCCGTGGCGACAATGCACCGGCATCCAGCACCAACGTGCACACCGCCTGGTCGATCGCGCGTTTGACCAACGCCGCAGTGGTGTTGGTCGATGCCATGCCCGGGCCGATCACCGCCGCATCGCATGCGCTCATGGCTGCATCCAGCGCACGATGGCCGCGCACGATCTCGCCCTGCCCGTTTTCGCCCAGCCCCAGCACCAACGCCTCGGGCATGGCCAAGGCCATGCCTGGCGCCACGCTGGCCGCGGTGGCGAGCTGCAACTTGCCCGCACCTGCGCGCAAGGCCGCCTCGCCCGCCAGCATCACCGCACCGGGCACGCGCGCCGAGCCGCCCACAATCAACACACGCCCGCGCTGCTCCTTGTCGCCGCCCGGCGCCGGCAGCGGCTGTGCGCGCAAGGCCGCAGCGGTAACGGTGCGCACGCGTGGCCCGGTCATCTCAGCGTGCTCCTGCCGGCCGATCGGATTCGGTGGTCACCGGCTCATCCGCCAGCTCCGGCGGCACGAACTTGGTGCGCACCAGTTCCAGCGACTGCCCATCGGCCACCGCGGCGTATTCGGTCACCCCGCAATTGGGCACATCGCCCTCGCGGTCGATCGCCAGGATGGTGGCCTCGTCCATCTGCTCGATCAGATACCGGAAGCAATTGACGATCACCTGGTGCCCCACGATCAGCACCCGCGCGCCCACATGATTGCGCTGCAGATCGCCCACGATGCTGCGCAGGCGAAAAATCACATCGCACCAGCTCTCCCCACCCGGCGGGCGGAAGTAGAACTTGCCCACCAACTTGCGCTGCTCCGACAACTCCGGAAACGTGGCGATGATGCCGGCCGTGGTGTAGCGGTCCAGTACGCCGAATTCTTTTTCGCGCAACCGCTCGTCCACGCTCACGGCCGTGTCTGGCTGGCCCATCGCACGCGCCACCGCCAAGGCGGTCTGGCACGCACGCACATAGGTGGAACTCAGGATCAACGTGGGCCGCTCATGCTCCGGCAAGCCGGCCATCCACGCACCCAGCGCCCGCGCCTGGCGCTCGCCCAATGCTGAGAGCGGCACATCCGCATCACGGTGCTCCAGGTCGATCAACGTCGCGCCATTGGACTCGGCCACATCGCGCGCCACGTTACCTGCGCTCTGCCCATGCCGCACCACCCACAACCGCGCCGGCCATTGCGCCGAGACACCGGCAACCGCACTGTTCTCACTCACACCCATCTCCTGCACAACCGGACTCCACGTGTCGCACAGCGGCCGTGAACGGCTGGTCGATCACCGCCACCCACTGCCGCCGCATCGCGCCACCGGTGTCATCTCTGCGCCAGCCCCCAGCGCCGTGCAATGGACGTGACCGGCGCCTCATCCAGGCCGCGCCATCCAACGGATGCGTAACCCCGCGCCGGTATACTGCAGGCCCCGTCCAGACCGCTCGCCATGTCCAACGTCCTTCTGCTGCGTACCGCAAAACAGCGCGAAGAACTCTTGGTCGACGAAGTGCTGGACGCCGCCGAACGCTGCATCGACGAGATCGGCCTGTCGGCCACCAGCTTCGAGCTCATCGCCGAACGCGCGCGGCTGTCTTGCGGCACCCTGCTGCAACGCTTCGAAGACAAGTACGCGCTGGTGCGCGCCTTGCTGGAGCGCAACTACATGCGCGCCATCCGCCAGATGTGGCTGGTGGAACGCCCGGCCAACGTGCACGTGGTGGATTTCATCGCCGGCCTGCTCGAAGAATGGCTGCTGCAGGAAATCAACATCAAACGCACCCGCATCGACCTGGAACTGCACCTGGCCACCCTGCGCGACCCGGTGCTGGCCGCCTTTATGCGCCGGCAGAGCGCATCGCTGATCGAACATCTCAGCGCCCTGCTCAAGCGCCTGCTGCGCGGCCACGCCGACCCGGCCAGCAGCGAGCAGGAATTCCAGGCCCGCGTCTTCGCCGTGGCCGCCATGTGCGGCGGCCTGCACAACGTAATGACCAGCGGCATGGAACTCAACCGCATGCATCTGCAGTTGATCTTGCGAGAGAGTTTGTCTGGGATTTTGAAGTCTGCGCCGGTGTAGTTCGGAAAACCCGGCAGGGCATGCGTGGCCCGCCACTCCAACCAGCAACGCGTGGGATCACCTTTCAACTGCCGTACGATGCAGACGCCTCTGCAGACGCGCGGGCTCTTGCGGCCAAGAGCAGTTGCGTGACCAATGCGTAGGCGTCGTCGCCAACGCCGCTGGCAGCGCGCCAGAGCTCTGGCGGCAGCCGGGAACGGTCTGCCGTTGCCAGGTTCTGAAGATCTGCTGCCAGCGCAGCTGCCTCTTCTTCGGTCATCTCACCCCCGGGACCGGCCACCTCCCCCTTGTTCACCATGGCAACGGCCGCGTCCAGGCATGCTTCGGTGACGCCCAACTCCTTCGCCCTGTCGGCCTTGCTGACACTCGTCTGCGACTGCGCTTGCAGGTACCGGTTCGCCAGATACTGCACGGCAGACAGCGTGCCCATCACCACGGCGTAGGCCAAGGCCGGCGCAAGCGTGACACCCGCATTCTTTTTCCAGGACACCTCCCCTTTTGCATAGTCATATGCCGCCGCAGCGGGCGCATGCACCGCGTCCAGAACTGCGGCTTCGGCTGGCCCTGCGACCGCAGAGGTGGCAAACCGCGCTGCCTGCAGCCCGGTATTCGCAATGTGCACACCGATAGGCACGCGTGGGGCCTTGAGCCGCGCCGCACGCACGGGCGCACGCGACAGGTCTTGCTTCAATTGTGGATTGGCCTGCGGGTCGCCGCGTTGCGAGGAGTAACCCACCTCACGCGGGGCCTGCGCCTCGCGCTGATCGTGTCTTACCGCTTCACGAGCCACAGAAGTCACTGGGAAGGAACCCATGCCTCACCTCTTAGAACAGATTCACCAAAGTGCTTGCGTACCACTCTGCTACGCAAGCGTCATTGCGCTTGGCGCAAGACCGAAAAAATGGACGGTCTGGCGACGTGCATGCGTCGCAGCGCGCTCAGCCAGCAGACGATGCAGAAGCCTTTACAGATGCGCGGCTTCGCGCAGCCGCAAGTAAGTGACTGACCAATCCATCTGACAACGGCGTAGAAGGCAGTCGTCAGGCAGACGGCAATCGCATCGTGAGGGCGCAGGATCTCTGCAGATCGCAACGCGCGCCATGCTGATGGTCACGCTTTCACACTCGAAGCAGTGCAACAGGCAACCTGCGCTTCGTGTCGTTGCAACGCCCTTCGCCGATCGATATCCCAGGGAATGGAGCCGCCTCCATCCTGATCGCTTCATTGGCCAGCATCGACGCGAGGACAGCAGATGGATTCCATCAGGCATCGCCCCACACTGCATGTGCCCGCAGGCGCTCATGCAACGTCCGGGTCTACGGGTGAGCGCACTGCAACCGTGTCGGCAGATCAACACCTGCCCTGCGCGCAGATCAGCGATGGGGCGCTGCAGGCATTGCCGCGGAAAAGACCACAAGGCGCTGCCGTCCTCAAACGCTCACTCAGTGCGCCTGCGCTGACGGCAACACAGCGCCGAATGCTTGCCGAACTCGGGGCCGAAGGCGGTACGTGCCTGACGCCCGACGAAGCAGCGGTGCTGCGGGAGCTCAGTTTCCACACCCCGGCGACACCGCGCGACACGGTGCTGTTTACCGACCCCAACAAGGACCCCGACGATGTGGTCGCCTACACCATCGGCAAGCAACTGCAGGTAACGGGCTTTGTACGCCTCACCGACGTTGCGGTGACCTTGGGCGATGCCAGCGTGCGCGAGGAGCGCGCCCGGCTCGCAAAGGGCGTGTTCAACCGCCTGCAACTCCCCAATGTGCGTGTCTCACGCGGGCAGGATTACCTGATGAGTGCGAAACAGGCCAAGGACCATGCCAAATTCCTGCAGGAAGGCCAGGGGTTGCGTGCGGAATCGGCCGAAATTTGCGACAACAGCCTGCAAGCGCTGCACGAGCGCCTGATGCAGGCACCGCAGGGGCTGAGCATGGTGGTGATTGCCGGCATGACCGACGCCCATGCGCTGGTCGATGCGCATCCGGCGCTTGTGCGCGAGCGCGTCAAGAGCATCACCATCATGGGGGGCGTCGAGCCGGCCAGGGACGCCGACGGCCATGTGCAGCCCGACGCACGCGCCTACAACAATGCGACAGACCTGGACGCGGCCTGTGGCCTGTACCGCAAGGCACAGCAACTGCAGATCCCGTTGCGCATCGTGACCAAGGAAGCTGCCTACAAGACAGCGGTGTCGCCCTCGTTCTACGAAGGCCTGGCGAAGAGTGGGCATTCGGTGGGCAGATATCTCGAAGACGTGCAGAAAAACGCCTTGAACGGCTTGTGGGAAGGGATTCAGGCAGGGCTGCTTCCGGGCCTGGATCAGGCGTGGTTCTTTCGCACGTTCACCGCAGGCGCACTACCGCAGGCAAACGGCCCGCAAGAGGGCGCAAACCAAGCCATGGCCTTCGACCAGATCTGGCCGAGGGTCACCAAACTCAACTTGTACGACCCGTTGACGCTGCTGGCCTCGGTTCCCGGCGCGGCAGGCATGCTGTTCACGCCAAGGCAGATACAGGCCGATGGACTCAGCGTTGTGGAGCAGGTGAGCGAAAACGAGGTCAAGCATCCGGAGAAGGCAAAACGGTTGATGTCCGCCTTGGCAAAAGCGGCGCTTGCCACGAAACAATGACGACCGATCGTTCTGCAGACGCGATACGCCGGGTTCTGCAGATCGGCCGCTGCACGCAGCGACGGGTGGCGCTTGTATCTGCCACGCCAACGCGCAGGCACCATGGGCGCAGGGAGCAGACAAGACAGGGCCATCAAAGCCGCTGAAGCGCCAACTGGTCCAGGATGGTGCGCATGGCACCGGCCGCATCGAAGATGGCGCTGCCCAGCACGGGCAAGGTGCCGCGGCCCAGCCGATCGGCGTTGCCGGCAGCGATCACATCGCCATGGGCGGCGATGGTCAGCAGCAACTGATCCAGCGCATCCACTTGCTCCAGGGTGATGGCGAAGGCAAACACCTCACGCGGCTTGTCATCTCCTGCCCGCCTGCGCGCGCGGGCCGACGCCATCACCGTCCGGCTCATGCGGCCTCCCCGTCGTCAGCACGCGCGTTGTCAGAGGCGTCGGGCTCCAGGCGCGCGGGCCACTGCACCTGCGCCAGTGCCTGCGTTACTTGCTCGGCCAGCAGCTCCAGGCAGCACGCCAGCTCGTCCAAGCGGATAGCCGGTTGCCTCGCCTGCTCTTCGGCCTGCGTACCTGGCTGCGCCAAGCGCGCCAAAAATCGCATGTGATCACGTAACTGCTGCAGGCGGTATTGCGCGTGCTCTGGCAGGTAGTAACCCGGGTGTGACTGCGCATCTCGTACAACGTCCGACATGGCCTGCTCCTCATTCCATGGAATCAGCCCGCCCGCCGCAAGGCGACGGACGGGAAGTCGGGAGGCTCGAAACCGCTTACAGCCGGCGGGCGTATTCCCCTTGCGGGTGTTGTATTAGCCGCCCTCCCGACGCAGAGCATCACGTCGGTTGCACCTACAAAAGTTGCAGGCACAAAAAACCCACCGGTTTGTCGGAGGTGGGTACCGCTGTAAGCGGAGTTTCGAGGCTCCGTGGAGTGATCGTGCTACTGGTTGGCTGGCGCGTCAAGATGCTTGAGTACGTCTACTCTCCCCAGCTGACCCTATGAAGTAGCGCCGTCGCCAGGCAAGGACCTGCGCGATTTTTCAAAAATTTCGAAAGCTAGGTGCTCACTAGCCGCAGACCGGAACTCACGATCAGTCATGATCCTCGAGAAAATCTCTTCGTTGCCCTCCATTCGCTCAATGAAGAGCTCATCAAGCACCCTTCCCAGGTACGCAGTGAAGTCGCGGAGGTTATTTGCCTTTGCCGCCTCCTTGATCTGCTCGCTGGCTTCGGCGGAGATTTTTATCTGGTCGAAGAACAGCTGATCAGCCTCGTTGAAGTCAGTACCGAATCTGACATTCAGCTTTTCTACCAGGCTCGATAGGGAAACTGCTTCATCAGCCACTCGTGACGTGCCGACATCGGTGGGGCCCTTCAGCGAATACAACTCGCCTTGAGTTAGATCAATGGATCCATCGGTGAGCTGCTGCATGCGGTAGTAGCGCAAGCTCACCTCATCATCCAGCACGAACGCCTTGCCATCGTCGGCAGGCGGCAGCTTGGTCATGAGGTTTCGCACGAATGTGTAGAGCTTTTCCAGATCGCTGTCCTGATAAGGCACGATCTGGGAAAGGAAGGCATACAGGTTGCGGTAGGCCGTCAGCAGCCCGCGAAACTCGTCCTGCTTCTCCTCTAACTGCGTCTTGAAGCGCTGCACGACAGCATCAAGCACTGCGTTCATCTGCTTGTGGTCGCTACCGGAATGCTCACGCTTCGGGCGGTACCAAGCTTGGGCGAAAGCATCTACGTCAGCCGGAGTAAAAATCGCCGGCGCCAGCAGCTTGTGTTGGAGTTCGGACAGCTTCTCCGGCCCGGCATTCTCGCCAATCGGCGTGCTCTCGTAGTACGGCTTGAACGCCTTGTGGATGTCCTCTTCCTTGTTCACGAAATCCAGTACCAAGGTGCGCTTCTTACCGGGCGCCATGCGGTTGAGCCGCGACAGCGTTTGCACCGCCTGCACGCCAGCCAACTTCTTGACGACGTACATGGTCTGCAGCAGTGGCTGGTCGAAACCAGTCTGGTACTTTTCGGCCACCAGCAGCACGCGATAGTCGTCGCGCTCGAAGGCTTCCGGCAGCTCGCTTTCTGCCAAGCCGTCATTCATGGCCACCTCGGTGTAGCTCGCACCCGGATCCTCAGGGTCTTCCACCGTTCCGGAAAACGCCACCAACGAGCGAATGCCGTCGTAGCGGTTGTCCTTGATGTAGCGGTCGAAGGCCAGCTTGTACTTGACTGCCGCCAGCCGCGAGCCCGTCACCACCATCGCCTTGGCGCGGCCGCCCAGTTCATGCATCACGTGCAGACGGAAGTGCTCCACGATCACCGACACCACCTGCTCAATGTTGACCGGGTGCAACTCCATGTACCGGGTCAGCGCCTTGGCTGCCTGCTTGCGCGATACTTCCGGGTCGTTCTCCACCTGCTTGATCAGGCCGAAAAAGCGCTTGTACGTGGTGTAGTTGGCCAGCACGTCCATGATGAAGCCTTCCTCGATGGCCTGGCGCATGCTGTATTCGTGGAACGGCGACTCGCCTGACGGCCCCGGCGTATCGAACAACACCTTGGTCTTGAACTTGGGCGTGGCAGTAAATGCAAAGAAGCTGAGGTTGGGCTGGCGGGCACGCTTCTGTGCCTCACGCAGAATCGCCGCGCGGGTGGCCTCATCAAGCTCGTCATCCTCTTCGTCCGACAGCTGCGCAGCCACCGCCGCTTCAATGCCATCGCGGTTGAGCATGCCGCGCAGGGTCATGGCCGTTTCGCCACTCTGCGAGGAATGGGCCTCGTCCACGATGACCGCAAAGCGCTTGCCTGCTGTATCAAGCTTGACGTCCTCGCCATCGGCTTCCAGCCGTGCAAGCGCACGGGCGATGAAGGGGAACTTCTGGATGGTGCTGATGATGATCGGCGTGCCGCCAGACAAGGCCCGCGCCAACTGCCGGGTGTCCTCGTCGATCTTCTCCACCACGCCGGTCTTGTGCTCGAACTGGTAGATCGTGTTCTGCAGCTGCTGGTCCAGCACGCGGCGGTCAGTCACCACCACCACCGAATGGAACACCTTTTCCTCATGGGCGTCGTGCAGGCTCGCCAGCCGATGCGCCAGCCAGGCAATGGAATTGGACTTGCCCGACCCGGCCGAGTGCTGCACCAGGTAGTTGTGGCCTGAGCCATGCGCACGCGCGTGGCCCACCAGCCGACGCACCGCATCGAGCTGATGGTAGCGCGGGAAGATCATCGTCTCCTTGCGCACCGTGCGCACGCCTTTGTCGGTGGCGATCTGGCGTTCCTTGATTTCCAAGTGCATGAAGCGCTGCAGGATGTCCAGTAGGCTATCTGCGTTCAGCACTTCATCCCACAGGTAATGGGTTTTCCAGTTGCCTGGCACGGGTGGGTTGCCCGCACCATGCACATGACCACGATTGAAAGGCAGAAACACGGTCTCGCGGCCTTTCAGCCGGGTAGTCATCCAGGCCTCGTCCGGGTCCACGGCAAAATGCACCAGCGCCCGCTGCTTGAACGCAAACAGCCTGTCGCGCTCGTCGCGGTCGTGCTGGTACTGGTGAATGGCCTCGCTTGCAGGCTGACCGGTCAAGGGATTTTTCAGTTCTGCCGTCACCACCGGCAAGCCGTTGACCGCCAGGGTGACGTCAATGATGCAGCGCTTTGGCTTGCCGTCCGGCCGCTTCAGCACAGAGGTAAACGACACCTGCCGAGTGATGGTCAGGCGGTTGTGCGCGTACTTTGCTGCGGCCTCGGGATTCATGCCGGAATTGGGGCGGAAGTACGCCAGACGCAACGTCTTGCCGTAGCACTTGAAGCCATGGCGCAGCACATGTAGCGCGCCTTTGATCTCCAGCTCCTTCGATAGAGCCTCCAGCACGGTCGCCTGCGTTCGCGAACCCAGCAGCGTTTCAAGCTGCTGCCAGCGCGTGGCCTGGCTGCCCTTGACGAAGCCAATCACATCGGCCGGAAACAGCGCCAGGGCTTCATCGTAGTCAGCTGACTGACACTTATGGTAGCCGCCCGATGAGAGCAGCCCGACTTCGATGGCCGTTTCAAAGGCGTGTTCGGTATGTCCGGACATGCGGAATCCTTATCCGTTAAGTTCTGGGAGCTGGCCGGTGACGGCGGCAGTAACTAGGGCTAAACGATAGGCGCGCCAGCTCTCGGAAGACGCGCGGATCTTGCCCTCTGCCTCGTCAAGATCGCCAATACTCTCGCGTAGGAAATCTGCAATCTGTACTTGCTCCAACAACGGCGGAAACGCATGGAGGTACTCAAGAACATTTGACTGCGGAATATTGTTCGCAAGTCCCTCTGCTCCACTCACTGACAGTCTTATTTGTTCCCGTAAGTGCTTCGCAGACATCATCCGTACGAAGTACTCGCGATCTGTATTGGCAGACGAGAGCGAAATTCGATATGTCTTGTCTGAAAACATAAGTTTCGTACGAGTACGCTCTACGAGCGCAACTGAGCCTATGTATTGCATTGACCCGCTCGCCCGGCACATCAACACATCATTTGCCCTTACCTCTAGCTCAGGCTTCGGGTCTAGGGTGCCTGGAAGTGCTTTTTGCTCATTCTCATCATAGATACCGAGATTCACGCAGCCACTTTTCAGAACGCCCCATTCGTCAGGCTCTGCCATCCGCCGCTCCGTCTGAGGGCTCCATCCCTGCTCAATTCTCTGGACATGCCGCCTAAGTGTCTTGACCTCCCAATGACGAGGGACATAACCCAGCCAATCGACCCCCGACGGTTTCATCGGCAAATCTGGATTTAGACCCTTGGTGACGGCGCGAGTGATCAGCGCTTGCCGCTTTTCCGCCAACCGCTCCAGCAGCGCCTGTTTTTTTTCGATAAGCGCATCGATGCGTGCGGTCTTGTCGTCCAGGAAGCGGGCGATGCGCTGTTGGATTTCGATGCGCGGCAAAGGAAGTGGCTGATGTCCAACTGTCTCCCAATCCGCACGCGGCATTTTTGAGCCGAAAGTTTGAGAATCCACAGCATCAATAAATCCAAACGACGTCAACACATAAAAAAGATACCGCGCATCGACTCGCTCGGATGGACGCAAGCACAGTAGCTCACCGGAACTCACGCCATCGAAATTGGCACTGAAGACCTTGGCCAGATACGGTCGCAGCTTGTTGAACAATACGTCGCCGGCACGGAACAGCCTGCTGTCTGCTTCGGTTGGCTCCAATTCTTCACGCAACAGCTTCCCTGTCCATGAAGCAATATCCTCATTTGAAAGATAAGGAAGTCTCGCTTGGTCTTCTTCGTCGGGACGTTCTGTCGAGAGAGAAACATGCCATTTAAGCCAATCAGTCTTCCAATTTTTGGGAGGCTGTCCAATCCAGGCGGGCAAGTGATCACTGCTAGCGAAGTAGCTCATTTTTCTTTACGCCCACGCTTGCTTTTAGTGACAGAAGTCTCATCTGCGCTTTTGCTAGACCTGATTACCTCAGCGACTCCACGCAAATCTTCCAGATAGCGCGCTTCAGCGACTTGCTCCGCTTCCAGCCGCCGCCGCTCCGCAAACGCGTCGTACTGCCCTTCGGCCCAGTCCAGCGCCTGCTGGCGGCTGACCTTGCCCGCGTTGTCCAGCACCGGCAGTTCGGTATCGCGCAGGAACTTGTCCAGGAAACCATCCCAGTCCGCCAGCCGGATGTCCTGCCGACGCATGGCGCGGAACTCTGCCTGGTCCAGGAACATCACGGTGATGCGGTTGAGCGTGTCGATTTCTCGCGCATCCAGATAATTCTTGGCCGTGCCCACGTCCTGCTTCAGCACGCGGCTGCCCTTCCAGGTGTTGATGCCCATGTTGGGCTTGGTGGCATCGGCGCGCTGGCGGATGATCTCCGCCGCCGTTAGCTGCGTGGCAGCAAAATGCACCTTGTTCTGCATGATGGCGAAGAAGCGCTGCGTGGCCGGGTCACCTTCGCGGTAGTCCACCGCCATGGTGAAAATCTCGCGGATGCGCTGGTACACCCGCGCCTCACTGGCGCGGATCTCGCGGATGCGGGCCAGCAGCTCGTCGAAATGATCCGCCGGCCCCACATTGCCCTTGAGGCGCTCGTCATCCAGCACGAACCCCTTGACCAGGTACTCCGACAGCCGGGCCGTGGCCCACTGGCGGAACTCGGTGCCGCGCGCCGACCGGACGCGATAGCCAACGGCCAGGATGGCCTCCAGGCTGTAGTGCTTGGGCCGACGGGAGACGGTACGCCCACCCTCCTGGCGAACTTGTAAGTAATCCTTACAGGTTGCCGCCTCGTCCAGTTCACCTTCGGCATAGATCGCCTTCAGGTGCTGGGTGATGTTCTGCGGCGTGGTCTGGTACAGCGCGGCGATCTGGGCCTGGGTCAGCCAGACGCTCTCGCCAGCCAACAGCACCCGGATACCGCCTTCCGCTGCGGCATAGATCAGCAGTTCGCCCTCTTTGGCGGGAGTCACGTCCTTGCTCATGCCAGCAGTCCTTTCAGCAGATCGGCGATCTCGCCTTCCAGTTGCCGGATGTCGGCCTCGATCTGCGGCAACGGACGCGGCGGCTTGTAGACATAGAAGTGTCGGTTGATCGGGATTTCATAGCCCACCTTGGTCTTGCTGTAATCGACCCAGGCATCGGCCACGTGGGGGAGCACTTCGCGGCGCATGTAGTCGTCGATCGTGTCCCGAAACGCCTCGATCAGATCATCGTTAGGCTTGTCCGGACCAAAGGCCATGGGCAGCGGCAGCTCAGTACCTTCCGGCAAGGGGATGTTCTCGGTATCCCGCAGCTCGCTATCGGGCTCGGGGCGCCCCTTGGCATCGCGACAGATCTCGGCTTGAGGGTCACGCTCGCCCAGCGCGGAGAAGATGGCTTTTCGGATGGGTGCAGGCAGTTTGATGCCAACTTTATTCGCCGCCTTTTCAAGATCGGCTTCGAATAGTTCGCGATCGCCATAAAGGCCCTTTACTGCCAACTCAGCGAGCAGTTCGCGAATGGACCGCTGCATGGCCTGGCCTTCGGCAATTTCCTGCCGCGCAGCCTTTTCGTCCTTGCGCTTTTTTGAGGTCGCCAGATTGGCGAAGGCGGATTGCTCGTCCAGCCGGGCAATACGCCCGGGCGTGGCCTCGAAATTCATCCGCAGCGGACGTTCCACGGTCACCTTGAGGAAGCCGAACTCGCGATTCTCAAAAACACGTGACACCACGCGAGTTTCGGTTTCGCCGGTCTTGTGGTCGATGACCACATCAGCGCTCTCGCCATCGCCGTAATTGCCATAGAGCGCCGTCAGCGCTTCAATCTGCTCATCAGAAATTTCGTTGCGCTTATTGTTGAGGCTCTTCTTCATCTTGCGGAAGAAGCGGGTGCCGTCGATCAACTGCACATAGCCCCGACGCTCTTCCGGTTTGCGGTTGGTGACCAACCAGACGTAGGTGTAGATGCCGGTGTTGTAGAAGAGTTGATCCGGTAGCGCAACGATGGTGTCCAACCAATCGTTTTCGATGATCCAGCGTCGGATATTGGATGGTCCCGACCCAGCATCACCGGAAAACAACGGCGATCCGTTGAAGACGATTGCGATTTTTGATCCTGGCTTATCAGGATTCCCCCCGTCGTAGGGGTGCATCTTGGCAATCATGTGCTGCAAAAATAGCAGCGACCCGTCATTGATCGCCGGCAATCCGGCACCGAAGCGACCGGTGAAGCCGTGATTGGCATGCTCGTTCTCGACAACCGTCTTCTGGTCCTTCCACTCAACACCAAACGGAGGATTGGCAAGCATGTAATGAAACCGCTCGCCCTCAAAACCATCTTTGGTCTTGCCATCGCCCAAGGTGTCACCCTTGACGATATTGGCCGTGTCTTCGTCCTTGATCAACATGTCAGAGCAGCAGATGGCCCATGATTCGTCGTTGTATTCCTGCCCATACAGGTGCAGATGCGCTGCGGCATTCTGCCCAAGGATGAACTTCTCCGACTCAGATAGCATGCCTCCGGTGCCACAGGTCGGGTCGTAGATGCTGCGGACTATGCCAGGCTTGTAGACCTCATGCTCGCCGGTATATACCAGATTGGCCATCAGCCGAATCACTTCACGTGGGGTGAAATGGTCACCGGCCTCCTCATTGGCCTGCTCGTTGAAGCGCATCACTAGATGCTCAAACAAGTAACCCATCTGTAGGTTGTCGATGCGATCTGGATGCAGATCGATGTTCGCCATCGCTTTGATGATGGTAAAGAGCCGGTTGCTTGCATCAAGCTTGTCGATCTGATCGCCAAACTTGAAACGCTCGAAAATCCGCCGCGCTTCTGGCGAGAAGCCATTGATGTAGTTCGACAGATTGGGGGCGATATTCTCAGCGTCGCCCAGCAACTTCTCGAAGGTGTACGCGCTGACGTTGTACAGCGGAAATTTCCGCTTTGGATCAGCCGCCTTGCCAAGGAGCCTGTGCATTGCTTGTTCTGGCGTGTCCTTCGCCAGCAGCTTTTCATGCTGTTTCAGCACGGCCTCCTTGGTCGGCTCCAGAACGCAATCGAGACGGCGTAGCACCACAAGCGGCAACATCACCAGACGGTATTGTGGCGGCCGATAAGGACCGCGCAACCTATTGGCGATTTCCCAGATTTTCCCTTTGAGTTCCTCGTGAGTCTGATTGTTCATTACGCCCTGCTAGTCAATGTTTTGTACAACGTGCCTGATTCATTAAGACGAAAAAGTTTCAGCCGGCGCACTGCTAATCGTCACCAGCCAAGAACCACACTGGCTTGAGCGGCAGGCGGGTACGCGCGCTATCGTCCAATTGCGCATAGTGCGTAGTCCATAGCTCCACAAGCCGGCGCGCGTCGATCAGGTTGATCCGACGATGCGACTGGCGCGCCTCGTAGTCGGCATCTTTTGTAAAACCTGACAGGGCCACGAACAGACCGACATCGCCATCTCCCAGAACGGCCATAAAGCTGCGCAGGCCAGTCACATCAATCCGCGGCGAGTTGGCATTACGCTTGACCTGCACCTTGATGCGCGGCGGGCGTGTGCCCAGCGGGTCGTTGTAGGCAATGATGTCGGTGCCACCGTCCTTGCCGGGCGGTGCGACCCAGGCAACGTGATACCCCATTGCCCGCAGCAGCGAGGCCACGAGCTCTTGGAAGTCGTAGGGCGGCATCGCTGCGAGGTAAGCCTCGATCTCGGCCCAGGCCATTTCTTCGGCTTCTTCCAGCGTGATGCTGGCCGATTCCTCGGCGAGCTCGCCTTCGGGATCGTCGACCTCCTCCGCGACGGGCTGGGCGCTCTTCCATTTCTTGTACAGCTGGCCGACCGCGCGAATGAATTGCTCCGGATCCGGGTAGGCGTGCAGCGCGGCTTCACCCTCTGGCGTAAGGGTCCAGATGCCTTTGTCCTTGACCAGCCAGCCGGCCTTGACCGGCGCCACGGTGCTGAAGCGCACGATCTTCTCGAAGCGACGGCCGCCGGTTTCGTAGTCGCCCGCTTCGTACTCGGTGAGCACGACCTGCTTTTCCAGCGAGGCCAGTGCATCGGACGCACGCATGCCTTCAGGCTGGGTCTTGAGGATATGGAACAGCGCACGGGTCAGTTCCCCCGTGCGGCGCCTGCTGATATTGGCCATCTACTTCCCCTGTGGCGCGACGTTGGCGCTAGCGCCGTGCTTAATGCTAGTCGTCTTCACGCTGATGCCTGACTGCCAAAACGGTGACGACCTGATCGCTTTCAACCTCAAACAGCAGCACATAACCGCTGGCACCGAAGCCGATCACCAACTCCCGCAAGAACGGGTCCGCCAACCCCGCCTTGCGGCAGCTCAAAGGGGCCAGTTCAAGCACTGTGACGCCGTCGCGGATGGCCTGCAGCGCGCGCTCGGCCACGGTGAAGTCGCCTTCGGCACGCTGTAGCAGCCAGTCGTAAAGACGCGCGAGATCGTCGCGCGCTTGCTGAGTGAAGCGGACGGAAAATCCCACGTTGGCTTAGCCCTTGCGCGCCTGGTCCAGTTGGGACTGCAGCCCGGCCAGCACATCCTTCGCGTCAATGTACCGGTCAGACGCCTTGGCGCTATCACGCGAGGCCAGCCCTCGCGCAATGAAGGCTTCCTGCTGCTGCCGCTGCTGCACCTGGGCACGCACGGAGTGCTCGACGAAGCTGGAAAGCGTCTCACCCTCCTGCAACACGGCTTCGGCCGCTTCGCGCAGCGCGGGGTCTACCCGGAGCGATGGAAGAGATGCGGATTTCATGGCAGGCCCAGTGCGTTGCAATTGCGATGCATCATCGCAAGCGGGCGCCGGTGCTTCAAGGTTTTGTTTGCAGACCTAAGCCGACGGTGTCGCAGCTACGCTGATGCAATGGTGCGTAGGCGCTGAAGCACGACGCTTGCGCGCTCCGGTTCGGCGACCAATCCCGGCAACGCATTCACAAACGTCGGGTTATCGACTAGCCCCAAAAACACGTCGGCAACCCAATGCCGAAGGTCTGCATGCTCCACGGCGAGCTCTTCCACCAGCTCCGCCCGGCCATCGACGACGTTGAGCACGTCCTCCAGGTCGTGACTGGAAAGGAAGTCACTGTTGCCTCGGGTAGCAAAGGCTTCGAGCTTGGTCGCGACGAATGCTGTCGCTGTCACCAAGCGGATGGACAGACGATCGCTCAAGGCTATCACTTGCGCTGTCTCTACAGCATGGGCGTACCAGCGGTTGGAGAAGCCAAGCACGCCTTCATCCACTGGCATCAGGTCGAAGAGGACGCCCGATGCTTTGTGTACCCAGCGGCAGACAACGCCGCTCTCCATCTCGCGCGCGAAGCCCTGCGATTCCACACGCGCCTCAATACCGCGAAACCGAGACCAATCAAGATTGACCACCGCATCGACGTCATAGGTGGCGCGGACGTTTTCAGCCAATGGATCCGACACCAGCAGGCCAACGACTGCCCCGCCAAGAAAGACTACGTGTTCGCGAAGCTCGCCCAATGCATCCGCAATCACAAGCAGATGCGGCAGATTAGGATCATCAGGCCGCATCACCAATCCCCAGCAATTGCTTGAGATAGCTTGCTGCCAGCGCGCGCTCGCGGGCACGCCCGCTGCGCAGGGCATCCTGCAGCGCCAGCAGCGCATGCAAGGCAGGGTCGGCCATCGCAGCAGTGGGCACACCGGCTGACAACGGCGACAAGCTAGGCCCTTTGGACGTGCCCTGCGCGCTTGGCCATACCGGTGCGTCCCCTGGGGCGCTGGAAATGGCAATGGACAGAGGAGGCGCGCCAAAGGAGGTCGGAATGCCGCGCTTTAGCGGCCCGATGACGGCAGGAAAGGCATAGCGCACGCCGTGGACCGCAAACTCGTGCAAAGCCGTGCGTACCGTCTCCCACTCGCCGCGATTTTTTTCCAGGGCCAAGCCAGATGCCACCGCGCGCTTGACGCTGCGATGCACCTGAGACGCGCTCATGCCCAGCGCTTCTCCCAGAGAGGCATAGGTCCAGGCTTGGCTCGCCTGGGCGACCTGCTTGTAGAGCACCACCAGATCCTGGGACTTCAATTCCACAGCCAGCCCGCCTTATTCCAGATTCCGGAATCTGGAATATCGGTCGGACGATCGCTTTTTGCAAGCGGGCGCTTTCAAAAGAGAAACCGAGCGCTTGTCCACAGCCGAAGGCTGGGAACGGACAACCTCACCCAATACTCCGGGGCTTGACCGCCTCTTCCTGAGCCACCGCTCTTTCCTGCGCCTGACTCTGCGCTTGCGCCAAGGTACGCGCATCTAGCTCCTGCAGCTTTGCCAGCGACTGCTCCACCGGCGTAGTGACAGCCAGATCGGTGGGCATGCTGGCGCGCAGATGGGCCGGGTTGCTGGGTTCGCCCTGTACCACGAACACGGTGGCACCGGCCGCTGCACGCGATGTTTGGTTGCTCAGCATTACGTGATCAATCCGCTCAAGCCCATGCTCCTTTGCCAAGTGCGCAAGGCTGGCGCTCATCCGCTCGCTGTGCGCATCGCTGGCGCGGCCCATGCTGGCGTCCAGCCGGCCGACCAAGGTGCTGGCCTGCGCATGCAACGGGTGAGGCGCGGGTTGGGCGTCTTCTGCGTCTGCCTGTCGTGGCCTCCCAGGCACAGGCGCTGCAGGCCCGCCGTTCTGCCACTGCGGCTGGGCTGGCGGATGCCCGCGCTGCTCCTGCCCTGGCTGTGCACCTTCATGTTCTCGCCCTTGGTCGCGTTGCTGCTCCCGCACCGGACCGGGTGCGGTGCTGGTCAGCACGTATTGCCAGCGTGTTTGTGCGGGGTTGCCTTGAACCGCGGCGATGAACCCGTCGTAATCGGCTGGATGGATTGTCTGGCAGCCTGCCGAATCCGTACTACCGCTGGAACCGCGATGAATCTTGAAGGTGTCGTTGAGATTTTGCACACCGTTGAGATCGGCTTGATCAAACCAGCCGTCCGCATTGCTATCCCGCTGTACGCCGCCCCTCCCTGCATCGACTGCCGCCTGACTTGGGCGTAATGCGTTGTCTTGGGTGCCTGGCCGGCTGGGATTGGGGTGCTGCCCCATCCGCATCTCGATGGTGCCTTCGCTCAGGCGACCGAGATCCCTGATGCCATCGGCATTGACGTCCTCACCTTCAATTTTTCTTGGCCTGGTGATGCTCTCAAAGCCAGGGGACGGAGCAAATGTCCTGTTCTCTATGCCGCCTTCCGCAAGCGGGCGCCGACCCGTGTTGCCGGCATGGTGATCGTATTGCGCAGTCGGCTCGGTGTTTGCTTGCTCGGCAACATGCGTATGACGTGTGCCATCGGCATCTTTCCACAGCACCACCAAGCGATCGTTATAGACACCCGTGCCGCCCTGGGCTTCGTTGATTGCAGGGGTTGCCGGATCGTCGCTGCGCAAACTCCCCGCATTGTCGCGATTTTGCATGGCTGCAAGCGTTGAGTTCTCTTGGCGTAGACCTAATACAACGCGTTCATTGGGCCGAGAGAGAACGTCGTGTGCGGCGTCGTTGCCTCGCACCTGCACGATGCTCGCATAGACGTCATACCGCTGCGCGTCGCTCAAGGCAGCCATTTGCGTCTGCGCTGGAATTACTGGCTGGCTAGACGCGGCTTGCTGCAGCCGCTGCAGCGCACTGGCATCCGTGGCGGCGACCGGCCCTTGTTGTTGATTGGCGACTGCACCGGCGGACGCTGCGCCAACGTAGCGATCCAATGCGTCGCGCACGACCTCTGACTGTTCCTGCCTGCGCTCATTGAGCATTGCCAGCGCCTCAGCGGAACGATTGGCATTAAAAAGCGCAGAAATCTGATCTGCAGTTGCCCGGATATCTAAATCGTTGGATCTCGCCATTTCGATGCTCCTTGCAGAAGTGGTCACTCGCTAATGAAACGGTCCTCACCATCTGGATAATCCGAGCACGCGGGTTGGCCTGTGCGTTGCTGACGACATGGCCACTGCGCTCTAGGGACTCGCTCTACCAGCTCGAAGCGTTCGCCTGTCCACCGAAGAAAACCAAAATGGGCGTAAGAACCGACGCGCTTCGGGTCATCGCTGGCAAGTGGCTGGTCGGGATCAAATTCCATCAGCCATCGCATTGTCGACGCCACAGGTAGCTTGTCGTCGAACAGAAAAAGCTCCGAGCCGCCGTGGTCGTTTTGCCTGGCAATGTCTTGAGCACTCAAGCTGGGCACCGGCGGGAACACCAATGCACTGACGTCATGTGCGGTGCCGTCCTTACCGAGGCGATAGGCTTTGCGGCCTTTGCCTGACTGACACGCGAGGCCAGCTTCGCCCGGACCGCATTTCACCGACCAAACCACGTACACCGTTTTGTCAGGCTCAGCACTCTCAAACGAACGGATCGTCAGATCACCCGCGGCCACGGTGAAATCCGCGCGCCGTCCCAAACCCGGTGCGGCCACATACACGGCATCGCGCAGGCTCGCTTCGCGCGCTTGCGGCGAGGCGTCAACCGCACTTGCAGGCAGGGCGAGCAATGCGCGCACTATATGCGCAGGCGCCGGGCCTTTGCAAAACCCGTCCCTTAGCAATGGTGCAGGCGAGGAGCCCTGTGATTGCATCCGGTCCACACAGACCGCACCCATCTGCCGTTCCAGCTTGAAGGGCACCCAAGGCGAAGGCGACATCGCAGATGCTCTGGGGAAAGAAGACGCTCCACCTGCAGTATGCAGGGGCTTTGCTGCAGCATCTCCTGTCGAAAGCCGCGCACACCCAAGCGTCATGATGGGGACCAGCGCAACTGCCACGATGCAATGCGTCAGCTTCTTCACGGGCATCCTTGAACGGAGAGAACCAGTGCTGCGGACTGTGGCGGCATGAGGATAGGCAGTCAAGCAACTGGTTGAAGGCGAAAATGGCTCAGCGGCGCTCTCGTCGTGGAGCCGAAATGAACCCTGCAGCAGGCAACCACGCCATCTGGTAGGCATTCAGCGCGAGCGTGCGGGGTTGGACAGTAATTCGGATCGTTTGAAGGATTCAACCAAAACGCTGCGTGCGGCTCCGTGTGATCGCCAGCATTGACCAAGGAGGTCGAAGTGAGCCTGCGTCAAAGCCAGCCTAGAACATGGATGATCGATGCGGGCTGCCCTGCCCCTTACCGATTCACCGCACAAGTCACCCAACAAAGACTCCCGGATCAAACATCAACCCATCGCCAACCTGCTCCAGGCATTGCGCCGGCTGCTTGGGCAGCCGCAGCCAGCGCTTTGGTGGCTCACCGTCGTGGTCGACGCTGCCCTGCGTGCGCCAGGCGCGGCCGGTGAGGTAGTTGATGCT
>Ga0209301_100019_pt1 | contig 25414 bp, 19 predicted proteins | sample MSEELM_DM5_FD_187541 | JGI IMG/M metagenome (GOLD analysis project Ga0209301, IMG submission 187541) | Subsurface microbial communities from deep shales in West Virginia, USA - MSEEL M_DM5 (SPAdes) (version 2) | ecosystem: Environmental > Aquatic > Deep subsurface > Shale gas/oil reservoir >...
GCGAACCTCTAAAACGGAGTGCGGGGCAGCACTATCGCCGGAGGCAACCTATCCTCAAGGTCACGGCTTCGCTGCGCTGATCGATCCTGCGTAAGGTTCCGCGTCAGTTCCGCCAGCGCCGTGTCCATCGCCTCGCTGAAGGGGTCTCGAATCTCACTGTTGGCCCACGGCTCCCGAAGCGCTGCTTCCAGGGTGGCCGTCCACACCTCGCCAATCTCCGAACCACTCCCGGTATGGGCAACATCCCCTTGCCTTGTGTCGTTCGCTTCGTTTGCTCTATCCAAAGCGGTCACAGCAGCCAGCACATTGTCTGGCACGGTCAAGACATGACCAACCAAGCGACCTCCGACCAACACCCAGTCGTGCTGGATGGTCAAACACTCTTTCACCGTGGTGAGGGCGAGCACCCTGCCCACCTTCCTTGTCATACGGGCGACCTGATCCTTGACCGCCTGCAGTTCGAGTTGGAGCTCCAACTCCCGAGCCTGCTGCCTCAGTCGTTCTAACTCGTCTACAAGGCGTCGCTCTTTGGGCGTCTTGCTAGCCCTAGCTTTCTGCCACTCCACCAAGTCTTCATAGAGGTAGCGCACGTGCTGATTGGTGCCGCCACCTGTGAATCCTGCGCCTTTCTGGAAGGGCGGCCCCAACGGTGGGGAGCGGCGGCGCCACTCCCCTAGCGTGTCGAAGTGGACTCCAAGGAACCGTGCCGCGGCTTTGCTGGTGACCGTTTGCGTCAGCCCAGCTTTTGCACGCTCCAGTTCCTGGTCCAGCGCGGCCTCCAACAGCGCGCGGTAGCCCTCTTCACTGCGAACAACCTCAATCATCCAATGCGGTCCGCTGATTCCGTTGAGCAAAGATAGTAACCGGAGGGTCATTGGCCTCGTCCAGCCTCGGCTTGTCGGTCCCCTTCAGTCGGTTCCACACCCGCGGACTCTTAGCGACCATCGCCTCCTCAACTCGCCCCATCGCTTCTCGCAACTTGGACCACTCCTGCTCGGTGTAGCGCTCCGACACCGCAGCCATCCTGTCCCCTCCCTGACCACGGGTGTGGTGATGCAACAGTTGGGAGACGATGCGGCTCTCTCCGAACAAATGCGCCGCGTAGCGCCCCATCGTCCGACGGAGATCGTGTGGGGTCAGCCCGATGTCGATGTCCTCGCTGAGGTTCAACAAACCCGCATCGCGCCGGACATTGGCCACGATGCTCTTGCTGTCTGAGTAGTGCCCCGATCGGCTGCGGCTGGAACGCGCCGGGAAGACGTAGCGGGTTCGATCAAGGGCATGGCGGGCTTTCTCCAATTCCACCTCCAATCCTTTGATCAGCTCCCGTCTGGCTCCTTTGGCTTTAGCTGCTCGAAGCAAGCCTTCCATGGTCGCGACCTCCTTCTTCGCCTCGGTATCGTCCAAGCGCTCCTCCAGACGCCGCTGAAGCACCTGCTCAGCGAAATAGGTCACTGGCAGATAGCGCTCGTCTCCGTTCTTGGTGTCGAACAGGTAGACCTGAGACCCCTCCCGACGAGTGAAAGGATTGACCTGCCCCGGTGGCGTCAACGACACCCACGACACCTCACGCTGAGTCAGCTCGCCCGGCGTGCAGCGGTCGAACCACCGCAACGCGGCTGCCTCGCTGCGCCGGGTGCCCCACAACAAAGTCAGCAGCAGGTAATCGGCACCGGCGGCGTTCAAACCACCCTGCTCATCCCGGCGAGCCAGGATGACCTTCATCACCTTGGGCAGCGTGTCATCCCCCAACGGATTGCGCACCTCAGCCCGGCTGTAGTGGTTGCGTAGGTCCTGAGCCCCGCGAAGTAGATCCTTGCTGTAGATGGCCTGGAACGGGTTGTAGATTATCTTGGGCTCCCGCCGAGCCTCATGCGCCTGTTCTTGTTCCACTTCGTTGAACAAGTCCACAGAGCGCTTGGCATCGGTGAAGGTGTGCTCGGCTGCGGCGAGTCCTGCGGCCCGCACCCGTTGAATGTATTTCCCGGCGATGCCCAGTTCTCCAAGCTGAGCTGTGGAAAGCTGGGCCCAGTCGTCGTGGGATGCCAAGGCTTGGCGCATCGCAGTCGGGATACGGTTGGAGCGAAGCATGGCGCTCTTGCGCAACGCGTCGTATCCCCGCACCACGTCCTCGGTTCGCGTGTCCCGAATCTTCAGATCGGCCAGGCCCACCTCGGGTCGCTCCAGACGAGCCAAGCTACTGCGGACAGCCTCGACACTGACCTGCTTCACCTTCTTTTTCCTGGCACGCTCTCCCATGCGCTCGATGTAGAGCTCCATGCATTGCCGAAGCGTGATGTCCTCCGAGCCCTTGTCTCGACGCTTGGCTCGGAGTTCTGCACGCTCCTGGTGCACCGGATTGGTCCCGGTCTGCCTGAGCACCGACAGGTGCCCCTTGGCTACCTCGTAGGCTTCGTCCAGCCCCATGTCGGTGACGTTGCCCAAGGAAAAACGGCGGATGCCCGTCGGCCCACGCTTGACCACCTCGTATGTGGACTTGGTTCTCCCTACCCGAAAACTAAAACCGGAGGGAGCCTTGTCACTTCCGTCCAGCAAGCGGTAGGGTTCGCCGGCCTCTTCAGGGTCCCGCTCCACCAGCTTGACCCTGCCCGCTTTGTCCAGCAGGGGGATCCGATCCACCGACAGGCTCAGGACTTGGGCGTAGGTCAGCTTAAACTTGAGTGACCCGCGCCTCTTCGGCAGATCTGGCAACTCCGACGTCTTGCTCATGCATCCTCCATTGCTGTCATGAGAGTGCTGTCGGTTGCGACCCATGTCGCAACATCAACATACGCTTTTCTTACCATGCGAGCTCGTCGCAACATGCCAAATTGGGTCTCGCTTTGATCGTCGCAACACGGTCGCAACAAAAAAGACCGTTACTTCGCGCCACACCCCTCTTTTGACCGTCAGTTCCGTTACAGAGCAAATTCATAAGTGACTGTTTCCTCAGATATTTCCAAGACTGGCAAGGCCCCTCAAGAACATACGCCTGCCATGAAGCAATTCTTCGCAGCCAAGTCGGACTACCCCGACCTGCTGCTGTTCTTCCGCATGGGAGACTTCTACGAGCTGTTCTACGACGATGCGCGCAAGGCCGCGCGTCTGCTGGATATCACGCTGACCCAGCGCGGCAGTTCCGGCGGTGCGCCGATTCCGATGGCTGGCGTGCCGGTGCATGCCTACGAGGGCTATCTGGCGCGCTTGGTGGCGTTGGGCGAGTCGGTGGCGATCTGCGAGCAGATCGGCGATCCGGCACTGGCCAAGGGCCTGGTCGAGCGCAAGGTGGTGCGCATCGTCACCCCGGGCACGGTCACCGACGAGGCGTTGCTGGACGAGCGCCGCGACACGCTGTTGATGGCGATCTCGCGCAGCAAGCAAGGCTATGGCCTGGCCTGGGCCGATCTGGCCAGCGGGCGTTTCCTGGTCAATGAAGTGGACAGCGTCGATGCGCTGGAAGCGGAAATCGCGCGCCTGGAACCGGCCGAGCTATTGGTGCCCGACGAAGACAACTGGCCGGAATTCCTGCGTGGACGCGTCGGCGTGCGGCGCCGGCCACCATGGCTGTTCGACGCCGATAGCGGCCGGCGTCAGCTGTTGGCGTTCTTCAAATTGCACGACCTGTCCGGCTTCGGCATCGACGACAAGCCCTGCGCCACCGCAGCGGCCGGCGCGCTGCTCGGCTATGTCGAAGAAACCCAGAAACAGCGCTTGCCGCATCTGACCTCCATCGCGATGGAAGTGGCCAGCGAGGCGATCTCGATGAACGCAGCCACACGCCGGCATCTGGAGCTGGACACGCGCGTGGATGGCGATACCCGCAACACCTTGCTCGGCGTGCTGGACAGCACGGTCACGCCGATGGGCGGGCGCCTGCTGCGCCGCTGGCTGCATCGCCCGTTGCGTCTGCGCGAGGTACTGGTGCAGCGCCACCACGCGGTCGGCAGCCTGATCGACACCGGCGCCGATACCGACGTGCGCGAGGCCTTCCGCGCGCTGGGCGATCTGGAGCGCATCCTCACCCGCGTGGCGCTGCGCTCGGCGCGCCCGCGCGATTTCTCCACCTTGCGCGATGGCCTGGCGCTGCTGCCGAAAGTGCGCACGATCCTCGCGCCACTGGATTCGCCGCGCCTGCAGACGCTTTATGCCGAACTCGGCGAGCACGATGCCACCGCGCATCTGTTGATCAGCGCAGTGGCCGAACAACCGCCGCTCAAATTCAGCGACGGTGGCGTCATCGCCACCGGTTACGACGCCGATCTGGATGAGCTGCGCCGCCTGTCCACCAACGCCGACCAATTCCTGATCGACCTGGAACAACGCGAACGCGCCAGCAGCGGCATCGCCACGCTCAAGGTCGGCTACAACCGAGTGCACGGCTACTACATCGAGATCAGCAAGGGCCAAGCCGAGAAAGCCCCGCTGCACTACAGCCGCCGACAGACGCTGACCAACGCCGAGCGCTACATCACCGAAGAACTCAAGAGCTTCGAAGACAAGGTGCTATCGGCGCGCGAGCGCTCGTTGTCGCGCGAAAAACTGCTCTACGAAGGCCTGCTCGACGCACTCGGCGGCGAGCTGGAAGGCCTCAAGCGCTGCGCCAGTGCATTGAGCGAACTGGATGTGTTGGCCGGGTTCGCCGAACGGGCCCAGGCGCTGGATTGGTCGCAACCCGAACTGGAAAGCGCGCCGTGTCTGCACATCGAACGCGGCCGCCACCCGGTGGTGGAAGCCGTGCGCGACCAGCCATTCGAACCCAACGATCTGGACCTGCACCCGGACCGCCGCATGCTGGTCATCACCGGCCCGAACATGGGCGGTAAATCGACCTACATGCGGCAGAACGCGTTGATCGTGTTGCTGGCGCATATCGGCAGCTATGTACCGGCCAGCCGCGCGGTGATCGGGCCGATCGACCGCATCCTCACTCGCATCGGCGCCGGCGACGACCTGGCGCGCGGGCAATCCACCTTCATGGTGGAAATGGCCGAGACCAGCTACATCCTGCATCACGCCACGCCGCAATCGCTGGTGCTGATGGACGAGATCGGCCGCGGCACCTCCACCTACGATGGCCTGGCCTTGGCCGATGCGGTGGCGCGTCATCTGGCCCACACCAATCGCTGCTACACGCTGTTTGCCACGCATTATTTCGAGCTCACCGCGCTGGCGGATGCCTCGCATGCCGGTGGCGGCAGCGGCATCGCCAACGTGCATCTGGATGCGGTGGAACACGGCGAGCGCCTGGTGTTCATGCATGCGGTCAAGGACGGCCCGGCCAATCGCAGCTTCGGCTTGCAGGTGGCCGCGCTGGCCGGCCTGCCGAAGGCGGCGGTGCAGCAGGCACGCCGCCGGCTGGCCGAACTGGAGCAACGCGGCGGCGACAGCCACGCTGCCGAGATGGCACCCGCCGCGCTGGATGCACCGCAGCAATTCGGCCTGTTCACCGCGCCGTCTTCGGCCGCGCAGGAAGCCTTGCAGGCGCTGGATCCGGACGAACTGACGCCCAAGCAGGCACTGGAAGCGCTGTACCGGCTCAAGGCGCTGCTCTGAAGCAGCGTAATCCGGCCTGTGGCGCGCTGATCGCGTCACAGGTCTGCGCGGACGCAATGCTGATCAACGCCTGAAGTAAGCCGCGCGCCAGATCGCCAACGGTTTTTCTCGACAACGAACTGCACGTAGCCAACGTCACTCTGGCCGTTACCCACATCGTGCCGCTGCTGGAAAGCGACACGGCACCGCTACAACGCCCACCTGCGTTGCACGCTTGTCAGCGCTAGCAGCGCCACCTCAGGGATGCTGCAACTTCCTGTGTGCTGTACCGAAGACGCCACTACTGATTCCAGGCGCCGCGCAGTTTAGGCACTGCTACCGCAAGCTCTCTGCTGCAGCTAAAGCACCGCAACTGATCCGCAGCCGTCGCACGCTCCAGGCGCTGCCACCGCCCCCGCAGCGCACTCGCATCGACGCCCCGATACACGCCGCCCTACCGCCCCGCACCATCTCCGGATTGCCCTGCGCGCCAGACAAGCGCACCCTGCCGCAACGCTTGCTCACCAGGATTCGGCACCGATGACCACTTCCGACTCGCTCACCTCGCAACTTGCCGCGCAGCTGCAGGGCCCGCAGCTGCAGCAACTGGCCAGCCGCCTCGGCATCGCGCCGGAGCAGGCGCAATCGGCGGTGCAGACCGCTCTGCCCTTGCTGATGGGCGCGCTGGGCCGCAACAGTCAACAGGCCGGCGGCACGCAGGCGCTGGCTAGCGCGTTGCAGCGCGACCATGCCGCTGCACCAGACCTCGGCAGTCTGTTGGGATCGCTGCTGGGCGGCTCGGCCAGCGGCGCGCAGGCCAATGGCGCCGGCATCGTCGGTCACCTGTTCGGCGACAAGGCGCCACAGGCGGCCGCGGGCCTGGGCCAAGCCACCGGCCTGGAACCCAGCAAGGCCAACCAGCTGCTGCAGCTGCTAGCGCCCATCGTGATGGCATATCTGGCCAAGCGCTTCCTGGGCGGCGGCACGGCCGACACCAGCCAGCTGGGCAACGCGTTGGCGCAGGAACAGAGCCATGTGCGCAGCGACAGCAGCGTCGGCGGCCTGCTCGGCAGCGTGCTGGACCAGGATGGCGACGGCCAGCTCGGCCTGGGCGATGTAATGAAACTGGGCGGCAGCCTGTTCGGCAAGCGCTGACGCCGCCGACGCCTGGGCACCCACGTCCTATCGATAGCGTGACGCTATCGATATGGTTGGATAATTCGAATTCAACTAATGATCGGCGTTGTATATCGTGTGCCCACACCCATGCTGAGCCCGCCACCGATGCAGCCGCTGTCATCCACACCCGCCGTCGTACAGCGCCCATCGGCCGCCGCCCCGCCCTGACGCACTCGCGTCACCAACGTCGCCCAGATTCGCTTCACCACCGCCGCAGTCTTTCCACCAGCGCGCGCCCTCCGGCACGCAGCTCCCTACGTGCAGCCGCACCCAGGTAAATGCCATGACTACCGAAGCAAAGTGCCCCTTCAACCACAGCGTCGTCGGCGCCGGCACCACCAATCGCGATTGGTGGCCCAAGCAACTGCGTGTGGACCTGCTCAACCAGCACTCGGCCCGCTCCAATCCGCTGGCGGCGTCTTTTAACTACGCGGAAGCCTTCAAGCGCCTGGACCTGCAGACACTCAAGCAGGAGCTGCGCGCATTGATGACCGATTCGCAGGACTGGTGGCCGGCCGACTTCGGGCATTACGGCCCGCTGTTCGTGCGTATGGCCTGGCACAGCGCCGGCACCTACCGCACCGGTGACGGCCGCGGGGGCGGCGGCCGCGGGCAACAGCGCTTCGCGCCACTCAACAGCTGGCCGGACAACGTCAGCCTGGACAAGGCACGCCGCCTGCTGTGGCCGATCAAGCAAAAGTACGGGCAGGCGATTTCCTGGGCCGACCTGATGATCCTCACCGGCAACGTCGCGCTCGAATCCATGGGCTTCAAGACCTTCGGCTTTGCCGGCGGCCGCGAAGACACCTGGGAGCCGGACCAGGACCTGTACTGGGGCCGGGAAACCAAGTGGCTGGGTGGCGATGACCGCTACGCGCACGGCTCGCCGGGCGTGGACCAGGCGCATGGCGTGCTGGTCAAGGACGACGACAGCGAAGTGCAGCACACCCGCGATCTGGAAAACCCGTTGGCCGCCGTGCAGATGGGCCTGATCTACGTCAACCCGGAAGGCCCGGACGGCAATCCGGATCCGCTATTGGCGGCCAAGGACATCCGCGACACCTTCGGCCGCATGGCCATGAACGACGAAGAGACCGTGGCGCTGATCGCCGGCGGCCACACCTTCGGCAAGACCCACGGTGCTGCCGATGCGGCGCACGTGGCGGCCGAGCCGGAAGCCAGCGACCTGGAAAGCCAGGGCCTGGGCTGGCACAACAGCTTCGGCAGCGGCAAGGGCGGCGACACCATCACCAGCGGCCTGGAAGTGACCTGGACCACCACCCCGGCGCAGTGGAGCAACGACTTTTTCGACCACCTGTTCGGCTTCGAGTGGGAGCTGAGCAAGAGCCCGGCCGGTGCGCACCAGTGGGTGGCCAAGAACGCCCAGGCCATCATTCCCGATGCGCACGACGCCTCCAAAAAGCGTTTGCCAACGATGCTCACCACCGACCTGGCACTGCGCATCGATCCGGCGTACGAGGCCATCTCGCGCCGCTTCCACGCCAACCCGGACCAGTTCGCCGATGCCTTTGCGCGCGCCTGGTTCAAGCTCACCCACCGCGACATGGGCCCGCGCGCGCGCTATCTCGGCGCGGATGTGCCGGCCGAAGAATTGCTGTGGCAGGACCCGATCCCGGCCTTAAACCATGCGCTGATCGATGCGCAGGACGCTGCCGCGCTCAAGCAGACCGTGCTGAGCTCCGGCCTGAGCGTTGCGCAACTGGTTGCCACTGCCTGGGCCTCGGCGTCCAGCTTCCGTGGCTCGGACAAGCGCGGCGGTGCCAATGGTGCGCGCATTCGTCTGGCCCCGCAGAAGGACTGGGCCTCCAACGAGCCTGCGCAGCTGGCCCAGGTGCTGGCCACGCTGGAGCGTATCCAGGCCGACTTCAATGCACGCCAGTCCGGTGGCAAGCAGATCTCGCTGGCCGACCTGATCGTGCTGGGCGGCAATGCCGCAGTCGAACAGGCCGCGCACGCCGCCGGCCACGCGGTCACCGTGCCGTTCGCCCCCGGCCGCATGGATGCCTCGCAAGCGCAGACCGACGTGGAATCGTTCGCAGTACTCGAGCCGGTAGCCGATGGCTTCCGCAACTACGCCAAGGCCCGCTACGCGGTGTCTGCCGAAGCGCTGCTGATCGACAAGGCCCAGTTGCTGACCCTCACCGCACCGGAAATGACCGTGCTGGTCGGCGGCCTGCGCGTGCTCGGCGCCAACACCGGGCAGTCGCACAATGGCGTCTTCACCACCCGTCCGGGCGTGTTGAGCAACGACTTCTTCGCCAACCTGCTCGACATGCGCACCGAGTGGAAAGCCACGTCCGAGACCAAGGAAACCTACGAAGGCCGCGACCGTGCCACCGGTGAGCACAAGTGGACCGGCACCCGCGTGGATCTGGTGTTTGGTTCCAACTCGATCCTGCGCGCGGTGGCCGAGGTCTATGCCAGCGCCGACGCACAGGAGAAGTTTGTGCAGGACTTCGTGGCCGCGTGGACCAAGGTGATGCAGCTGGACCGTTTCGACCTGGCCTGAGTGAAGCGCAGCACGCGCTTGCTGCGCGCGCTGTCATGGCCGAGCGCGATTGCTGCCGACACGTGACGCCACTGCAGTAACGCAAACGCCCCGGTTCGCCGGGGCGTTTGCGTCTGTGGCATTGCGCGCGATTGCGCTGTGGCCGCGATATGGCGTTACGTGCAGCGTGGCGCGTGCAGCATTGACGTTCTGTGGTGCTGCGTCGTACGGCCGATAGAGCGTCTAGACGCCAGGACTCTGCGTCGTACGGCCGAGTGATCAAGTCACGAGGCGCGCCGCGCTTCATGCAACTCCCTCGCACGATGACCGGCCCGACATCCGCAACCGCAACGCTACAACGCGTCGATATCACCCAGCGCCGTGATCAAGCGACGTGCGCGTTTATCTGGCTTGCCATCGGGCGGGCGATACCCGGTGCGCTCGGCGGCACGTTGCAGCCGCCACTGCGCGCGCGCTTCGCGCGATGCCTCGGTTTCCGTGTAGAGCGCCTGCGCCACCGGCGCCGGGCCGCGCACCTCGCTCAGGGCCGCCACGGTGATCTCGAAAATTTCGCCGCCGCGGTCGATCCGCAGTTGCTCGCCGGTGCGCAGTGCGCGCGACGGTTTAGGACGCTGACCGGCCACACCCACCTTGCCGGTATCCACCGCATGCTTGGCAAGGCTGCGCGTCTTGAAAAAGCGCGCCGCCCAGAGCCAGACATCCAGCCTGACCGTGACCGCTGATTCCATCTGTAGAGTCATCGCGTTGTGCTTGTCGTGTCTGTTGAAGGGCCGCCGCAGCGCTCCGTCCGTTCGAAACTGCCGGGGGACAGGCAACGATCTGCTGCGATTTCCGATATTTGGGCCGGGCCCAGGGAACTCAAGCAAGGCCAGCCAGCGCGCAATGGCGTGCACGGGGCGGTGCCTGAACGCTTTGGTGTTGTGCTGGCCGCATGTGGCGTTACGGGCGCGCGCACGCAGTACTTGCAACGCCCCCAGTGCACCGAAAGCCCGCAATTAAAGTCGCTGCGGCACGCCTGGTGCGTTCACGCCAACCGCCGCCGCGCACAGGTGTCAGCAATCCTGGACCGGCTCTGCCAAGCCTTCGAGAAAAACTCCGGTAGTCACCGTCGTGCCCGCAGGCACTGCGCCGATCCCGGTGGGCACGCACAGCCGTCGCAGCTCAGCCGGAGCAACACCAACTTTCAGCGCGTATTTCCTCCGAACCGAAACGCGCCGCCGCCGCGCATGCATGCCGCACACCCGCAATGCTAGTGTGCGCAGCTTCCGTACATGGCTGGCCTGCGATGCCTAAATCCGCCGTATTGACCGAGGGACCGATCGGCAAGAACCTGCTGCTGTTCGCGTTGCCGATCCTGGCAGGCAACATCGCCCAGTCGCTCAACGGCTCGATCAATGCGATCTGGATCGGCCGCTATCTCGGCGAAGCCGCGCTCACTGCGGCGGCCAACGCCAACAGCATCATGTTCTTTCTGATCGGCTCGGTATTCGGCATCGGCATGGCCGCCACCATTCTGATAGGCCAAGCCATGGGCGCGCGCGACATCGCCCAGGCACGCAAGGTCATGGGCACCAGCGCCACGTTCTTTGGCGGGTTGTCGGCACTGATCGCCGTCGCCGGCTGGTGGCTGGCGCCACACCTGCTTGCCGCGATGGGCACGCCACCGGCCTCGCTGGCGCTGGCCGAGGATTACCTGCGGGTGATCTTCGTGGCCATGCCCACCATCTACCTGTTCGCGTTCCTGTCGGCGGCCCTGCGCGGCACCGGCGATGCACGCACGCCGTTTCGCTTCCTGCTGCTCTCGGTGGTGCTGGACATCGTGTTCAACCCGCTGCTGATCTTCGGCGTTGGCCCCTTTCCGCAGCTAGGCATCGCCGGCGCGGCCTGGGCCACGGTGCTGGCGCAGTCGGTGGCGCTGGCGGGGCTGCTGCTGTATCTGCGCAGCCGTGGCCACGTGCTGTGGCTGGGACGGCGCGACCTGGCGCTGTTCCGCATCGATCCCGCCATCCTGCGTGCGCTGGTGGGCAAAGGCGTGCCGATGGGATTGCAGATGGTGCTGATCTCGCTGGCCATGATCGCGATGCTGACGCTGGTCAACGGCTTCGGCACCGATACCGCTGCCGCCTATGGCACAGCCCTGCAACTGTGGAACTACGTGCAGATGCCGGCGATGGCGCTCGGCGCGGCCTGCTCGACGATGGCCGCGCAGAATGTCGGCGCCGGCCTGTGGGCGCGCGTGGATGCCACCGCACGCACCGGTGTGGCCGCCAATTTCCTGATGACCGGCCTGCTCATCGCACCGCTGATCCTGTTCGACCGCTGGACGCTGGCATTGTTCCTGCCCAGCGACAGCCCGGCGCTGGAGATCGCGCGCCACCTCAATCACATTTCGATCTGGTCGTTCCTGCTGTTCGGCGTGACCTTCGTGGTTTCCGGCGTAGTGCGTGCCACCGGCGCGGTGATCCCGCCACTGCTGATCCTGGCGTTCGCGCTGTGGGGCGTCCGCGTGCCGCTGGCCAACCTGCTGCTGCCGCACCTGGGCGCGGACGCGGTGTGGTGGAGCTTTCCGATCAGCTCGGCCTGCTCGATGCTGCTGTCGCTGGCGTACTACCGCTGGGGTGGCTGGCGCAAGGCCCGCATGCTGGCAACACCGGCGCATCCCTCCGAACTGGCATCGGCAGCGGAAGTGCCGGCCCACCCGGCCGCCCCGATTGCCGACCCCGCCCCACTGACCGAGCCGCCTGCAGCGCAGCCGCGCTGATCGTTTAGCGAAGTTGCTGCTTACGATGCGTTGCAGACCGATCGAGCAATGCAATGCGATGCGCGAAGTGCTGTACCGCCGTGACCGACGCAATGAAACGCCAACGGCAACGTGCGCAAAAAAACCGCGATGGCCGCACGTGGCAACACAGCCGGCACCGGCGCAGCAAATGACGGACGGCGCTGCTCCGTAAAAGATGGCTAAATGCCGAAAGACGACGCGCGCATCACGCCAGCGGATCCTGCCACCTGTCATTCGGTCACCTGCTCAGTCTGCACATGTGTGCGACGAGACGACTTGGCAGCACTGCACACTAGCGCCGACCGCACGACGCGTGCGCTGCCACCAATGACGCAGTCACGCACTACGCAAGCTTGCGCCCGCAGCAGGGCGAAGACTCAGAGCGACTCACGCTGGGAAGAATGCGTGACACGTCGCGCGTGTTGAATGCATCGGTGCAACGACAGCTGCGCTGCAGGGTTGAACCACATGCAGTGCACCGACCAGCGTCTGCGCCAGTATCGCTACTGTCCGACAGAAACCGCATCGCGTGCCCTAACTGCATCGATGCAACGACAGTTGCGCTGCAACGTTGGACTACCCGTCCACTGCACAGCGCGTGCGACACGCATAGCTACCACTCGACACGAAACGAGCGTGTGCATCAGCGCAAGGACAGCTGAGCCGCACTGTTGAACCAGACTCGCTGCACTGCCCAACCCTGCTGCGGCATCGCTACCACCCGACAGCAAACGCGTCGCGTGCTCTGATTGCATCGATGCGTTGCCAACTGCGCGCTGCAGCGATCAATCACACGTGCCGCACTGCCGAGCGCCTGCGGCAACATCGCTACCGCCCGACAGCAAATGCATCGTGTGCTCTAACTGCATCAATGCATCGACAGTTGCGCTGCAATGTCGAACCAACCCGCCGCACTACCTCGCGTACGAAAGCCTCGCTACGACTCGACAACAAACCGGCACGCCACAACGGTCATTGCCATCGCATTGCTTACCGCCTTGCAGGCAGCCAAACGCCGAAACGCAAACAGCCGCCCGAAGGCGGCTGTTTGGCAGTGGCGGGACAAGCCCGCCAATGTGACTTACTCAGCCTTGGCAGCAGCCTGGCGAGCAGCCTTGGCCTGCGCAGCGGCAGCCAGATCTTCCTTGATGCGGGCAGCCTTGCCTTCCAGACCACGCAGGTAGTACAGCTTACCGGCGCGGACCTTACCGCGGCGCTTCACTTCGACCGAGTCGATGATGGCGCTGTGGGTCTGGAACACGCGCTCGACGCCGAAGCCGTGCGAGATCTTGCGGACGGTGAACGCAGAGTTCAGGCCAGCATTCTTGGTACCGATCACGACACCCTCATAGGCCTGCACGCGCTCGCGGTTGCCTTCCTTCACCTTGACGTTCACCACGACGGTGTCGCCCTGGTTGAACTCCGGCAGCTGGCGCTGGATCTGGGCGGCTTCGAAGTCAGCCAGGATGGTCTTGTTGAGTTTGCTCATGATGGGCACCGCGTGTCTGGTGATATTGGACCGGCAGTCGCCGCACGGCGATTGCTCGAGGTTCGTGGCAGGGCCAGACGCAAGGCTGGCCAGCAAGCCGCATATTATACCCCTATCTGTTTCGCTAGAGCTAGGGGTGAGCCCTTATTTCTCGTCGCCCGGGGCAAGTTCGCGACGGAACTCTTCCAGCAGACGTCGATCCTGCTTATCCAGCGTGGCCTCGTCGAGCAATTCCGGCCGACGCAGCCAGGTCCGGCCCAACGATTGCTGCCGCCGCCAGCGCGCAATGGCGCCGTGGTTGCCCGACCGCAGCACCTCCGGCACATCACCCCAGGCATGGCTGGATGGATGGCTGTAGTGCGGGCAGTCCAGCAGCCCCTGCGGGCCTTCGAAACTGTCCTGGGCTGCGGATTCGGCATCGTTCAACACGCCGTCCTGCAACCGGGTCACCACATCCACCAGTACCGCCGCACCGAGCTCGCCACCGGACAATACGTAGTCGCCGATGGAGATTTCCATGTCCACGGCCTGGTCGAGAAAACGCTCGTCGACACCTTCATAGCGCCCGCACAGCAGCACCATCCGTGGCAACTGGGCCAGCTCGCGCGCCAGTGGCTGGGTCAGCGGACGCCCTTGCGGGCTGAGGTAGATCACCGGTGCCGGCCGCGCATCGGCGGCTTGCGCCACTTCCAGACAGGCCCGCAACGGCTCGATCAACATCACCATGCCAGGGCCGCCACCGAAGGGACGGTCGTCCACCCGGCGGTAATTGCCCTGCGCATGGTCGCGCGGATTCCAACCCTTCAATTCCAGCAACCCACGTTCCTGCGCCCGCCCGACCACGCCGAACGCCGCGCATTGCGCGATGAACTCGGGAAACAGGCTGATGACGTCGATGCGCACTGGGGAATCGGGAATCGGGACTGGGAATGGGGAGAGCAAGAGCGGAGCAGAAGCACCGCTTCGATCAGAAATCCGGATCCCAGTCGACCACGATCAGATTGGCCTCGAAATCCACCGACTTGACGTACTCCGGCAACACAAACGGGATCATCCGCTCGCGATCGCCGCGCACCACCACCACATCGTTGGACCCGGTGGAGAACAGATGCGAGACCGTGCCGAGCTTGACGCCCTCGACGGTTTCCACCTGCAAGCCTTCCAGATCGACCCAGTAATACTCATCGGGCTTGGGCGGCGGCAGCGCACTGCGGGCGACATAGATCTCGGTCCCGTGCATGGCTTCGACGGTGTCGCGGTCGGTGATGTCGGGGAACACCGCAATCAGGTTCTTGCCCTGATCGCGCCCACGGACTCCACTGAGCACCGACTCCTGACCCGACGGCGTGCGCACGATCCACGGCTGATAGCGGAAGATCGCACTGCGCGGCTCGGTCCAGGATTCGAGCTTGAGCTCGCCCTTGACACCAAAAGCGCCGACAATCCTGCCTAACAGGATGCGGCGCTCGGTCGGCTTCATCTGTGTCGACTCTGGGCCAGGCAGCGATGCCCGGCCCTCAAGATCAGGCCGCAGCGGCCTGGGACTTGGAGGCTTCGCGATACAGGTTACGCACCTTGTCGGTCAGCTGTGCGCCCTGGCCGACCCAATGGTCGACGCGTGCAACGTCCAGCACGACGCGCGGCTCGGCGCCCTGCGCAACCGGGTTGTAGTAACCCAGGCGCTCGATGTTGCGGCCGTCGCGCGCGCTGCGCACGTCGGTCACGATGATGTGGTAGAACGGACGCTTCTTGGCGCCGCCGCGGGTCAGTCGAATCTTGACCATGGTGTGTAGTCCTAAGTTGCCCAGTCGCCAGGGTGGCGCGGTAAGCCGGCGATTATAGCGGGGCCCGGCGGCGAAGCCAACCCACCGGCCAGCAGCGCCTGTCATCGCTCAAATCGCTTGCCAGGGCTGGGTCTGCAGGGCCTGGGCCAGGAGCGGCAGTTGTGCAGTATGCGGACCCCAGCGGGCCGGCCCCATCGCCACGATCGCCTGCTGCCCCCGCGCATTACAGGCAAACGCCCCATCAAACCGGTCTAGTTCCTCCAGTGGCACCGGCCGGCGGATCTGGCTGACTCCCAGCGCCTCCAGCCCGGCCTGCAGCAGCTGTTGGCGGGTGCCCAGCAAGGACGCGCCCTGCGGCCAGACCACGCCGCCACGCTCCCACAGGCCAAGATTCCAGAACGCACCTTCCAGCACCCTGCCCTGCGGGTCCTGCAGCACCACGTCGTCGTGATCAGCGTTCATCGCCAACCGCCGCAGGTGCAGCAGCGGGAACGTGCCCACATGTTTGAGCTCCGGCTGCTCACGGACGTAGGGGGTCACCTGCACCCGCAGCCCGGTGTCGGGCATGTCCAGCGGCGGCGAGACCGCCATCAGCACGTCCAGCGCCACCTCGCGCAGCGGGTTGCGGAAGTCGTACTCCTGCGCGAACACGGTAATCCGCACACTGGCGTCGGCCATGGCAGAGGCCTGCAGGGCCGTCTGTAGCTGCGCACGCACCTGCGCGGGAGTGAGTTCCTGTCCGAACAATGCACGGCTGCCCTCCTGCAGCCGCTGCAGATGCAGCTCCAGGCCCTGGGTGGCGCCGCCACGCACCTGCAACGAGGTGAAGTGGCCGTAGTTGACCAGCGCCGCGGCGCCGAGCTGGGCCGCGGTAGCAGGCGCGCCGTTGCAGAAGATCACCGGCACACGCGTGCCTGTGCCTGGGCCCACCACTGCGTGACGAGGTCGGCGGCCGGCTGCGCGGGCGCCATCCATGCGGACTGCCCGGCCCAGGCCTGCAAGGCGTCAAGGCGATTCTCGCGGGCGGCCGCCTGGCGCATCACCGCCGTCAGCGCGCGCTGTACCGGGTAGGGCGCCGGCGGTGGCGCGTCCACTGCGGCGGCGGCGCGGACGTAAGCCGTGGCGATCGACCGCCCCAGGCGCCCGGAAAATGCACGTGTTGGCCAGGTCTGCTCCGGCTCTGTGGCCGCCAGGGCGTTGGCCCAGGCGCCGGGCAGCGCCGCTTCGGGCGTGCGCAACAAGCCGGTGCCGATCTGCACCGCGCTGGCGCCCAGGGTGAGGGCCGCAGCAATTCCACGTGCATCGGCAATGCCGCCGGCGGCGATGACCGGAATCTCCAGGTGGTCGACCAGACGAGGCAGCAACGCGAACAACCCGGTCATCTGGCGCTCGGCCTGGCTGGCATCGAACGCGCCGCGGTGACCGCCGGCTTCCGCCCCCTGCGCAACCACCGCATCGGCGCCCGCAGCCTGCGCCGCGCGTGCCTCCTCCAATGTGGTGGCGCAGGCGAACCAGGCGATGCCGGCGGATTTCAGGCGGCTGACCTGATCGGGCCGGAACACGCCCATGATCGAGGAGGCCACTGCCGGGCGGGCCTCCACCAATGCATCGAACTGCGCATCGAAACCGGCCGGGGTGGCATCGCCGGCATCGGCCGCCACCGCCGGGCCCCACTGCTCCAGAAATGCACGCATGCGCGCTTCGGCATCGGCGTCGCGGTCGGGCGCCGGATCGGGGATCCACAGATTGATCTGCGCAGGCCCGTCACTGGCCTGCCGGAAGGCCTGCACCCAGGCCACGATGTCCTGCGGTTGCGAGAGCACCGCGCCCATCGCGCCCATGCCGCCCGCCGCGGCCACCGCAGCCGACAACGGCACCGGGCAGGCGCCGGCCATCGGGCTGAGCAGGATCGGCACGCGCAGCCCGAAGCGCTGACAGAACGCGGCTACGTGCGCATAGGGACCGTCTGTCGCCAGGGTCGCGGCGGCCATGTCAGTGCGCGCCTTCCAGCAAGTGCACGATCCTGGGCCACTGCATCTGCCGTGCCAGGTCCAGCGCGGTCTTGCCGCTCGGAGTGCGCAAGGTGGGGTCGGCCCCATGCTGCAGCAGCAAGGCGACTGGCTGGTAATTGCCCGCAAGCGCATCGCGCTGCAACAGCGTCCAACCTGCGTCATCGCGCAGTTGCACCATCTCCGGCTGATCGCGAAGGCCTTCGTCGAACTTGGGGCCCATGTTCTCGCTCATCGGATGCTCCTGTTGCAGCGGATCTTCGATCCCCGGCGCAACAGGCGTGCCCTTGCCGCCGAACATCTTGTCGAACAGGCCCGGTTTGCGCGCCGCGGCCTGTGCCGGCACCAGCCGCACCGCGCCGGGCTCACCGAAATCCAGGCCCCAGGCGGCATCGTGCTCGGCGCGCTCGTCCGGCGCCATGCCACGCCGCATGGCATCGATGGTGTGGCCGCCGTAGACCTTGCCGTCGACCACGTACATCCAGTCTTCCAGATCCGCGAACGGCGCCGACACCGCGTCGCCGGCTGTGAGCGCTTCGATCCATTCCGGTTCGTTGAGCAGGCTGCCGGAGATCTGCTCGCCGTCGAAGTGCACATCGGAGATCCACATGTGCTCATGCGTTGGCGCAGCGTGCACTTCCTGCGCGGCGCTGTCGGTGGCGAACGGCAGTTTGACTGCGGCCATATCCAGGCCCGGAACGATGCGGCGGTATTCCCAGGACAACTCACGCCAGAAGAATTTGAACGTGTGGCGCGCGGCGACATAGCCCGCCTGCAACGCGGCATCCTGGTTGTCTGCGAAATACATCCGGGTATCGCTCATCTGCTGGCGCTCCTGCCAAGAAAGAGGCAACACGCTACTGCAGCCATGCAGCGAGGGCAACGCGTGCACGACAGATGTAGCGCAATGCCGCATCCGTGCGCGCATAAGCCAAACCGCTGCTGGAAGGCATCGGCATGCGAAAACGAACCCATCGTGGCGCGGCCCGGCCAGGGAGACATCATGGCCATTGTCCCTGCGCCTGGCGTGCGCTCGCCAAATTCAGAACCGGCGCCCACGCGGCATGGCGCTCAACACCGATCAGTACTGCAACGGCAACGGCAGGACATCCCGATACCAGTCTTCCACCATCACATCGCGCAATGCGAACGCGCGCACGGCCTGCGGACGCTGCACAAACGCGCCCCACAGGCGAATGTCGACAAATGCCGATGAGGGCCGCGTGCGCCACGCCTCCGGACCGAAGAGACGAACTTCCAGGCAATAAAAGCCATCGGCGATACATGTGATCTGCCTGCACGCAGGCGTTGTCGCACTTGCCCACAGATGCTCGAGATCCGGGCCACGGACGAGCTTGAACACACGCAGCTCGCCCTGGGTGCGCCCGGTGCAATTGTCGGGCAAGGGCAGCGGCTGGTCGAAGTATTCGGCGGCCCAGGCGCATTCCTGAGCCAGCACATCGCCCTGGCTCAGTTGCAGAAAATAACGATGAAGATGCGTATTTTCTTCCCGCCATGACGAAGCGGGATCCGACGCTGCCGTCACGTCCCACACATCCTGCGCGCTGCCGAATAACAGCACCGACCCGCTTGGCGCCGCACGCATTGTCGTCGTCTCCAATTGCGCATGCGGCAGTACACGCGCTTCGTCTTCGATACGCACTCTTGGCGTGCCGTCATCGCACTGTTCATAACGCAGATGCAAGCCATGCGCGGGCCGCCACGGCAGCGCAAGCCGGTCCGGCTCCGGCACGCACACCCAAAGACTCACCACACCCGGCGAAGGGCCATACGCCTGACCGATGCCGACTGAGTACACGCCGGTTTGCCCGACCGGCACACGCACCTCCCGCGTTGCGAAAACGTCCAGCCACTGCGGATGGTTGGCGGCGGGACGCCAGAGATCGCAGCGCCACTGCGCAGGTGCGTCGCCGTCGTTCGGTGCGGGGTGAAATGCGAGCACCAGCGCATCGCCTGCCCGCAGGAAAACATCGACCGTCGTACAGACGTCCTGCCGCGGGTAACGCTCTTCTTCGTAGGCGGCGATGTCGATGACATGGCGTCGCCATTGACGCGGCGTGTCCAGGCCAGGCTGCAAATCAGCGGGCCGCAGCGGCGTGTTCGGCAATGCCGCCAGGCGGCTGGCCGACTTCGACTTCGACTTCGGCATCGGCGTTTGCGCGGTATCGGACACCGCTGCCGCACCCGGCGGTTCACCAGCGACATCTGCGCGCGCCTCGGCGCGTTCATCGATCAACCCGGCGACCACCACGACCACCACGACCACCACCCAATACACCACCACCGCCAGCAGCACCGTCCAGCCAGTGGTCGACTGCAGCGCCAGCGTGATCGCCAGCGCGAGTTCCAGGCACCGCCTGCCAGCCACGGTACTCGTGTGCGCGTCAGCGCCTGGAACTCAGCGGAACGGCATACCACCGCGGCCGCCCATGGCGCCCATCATGCCTTTCATGTTGCGCATCAGGCCCTTCATGCCGCCGCCGGCCAGCTTGCCCATCATCTTTTCCATCTGCTGGTACTGCTTCATCAGCTTGTTCACGTCGGCCGGCTGCATGCCGGAGCCGCGCGCGATGCGGGCGCGGCGCGAGCCGTTGAGCAAGGCCGGGTTGCGGCGTTCCTTCTTGGTCATCGAGTTGATGATGGCGATCATGCGCGGCACTTCCTTGCCGGTGACCTGCTGCTTGACGTTGTCCGGGATCTGGCCCATGCCCGGCAGCTTGTCCATCAGCCCATGGATGCCGCCCATGTTCTGCATCTGCTCAAGCTGTTCCTTCATGTCGTTGAGGTCGAACTTCTTGCCCTTGGCGACCTTGGCGGCGAGCTTGGCGGCCTTTTCCTGGTCGACGCTGTGTTCGACCTGCTCCACCAGCGACAGCACGTCGCCCATGTCCAGGATGCGGCTGGCCACGCGGTCCGGATGGAACACGTCCAGGCCGTCGGTCTTTTCGCCGGTGCCGACGAACTTGATCGGCTTGCCGGTGATGTAGCGCACGCTCAGCGCCGCACCGCCGCGCGCGTCGCCGTCGGTCTTGGTCAGCACCACGCCGGTCAGCGGCAGTGCCTCACCAAAGGCCTTGGCGGTGTTGGCCGCGTCCTGGCCGGTCATCGCATCGACCACGAACAGGGTTTCGGTGGGATTGACCGCGGCGTGCAGCGCCTTGATCTCGTCCATCATCGCCGCATCGATCGCCAGGCGGCCGGCGGTATCGACCAGCAGCACGTCGGCGAAGGACTTGCGTGCATCGCTGATGGCCGCACGCACGATGTCCACCGGCTTCTGCGAGGCATCGGAGGGGAAGAACAGCACACCGACCTGTTCGGCCAGGGTCTTGAGCTGCTCAATCGCGGCCGGGCGATAGACGTCGGCCGAGACCACCATGACCTTCTTCTTGCGCTTTTCCTTCATGTGCTTGGCGAGCTTGCCCACGGTGGTGGTCTTGCCCGCACCCTGCAGGCCCGCCATCAGGATGATGGCCGGCGCCGGCACATTGAGGTTGAGGTCGGCAGCGGCGGCGCCCATGACGGCGGTGAGCTCGTCGCGCACGATCTTGATCAGCGCCTGGCCCGGGGTCAGCGACTTGAGCACTTCCTGGCCTACTGCACGCACCTTGATGCGTTCGATCAGGGCCTGTACCACCGGCAGCGCGACGTCGGCCTCCAGCAGCGCAATGCGCACCTCACGGGTGGCTTCGCGGATGTTCTCCTCGGTCAGGCGGCCACGGCCACGCAGGCGCTCCATGGTGCCGGAGAGACGTTGGGTAAGGGACTCGAACATGCGCAAGGGACCGCGTAAGGGGAAACGGGTGCCGATTATAGCGGCACCGGCTGACGGCCTGCCCCGGCCTGCCCCGGCCAGCGCCGCTACCCCGGACCAGCGCCCCTGTCCTGCCCGACATGGTCAGCTCGCCCAGGCCGCCCGCGTCGCCGCCAGCCCGACCAGCGCCAGGTCGATGCCCGGCCCCACGAGTGCTCGCTGCCAGCCCCTCAACTCGCGCGACCCACAGCTGCTGCTTCACGAATCCCGATTCCCGAATCCCGGCCCCACCAATATGCGAAACTTCAACGATGACAATCGTTCTCATCGCCTTTGCCCTGTACCTGCTGGCCGCCGGACTGCTCACCCGCGCCGTACTGCGCGATGGCAACCAGTCGCCCGCGCGCTGGCTGCTGCCGGCCCTGGCGGCCGTGGCACTGCATGCCGGCTATCACGTGCTGGTGGCGTTTCGCACTGCGGGCGGGCCGGACATGCACTTCTTCGCCGCACTGTCGCTGACCGGGCTGGGCATGGCCGGACTGACCGCGGTGTTTGGCGGACGCGGGCGCATGGCAGCGGTGGGCGTAGTGGTGTTTCCGCTGGCGGCAATCCTGCTGGCCTGTTACCACGGCTACGGCCACGAACCCAGCGCGGATTTGGGCTGGCGGCTGGAACTGCATGCCTGGATGGCGCTGCTGGCCTACGCCACGCTGGGGATCGCCGCGTTGCTGGCGATCATGCTGTGGCTGCAGGAGCGTGCGCTGCGCCGGCGCGACTTCCACACCTGGCTGCGGGCGCTGCCGCCATTGACCGAGCTGGAAACGCTGCTGTTCCGCACGATCACGGTGGGCTTCATTTTGCTCACCCTGACCTTGCTGACCGGCCTGCTGTTCGTGCAGGACTTCCTGGCCCAGCGGCTGCTGCACAAGACCGTGCTGAGCATCCTGTCGTGGATCGTATTCGGCGCGCTGCTGATCGGCCGCTGGCGCAACGGCTGGCGCGGCACCAAGGCGGTGCATTGGACGCTGACCGCCATGGCCTTGCTGGTGCTGTCGTTCTTCGGCAGCAAGTTCGTGATTGAACTGGTGCTGGGGCCGCGCGGCGGCTGAGGGTGGGCCAGGCGGTGGCGCGATGCGGCGATATTGGAGGCGTAAGCGCCTATCCATTGCTCGCGATTGATCAGGCACGCCAGCCTGCAGTGTTAGCGATCACTAAGGCCGGTGTTACCGGCCGTGTACGCTCGCTGCGCTGAGACGCATTGCGGCCGCCGAGGTGGCTGCAGTTACAGCCACGACCAGCAACGCGCCGCTACCTCACCGCCACGCCGGGCGTCATCGACGCACGCGCCGGACGATCTCGTCTGCAGGAGCAGCCAGCGACCACCCTCACGCATTCAGCGCAGCGATCACCGACGTCCACGGCTGCTCCGGCCCGGGGGCCGCAAAGTGGTAGGCAATGCGCCGCCGATATACCTGGCCCGGGCGCAGGATCGCCGACGGGAACGCTGGCTGATTGGGCGCATCCGGATAGTCCTGCGGTTCCAGGCAGACGCCACGGCCCAGGCCGGGATGGTGGCTATCCAGATGCTGGCCTTCGTACAGCTGTACCGCCGGCGCATCGCTGGTGATGCGCAGCGCGACGCCGCTCTGCGGGGAGTACAGCTCGGCGATGCAGTCGTTGTGCGCGTCCTTCGCCAGCACCAGGCACTGGTCGTAGCCCTTGCCGAGCACCACCTGCGGATGCGCAGGGTCGATGCGCTCGGCCAGCGCAGCAGGCGTGCGGAAATCGAAGGGCGTCCCCGCGACCGAGGCAATTTCGCCGGTCGGAATCGATTCGGCATCCACGGGCAGATAGCGCTCCGCAGGCACGCGCAATACCTGCGAGGCCGCGCGTGTCTGCGGGTCACCGGACAGATTGAAATACGGGTGATGGGTGAGGTTCAACGGCGTGGGGGCATCGCACTGCGCTTCGAAATCCAGATGCAGGCGATTGCCCTGCACCTGCAGCTGCGCGCGTACCTGCAAGGTGCCGGGGTAGCCTTCCTCGCCATCGGGCGAGGTGTAGCCGAGCACCACCCGGTTCGGCGCCTGCTCCAGCACCTCCCACACGCGCCGCCCGAAGCCATGCAGCCCCCCATGTAGCTGATTGCGCCCTTCGTTGGCGGCGAGCACATGGGTCACGCCGTCCAGGGTGTAGCGGGCGCCAGCGATGCGGTTGCCGAAGCGGCCGACCAGGATGTTGAGGCTGTCGTTGTCGGCGGCGTAGGCGGGCAGATCGGGCAGTGTCAGCACCAGCGGCACGCGGCCTTGCGGGGTGGTCAGTTCCAGCGCGTGCAGGATGCCGCCGTAGGTGAGCACTTCCGCTTCCAGGTCGCCATCGCCACGCAAGCGCAGCGCATGCACCTGGACACCGTCCGCCAAGGTTCCGAACACTCGCTGCATGAAGACACCCGCCGATGAAGTGAGCGGCGAGCATAGCGGCGCCACCGGCCCGGCACCATGGCGCGGCGCACATCCTGGCGATGCGGTGCCACCTGGTACGCCACCCCGCACTCGCACGCGGCAGAGCCTGCCAGCCAGCAGATGTGGCAGTAAGCAACGTGGCCTGCGGCGCAGACAGGCGAGGCCGCACGCACTAGGCTTGCAGCGCGCCAGCGCTCGCCGACGCACCGCCCCCGCACTTGCCCTCGCCCATTCCTCGACAGGAGCAGCACACCGATGCAGTGGATTTCCAACACCTTGCGGCAACCGCGTTCATGGCTGTTGCCGGCCGTGCTGATCGCACTGACGGTGAGCGGTAGTGGCGCGCAGGCGGCCGATGTGCAGGTGCGCGGCACGCTGCAGGTAGAGAAGCCAGGCGCGCAGGTGTCGCGGCATCTGTTCGGGCAGTTCGCCGAGCACCTGGGCACCGGCGTGTATGGCGGTCTCTGGGTTGGACCGGAGTCTTCCATTCCCAACACGCGCGGCTATCGCAACGACGTGCTGGCGGCACTGAAGGCGATTGCGGTGCCGAATATCCGCTGGCCCGGCGGCTGCTTCGCCGATGAGTACCACTGGCGCGATGGCATCGGCGCGCCCGGCAAACGCCCGATCAGCGTCAACACGCACTGGGGCGGCGTGGAAGAGTCCAACCGCTTCGGCACGCACGAATTCATGGACTTCACCGAGCTGCTGGGCACCGACGCGTACGTGGCGGGCAATGTCGGTAATGCCGCGCCGGACGAAATTGCACAGTGGGTGGAATACATGACCGCCGGCACGCGCTCCAGCCTGGCGGAGCAACGTCGCGCCAACGGCCGCCAGGCACCGTGGAAGGTGCCGTTCTTCGGCGTCGGCAATGAGTTGTGGGGCTGTGGCGGCAACATGCGGGTGGAGTACGCCGCCGATGTGTATCGGCGCTACCAGACCTTCGTCAAGGCGCCGTCCGACCAGAAAATCCTGAAGATTGCGCCCGGCCCCAACAACGACGATTACCACTGGACCGAGGTAATGATGCGCGAGGCGGGCACGCTCATGGATGGCCTGAGCCTGCATTACTACACCGTGCCTGGCGGCTGGCCGCCGCGCGCCTCCTCCACCGACTTCGACGAAGCAGCCTGGATCGAGACGCTGTCGCGCACGCTGGTGATGGACGAGCTGATCACCAAGCACAGCGCGATCATGGACCGCTACGACCCGGCCAAGAAAGTGGCGTTGGTGGTGGACGAATGGGGCACCTGGTACGCCGGCCTGCCTGGCGCCAACCCGGGCTTTTTGCACCAGCAGAACAGCCTGCGCGATGCGCTGGTGGCAGCGTTGAACATCGACATCTTCAGTGCGCATGCCGATCGCGTGCGCATGGCCAATATCGCGCAGATGATCAATGTGCTGCAGGCGATGATCCTGACCGATGGCGACCGGATGGTGCTGACCCCGACCTATCACGTATTTGCGATGTACAAGCCGTTCCAGGATGCCACCCACCTGCCACTGCAATTGCAGCCCCCCGACTATCGGCATGGCGACATCCACGTGCCCGCCGTGCATGGCTCGGCGGTCAAGGCCAAGGATGGGCATGTGTATGTGGCGCTCACCAATCTGGATGCCAACAGCCCGGCCACGGTCAGCGTGGCGGTGGACGGGGTCAGCGTGCGCGGCGTGGAGGGGCAACTGCTCACCGCACCGACGATCACCGCGCACAACACCTTCGCTGCGCCCCGCACCGTGCAACCAACCGCCTTCACCGGCGCGCGGATTCAGGGCAACACGCTGCAGGTGGCGCTGCCGGCACGGGCGATCGTGATGCTCAAGCTACGTTAACGCGGCGACCATGCGCGGGCGCCGCATACGGCGCTG
>Ga0209301_100023_pt1 | contig 24494 bp, 19 predicted proteins | sample MSEELM_DM5_FD_187541 | JGI IMG/M metagenome (GOLD analysis project Ga0209301, IMG submission 187541) | Subsurface microbial communities from deep shales in West Virginia, USA - MSEEL M_DM5 (SPAdes) (version 2) | ecosystem: Environmental > Aquatic > Deep subsurface > Shale gas/oil reservoir >...
GGCGTATCTGGATGTGGGTATCCCCACGTTCAAGGCCACGCCCAGCGAGGCGCCACGGCAGGTGCTGCTGGACGGCCGCGACCTGCAATTGGCCATGCAGGGCGATGCGGAGTTGGCGCGCCTGCGCGAAACAATGAAGGCCCAGCTGCGTTTCAGCGATGCACGCGTGCCGGACCTCACCGTCTACAACCGCTATCTCTCCGGCAAGACCGTGCGCCTGCTGGGTGGCAGCGGCCGCCTGAGTGGCGAGGTGGCGCTCAATGCGGCCGGTGACGTGGGCAACGGCCATGCGGATCTGCGCGGGCAGGGCGCGCACCTGTCCATCGCCGGCATCCAGATGCGCGGCGATGCACAATTGCAGGCGACCCTGCGGCGTGCCGACTTCAAGGCCAAGTTCTTCGACCTGAGCGGCACGCACATTCGCTTGCGCAACATGCGCGTGGGCGACGCCGCCACCGATGCCGCCTGGTGGGGTGAGGTGGAGGTGCCGGCCGGCACGATTCAGGCCACCGCGCCCTTCCAGGTGGATGCCGATGCGGCAGTGCGCATGCGCGATGCCGCGCCGCTGCTGTCGGTGTTCGCACAACGCGCCGATTACCCGCGCTGGGTGCTGGGCCTGCTGGATGCCGGCCAGCTCGACGCCACCGGCCGGCTGCGCTGGCGCAAGCAGCAGGTGGTGGTGGACGACCTGCACGCGGAGAACGCACGCCTGTCGCTGCGCGCGCGCCTGGCAATTGACGATGATCACAAGCGAGGCGACCTGTATCTGCGCTGGGGCGTGCTTGGTGCAGGCATCGAGCTCGATGGCCAACAGCGCCAATGGCATCTAGCCGGCGCACGCGAGTGGTACGAGGGGCGCCCATCCTTGCTGCCGCCGATGGCGAACAAGAAGTGAGCGCGTGCGTAGGAGCGCACCTGGGTGCGCTGCTACGGTCTGCTGCGGCTGAGCGGATACGCGGGAGCAACTACCAATGCATTTAGTTCGTGGGTAACCACGTTTGTCGCGGTCTATCGTCATCGGCATGCTTACACAGCGTTGGTGACGCGAATAGCCACGTAGGAGCACACCTGGGCGCGACAAGGATTTCCCGGTAATGCCCGTCGCGCCCGGGTGCGTTCCTACGAAATGCTATGAGCGATGGGATCGCCGCAGATGCTGGCAATGCCCCGATCACACCAATCGCGACGCGCGCCGCTGCGCGTGACAATCACGCGTGGCTTGGCACACTGCGCTGTGCCGCCTGCGCGGTCTTCAGGAGCTTGCCGTCATGACGATGCCTGTCCGCGCCCGTTGGCGTGCCGTGCCCCGCGCCGTGCGTTGGCCGGTGCTTGCGGTGGTGGCGCTGTACGCCGCGTACCTGCTGCTCGGCAATCTGTTCCTCAACACGCCGCTGGGCACTGCCGCACTCAATCGCACGCCGGACCGCTTCGCCATGCAGTGGCGCGCGGGGCTGACCTGGTGGCCCGGACGCCTGACCTTGTGGGACGTCAACTTGCACGGCCGCACGACGCGCAGCCGTTGGGAGGCGAGCGCGGACCGCCTGCATGGCCAGGTGCGCTTGCTGCCGCTGTTGCATCGCCAACTACTGGTGCCGGAGCTGCATGCACAGGGTGTACGCGGCGGCTTGCATGCGTCCGATCTGCCTGGCGCTGCTGTGGCATCTCACGCGGCTGCCTCTTCGTCGGTAACTGCAACTGCCTCTGGCGCCACAGCGACAGCGACAACTACGAACAGCGCATCTGCGCCACGCACTTCGCAAGCCGATGGGATGCCAGGCAATCCTGCTGCAGCCAATGCAACCAGTGCAGCGAACGCATCCACCGCCGCAGCCGGCGAAGCACCCACCGCTGCCACTGCTGCTACCGCGCCCAACGCAGCCGCCACCGCAACAACGCAGTCAGCAGCACGCTCCACCCGCAGTCAAACCCACTCCCCCGCGTGGACGTTGCAGTTCGATCGCATCGTCGCCGAGCAGGTGCAGGCGCTGACACTTCGCCAGTTACAAATCGCCGGTGACGGGCAGCTGCAATTTGGTCTGTTCAAGCAACTGCGCGGCGGACCGATCGAAGTGTTTCCATCGCGCGCGGTGTTCGAGCACGCCACGCTGCACTGGGCGGGCACCGAACTGCTGCGCAACGGCCAGCTACGGATGGAAGCCAGCATTGCGCGGCATACCGCGGCGCAGGCGCGTGGGTTGGCGGTGTTGCAACTCACCGATGCGCTGATCGGTGTGCGTGGCGATACCGCCGCGCTGGAAGTGACACGCGATGCGCAAGGAAAAACCAGGCTCAAGACGCGGGCCGGGCAAGGCCGTGCCGATGGTGAGCTGCGCTGGGCGCGCGGTGAATTGCAGCCGGGGAGCCACCTGCAATGGCGGACGCCGTTGCATGACGGCACCCGCACACCAAACGCATTGCTGGGCGAGTTGGCCGCGCAGTTGCAGGTGGATCAGGACATGCGTCTGCGCGTCAGCATGCCCGAGCCGGCCGATGCCGGCCTGACGTTGGATGCGGACCTGCGCGTGCAGGGCCGGCGGTTGCCACTGCAGGCGCCGCGCAACCTGTTGCCGCGGACGTCCGGGCACGCGCGCATGCATTGGCAGCTGGCCTCGCTGAGCTGGATTCCGGCGTTGTTTCCCGGCGTGGACTGGCTGACGCTGGAAGGCGACGGCCTGGTGGATGCAGACCTGCGCATCGTGCGCGGGCAGCTGGCCGCCGGCAGCCGATTGCAGGTGCCGCGCGTCACCGCGCGCGTGGGCGTGATGGAACACGCCATCGAAGGCCAGGCCAGCGCTGACCTGCGCGTGGAGGCCGATGCCGCCGGCCATCTGCTGCCATCGCTGGCACTGCGCATGCAGCAGTTTTCAATCGCCCACCGCCCGGCGCTTGCGCGCCCGTTCGTGCAAGGGCGCGATCTGCGCCTGGACCTGCAGACCCGCGCCGACGCACGCACCCTGGCCAGCTTGCGCGACACCACCCGCGCGCATCTGGTATTCACCAATGCGCGGGTGCCAGACCTGCGTGCCTATAACCGCTACCTGCCGCAACAGCAGCTGCGGTTCGATGGGGGCAGCGGTGCGCTCAGTGGCGATCTGCAGATCGAGCCGGGCGGACGTATCGGCAAGGGCGGTTTACGCATCGCCGCACGGGCGGCACGCCTGCAGTTCGCCGGGCTCGCGTTGCGCGGCGATGTGGATGCAAACCTGCAACTGCAACGCGGCGATCTGCGTGCAGAAAATTTCCGCCTTGATGCCAGCCAGATCAACCTGCGCAATGTCGGTTTCACCGGGCCCGATGGACAGCGGCGCGATGGCTGGTGGGCGCGCATCGTGCTGGATGACACGCACATGCACTGGCATGCGCCAGTAGGTGTGGACGGACGCGTGCGCATCGACGTGCGTGACCTGGCGTTCTTGATGGCCATCTATGCACGCGATCGGTCGTTGCCCAACTGGATGGTGCGGCTGGTGGATGCTGGCCAGGCGCAGCTCACCGCGCGCGTGCATTGGCAAGGGGATGAGGTGATCGTGGATCGCTTGCAGGCGCACAACGCGCGTTATCAGGTGGATGCACGTTTGCGTCTGCGTGGCACGCAGCGCAGCGGCAGCCTGTTGGCGCGCTGGGGTGTATTGAGTGCGGCGGTGGGCTTGCGCAACGACACGCCCGAATGGCATCTGCTACGCGCTGCCGAGTGGTACCGCGCGCAGTCGGATCTGTTGCGCTGAGGCCCGCACGTGGCGAATCCGAGGTGAAGGAAACACTCTAGTTCTGTACTGCCGGGTATTGTTTTGCAGTGCAGCGTGCAAGTCGCCGAACAGGCGCGCACTATGATCCTGCATCCCGACGTGGGGGAGGGAGCAAAGCCCGCTGGCAGTTCGCTGCAAGCGGGCTTTTTTATTGCCTGAACAGTCTACGCCGCGCGTCTGCGGACGTGCTCAGGGCAGCGGCAGCATCCACAGACACGGCCCGCCGGTGATGAACAGCCGCTGCTGTGCTTGGTCGAAGGTGCAGTTGGAGGCGGTGCCCGGGGTGGGGATGTGCCCAAGCAGCTGCCCGTCGCTGTCGAATACGCACACGCCGGTGCCGGAGCTGCTCCACAGCCAGCCGCCGCGATCCACACAGAAGCCATCCGGCAGCCCGTCCGGGACGCTGGCGAAGTGGCGGCGGTCGTGCAGCGCGCCATCGCGCCAGGCAAACGCGGTGATTTCCACGCTGCCGTGTCCCTGCTCCGGCGTCTGCGAGACGTACAAGGTCTGCTCGTCGGGCGAGAACGCCAGCCCGTTGGGGTGGTCCAGGTCGGCCATGCGCTGCAGCGGGCTGCCGTCCGGCGGCAGCCGGTACACGCTGTGGTGGGCGAGCTCCGGATCGGCCGGGCAGCCCTGGCTGGGCTTGCGCAGGCCGAACGGCGGGTCGGTGAACCAGATCGCGCCATCGCGCGCCACGATCAGGTCATTGGGCGAGTTGAGCCGCTTGCCGGCATAACGGCCCACCAGCAGGTGGGCCTGGCCATCGGCATCGCTGCGGGTGATGGCGCGCCGGCCGTGTTCGCAGTGCACCAGGCGCTGCTGCGCATCCACCGCGTTGCCATTGGTGAAGGCGGTGGCATCCAGCAGCACATCTACGGTGCCGTCTTCCCGCCACCCCAGCACGCGGCGGCCAACCAGGTCGCTCCACACCAGCGTGCGCTGGGCCTCCCACCAAGCTGGGCCTTCGCTCCAGGTGGCCTGGTCGTAGAGGGTGAGCAGGCGCGCATCGCCCAACCGTGCGGCCAGCGCGGCGTGCGTAATGCGGGGCGGGTCGCAGTCGGCGGGAACGGCCGGGCCGGCCGGGCGGACGCGGCAATGGCTGTCCATCATGGCGCCGCTGTTTCATCGAACGGATGCGCTGCCGCCACGCCGGGGGAGTGCGCAAACTGCACCATCATCTGCAGGCAGGGCGTGTCGCCCAGTTGGCCGGAGCGGTGGCCGCGTGCGTCGGTGGTGCCTTGGTCCTGGCCGAAGTGGATATCGCCGGGGCCCATCTCCACGCGCGTGCCGTCGCCGGTTTCGATGAACCAGCGCCCGCGCAGCGCGATCACCCACTGCGGGTGCGGGCTTTCGTGCCAGTCGCCGACCCAGCCCACCGGCAGCACCGCAAACTGCACGCCCACCACCTCGCCGGGAAACGGCCGCAGCCACTGCGGCGCCGCGCCACCGCCCACGCTTTTGCTCTGGAAGCCGGCCAACTGCGAGGCATTGAGCCGGCTCAGCCCGTCCGGGCCGGTCCACAGGTGCAGGAACGGCAGGCTGGGCGGCAGGGACTGATCGGTACCGTCGTTATGCAGCGCGACCTGCGAGGGCAGGGCCACGGCGGGCAACAGGGTGGGCGACATGCGGTGACCTCGTGCGAAAACCGCAGTGCAGCATGGCGTTTGTCAGGGCGTTGTCTGCGAGGCGTAAAAGGTCGAACCGGTGCACAGGGCGACTGTGGACGGGTGCATGCGCGTTGCTGGCAGGTGCGCGTGGCCTTGCTGACGATGGCGATGACATCAGCACGGCATGCCTTGGCGCGCAGTTCGGGCAGGCGCGTCGGTCGCGAGCGCAGCTTCAGCTGCACTGTCTGGCGCGTGAGCGCGAGAGGCACGTCCTGCGATTGCCGCCGTGTATCGCTGTCCATCCACAGACGACTGGCATTCCAGGAATTCCGCCAGTGGCAACTGAGCTCCGTTGCCGCCAAGCAGCGCTGCCCGCCGGAACAGCGCAGACCCGGTCGCGTCTGCAACACGGCGCCGCATCCGTTAGAATGAGATCAATTCTCATTTAATCCCGGGCGCACCCCTGCCCGGGTCCGGCGTCCAGGAGGTCATCGTGTCGGCCACGCAAGTCGCGCTTCAGCAGCAGGTGGAGCGCCTGTACACCGACCACCACGGCTGGCTGCAGGGCTGGTTGCGGCGCAAGCTGGGCGACGGGTGCGTGGCGGCCGACCTGGCCCAGGACACCTTCATCAGCGTGATCGATGCCGGCGCGGCCGACCAGATCCGCGAGCCGCGGCCGTTCCTGGCCACCATCGCGCGGCGGCTGATGGCGCACCGCCAGCGGCGCAAGCTGCTGGAGGCCAGCTACCTGGAGATGCTGGCCGCGTTGCCGGAAGAGCTGGCGCCTTCGCCGGAGCTGCACCTGCTGGCGCTGGAGGCGGTGCAGCAGCTGGACCAGGCGCTGGACGGCCTGCCGCCGAAAGTGAAGGAGGCCTTCCTGCTGGCGCACCTGCACGAGCTCAGCTACGCGCAGATCGCGCAGCGCCTGGGGGTGTCCAGCAGCTCGGTCAAGCAATACCTCACGCGCGCCAACCGGCAGTGCCTGTTCGCTGTGTCGGCCTGAGTGGTGGCACCGATGTCTGCGAGCAACGCCAGCACGCCGCGCACGCCCCTGGCCGGCGGGCAGCCGATCAGCGCAGAGGTGGCCGACCAGGCCGCCGAGTGGCTGACGGTGCTGATGTCCGGCACCGCCAGCGCGGCGCAATTACGTGACTGGGAACACTGGCGCGCCGCGCATCCGGACCACGCGCGGGCCTGGGCGCATCTGGAGGCGGTGACCGGGCGACTGAAGACGTTGGCACCGCAGGCGGCCTACCGCAGCCTGTCGCCGTATGCCGATGGCAAGCGCCCCGCCTCGCCAGGCCGACGCAAGGCGCTCAACCTGGTGCTGTGGGGCGGGGTGGCCGGCGCCGCCGGGCTGCTGGCCACCCGCACCCAGCGCTGGCAGCAGGCAACGGCCGACTACGCCACCGCCACCGGGCAGCGCCGGATGCTGCAACTGGGCGACGGCACCCGCCTGACCCTCAACACGCGCAGCGCGGTGGATGTGCGCTTCGATACGCACCAGCGCCTGCTGGATCTGGTGGCCGGCGAGATCATGGTGGTGACCGCGCACGCGCTGGGCGCCGCGCAGGACCCGCGCCCACTGCTGGTGCGCACCGTGCACGGCGATGTCCGCGCGCTGGGCACGCGCTTTTGTGTACGCCAGGACCAGGCGCAGAGCCGGGTCACGGTGCTGGAGAGCGCGGTGGAGATTCGTCCGCGTGATGCCACTCACGCCGCGCGCCGCGTGCAGGCCGGCCAGCAATGCGTGTTCAATGCCGCGTTCCTGCAGGCGCCCGGGCCGGCCGATGCGCAGGCCACCGCCTGGGAGCGTGGCCAGTTGATTGCCGACGAGTTGCGGCTGGATGCGTTCGTGGCCGAGCTGGAGCGCTATCGCCCCGGGCTGCTGCGCTGCGACCCGGCGGTGGCCGGCTTGCGCGTCTCCGGGGTGTTTCCGCTGGACGATACCGACCGCATCCTGGCCATGCTGCCCAGCGTGCTGCCAGTGCGGGTACGCCAGCGCAGCCGCTACTGGGTGAGCATCCAGGCGGCCGGTTAGGCGCAGCGATCAACGACTGCGTAGCTGCGAGGCGGGTGCGGCCGTTACTCGAAATCCTATGGTCCTACGGACACTCCAGTTCCTCCGCGCCGTCCGCATCTGCTGACGATTGCTCGCTACGTTTTTCGCGTATCCAAGCGCGGCGATCGCGCTGCGGCGCTTTGCAGATCGTGCCGTACGCGGCGCAGCGCTGAATAAAACTGGGCGGGCACGTCCGATGGGCGAGGTGCGCATCGCCGGGCTGGTCAGGCCGCCGGTGCGGCTGCCAGACACGCAACGCCGTGGTGTCGGCGAGTCGGTATGCGCCCGAAGTTCCGAACGCGCTCTCTGCGGGTGCTCGCGCAAGACACCTCTGTCCGACGACCGCGCGCTGCGGTCATCAGCCAGTCCGGCCCGGGTCTGCGGACGCCCGGCAGACACCGACGCCGCGAGACCTGAAAAAAATTGCGAGATGGGCTGCCCGATCGGCGCGCTCGTGGCACCTCCTTGATGACGGTGTCAGTGCGACGCCACCTCAGATTGCGGGAACCCCCATGTCCATCTCCGACCGCCGCCGCGGCCACCACGCTGTTTCGCTGCACCTCTCATTGCCGCGCGCCGCACTGCCCAGGCCCATCGCCACCGCGATTGCGCTGGCCCTGTGCGGCCTGACGGTGCTCGCCACCAGTCCCGCTGCCGCCGCGCAGGATGCCCAAACCGCGTCCGCGGCCCGGCAGCGCTACAGCATCCCGGCCGGGCCACTGGCACCGGCCCTGCGCAGTCTGGCCGGCTCGGCCAACCTGCTGCTGAGCTTCACCGCTGCGCAGACCGATGGACGCACCACCGCCGGGCTGGACGGCGACTACACCGCTGCCGGCGCGCTGACTGCGGTGCTGGCCGGCAGTGGGTTGCAGGCCGTGCCACTGCAGACCGGCGGCTACGTATTGCGCCCGGCGCCCGCGGCGGTGACCAGCCAGGGCGAAGTGGATGCCTGGCTGCTGCCGACGGTGAAAGTCACCGCACAGGCCGAACGCCGCGCCGCCACCAGCGGCACCGGCAGCTATACCGCGCGCGCGGTCAGCATCGGCCGTGGCGAGCAGCGCCTGAAGGACATCCCGCAGTCGATCAGCGTGGTGACCCGCCAACTGATGGACGAGCAGAACATCACCTCGGTCTACGACGCGCTGGCCAGCACCACCGGCATCACCATCGTGCAGAGCCCGCAGGGTGGCAAATACATCTATGCGCGCGGTTTCGACATCACCACCGTGCAGTACGACGGCGTGCCGCTCAATCGCGGCATGTATGGCCGCGCCAGCAACTACAGCGCCAACATGGGCATCTACGACCGTGCCGAAGTGCTGCGCGGCGCCGCCGGCCTGCTGCAGGGTGCCGGCAACCCCAGCGGTGCGGTGAACCTGGTGCGCAAGCGCCCGCTGGATGTGCCCGGCGTGAGCGTGATGCTGCAGGCCGGCTCCTGGGACCGCTATGGCGCCTTGCTGGATGCCAGCGCCAACCTCACCGACGATGGTGCCTTGCGCGCGCGTGGCGTGATCGACTACCAGGACCAGCGCTCGTTCGTCGATGGTGTGGAGCGGCGCACGCCCACCTATTACGGCACGCTGGATTACAGCGTCTCGCCGCAGACCCAGGTCAGCCTGGCCGCCAGCTACGAAGAATTCGAAGGCCGGCCATTTTTTGGCGGCCTGCCGAGTTACACCGACGGCCGCGATATCGGCCTGCCGCGCAGCACCAACCTGGGCGCGCAGTGGAACCGGCAATCCTCGTCCAACCGCGGCCTGTACCTGGACCTGGACCATCGCTTCAACGCCGATTGGGTGTTCAAGCTCAGCGCGGTGCAGGTGCATGAGCGGCACAACCTCAAGTACGCCAGCTCCAGCCGCGCGATCAACCCGGCCAACGGCACCGGCGCCCTGCTGGCAGCACGCACGATTTCCGAAGCGGACGTGGCCGGCGTGGATGCCAATGTGATCGGGCATTTCAACGCGCTCGGGCGGCGCCACGAGTTGGTGTTAGGTAGCAACTACGCCGAAACCACAGTGGATACGGTCTACGGCAACAAGAACAACTTTCAGACCTTCAACGTGTTCTCGCTGCAACGCAACGTGCGTGCAATCAGCGATGAAGAAATCTTTGCCAGTGCGCGCGAGGCGCGTCACGGCACCTCGCGCGAGCTGGGTCTGTACAGCGCGTTGCGCTGGCAACTGACCGACCCGCTGAAGGCGATCGTGGGTGCACGCGTGAGCTGGCACGACACCAGATGGAACACCACCACCACTGGTCTGTCGCCCTCGCAGTCGATCGAACACACCCGCGAAACCGGGCAGGTCACCCCGTATGCCGGCCTGCTGTACGCGCTCACGCCCACCTGGTCGGCGTATGCCAGTTATGCGGACATTTTCCAGCCGCAGAACGCGCAGAACGAAGCCGGCGACATGCTCAAGCCCATGACCGGCGCCAACTACGAGCTGGGGCTCAAGGGCGAGTGGCTGGATGGCCGCATCAATACCGCCTTTGCGCTGTTCCAGGTGGAGCAGAAGAACCGCGCGCAGGCCGACCTGAGCACCAGCCCCACCTGCCGCAACAACGACTTCTGCTACATCGACACCGGCAAGGTGCGCAGCCGCGGCTTCGATGCGGAATTCAGTGGCGAAGTGCTGCGCGACTGGAACCTGTTCGCTGGCTACACCTTCAACCGCACCACCTATCTGCAGGATGTCAGCAGCCAGGGCCAGACCTTCAACAGCTACACGCCCAAGCACCTGCTGCGGGTGTGGACCACCTACCGGCTGCCGGGCGTGTTGCAGGACGTTACCGTGGGGGGCGGCGTGAGCGCGCAGAGTGCGGCGTATCGGCAGATCGGCGCGGCCACTGCAGATATTCCCGGGCGTGCGGTGTGGAATGCGCTGGCGCGTTACCAGGTGAACCGGCAGTGGTCGCTGGCGGTGAACCTCAACAACGTGTTCGACAAGCGCTACTACAGCACCTTGTCGAGCTTCGTGAATGGCCGCTATTACGGCGAGCCGCGCAACGTGATGGTGACCCTGCGCGGCGCGCTGTGATGCGCCGCTGCATGCACGGGACGATGGCCGCATGAGGGAGGGGTTTCGGCAAAGCATGGCGTGGCTGCATACCTGGTGCGGCCTCACCTGCGGCTGGCTGCTGTGCGTGATCTTCCTCACCGGCACGCTCAGCGTGTTCCGCGACCCGATCACCAGCTGGATGCAGGCCAGGCCAACACTGCCCGGCGCCGCCACGCACGCGTCGCTGCCCCAGGCACAGCTGGTGCCACGCGCGCTGGCACACCTGCGCCAACAGGCGGCGCAGGCCACGTTGTGGCGCATCAGTTTGCCGGTGCACTTGGGCGACACGCTGGATGTGGTCTGGCGTGGCCCCGCTGGCGCCGGCCAGGCCACGCTGAGCCCCATCACCGGCGAAGTCCTGCCCACGCCGTGGGGCCGCCAGACTGAAGGCGGGCGGCATTTCATGAGCTTCCACTACACCTTGCAGGGCGGCATTCCCGGCTACTGGCTGGTGGGCTGGGTGTCGATGTGCGGGCTGATTGCGTTGGTGTCCGGCGTGGTGGTGCACAAGCGCATCTTCTTGGACTTTTTCACCTTCCGCCCGGGCAAGGGGCAGCGCTCGTGGCTGGATGCGCACAACGCCACCGCCGTGCTCACGCTGCCGTTCCTGTTGATGATCGTCTACACCGGGCTGGCGTATTTCTCCACCAGCTATCTCTCCGCGCCGCTGCATGCGTTGTATGGCCAGGACGAAGACGCCTACGCCCGGTACGAGGCGGCGTTGTCGCCTGCCGCCGCGGCACCAGCGGCGCAGCCAACCCAGCACGAGCGGATGCACACCTATCTGCCCGATCTTGTGCAGCGCGCCGCAGCGCTCAATGGTCAGCCTGCGCAAACACTGGTCATTCAACGCCCGGACCAGCCTGGTGGCACGCTGCGTGTAATTGCGCGTGTTGCCGACACCGCGCACTCGCGGCAGTTGCTCAATCCACCGGCCAGCGTGGTGTTCGATACCGGCAGTGGCGCGCTACTGGAGCGGCATGCCGTTGCGGCGCACACGCCGCTGCAAGCCGCCGATGTGGAGGCGACGATCAAGACCTTGCATGTGGCCGGGTTTGGCGGCTGGACCGCCAAGTGGCTGTACTTCGTCTGTGGCCTGGCCGGTACCGCGATGATCGCCACCGGCACGGTGTTGTTCACCGTCAAGCGCCGGCGCCGCAGCGAGCAGGAATTCGGCGCTGCCACGGCAGGCATCTATCGGGTGGTGGAAGCGTGCAACGTGGCCGCACTGGCCGGCACCGCGCTGGCCTGCATTGTGTACTTCTATGCCAACCGCTTGCTGCCGGCAGAGCTGGAGGCGCGTGCGCAGATGGAAATCCGTGTGTTTCTGTGGGTGTGGGCCTGCACGTTGCTGCATGGCCTGCTGCGCCCACCGCTGCGTGCCTGGGTGGAGCAATTGGGTATCACCGCCGCGTTGTGCATTGGCCTGCCGCTGCTCAACGCGGCCAGCACCGGTCAGCATCTGGGCCGCTATCTGCTCGATGGCGACCTGCAGCGCGCCGCGGTGGAACTCACCGCCCTGGGCTTCGGTGTGAGCTTTGTCTATGCCGCGTATCGCGTGCAGCAGCGCATCAGTGCGCCGCCACCCGTGCGTGCGGCGCGGCGCACGCCGGCAGCGGAGCCCGGTGCATGAGTAAACCGCCACAGGCATCGCCATGGCGTTACCGCGGGGCCGTCGCCGGGCGCGTGTTGGCGGCCAGCGTGGGCGGCTATGCGCTCACCGCCAGTGGCAGCGGCGTGGCCGCGCAGCTGCTGGCCCGCGTGGCAGGCATGCCGCCGGTGGTTGCGGTGCTGGTGACCACGCTGCTGAGTTTCGTGGTCTACACGCTGCTGGCGATGTGGATGTTCCGTGCGCGCAGTGCGTGGCGGATGTGGCGGTGGATGCTCGTCGCGCTGGCCGTGCTGGCAGGCATCGACTGGGTGCTGCGGGGCAGTGCATGGCCGGCATGATCGCCTCGCTCACGGCGTTGGCGCTGTGCCACGCCGGCATGATGGCGATTTGCGTGGCGATGCATCGCCATTACGAACAACTCACCGGCCAGCGCACTGCACCGCGTGCGCAGCGCTGGCAGTTGCGCGTGCTCGGTGCGTGCCTGCTGCTGAGCGCACTGGGCGTGTGCGTGCGCGCCTGGGGCGGCAGTGCGGGCGCGGTGCTCTGGCTGGGCATGGCGAGCGCTGGGGCCTTGTGGGTGGTGCTGGGGCTGGCATATGCGCCGCGCCGCAATGCCTGGGTGGCGGTAACGGTGGGATGCCTGGGCGGCGTGGCTGCGGCCGGCGCAGTGCTGGGGCTCGGCTAGTACAAGCGCAGCGCGCAGATGCGTACGCGGGTGCGTCATTGCCATGGTAGGCGCGCTTGCGCGCGAGCTTGGCAGTGCTGGTAACGCGTTCGCGCACGCGTGCGCTCCCACTGGGCACGGCGGTGGCGGCGCACGCGCGGCAGCGCATCTGCACATGGTGCTACCCCGCAGGGATGCCAGAATCGGGCCATGTCACAGCCCATTCCGTCTGCCTCTCCTGCGCTGGCCGCTCTGATCGAGCGGGCCGTGGCGCGCGTCCGCCACGCCCTGCCTGCCGATGCGCCGTGGCCCGAAGGTCTTGAGCACCCGCTGGCACGCGTAGCGCTGGCCAGTGACTTCGTGGTCGACACGCTCGCCCGCCAACCTGCACTGCTCGCCCACCTGGCACAGCCAGACCCGCCGCCGCTGCCGGTGCCACGCCTGGACCCGGCGCAGCCGCAGGAGTGGGCCGCACAGCTGCGCCGTTACCGCGCAGCCGCCTCCGCGCGCCTGGTCTGGCGCGACGTGCTCGGCCTGGACGATGTGGACGCCACCCTGGCCGGTGCCACCATGCTGGCGGAAACCTGCCTGCAATGCGCGCTGCAGGCACTGGAACAGCAATTCGCCACCCGCCACGGGCAGGTGATTGCCGAAGACGGCAGCGTGCAGCGGCTGGTGGTGTTCGGGCTGGGCAAGCTCGGCGGTGGCGAACTGAATTTTTCCTCCGACGTGGATCTGGTCTATGCGTATCCGCAGGCCGGGCAGTCCGATGGCGCGCGCCCGTTGGCAGCCGAAGAATATTTCGCGCGGCTGGGCCAACAGCTGGCCAAGCTGCTCGACGAAACCACCGCCGATGGCTTCAGCCATCGCGTGGACCTGCGCCTGCGCCCGTTCGGCAGCGCCGGGCGGGTGGCGTTGTCGTTCAACGGCATGGACCAGTACTTCCAGCGCGAAGGCCGCGACTGGGAGCGCTATGCGTGGTTGAAGGCCCGCCCGGTGGCCGGCGACATCGCTGCCGGCGAGGCGTGGCTGGAAACGCTGCGCCCGTTCGTGTATCGCCGCTACCTGGATTTCACGGCGCTCGACGGGCTGCGCGACATGAAGGCCGCGATCACCGCCGAAGTGGCGCGCCATGCACGCCTGGACGACATCAAGCGCGGGCCGGGCGGCATCCGTGAGATCGAGTTCCTGGTGCAGTCGCTGCAGCTTATTCGCGGTGGGCGCGAAGCCAGCTTGCGCGAGCGACGTTTGTTGCCAGCCTTGCAGGCGCTGGTGGACCTCGGGCAGATCGATCCACCCACCGGCCAGGCGCTGGCCGAGGCCTATCGATTCCTGCGCCGGGTGGAGAACCGCCTGCAGATGCTGCGCGATGCACAGACGCATGCCTTGCCGCAGGGCGAGCCGGAGCGCGAACGCATCGCGCTCGGTCTGGGCTATGCGCATTGGCAGGCATTGCTGGAAGCGTTGGCACCGCACCGCACGCGGGTGGCGGCGGAATTTGCCGAGTTGCTGGCACCGCGTGTGCACGCTACCGCGCCCGATACGCTGGCCGATTACTGGCGCGCGCTGCCCGAGGGTGACGCGGCGCCATTGCTGGGCATCGGCCTGCACGATCCCAACAACGCGCATCACATGCTGGCCGATTTCGCACAGTCCTCCGGCGTACGCGCGCTGTCCGATGGCGCGCGCACGCGGCTGGACCGGGTGATGCCGGCGCTGCTGCATGCGGCGATCCGCGCGACCCAGCCAGACGCCGCGTTGCGGCGCGTGCTTGGCCTGCTGCAGGCCACGCTGCGCCGTACCAGCTACCTGGCGCTGCTCGACGAGCAGCCCAGCGCGCTGGCTCGCCTGGTCGATGTGCTCTCGCGCAGTGCCTTGTTGGCCGAGCGCCTGGCCGCGTATCCGCTGCTGCTGGACGAACTGCTCGATACCCGCATCAGCGGTCCGTTGCCCGACCGCGCCGCATTGCATACCGCATGCGTCGACACCTTGCAGATCGACGATACCGAAGCGGCCTTGCGCGAACTCAACGAGCGCCGGCTTGCGTTGAGCTTCCGCATTGCACTGGCCACCCTCGATGGTCGCCAGCAACCCGTGGACAGTACCCAGCAACTGGCCTGGCTTGCCGAAGCGGTGGTGCAGACGGTGCTGCAGCTGGCGCAGACGCAATTGCAGGCCGCGCATGGGCAGGTACCGGGTGGTGCGTTCGCCATCATCGGGTATGGCAGCCTGGGTGGGATGGAACTGGGCTTCGGCTCGGACCTGGATCTGGTGTTTCTCTACGATCACCCGCGCGAGGTGGAAGCCTCCGATGGCAAGCGACCGCTGGAAGCCGGGCGCTGGTTTGCGCGGCTTGCGCAGAAGGTGATGACATTGCTGGGCGCCGAAACCGGCGCCGGCCGTCTCTACGACATCGATGTGCGGCTGCGCCCGGACGGCGGCAAGGGTGCGTTGGTGTCCTCGCTCGCCAGCTATCGCGACTATCAACGCGATCGTGCCTGGACCTGGGAGCATCAGGCACTGGTGCGCGCACGTGCGGTGGCCGGCGATGCCGCGCTTTGCGAAGCGTTCGTGCAGGTGCGTCGCGAGACGCTGACACGCGTGCGCGACCCCGCTCTGCTGCACGAGGACGTGCGCAAGATGCGTGCACGCATGCGCAGCGAACTCGATCGCAGCGATGCCGGGCGACTGGATCTCAAGCAGGGGGCCGGCGGTCTGGTCGACCTGGAATTCCTGTTGCAGGCCGGCGTGCTCGGCCAGGCCGCCCAGCATCCGGCGTTGCTGTTGGCCTGCGCCACGCCCGCATTGATCGACGCGCTGGTGCAGGTGCAGTGGCTACCGGCCGAGAGTGCAGCGCCGCTGCATCACGCCCACGCCACGTTGGTGGAGGCGGGCCTGAGTTGCACATTGGACCGTCGGCCACGCTTGGTGGTCTCCACGCCTCCGATTCGGGATGCTTGCCAAATTGTTGCAGCGATTGCAGATGCGCAGCAGTTGCGATTTCAGCCAGGAAAAGGTGCCTAAAGACGTCGGCGGAGCCAGCCGTTCTCCGCAGTGCGGCACGCCCGGCAGTCCTTGTGCGCTACGCATCAGCACTCGCTCGGGTCTAGGCGTTTCTGGTCATGGACCTTCCTGCATAGAACGCCTGTGCAGCATCCTTACAGACATTCTCGTAAAATACATCGGCATCCTCGGTGGTGTAGCCGGCTCCGACGAAGCATCCGCGCGCGATTTCATGCAACGTATGCCTGACGCTGCTCGCATCGTCGTATACAGCATTGAGGCATGCCACCACTACCCCTACATCCTGTTTGGAAAGACGGGGCTCACCGCTCATCAAGCGTGCGTGGTTGATGCATGCAACGGCATTTGCGCTGGTGAATGAATCGCCTAACCCGGAACAGTCTTCGAAGCCATTGCCTTGCGCGTTGAGCTTGAAGTGCACGATCGGCAGGCCTTCCATATTCTTCTGTTTCGCCATCTCCATGAAGTCTGCAAGAGCTTCGGGTCGATCCTGCAGGCGCCTGGACTGGAACTTCGTTTCCAAATGTTGCAATAACGGCCCGGCGACACTGGTGTTTTTTTTCAATACGCTGATGGACGGATCTTCGAACATCAGGGTCGCATCGATCCTGTCCGTTTGCTCCTGCGATAGCAGCCCGTTGGCGATCAGCGTTTTCATGATGACTTTTTCGGGGTGGCCCCAATGCTCGTCGGCGGCATACACCTGACGGAAATTCAGGATCGCTTGGCCGGCAGCGTGTTGTGCCTGCTTGCCAAGTTTGTCGTCGCCCTCCAGTGTACGTTCAAGCAATTCCATGCACTGTTTGAGCGACAACGCTCTGTCGCTCTGGGAATCCTGCTTGAAATGCTGCATGCCGCGATTGATGAAGGGCTGGGTGATTGATCGTGAGGTATATCCGCTTGCACCGGTCTGAGCATTGGGTACGCCGGTCAGAGAGTACTTGTTCTTGGTTTCGTAGAGCGGGCTTCTACTCAGGTCCGGATTGGCCGGGACATGCGTAGGGGCGTACTGGGCAATGCACTCGTCCCTGATGCGCTCGCCCTTGAGGCAGGCAAGGTTGGTGAGCAGCGATTGCCGTGCGTGCTGGCTGTCGAAGAGGTGGCCGATATGAACCTTGGTCGCCGCACGGTAGTCGCTCATGGTGGCGAACTGGTTGGACCCGCACGTTCTGATCGGTACGAAGGGACGGCTGTGCGATGCGCGTTCTCCTTCGGTAGCGCTGTGATACCGCGCGTGATAGCTCTCCGCTTTCACGCATGCTTTCTCAAGCCGATCATTGCTGCTAAATCCGGCCTTGCCGTCGCGGAGCGAGGTCGTTGAAAGAAAGAAGTTGTCTGCCACATAGCCTGCGCCAGCAATGCCAAGAGCGTACTTGGCAGCTCGTGTTGCCCACTGTCCGCCATGGTCTCTGCCATTCTTTGGTGTACCGTCCTGCGTATTGGGTGGACGCTGGCTTTGCTGTTTTTGCTTGTTCTTTCGAGCTGGCAACGCTCCCAGTAAGCCTGCCGTCGTTTCTGCACAGGGAGTGGCTGACGCCGACGCGGGGGTGGATAACCCGGTGGAGGTGCCAGGGGTCAGTAGCCGCTGGACGGTGGCCAACGGCAGTGAGGTTTTTGTTCGCATGATGGGTCTCCTAGAGTGCAGGACGGAAATCAACGATGCCGGTTGAGTCGATGCTAGACGGGCCTATGACCGAACGTAATGAACAGAGCGTACGTAGTAGAGAATTGAGGGGCGTAGCACAACGTTTGCGGGTGCCGTCTGGTGGTTTCATCCATCATCGGTCAGCTCTGTGATTGAAGATGCGGACCGCCCAATCAATTTAGTGTAAGCAATCTCTCGTTCCGCCACGTGATAATGAATACGCCTTATCACGGTGGAGTCACCTGGATTTTCCTGTACTAGGACGTTGCTGACCAAACGCGATGTGCCGGTGTTCTCGATGGTGCGTGCAACAGGGTGGGCGCATCAACCGTAGTCGACCTGTAAACCAAGCGTTTTTGATCCCAGTTGACTCACAGGACGACTGTGCCGCAGATCTGCGCACGCTTCCATTTCGACTGCGAAGATGTGATGTCATAAGCGAGCAGCCACGCTGTGGCTCGTATCAGGAGCGTGTGCGATCGATGCACTGCCGTTGGATGCAGGACGTACCCGTATCATGTCGATCCAGGTGTGTGCTGCAGTCACCCGCTCGCGCGCGGCGCACTCCGCCACAGCAGTGCGCGGAACGGTCCGAGCAGAAACACGCCCATGCCCAGCTTCACCGCCAGATCGCCGGCCGCCCAGCTGATCCACGGCAGGCCGGCGCCGGCAAAGGCGATGCTCCAGAAGATCGCCGTATCCAGCGTGGCGCTGCAGGTGGTCGCCACGATCGGCGCGCGCCACCAGTTGCCATTACGCAGACGATCGAACACGCTGATATCCAGCAACTGCGCAGCGATAAACGCGCTGCACGACGCGATTGCGATCCGTGGCGTCGCCAGCCAGATCGACAACACCACCGCCAGCGCAAACCCGCACCAGGCCACCGTGCGCGCCGCGCGCGGGCCGAAGCGCCGATTGATCAGGTTGCTCACCAGAAACGCCAACGGATACAAAAACGCGCCCCACGTCAGCCAGTCGTTGATCGGGTACTGCACCAGGATGTTGGACAGCAGCACCACTGCGCCCATGGCCGAGACCGCCCACAACAGGGCGCGAACGGTGAGCGGTGCAAAGGTGGGAGCAGGCGCGGCAGGCATGGCGGGACAACAGCAGTCGTGGACGGCGCTAATTATCCGTGCGTCGCCGCGTATGGGCTACTGCGGCTTCTGGTCAGACTTCACTGTGCTAACAGCGGTCATCACGGACTGAGGCACGCTCGCGCGAAAGAAGGGCGCGAAACAGCCAACACACAGCGATCAGCTGCAGTAGGCAATGCGTGCGATGTGCTGTTGCAGGCTCACAGCGCGCTATTCGCCAGGGCCGTGTTACCAGGCCTGGCTGCTGTTCTGTGCAGCCGATTCCGCAGTCGGCACGAATGCCAGCGCCTCGCCCTGCGCCGATTGCACGGTCCAGCCCGCACCGGCGGGGCTTGGCTGGAAGGTCACCGTCTCGCCAACGCGGAACCCTGCCGCCGGTGCGTCATTGCGGACAGGCCAACGTAGCAATGCGGTGTTGGCAGCTTGCGCAGGATCCTGGAGCTGGACCTCGCTGCCGCCATCGGGCGTGGGGCCTACCGATGTCACGCGCATCGGGGGCAACGGCCCGGCGGATGCCTTGTTCGACGCGTGGCTGAGCGCCTCCGAGCCCGCTACTGCGCTGTGCGTCAGCGCCAACGACACGAAGTACGGCGCGGAGATCACCAGAATGGCCGACATCGCAGACGCGTCGCCACGGGTGATGGTGGTCAGGCCGGCCTGCGCCTGCATCGGCTGGCCGGCGCTGAGCGCCAGCAGCGCCACGAGGCTGACGGATCGGAAGGATGAGGTCATGGAGATGCTCCGTGCGCGGCAGCGCTGCGTGGAATGGAGAACTCCTGCGGCAGCGCCTTGCGCTGTTGCAGCAAGTCGAACACCGACTCGACCGTGATCACCGAGTAATTGCCGGAGATACGTTCGCTGGCCGGATGGTCGGTCACTGCCGCATTGGCCACAAAGAAGCGGGCCCCAATGCGTTTACTCAAATCGAGATGCAGGCGGGTGGGTTGGTAATCGGCATGCTTGAGCCAGGCCTGCGCGCTACGGCGATCCACAACTGGCGCCGCCACCGCTGTGGCCTGTGCGTCGGATTGCGCAAGCGCGGCGGCCAGTACCTCCAGCACCCACTGATTGGAGTTCTGGTAATCGGTAGAAAACGGGTAGGCGATCATGCTGTAGCGCGGCGTGTGCAGGGCGTGCGCCAGGGTACCGGGATCCTGCAACAAGCGCTGCAGCGTTTGTTGCACCTCAGGCGAGGGCACGCCGGCGCGCAGATCCGCATGCAGCGCGCTTTCGCCAATGAAATTGCTCAGCCCTTCGCGATAGAGCTCGGAGGTGTCGGATTTGCAGTGATTGAGCAGGTGCTTGATGCGCCAGTTGCCATCGTCCTCGCGCAGTGCGAAGGCGAGATGACTATGTTTCAGCCCATACCGGCTCAGGTCCTGGCCACCGCGTGCCAACAGGACGACGCGTGCACCGTCCAGCCTGTCCAGCGCCTGCTGCGTGGACCGGGCCAGGTCGAACATGGCCGCCAGCGTGGCCGGTGTCGGGTAGTGCGGGATGCAGGTCGGCGCACCGATCGCAGGTAGGGTGGCAAGGAACAGCATGATCGCCATTGCGTAGCGCATGCGGTGTCCGTGAGAGCGCTGCATCTGGGGGCATCTTCCTTGTGCGGTCATGGCGTTGCTGTTGGCCCGGTCATAAGCCCAGGCGCATACGCACCTGCGCCGCAATCCGTTCGGTTTCGCGTACCGGTGTCATAGCGGCCGTGGTAGCCAGAACTTCATCGGCCGCGCACAGGCGCTGGCGCTGCTGCAGTGCCTGCACATAGGCGCCGACACGGCCGCGCGCGAATTCCGCACAGGCCGCCACCACCGGCACGGGTGTGGCGCAGGCTTCGGAGAGCAGGTTGACGGAATCGGCGCTGGCCACGATCGCGTCCGCCCAGCCCAGCAGGCCGGCATACGGGTTGGCGCCATCGCGCGCGTCGCACCACAGCAGGCCGGGGTTGCCCTGCTGCAGGGTGCGCAACAGCGCAACCACCTCCGGCGGCGTGCGGCGCGAGGCGGTGATCAGCAGGCTGCCGCCTGCGGCGCGCACCTGTGCCTGCACGGCATTGCACTGCGCGGCCAGCGCCTGCAGTGTCCACGGCACCTGCGTGGTGGGCCCGCCGATCAACAGCGCCACGCGTGGGCCCGGCAGTGCGCCTACAGCAGGGAATGCCGCGCGCCCGGCGGCCAGCCAGGCGTCGTCCACCGGATGCAGGCTGCCAAGCAGGGTGAGCACGTTCTCGCCACGCAGTGCATCGTGCTCGGGCACCACCACCAGGTCCCACTGGCGCCGGTCGAGCCGCGGGTCCAGGATCTGCACCGCCACGCTGCCGCGGGCGCGCAGCAGGCGCGTGGCCAACGCCGCCTGGCGTCCGCACCCAATCACCAGGCCGGGCGGCTGTTGCAGTTGCGCGGCAAATGCCGGCCCGAAGGCCGAGTTGGCGCCGGGCAGGCGCCGCGGCGCGGCCCAGCGCCAGGGCGCTCTGGCCTGCAGATGCAGTGCATGCACGGTGTCGGGGTGCAGGGCGCGGGCCAGCGCTTCGGCCTGGCGGGCATTGCCGGCGCGCCCGTCGCTCACCGCCCAGGTCACTGCCATCGTTTCAGATCCGACATAGATTTGTTTCAGATTGAGCGTGTGTTCCAGCAATCGCACCACTCTACACTGCGGGTCTTCACACTGGCGCCGTTGCTGCACCCTACTGTCGCCATCCCACTGTCTCCCGGAGTCTCCATGTCCGACCTGCTCAACGCTGCCGCGCTGGATCAGCTGTTTCGCACCGCCCGCACGCAAAACGCCTTCCTCGATACGCCGGTCAGCGAAGACCTGTTGCGCGAGCTCTATGACCTGGTCAAGTGGGGCCCCACCGCGGCCAACGGCTCGCCGGCGCGGTTCGTGTTCGTGACCACCGCCGAGGGCAAGGAAAAGCTCAAGCCCGCATTGTCCGAGGGCAACGCCGCCAAGACCCTGGCCGCACCGGTGACGGCGATCATTGGGTTTGACGAAGACTTCCACGAGAAGCTGCCGTACCTGTTCCCGCATGCCGATGCCAAGAGCTGGTTCGACGGCCCGCGCACGGCGCGCACCGAGTCGGCATTCCGCAACAGCTCGCTGCAGGGCGCGTACCTGATCCTGGCCGCGCGTGCGCTGGGCCTGGATGCCGGCCCGATGTCCGGCTTCGACAATGCCAAGGTGGATGCTGCGTTCTTTGCCGGCACGCCGATTAAATCCAACTTTCTGGTCAATCTCGGGTACGGTGACCCGGCCGGGCTGTTCCCGCGCCTGCCGCGCCTGAGTTTCGACGAAGCCGCACGCATCGCTTAAGCGCGCGGTCGCTGTTTCCCGCAGTCCTCGTCCGTCTGCCCCTGTCCCATCGCGTCGCCTCGGCGCGCTCACCCATCTCAAGGAGTTTCAATGAAGACCACCCATAAGCTGTTGCTGCCGCTCGCCCTGACCCTGGCCATCGCCGCCTGCTCGAAGCCGGCTGACAACGCCGCCGCGCCGGCTGCCGAAACCCCGGCCGCCACCGCCCCGGCCGATGCCGCCGCTGCTGCGCCCGCACCGGCTGCCGATGCGTCGACCGCGCCGGCCGTGCAGGTGGCCTCCGGCACCTACACGCTGGACCCGACCCACACCGACGTGCTGGCGCAGTGGAGCCACTTCGGCTTCTCCAACCCCACCGCGCACTTCGGCAATGTCGACGGCACCCTGGTGTACGACGCGGCCGACGTGACCAAGTCGACCGTGCAGGTGACCCTGCCGCTGTCCGGCTTGAACAGCTTCACCGCCAAGTTCGACGAACACCTGAAGAGCGGTGATTTCTTCGACGCGGCCAAGTTCCCGAGCGCCACCTTCAAGAGCACCAAGGTCGAGTCGGCCGGCACCAACAAGCTGACCGTCACCGGCGATCTGACCATCAAGGACCAGACCAAGCCGGTCGTGCTGGACGTCACCCTCAACGGTGCCGGCGAGCACCCGATGAAGAAGGTGCCGGCCGCTGGTTTCGACGCCACCACCACGATCAAGCGCAGCGATTTCGGCGTTGGCCAGTACGCGCCGAACGTCAGCGACGAGGTCAAGATCCGCATCACCACCGAGGCCCTGCAGGCCAAGGCCGGCGACGCCGCCGCGAAGTAATTCGCCGCGCTGTCGATGCACCGGTGCGCGCAATCGCACCGATGTGTGGAATACAAAAAGCCCGCCAATTGGCGGGCTTTTTGTTTGTGCGCGTGACCGGCGCCATGCAGTGATGCGGTGAGCCACAACCGCTCAGCTCGTATAGGAGCGGCCTAGGCCGCGAGGGCTCCACCCTCAGCCCAACACCACGCACCACGCACGCCGTAAACCACGCACCAACGCCTCACTCCCCAGCCGGATCCGCCTTCCAATAGCCCTTCGCACGCACTGACTCCTTGTCCACTTGCAGGTGCTCTTCCAGAAACTTGCGCATTGCCCGCGCGCGCATCGATTCGGCGCCGATCCAGTAGAACGTGTCGCCGTCGTGCGGCTCGTAGTCGCGCAGGCTGTCTTCCAGCAGCGTGCTCGTCGCAGCGTCGAAGCCGTTGCGCTCCAGCCAGTAGATATCCGCGTCGGCAGCGCTGAGCAGCTCCTGGCGCTCGGCCGCGTCGGCAATTTCGATGTAGACCTCCGCGTGCATGTCGGCCGGCATGGCTTCCAGCCAGCGGCCGATTGCGGGCAATGCAGTTTCGTCGCCGAGCAGCACATAGTGGTCGTAGTCGTCGGCTACCAGGAACGAGCCGCGTGGGCCGCCGATCTTCAAGTCATCGCCGGGCTGCGCCTGTGCCGCCCAGCTGGAGGCCACGCCATCGCCATGCAGCACGAAATCGATGCTCAATTCGCTACTCTGCGGGTCGAAATAGCGCGGCGTGTAGTCGCGGCCGGGCGAGGGCACGGCGCCCGCGTCGTAGCGCGGGCCTTCGGCCGTCATTGTCGGCAGCACGAAGGCGCCGTCGGCATTGGGAAAGAACAGTTTGACGTGGTCGTCCGGGGCATCGCTCTGGAAGCCGGCCAACTCGCTGCCGCCAAACACGATGCGGCGCATCTGCGGGGTGATCGTTTCGCAGCGCAGCACCTGCACGGAGCGCAGGCGGGGGTCGCGGCGAACTTGGGTATTGGTGTGGACAGCCATGGAGTGCAATTCCTGGGGAAGGCCACGCAACGCGTGGCGGGGGGATGGGCGCATCGGCGCGGTCAGGCTGGCGGCGGCGGGCCAATGTCACGGTACAAGCGCGGTGCGCAGGCTCAGGTGTCGCCTGGCTCCATGCCGTCGGCGGCGGCGTTGAGCAGCGCGGCAATGCGCGCGGTTTCGGCCTCGGTCCATTGCCCATGCCGGGCGAACAGGCCGTGTTTGATGCGGTGGATGGCGTCGCGGATCGGCGGCGGTGTCTGTGCCTTGATCAGGTCGCGCGCGCGCCGGTGCGTGCGTGCCAGGGCGGCGTCCAGTGCATCGCGGTGCGCACTGGCGTGGCCGCGGCCGGCCTCGGTGATCTGGTAACGCTTGCGCCCGTGGTCCTGGTCGGTGAGCACCCAACCGTCGGCTTCCAACTGCGCCAGCGCCGGGTAGATCGTGCCGGCGCTGGGCGTATACAGCCCCTTGAACAGCTGGGCGATCTGGCGCATCAGCTCGTACCCATGGCGCGGCTGCTGCTCGATCAGCGCCAGCAACAGCAGACGCAGGTCGCCATGGCCAAGCGGGCGCGCGGTGCCGGATCGCCGGGCGCGCCCTGTGGGACTGTCGAAATCTGACGCGGCGATGAGGTCTGAGGGAGTTTGCATTCGATATATCGAAGTTTTCGAAACGATATATCGAAAGGCAGGCTGCGGCAAGCGTGCAACTGTCGCCCAGCTGACTTGCACGGCACGGAAACTGCTTGGCGCAGCTTGATGCTGCAGCGCCGCTAGACAGGGAAAGGTTGCATAATTACGATGTAATTACTTAGAAATTACGGGCTCGGCCCGGTGAGGCG
>Ga0209301_100030_pt1 | contig 21885 bp, 17 predicted proteins | sample MSEELM_DM5_FD_187541 | JGI IMG/M metagenome (GOLD analysis project Ga0209301, IMG submission 187541) | Subsurface microbial communities from deep shales in West Virginia, USA - MSEEL M_DM5 (SPAdes) (version 2) | ecosystem: Environmental > Aquatic > Deep subsurface > Shale gas/oil reservoir >...
CCTCCTGTGACTGCCGCTCGCCTGACTGCCACTCGCCCGTTTCAGACGCGGCGCGGCCAGGCGTAGCGGGCCCAGACCAGGCCGATCACCAGCATCGCCAGGCCCATCACCAGCATGCCCACGCCCACGCCGTTTGGCCCGAAGCGTTCGTACAGCAGGCCGCCGCGGTTGACCGTGGCCAGCCGCTCCGGGTGCAGCAGCGTCCAACCGCCCTGCCCGGCACAGACCAGCCCGATCAGGGTCAACGCGATCGCCTTGAGCGGAATCACTGCAACGCTTCCGGCGTAGGCCGCGCCCGTTGCAGGCTACTGGCCAGGGTCCAGACCAGCACGCCCAGCGCGACGCCCTGCACGCTGACCAGCACCAGCCGCGACACGCTCATCACCATCGAGATGCGCGCCACGCTGCCCTGCTGCATCAACCACAACGCCACCGCCTGGATCGTGACTTCGGCCACCGAGCAGGCCAGCAGCAACCACAGCGCCGCCAGCGCGGCCCGGCGTGCCGCCACCGGCGGCGTGCGCCAGACCAGCACCAGGCCCAGCACCAGGGCAATCAGCACCGGCACCCGCGACAGCAGGCTGGTGACGATGGACAACAGCAGATCGGTGGTGGTCATCGCAACGCGCTCAGTCGGCGCTGACCAACACGGCGTCGCGCGCACGCAGCGCGTCGTACACCGGGTCGGTCTGCGGGCGCACGCCGTGCCACAGCGCAAAGCTTTCCGCGGCCTGCTCGACCAGCATGCCCAGGCCGTCGATGGCGTAGCGGCACTGCGCCGAACGTGCCCAGGCAAGGAAGGCGATGGCGGTGGCGCCGTAATTGAGGTCCACCGCCGCAGTGAGGCTGTTGACCAGGCCCAGCGGCAGCGCGAACGCACCGGCGTCGCGATCGCGGCCGGCAGCGGTGGCATTGACGATCAGCTCGAAGTCGCCCAGCTCGCGCAGGTCTTCCAGATAGCGCGACACCACGCGCCCGGGTTCGCCCAGCGCATCGCACAGCGCATCGGCGCGCTCGGGCGAGCGGTTCACCACCACCATCTCGGTGATGCCGGCCTCCAGCAGCGCCGGCGCAACGCCGCGTGCGGCACCGCCGGCGCCCAGCAGCAGCACGCGGCGGCCGCGCAGATCTAGGCCGTGCCGCTCGGTGAGGTCACGCACCAGGCCGGCGCCATCGGTGTTGTCGCCCTGCCACTGGCCGTCGTTGCGCACCAGCGTGTTCACCGCACCAGCCACGCGCGCGCGGTCGCTCGGGCTCGCCGACAGGGCGAACGCGGCTTCCTTCAGAGGCAGGGTCACGTTGGCGCCCTTGCCACCGTCGGCCGCGAAGCGCTCCAGCGCGGCGGTGAATTCCTCCGGCGCGGCGTCGATGGCGGTGTAGTCCAGCGCGATGCCGGTCTGCTTCCCGAAGTCGGCATGGATGGCCGGCGACAGCGAATGGGCGACGGGGTGTCCGAACACGGCATAACGGGATACGGGCATGAAACGCTCTCTGGGTTGACTAGACTGGGCGCGACTCAGGCAGGAACACCCCATGCAACTTCGAGTGACGCTGCTCGCGCTGGCGGCAAGTTTACTCTTCGTCCCGTCTGCTTCGGGACTTGCCGAGTTCGGCATCGAGGGCATGGGCGTGGTCTCCACGCCCGCCAACGAGGCACGCGCCACGCTCAGCCCCGACGGCCAGCGCATCGTCTGGGCCAGCGATCGGGCGGGCGGCGCGGGTGGCTGGGACCTGTGGCAGGCGCAGCTGGTCGGCGGACGCTGGCAGCAGGCCACGCCGCTGCCGTTGAACACGGCGCAGGACGAGACCACGCCGGTGTTCAGTGCCGACGGGCGCTGGTTGCTGTTCGCCTCCACGCGCGCCGGTGGCGTCGGTGGGAGCGATCTGTATCGCTTGCCGGTGGACGCGCAAGGGCAACTGGGTGCGGTGCAATCGCTGGGCCCGGCGATCAACAGCCGCAGCAACGAGACCGCACCGACACTGTCGCTGGACGGCACCGCACTGCTGTTCGCCAGCGACGGCCATGGCGGTGCCGGCGGCCTGGATCTGTTCGTCGCGCACTGGAACGGCTCCGCCTTCATCGCCCCGGCAGCCCTGGGCGAGGTCAACAGCGCCGCGGACGAACGCGACGCGGCCTGGCTGGGCGATGGCCGCGCACTGGTATGGGCGCGCGGCACGTCCGCAGGCCCGAGTCAGCTGTTGCTGGCTGCCTGCAAGGGCGGCCACTACGGCCAGGGCCAGCCGCTGCCGCTGTCGTTCAACGGCCCGCAGGAACGCACCTTTGGCGCAGTGGTGGACGCAGCAAAGCCCGGCGAACTGCTGGTGACCGGCAGCGCCCGCGCACCGCGCGCCGGCCAGCTGGATATCTACCGGATGAAGGCACCGGTGGCGGATGGCGAGATGGGGTGTCGGTGAGTTGGCCGAGTGTGGTCGAGCGCTGCGTCAGGTGATGCTGCGTTGACCTTGTTGGGGGCGAGCTTGATCGGATAGTCGGCCGTCGAACTGGCACGGTTTTAGCCACCGGCAAGTCTGGTTGCGCGGCCGCGACGTCTCGCCACGAGGGCAGGCAGGTTGACACCACCCAACCCTATGCTGGTCGAGAACATCAGGTCGCCTGTTTCGCAGGCGTTGGCTCGGTGCGCACGCTACGTGGGAAGCCATCCTCTCAATGCACGCGGGAATGGCGGGTGTTGGCTTTCCCGATATTGATATCGATGTCGAGGTCTTCGCCATGCTGCCAGCACGGATGAGGTTTGCCTGAAGCACGTTCGATCCATCGACGCTGCTTCTCACTACCCGCAACGCCAATGCGCTGGTCGTCTGGGTGGCCGCGCAGTTCTGCGCCTGCGATACGAACTCACTCAATACACGTCGCGTCGATACCGGCCGGCGGCGGTGAGCAACTCCAGCCGCGTCTCGCCCAGGATCTCGCGCAGGGCCGCATCCACCTCACGCGCCATGCTGTCCAGGCTGCCGCACACATAAAGGACGGCACCGCGGTCGATCCAGTGCCGCAGCGTCTCGCCGCGCTCGCGCAGGCGGTGCTGCACATAACGCTTGTCGGCCTGGTCGCGAGAGAACACCCAATCCAGTTCCTGCAGGTGTCCGGCGGCCTGCCAGGCCTGCAATTCATCGCCGAACAAGCGGTCGTGCGCGCGATGGCGTTCGCCGAACAGCAGCCAGTGGCCGTGCACGCCCGCCAGCTCGGCGTCGCGCAACAACGCGCGTAATCCGGCAATGCCGGTGCCGTTACCGATCAACACCAGCGGCGCACCTTCGACGCGGTGGAAGCCGGGATTGGTGCGCAGGCGTGCGCGCACCGGTGCGCCCAGCGGCGCATGGCAGACCAGCCAGCCAGAGCCCAGGCCCGGGCTGCCATCGGCGCGCGTGGTCAGCCGCACCACCACCTGCGCGCTGCCATCGGCGGGCACGCTGGCGATGGAATAGTCACGCGTCGGCAGCCACGCGCAGCCATCGAGCCAGGCCTGCGCCACCGTGCCGGGCACCGGCGGCTGCGCAGGCGGCTCGGGCAGCACGCGTTCGGCGGCGGCCTGGTGCAGCGGCAGCAATTGCGCGTCCACATGCACCAGCGCATCGGCCGCCAAGCCCCAAGCTTGCAGGCAGGCGCGCACGGCGGCGTCGGCATGCGCAGGTTGCACTTCCAGGATGTCGCCGGCCAACCACTGCGCCCCTGCCGGCGGTTGCAGGTCCACCTGCCAGATCGGTGCGCCCACGCTGCCTGGATTGAGCTGGGTCCGCGACCGCACCGGCCAGTCCATCAGCGCCGGGCGTGCCAGCGGCACGGCCGCCAGCGGCGCGCCGCTGACCTGCGCCAGCTGCGCGTGCCATTGCGCCAGGGCCTGCGGATCGGTCTGGTCCATTTCCACCGCCGGGAACAGCGCACGTGCGCCCTGCGCCTCCAGCCACTGTTCGATACGCCGCGAAAACCCGCAAAACCGCGCGTACTGCCGGTCGCCCAATGCCAGCACTGCGTAGGCCAGCTGTGGCAATGCCAGTGTCTGCCGCAGCATCTCGCGCTCGAATCCGCGCGCCGCATCCGGCGGCTCGCCGTCACCGAAGGTGCTGATGACAAACAGCGCATGCCGCGACTGCTGCAGTTGCGCCGCATCCAGTTGTGCCAGCGAGCGCACCTGCACCGGTACCCCGGCCGATTGCAGATGGCCGGCCGCCTGCCAGGCCAGCCGCTCGGCAAATCCGCTTTGACTGGCAAACCCGATCAGCCACGGCGCGGCCTGCGAGGCGGGCGGCGCGCTCTGCAGCACCTCGCGCGCTGCGCGCAGCTCGCGCTTCTTGCGCCGGCGATCCAGATACAGCATCCAGCCGGTCACGAAGAACACCGACATGCCCGCACTGGCCAGCAGCACCACGATGCGCCCAGGCAGGCCGAAGAAACTGCCCGAATGCAGCGGGAACATGCTCACCAACAGTTGCTGGCCAAGCGGCAGGCGGGCGTAGTCCTGGCGCCGCAACAGCACGCCGCTGTGCGCATCCAGCTCCAGGTTGTCGTAGGCGCGATCATGCGCAGGCGCATCCGGCAGGAAACGCACGCTCAGCGGCTGACCGGCGCGGGTGGGAATGCGCAGATCCATCGCCGCGCTGCGGGTTCCCGCGATCCCGTCGAGGGTGCGCTGCACACGAGCGAAATCCACCGGGGGCGGCCGGTGCCCGCGTCCATCGCCGCGCATCGCCGGCTCAGTACCCAGCAGCGCCACCATGCCGTCGCGGTACCAGGTGTAAGACCAGGTCAGCCCGGTCAAGGCAATCAGCAGATACACCAGCAGGCACCAGGTGCCGAACACCGCATGCAGGCTCCACAGAAAACTGCGCCCCTGCCGCCGCCATTCCACCGCCCACCAGGTCCGCAGGCTCCACCAGCGACGCGGCCAGCGCAGATACAGGCCCGAGGCGCAGAAGAACAGCAGGACCAGCGTACTGGCGCCGGTAATGGCCTGGCCGCGCTCGCCGGCGGTGAGATGCCGGTGCAGGTCTTCGATAAAGGCGAATGCCCCGCTCAGCCGTGGCGCGCCCACGCGCGCGCCGGTGTAGGGATCGAAATACACACGGCCGCCGGGCTTGCCGGCCAGACGCACCGTGGACGGGCGCCCACCGGTCGGGTCGATCAGCATGCGGGTGATGCCCTGCCCCGGCGCCAGGTCGAGCCGGCGCACCAGCGCATCCACGGGCAGTGGCGCCTGCCCGGCGGCATGCCGCTCGGCCAGCTGCGCGATGGCCGGGTTGGCCAGGCGCACGATCTCGTTCTCGAAGGACATCAGCGCGCCGGTCAGTCCCATGACGGAAAGCACCAGCCCGGCAGTGATGCCCAGCAACCAGTGCAGTTGGAACACAACCGTCTTGAACACGCGCGAGCAGCCTGAAGCAGATGGCTTGCCATTGTAGATGAGAATCGTTATCGCAGTTGCGCAGGCGCGGGAGCGCCGCGCACCGCATTCAACCGCTCACCACATAAAAAAAGGCGCCCGCAGGCGCCTGTTCGTGCACTTAGGGCTGCGCTTAGTCCTCGCGCAGCCAGCGCGCCACCTGCGGCGCGAAGTAGGTCAGCACGCCATCGGCACCGGCGCGCTTGAACGCCATCAGCGCTTCCAGCACGCACTTGCGTTCGTCCAGCCAGCCATTGGCGCTGGCGGCCTTCAACATCGCGTACTCGCCGCTGACCTGGTAGGCGAAGGTCGGCACGCGGAACTCTTCCTTGACCCGCCGCACCACATCCAGATACGGCATGCCTGGCTTCACCATCACCATGTCCGCGCCCTCTTCCAGGTCCAGCGCGATCTCGCGCATGGCCTCGTCGCTGTTGGCCGGGTCCATCTGATAGGTGGTCTTGTCGGCCTTGCCGAGATTGCCGGCGCTGCCCACCGCATCGCGGAACGGGCCGTAGAACGCGGAGGCGTACTTGGCCGAATACGCCATGATGCGCACGTTGAGATGGTCGTCGGCATCCAGCGCGCGGCGGATCGCACCGATACGCCCGTCCATCATGTCCGAGGGCGAAATGATGTCCACGCCCGCCTGCGCATGCGACAGCGATTGCTTCACCAACGCCTCGACGGTGATCTCGTTGAGTACATAACCCTTGGCGTCGATCAAACCGTCCTGGCCGTGGGTGGTGTACGGATCCAGCGCCACGTCGGTCATGATGCCCAGCTCGGGAAAGCGCGCCTTGAGCGCACGCACCGCGCGCTGCGCCAGGCCGTCCGGATTCCAGGCTTCGGCCGCGTCCAGGCTCTTGCCGGCGGGGTCGATCACCGGGAACAGATCGATCACCGGGATGCCCAGTTCCAGCGCGTTTTCCGCCTCGCGCAGCAACTCGTCAAGCGACAGACGTTCGACGCCGGGCATCGAGGCAATCGGCGCGCGCCCTGGCAACTCATGCACGAACACCGGCCAGATCAGATCGTCGGTGGTCAACGTGTTCTCGCGCATCAACCGGCGCGAAAACGCATCGTGGCGCATGCGGCGGGGACGGTAGTGGGGGTGGGCCATCGTGGGCTCCTGTCAGCAGTCGGTAAGTTTACGCCCGCCATCTGTCGCTGGACGTGCTGCGACGCTGTGTCGCAGCACTGCAACGGGTCAGATCACCCCACCGCCCAAGCCCAGGCGGATCACCCCGACCACGATCACCACGGCATTGAGCAGCAAGCCGGTCTTGGCACGCCCGCGGTTGCCGACCGAGGTAAACAGCAGCGCGATCGCCGCGATCAGCGCACCAAAGGCCGCAAACGGAATCAGGAACCAGTTGCCCCAACCCAACAAGGGGATAAAGGCCAGAACCATCCACAGCAGCGCCACAATGCCCCACAGCAGGCTGATCAATCCCACGTGTCACCTCGCCATTCATAGAAGGCCTGAGCTTAGCGCCGCGTTCGCCAAGACGCAGTGGGCAGGTGGTCACCCTGACCAATGGCGGCTTGGCAGCAGCCTCACATGGGCATGGCTAGGGTGCGGCAAAGTCCGGCGCGATTCAGTGCGGGCGCCGGATCATCGCAGTCACTGTCGTTCAACAGGGGGCTTCACCATGAACAAGCATGTCGTCATCGCCGCTGGGCTCGCCATGCTCCTGGCCGGCTGCGCCAGCAGCTCCAAGGTCATGCTGGGTCAGGCGCGTGCACCGATAGACCCGGCGCAGGTCCAGGTGTATTCCAACGCCCCGGTCGGCTCGGTGGAGATCGCCCAGCTCGAATCCACCAGCGCAGCCGGCTTCGGCACCCAGGGCCAGACCGATGCCGCCGTCATGCGGCTCAAGCGCGAAGCCGCCAAGCTCGGCGCCAACGGCGTGATCATCGTCGGCGTAGGCTCCGAACGCTCCGGCGGCGGCTTGTCGGTGGGCGGCGGCAGCTACGGCGGACGCGTCGGTGGTGGCCTGGGGATCGGGATCCCGACTACGCAGAAACGCGCGGCTGGTATGGCGATCTGGGTGCCTGCGGGGACAGGCGATGAGGCGCGACCGGAGCGGCGGCCAGAGCACTGAATCTCTGGCTGCTCGCGGTGCTTTTAAATCAAGGAAATGGCCAGAGTTAGCTAGACGCTGGTCATTTTTAATCGGTTTGTGGCCGACCGCAGACGGTGCGCCAGCCCCTGGTGAAACCCCAAACCGGATGCAGTATCCTCCGCCGACGGACAGGTTGAGCCGGCCAGGCGATGGTTTTGCTAGCGACTTGCAAGACATCACTAGCTTTTGGCAGAGCGCAACCCTTGATCTCAATCACCTAAGGAATAGCCATGAAAAGCTTGATAGGGATGTTGATGTTGGCGGGATGCTTCGCTGGACAGGCAGCAGCGCAGACCAAGGGTGTCACGCTGGTATGCCGCATGGATGATCCTTTCCTTTTCTGCTCAGACGGCTGTGCGGACCCGGACCACCATTGGGCACCGCTGGATCCCATCCAGGCCACGATAAAACCTGTTGTGCCCTATTGCCCGTTTCCGACAACTGCGGATACGAATTACTGCAAGGGTTGGTCACAACGTGCGTTTACGGCTTATTTCCAGTACGTCAATGTCTGCCCGAAGGCAAACAAGACGGGCGAGTGGAAGGGCAAAAAGCCTGCGGACATGGTGCCGTTCAAGCATTGAATCCAGCCCAGGCGGTATGGAGCGGAAACTTCGCCTCGCTAGTCCAGGGACGGCCTCTTACTAAGATGCGCTAACGGGCATCTGCACATGCGCATCTCTTTCAACGGCTGTCGGTTTTTTGCAGTGCTCAGGCACCGAAGCAGTTGATATTCCTGGCTAGCTTGAAGAGCGCACCAGGATATCGAGCAACAGAAAATCAGGGCTTGCTGAATTCTGTAGCGGCCCTGCCTCTATTGGCGTGCGCTGGAATGAACTGCTTTTCCACCGCCTGGGCCAGCTGGTCTGGCGGCAGCAGGCCCTGGTCGAGCAGGAAGTTGTTGAAGGCCAGGCGGTCGAACTTCTTGCCCAGGGCCAGTTCGGTGCGCATGCGCAGTTCCAGGATGCGGGTGTAACCGTAGAAATAACTGCCAGCCTGGCCGGGGGCGCGAACGGTGTAGCGGTCCAGTTCCTGGCGGGTCATGGCGGTCGACAGGCCGACGTCGTCTTCGAGCACCTGGCGGGCGCGTTCGCGGTCGATCAGGCCCAGGTTGAGCATTGGGTCGAGCATGGCGCGGGCGGCGCGCAGCAGGCGGAACTGCAAAGCGATTAGCTGCCCGTCGAGCGGTTCGTACGGCACCATCTCGGCTTCGGCATATAGCGCCCAGCCTTCGACATTGACGGAGTTAAAGGCGAACATGCTGCGCGCCAGCGACACGCCGCGCTCCACCATCGCAGTGAACTGCAGTTCGTGCCCCGGGCGGCCTTCGTGGGCGCTGAGCGTCCAGGCGGCCGAGCCGAAGTTGAAGTCGTCGTACTGTTCCTTCTTGCCACCCTCCGCGCTGGGGTTGCCCAGCGGCAGCACGAACTGGCCCTGCTGGCCGGTGTTGCCGATCAGCGGTGCGGGCAGGAAGTGCGGCGCCGGCTGCGCGGCGCTTTCGGCAGCACTGCCCAGGCGCATCTGCATCGGCCGCTTGGGCACATCGACGATGCGCTGCTGGCGGATGATCGGGTCGATCTGGTCGATCACGCCGCGGTAGTGGGTTTCCAGCTGGTCATCGGCAATGGTGTTGCGCTTGAGCGCGCGAATCACCTGAACGTAGTCCTCACCCTGCACACCTTTGGCCTTGGCCACCAGCGGCGCGAGCTGGCGCATCGCCGAGCGGGTTTCCATGAACTCCAGCTGCGCGCGCTGGATCAGCTGCTGCGGCGCGATGTCGATACCCACCTGCTTGAGCTGGTAGGCATACAGCGGCTCGGGCAGGCGGGTGTCCTTGCGCGCCTTCGGCAGCACGGTGCTGCGGGTCCAGCTGGCGTAGTCCTTGAGCTGGGTGGACATGGCCTTGAGCGCCTCGTCGGCGCCGGCGATCTTGTACTTGGCAAACAACTCGCCGATGCCGGCCACATAGGTGTCCACGTTCGCCAAGGCCTGCTCGACCTCGCGCTCGGTCGGCTGCAGCAAGGTCTTGTTGCCCAGCTGCTCCTCGTAGCGCTGGCGCGCCAGGGTGGTGGTCGGAGTGGTGCCCGGGACCAAGCCCACGTAGCGCTTGAGACGGTCCAGCGCCTTGGCGCGGCGATCCGGCGCGGTCTGGTCGGACAACAACCCGTTGAGGCCACTGAAGACCAGCTGCGGCGCATCGTTCCATGGCAGCAGGTAGCGCTCGTTGAGCTCGCTGCCTTCGATGTTGTCGGTGGCCGCACCGATCATGATCTGCAGGTCCTGGCGCACGTTGGGATCGCGCTCGCTGGCCAGCTTGGCCTGCAGCGCGGTGCGCGCGGTGGCCATCGCCTCGCGGTAGCGCTTTGCGTTGTTCGGACCCAGATCGACCACCTGATCGTCGTAGCCGGGCACGCCGAAGAAACTGGCGTATTCCGGCTGGAACGGTGCCTGGGCGCTCAGCAGGAGTTGCGCGTAGCCGTTGCTGGTCTTGACCCATGCCGGAGTGGCGGGTGCGCTGGTGGTGCCGGTGGTGGCAGGACTGTTTTGCGCGTGCAGTGGCAGGGAGGCGCCGAGCGCCAGGGCGACAGCAATCACGAGAGGCTTCATCGGGCGGATTTCCAACAGGAGATGCGCGACCGTACGCGGCACACGCGGCGCCGGCAACCTGCCGGAGGTCACGGCCGGCGAACTCGGATCAGGCGGCGGCCGCGGCCGTGGGGTGAGATGCAGTGCGCCGTCACAACGTGCAGCGTCGCTACCAAAATGTGAACCGCTACGGCTAGGTGCGTCGCTGAGCGCCTAGCGCGCGTTACCGATGTTGTTCTTTTCCTGGCGCGACAGTGTCGGTCGTTTCAATATCCGGATCAGTCCCGGCATCGGTCGCGCGTGGCCGGCCGGCGGCAGCCGTGACGGCGTCCAGCAATGCGATCGTGTCGCCGACGTCCGGAACCACCTGCACGCTGGTGTAGTGCCATTGCCCGGCATGGCGCTCGGCTTCGATATACAGGGTGCCGTTGCCACGTGCTCCGTGCAGCGACACGCTGAGGGTGGCGTGTCCGCCACCACCGCTGGTCGCGATGTTGCCGCTGGGGAGGAAGCCGTCTTCGATCGGCGCACCGAGTACGGTGGCAACGCGCGGATCGTGTTGCGCCGTCAACACGCCGACACGGTAGGGTTCGGTCGATTTCATGACGCGCGCGATGCCTGCCACGAGCGCGCCGATGGAGACGGCCAGGACCACGATCAACAGCAGCGCCAGCAGCGGCACCGCCCATTTCCAATGCCGTGACCACCAGCCGCGCCTCGCCGGTGGCGACGGTGTTGCGGAATGCGGCAGCGATGGGGGCATGGACATGCGCAGAGCTCCTTATCGACGGCGAACGTGGGGCGGCGTGCTCAGGGCTGCAGGCAACGCGCCAGGAACGCTTCTGCCGTCTTGTAGCGATGCAATGCGGTCTTGCCCGACAACCCATGCTTGGCGCCGGGATAGGTCATCAGTTCGAATGGCGTGCCGCGTTGTTGCAGGCCGCTCATCAGCGCGGTGGAGTTGGTGAACAGCACATTGTCGTCGGCCATGCCGTGGATCAGCAGCAGCTTGGCGCGCAGGCCATCCAGGTGGGTGGCGATGCGTGCCTCGCGATAACCGGCCGCGTTGCCGGCAGGCAGGTCCATGTAGCGCTCGGTGTAATGGGTGTCGTACAGGCCCCAATCGGTGACCGGTGCGCCCGCCACCCCGCAGGCATACGCCTCGCTGTGCTTGGCCAGCAGCATCAAGGTCATGTAACCGCCGTTGGACCAGCCCTGCACGCCGATGCGTGCCGCGTCCACCCAGCGTTGCGCTTTCAACCACGCCACGCCCTGCAACTGGTCGTCCACTTCCACCGTGCCCTGCTTGCCGTACAGCGCGCCACCGAACGCGCGGCCACGCCGCGGGGTGCCGCGGTTGTCCAGCGAAAACACCACGTAGCCACGCTGCGCCAGGTATTGATCGAACAGCGCATCGCCACGACCGGGCCAGGCATCGACCACGGTCTGCGCGGCCGGGCCGCCGTAGACATACACTACGACCGGATAGCGTTTTGACGGGTCGAAACCGGCCGGCTTGATCAGCCGGTAGTGCAACGGCGTGCTGCCATCGGCGGCAGTGAGCGTGCCGAATTCCACCGGGCGCTGCGCCTGGCGGTATTTGGCATAGGGATGCTGCGGGTCGGCCACATCGTTCTGCAACAAGGTGGCGATCTTTTCGCCATTGGCGCGAAACAGTTCGATCTGCGGCGGCGTGGTGGTGTTGGACCACGTATCCACATACACGCTGGCGTTGTTGGCGAAGCTGGCCGCATGCGTGCCGTTGGATGCCGAGCGTTTTTCGATGGCGCCGCCGCCCAGTGCCACCGCGTAGATGTGGGTTTGCGTCGGCGAGTCCTTGCTGCCGGCGAAGTACACCAGGCCAGCCTGCTCATCGACCGCCAGCAATGCATCCACCACCCAGGCGCCGGAGGTCAGCGGCGTGAGCGTGGTGCCGTCCTCAGAGGCAACGTACAGGTGCTCGTAGCCGCTGCGCTCGGAGTTCCAGAGAAAGCGGCCGTCCTTGAGAAAGCGCAGATCGTTGGTGAGCGGCACCCAGGTTGGCGAGGTCTCGGTGATCAGCACACGCTGCTTGCCGCTGGCCAGCGTGGCTTCGATCAGCTGCAGGGTTTTCTGGTCGCGTGACTGGCGCTGGAAGGTCAGCCGCTGCGCATCGCGCCAGTCCACCCGCGCCAGGTAGATGTCCGCTTGCTTGCCGAGGTCGATCCACTGCGGCGTTGCTGACGCGCGCGGCACGATCACGCCGAGCTGCACGGTGACATTCGGTTGGCCGGCTTGCGGATAGCGCTGGTCGATCACCTCGGTGTGGTCGGCGTAGACCTCCGGGCGCTTCTGGATGGGCACGGCGGATTCATCGATACGCGCGAAGGCGATCGCCGAATCGTCCGGTGCCCACCAATACCCGGTGTGGCGATCCATTTCTTCGTCGGCGACGAATTCGGCCACGCCATTGCCGATGGTGTCGCTGCCATCGCGGGTCAGTTGCAGTTGTTTGCCGCTGGCAAGATCGATCACCCACAGATTGCGCGCCCGCACGAAACTGACAAAGCCGCCCTTGGGCGAGAGCTTGGCATCGGTGGCGAAGCCTTCGCCATGCGTGAGTTGGCGCACCGCAGCGCTGCCGGTCTTGCGCAGGTCGTACAGATACAGCTCGCCGCCCAGCGGGAACAGCAGCGCGTGCGCATCCGGCGCCCATTGGTAATCGACAATGCCGGCGAAGGCCGCGATGCGTTGGCGCTCGCGGCGGGCCTTTTCGGCATCGCTCAGGGTCTCGGTGCCGGGCAGCACCACCTTGGAATCCACCAGCAGCCGGGTCTGGCCACTGGCGATGTCGTATTCCCACAGGTCCAACTGGTTACGGTCGCTGTCCTTTCCGCGCAGGAAGGTCACCCGCGAACCATCAGGCGCGACCTTGGGCTTCATCAGCGTCGGGCCAGACAACGGCAACGGGCCGGTGATGGCCTCCAGAGTGAGTTTTTCGGCGTGGGCCATGGGGACGGTGCTGAGCATGAGGGCAAGGGCGGCGAACAGGGCGCGCATCGAAGATCCTGACTTGGGATAGCGCAAAGGATGCGGGCGCGTGGAGTATTTGAGAAGCACGGTGGTGGTGCGTGTGTGCGATGAGGGGCTGTGTATGCGGCGGTGCGCGAGTGCTGCAGCGTGGTGCTGGGGTGTTGTGGTTGCGCTGCTTTCCGGCGAGCAGGGGTGCCTGTGGGCTGGTGGCTGCAATTGGCGCGCTGCCGATGAGGGGCGCGCTTTTTTCATGCGGCGCACGTTGCGGGAGCGGTGGGTCTGGCGCCACTTGCGTACCCTCACCCCAACCCCTCTCCCGGGGGGAGAGGGGCTCGAGCTGCCGGGTTGTGTCGTGCGCGGTTGATGTATGCGCGTGCCGCTGCCAACCCCTGATGTTGCTTGCTGTTTGCTGTTTGCTGCTTGCTGTTGCTACTTGCTGTTGCTACTTGCTACTTGCTACTTGCTACTTGCTGTTGCTGCTTGCTGTTGCTGCTTGTCCTTGTTACTTGCTGATGCGGTTTTGCGGTGGTTCTTGCTGCGCAGTTGCAACGGTCGCCGCTCTCACCGTGTGGCCTCTTGCGCGACCGCTCCTGCCGCTTCGCCTCAGCGCTTGCCGAACAGGTGCTTGCGCTCTTCCTCGCTCAGCGGCTTGCCGGCATCCGGGTTGACCTTGTCCTTCAACGCGTACGCGCGCTGGGTGGCCGGGCGGGCGGCGATGGCGTCGTGCCAGCGCTTCACATGAGGGAACGCGGCGTAGTCCGGCTTGAGGTCGCCATACACTTCGATCCACGGGTAGCTGGCCATGTCGGCGATGCCGTATTCCGGGCCGGCCAGGAACGCGTGCTCGGCCAGGCGCTTGTCGAGCACGCCATGCAGCCGGCGCACCTCGGCGTTGTAGCGTTCGATCGCGTAGGGAATCTTTTCCGGCGCATAGACAGTGAAGTGGCCCATCTGGCCGCTCATCGGGCCCAGCCCGCCCATCTGCCAGAACAGCCATTCCAGCGCCGCGATGCGGCCGCGTGCGTCGCGCGGCAGAAAGCGCCCGGTCTTCTCGGCCAGGTACAGCAGGATCGCGCCGGACTCGAACACGCTCAGCGGCGCGCCACCGCCGGCCGGTGCGTGGTCCACGATGGCCGGCATCTTGTTGTTGGGCGAAATCTGCAGGAAGGCCGGCTCGAACTGGGCGCCCTTGCCGATATTGACCGGCTTGAGCGTGTACGCCAGCCCGGCCTCTTCCAGAAACAAGGTGACCTTGTGGCCATTGGGGGTGGGCCAGTAGTACAGGTCGATCATCAGATGCTCCAGTTCGGAAGGAATACGCACGCAGCGGCGCGCCGGCAACGTCCGATGGTACGGCCAAGCGTAGCCAGGCAACGGTGATCAATGCCGCGCAGGCTGGAACGATGTGTGACGCGATTGGCTCGCGGCCGATGCTGCAGTGCAAGTTGACTTGTTAAGAGCCGCGCTAACAAATGCACGACTGCTTAATTAACCTTGCCTGTCCAGCTCGGACCGGCGTTTTGTTCATTTGGGGAAGAAACACCGTGAGAGAGCCACGCACCTTGCCGCGTACGCGACGCCTGACGTCTGCCTTGCTGTTTGCACTGTCCGCACCGCTGGCCGCGCAAACCGCGCCGGCGCCGCAGTCGGCCTCGACCGTCCCCGGCTCCAGCCAGGCCGACCCCGCCACGCTCGATACCGTGCAGGTCAGCGGCATCCGCGGCAGCCTCACCTCGTCGATGAACGTCAAGCGCGATGCGCAGGGCATCGTCGACGGCATCGTGGCCGAAGACATCGGCAAGTTCCCCGACACCAACCTGGCCGAGTCGCTGCAGCGCATCAGCGGTGTGTCGATCGACCGCTCGCTGGGCGAAGGCTCGCGCGTCACCGTGCGTGGCGTCGGCCCGGACTTCAACCTGGTGCTGTTGAACGGCCGGCAGATGCCCGGCGCCAGCATCGAAGAATCCAATGCCTCCAACTCGCGTGCGTTCGACTTCGCCAATCTGGCGTCCGAGTCGATTTCCGGCATCGAGGTGTTCAAGACCAGCCGCGCCAGCACGCCCACCGGCGGCATCGGCGCCACCATCAACATCAAGACCGCCCGGCCGCTGGACAACCCGGGCATGCATGCCAATGTGGGGCTGAAGGGCGTGCACGATGCGTCCAACGAGAACCTGCCTGGCCGTCTGCAGGGCGATGCGCTGACGCCGGAAATCTCCGGCATCTTCAGCACCACCTCGGCCGATGGACGCTTTGGCGTGTCGCTGAGCGGCAGCTACCAGGAACGCGACTTCGGCTACAGCCAGGTCGGCGTGCCCAATGGCTGGCGTTCGTTCCGCGGCGATTCCACGGCCTACGGCACCATCCCGCAGCCGGGTGCGCCGGGCTCGGAAAACATCACCAACCGCCCGGGCCCGAACGACATCTACTCGGTGCCGCAGAACCTCAACTACCGCGTGGTCGGCGTCGAACGCCAACGTACCAACGGGCAGCTGGTGCTGCAGTACAAGCCACTGGACAACATCACCACCACGCTGGATTACACGTACTCGGAAAACAAGATCCAGCAGCAGCGTAATGAAATGTCGGTGTGGTTCAACTATGGGCCTTCGGCCAGCGCCTGGACCAATGGTCCGGTCGCCGGCCCGGTGACCTATTCGGAAATCGTCAATCCGGCCACCAGCGATCTGGCCACCGCCGGCTCCAATGCGGCCACGCGCAACCAGAACAAGTCGCTGGGCTTCAACGTGGATTGGGCGGTGAACGATCAGTTCAAGCTCAACTTCGATATCCACCGCTCCACGGCCGAAGCCGGTGCGGACAGCCCGTACGGTTCTAGCAATTCGTTGGGCGTGTCCGGCTTCTACCGTGGTACCTCGGTGGTGGATTTCAGCAAGGATTTTCCGGTGTTGCAGCAGCAGTTGGGCTTTGGCCTGAACGGGCTGGACCCCTCGCGCACGCTGGTCACCGGCTCGGCGTTCCGCAACAGCTACATGAAGTCGGAGATCGACCAGGCGCAGGTCAACGGCGACTTCACCTTCGAAAACTATTCGCAGTTGAAGTTCGGTATCGGCAGCACCGAGGTCAAGAACCGCTCGGCGTTCTCCAACGTGCAGCGCGATACCTGGGGCGGCAACGGCACCGCAGCCGATTATCCGGACGATCTGTGGATTCCCAGTTCGTTTGCGCAGTATTTCGATGCGATCGACGGCAGCGGCAACCCGCCGCAGTTCAACCAGCTGTTCCTGTTCGACTTCGAACGCGCACGTCAGGCCGCCGCGCAAGTGGCTGGCGACGATGCGCTGTACCGCATCTCGCCGGTGTTCACCACCGACCGCCGCGTGACCGAAAAATCCAAGAACGCCTACCTGCAGTGGAACAACAGCTGGGACGATCTGCGCGTGCCGATCAGCCTGGCCGCCGGTGTGCGTTACGAAGAAACCAAGGTGGACGCGCAGGCACTGGTGCCGGTGGCAGTGGGCATCGACTGGGTCGCCAACAACGAGTTGCCGATCCGTGTGGCCAACTCGGCGTTTGCCAGCGGCAGCGGCAAGTACGAATACTGGCTGCCCAGCCTGGACCTGAGCTTCAAGCTCACCGACGACCTGGTGCTGCGCGCCAGCTACGGCGAAACCATCGGCCGGCCCGGCTGGGGCGATATCCAGGGCGGGCAGACGCTTAGCGAGATCGCGCGCGTAGAAGGCGGCACCGGCCAGGAAGGCAATCCCGGCCTGAAGCCGCTGCTCTCGCACAACATCGATTTCTCGCTGGAGTGGTACTACAGCGATGCCAGCTACGCCTCGGTGGGCTTCTTCCGCAAGAACATCGACAACTACATCGGCGTGACCACGCGCAACGACACCTCGCTGGGATTGAACACCCCGATTGGCGGCGCGTACTGGAACGAAGCACTGGGCAACGGCTGCGCCTCGGCCGACCTGACCTGCATCCGCAACTACATCTTCCGCAACCGCGGCGGCGCGCCCGGCGTGGTACGCGGGGCCGATGCCAACGGCAATGCCACCGGCGTGATCAGCGGCCAGCCCGGCGACCCGGTGGCCAACTTCGCCATCACCGCGCCGGCCAACCAGCGCTCGGCGTCGCTGGACGGTTGGGAATTCAACCTGCAGCACATGTTCGGCGACAGCGGGTTCGGCGTCTCGGCCAACTACACCATGGTCGACTCGGGCCTGACCTACGACAACTATGTGATCGGCGAGCAGTTCGCGATGGAAGGGCTGAGCGATTCGGCCAACGTGGTCGGCTTCTACGACAGGGACAAGTGGCAGGTGCGTGCAGCCTACAACTGGCGCGACGAGTTCCTGGCCGCACGCTTCGATGGTAGCGGCCAGCCCAACCCGGTCTATACCGAAGCCTATGGTCAGCTGGATCTGAGCATCGGCTACCAGTGGACCGAGAACCTGTCGCTGAGCCTGGAGGCGATCAACCTCACCGACGAGGTGCAGCGCCAGCACGGCAGGCAGTCGAACCAGATCGTCTATGCCACCCAGACCGGCCCGCGCTACATGCTGGGCGTGCGCTACAAGTTCTGGTGATGCGGTTCTGATCCGATTGCTGTGTTGATCCAATGCGTCTCCCGGCAGCCTGGCTGCCGGGTGGCGTACATGGCCGTTGCGGCCGGCCCTGCGGCGTTGCGCCATGGGGCTTGCCGTCGCACGGCGATTCGTTGAAGCATGGGCCACGCGCCCCGCGTGCTGTGCCATTCCCCATGACCGATCCCGTGCTGTTGAACAATCTCGATCACCGCGACCTGCGCGTGATCACCACACACGGCGCCGCCTATGGCGACAACGTGATGTCGGCCGCCACTTTTCCGCTGGAATTCCGCCAGCTTCAGGCGCAATACCCGATCGTGTTCCATCGCGATGCCGAGGGGCAGTTCCAGCCGCTGGCCCTGCTGGGCCTGCGCATGGGCGAAAACCTGTTCCTGGACGGCGCGCGCTGGGATGCGCCGTATGTGCCACTGGCGATCCAGCGCCAACCGTTTTTGATCGGCCAGCAGCCCGACGGGCCGATGGTGCATGTGGATCTGGACAGCCCGCGCATCAGCACCGCCGAAGGCGAGCCGCTGTTCCGCGAGCACGGTGGCACCACTGAGTTTCTGGAGCGCATCAGCCAGGTGCTGCGCACGCTGCATGACGGGCTGCATGCCACGCGGGACTTCATGAGCCGCGTGCTGGCGCACGACCTGCTGGAACCGTTCGTGTTCGAGGCCACGCTGGACAACGGCGTGGAATGCCGGCTTGCCGGCCTGTATGCGGTGCACGAAGAGCGCCTACGCGCGCTGGGTGACGAAGCACTGCTCAGCCTGCACAAGCATGGCGATCTGGAACCGCTGTATATGGCGGTGGCCTCGATCGCGCAGTTCCGCCACCTGCTGGACCGCATGAACCGCCGCCATGCCGGCTGAGCCGCGCCCCATCCCCGAAGTGCACGGGCTGGATCCACTGCAACTGGATCCGGCACTGCTGCGCTCGACCACGCCGCTTGTGTTGCGCGGGCTGGTGCGCGACTGGCCGCTGGCCCGCGCCGGCGCGCAGTCTGCGCAGGCCGCCGCCCAGTACCTGCGCAGGTTCGACCGCGGCGAGGCGGTGGTGGCGCAGGTCGGGCCACCGGAGATCGCGGGGCGGTTCTTCTACAACGCCGACATGAGCGGCTTCAACTTCCGGCCCGAGCGGGTGCCGCTGGCGGTGGTGCTGGAGACCCTGCTGCGCGATCTGGAGGTTGCGCAGCCGCCGGCGATCTACGTGGGCTCCACCACGCTGGACACCTACCTGCCCGGCCTGCGCGCGGACAACCCCATCACCCTGCCGCAGGCCGAGCCGCTGGCCAGCATCTGGATCGGCAATCGCACCCGCATTGCCGCTCACCAGGACCTGCCCGACAACCTCGCCTGCGTGGTGGCCGGGCGCCGCCGCTTCACGCTGTTTCCGCCGGAGCAGCTGGCCAATCTCTACATCGGCCCGCTGGATCTCACCCCGGCCGGCCAGCCGGTCAGCCTGGTGGATATCACCGCGCCGGACCTGGAGCGCTTCCCGCGCTATGCGCAGGCGCTGGAGCACGCATTGGTGGCCGACCTGGAACCGGGCGATGCGGTGTTCATGCCCAGCATGTGGTGGCACCACATCCAGGCACTGGACGGCTTCAACGTGCTGGTCAATTTCTGGTGGCGGCAAAGTCCGGCCTACATGGATTCGCCAATGAACGCGCTGATGCTGGCGCTGCTCACCATCCGCGACCTGCCGGCCGAACAACGCGCCACCTGGCAGGAAGTGTTCCGCCACTATGTATTCGACGCCGATGCCGACACCGCCGCACATCTGCCCGAGGCCGCGCGCGGTGTGCTCGCCCCGATGGACGACGCCCGCGCCCGCGCCCTGCGCGCACGCCTGCTGCAACGCTTGAATCGCTGAGGATTTCCCATGCACGCCCCTGCCCCCTCCGAGTCGCAACGCCTGGTCCGCCGCGTGGTCATTGCCGGTGGCGGTACTGCCGGCTGGATGGCCGCCGCCGCGCTGTCCAAGCTGCTCGGCCGGCAGTTGCAAATCACCCTGGTGGAATCGGACGAGATCGGCACCGTGGGCGTGGGCGAGGCCACCATTCCCAGCCTGGTGACCTTCCACCGGCTGCTGGAGATCGACGAAGCGCAGTTCATGGCCGCCACCCAGGCCACCTTCAAGGTCGGCATCGCCTTCGAACATTGGCGCGATGTGGACCGCCACTACATCCATTCCTTTGGTCACACCGGCACCGATCACTGGAGCGCGGGCTTTCAGCACTTCTGGCTGAAGGCGCACGCACGCGGCGTGGCGCGCGACTTCGGCGACTACTGCCTGGAGCTGCGGGCCGCGCAGGAAGGCCGCTTTGCGCATCTGCCCAACGGCGGCATGAACTACGCCTATCACCTGGACGCCGGGCTGTACGCGCGCTTCCTGCGCCGCTTCAGCGAAGGCTTCGGCGTGCAGCGCATCGAAGGCCGCATCGGCAGCGTGCAGACCGACGCGCACAGCGGCGACATCGCCGCCCTGGTGCTGGACGACGGCACCCGCATCGAGGGCGACCTGTTCCTGGATTGCACCGGCTTTCGCGCGCTGCTGATCGGCCAGACGCTGGGCGTGGGCAGCGAGGACTGGTCGCGCTGGTTGTTCGCCGACAGCGCGCTGGCCGTGCAGACCGAATCGGTGGGCGCGCCAGTGACCTTCACCCGCGCGCGCGCCGATCGCGCCGGCTGGATGTGGCGCATTCCGCTGCAGCACCGGGTGGGCAACGGCATCGTGTATTCCAGCCGCTACACGGACCAGGACAGCGCCGCCCAGGTGCTGGAACACAACCTGCAGGGCCGCGCACTCACCACCCCGCGGGCATTGCGCTTCACCCCCAACCAGCGCCATCGCGTGTGGGAAAAGAACTGCGTGGCGCTAGGCCTGGCCAGCGGCTTTCTGGAGCCGATCGAGTCCACCAACATCCATCTGATCCAGCGCGGCATCGTCCGCCTGCTGCAGACCTTCCCGCAGGTCATCGACCCGGTGGACATCGCCGAATACAACCGACAGGCAGCCGAGGAGATCGCGCATATCCGCGATTTCGTGATCCTGCATTACCACGCCACCGACCGCCGCGACACGGCGTTCTGGCGCGATTGCGCGAGCATGGAGATCCCCGACAGCCTGCGCCACCGCATGGAGCTGTTCCGCCAGAGCGGGCGCGTGTTCCACCAGGGCAATGAGTTGTTCGCGGAGAATTCATGGATCCAGGTGATGCTGGGCCAGGGCATCGTGCCGCGGCACCACCACCCGGTGGCCGACCTGATGGGCGATGCCGAGCTGAGCCAGTTCCTGGAGGGCATCCGCCAGCGCGTGGAAGCCACCCTGGCCCGCCTGCCGCCGCATGCCGAGTTCCTGCGCCGCTATTGCCCGGCCCCGGCACCGCCCGCGCCCATGCCACAGCCGGCACCGGGCACGCCGCTGGCCGCACCGGCTGCCTGAATTTCGCGGGCATCTCGGCAACCCTTGGCTTAGACCGCCCCAGCAATGCTAGATTGCGGCATTGCCGACCCTTGCGGGAACAAGGGCCGGCGCTCACCGCAGCAACGTTATCTTTCGCACTCGGGGTAAGGGGGACGCATGTTGGATCTGACACAGGGCCGTATGGCACGCCGGATCGCGCCGGTCATTTTGCTGGTTGGCCTGGCCGCCTGCTCCAAGCAGGAAGAAAAACCTGCCGCCACCGCGGGCACCACGCCAGCGGCACCGGCCACCGCGCCGGCACCTACGGCAGCCACTGCGGTCTCCCCGCAGGTGCAGTCGATGGCAGCCGATCAGCTGCGCGAATCGGCCACCAAGGCGCTGCAGGACAACCGCATGTACGCCCCGGCCGGCGACAACGCGGTGGAGTATTACCTGGCGCTGCGCGAGAAGCAGCCGCAGGACGCTACCGTCAACAGCGCGCTGACCGACCTGATGCCGTACACGCTGATCGCCGCCGAACAAGGCATCAGCCGTGAGGAGTTCCCCGAAGCGCAACGGCTGATCGCGCTGATCGAAAAGGTCGACCCCAGGGCACCGGCGCTGCCGCGTCTGAAGAGCGGCCTGGAAGCCGGCATGAAGACCGCCGCCAATCGCACCGAGCAGGACGCCGAACAGGCCAAGAAGCTGGTCGAAGACAAGGCCAAGCAGGCCGCCGAGCAGAAGCGCCTGGCCGAGCAGCAATCGCGCGAGGCCGCTGCGGCCCAGCAGATT
>Ga0209301_100035_pt1 | contig 20991 bp, 11 predicted proteins | sample MSEELM_DM5_FD_187541 | JGI IMG/M metagenome (GOLD analysis project Ga0209301, IMG submission 187541) | Subsurface microbial communities from deep shales in West Virginia, USA - MSEEL M_DM5 (SPAdes) (version 2) | ecosystem: Environmental > Aquatic > Deep subsurface > Shale gas/oil reservoir >...
ATGAAAGCCAGGCCGCCCCGTCACCAGAATCCGGAGTCCTCCCATGTCAGCCAGCCGGTCGCTTCAGGTCAGCGCGCTCGCCGTTGCCGTCGCTTCCCTTCTTCCGTTCTACGCCGCGGCCCAGCAGGCGCCCAGCGATGACGGCATTGCGCGTCTGGACGCGGTCAAGGTCACGGTGGAGCGCCGCTCGGAAGACTCCAAGGACGTGCCGGTGTCCGCCAGCGTGTTGCGTCCGGAATTCCTGGATGCCATCTCCACCAGCGGCTCGGACATCCGCGTGCTGGCCGGCAAGGCGCCGAGCCTGAATATCGAATCCTCCAACGGCCGTGTGTTCCCGCGCGTGTATATCCGCGGCTATGGCAACACCGACTTCAATACCTACGCCTCGCAGCCGGTGTCGCTGGTGTACGACGACGTGGTGCAGGAAAACGCCTTCCTCAAGGGCTTCCCGATCTTCGATCTGGAAGGCCTGGAAGTGCTGCGCGGCCCGCAGGGCACGCTGTTCGGCCGCAACACGCCGGCCGGCGTGGTCAAGTTCAATTCGGTCAAGCCGACCATCGGCGCCAATGACGGCTACGCCAGCCTGTCCTATGGCACCTACGGCACCATGACCCTGGAAAGCGGCCTGAGCATCGCCATGGGCGAGCATTGGGCGGCGCGTCTGTCCACGCTGGGCCAACGCCGCGACGACTGGGTGGAAAACCGCGACGGCCGCGACCTGGAAGGCTATACCGACTCGGCCGTGCGCCTGCAGCTGCTGTACCAGGGCAGCGACACGTTCAGTGCGCTGTTCAACGCGCACGCCCGCCACCTGGACGGCACCGCGCGTCTGTTTCGCGCCAACATCTTCCAGCCCGGCACCAACCAGCTGGTGGATGGCTTCGACCCGGAGCGTGCCTCCATCGATGGCGCCAACAACCAGGAACTGCAGACCTACGGCGGCAGCGCCAATCTGAGCTGGGACCTGGGCGACATCGCGCTGCACTCGATCACCGCCTATGAAGGCATCGGCAAGTACTACAGCCGCGGCGATATCGACGGCGGCTTCGGCGCAGTGTTCGCGCCGCCGTCCGGCCCCGGCCCGATCCCGTTCCCGGTGGAAACCGCCGGCGGCATCAAGAGCCTGGACCAGTACAGCCAGGAGCTGCGTGCCGAATCGCAGTACGAGGGCCCGCTCAACTGGCAGGCCGGCCTGTACTACTTCCATGACGATGTGGAAGGCGAGAACTACACCTACAACACCTTCAGCGGCGGCGATTTGGCCAGCTACCAGCTGACCCGTCAGCGCAATACCTCGTGGGCAGCGTTCGGCTCGTTGAACTATGCCGCCACCGACCGCCTGAACCTGCGCGCCGGCATCCGCTACACCTACGACAAGAAGACCTTCGACGTGCTGGCGCTGGACCGCGTCACGCTGGTGGAACCCTCCAGCGGCGAGACCGACAACTCCAAGGTCACCGGCGATGTGGCGGCGACCTTCGCCATCAACGATGCGGTCAACGTCTATGCACGTGCCGCACGCGGTTTCCGCGGCGCCAGCTTTGGTGTGCCTTCGGGCACCGCACCGCTGACCGTGGCCGAGCCGGAGACGGTGGATTCGTTCGAGATCGGCATCAAGTCCGACCTGTTCGACAACCGCGCCCGCATCAGCTTCGACGTCTACGACTTCCGGGTGAAGAACCAGCAGCTCACCGCAGTGGGCGGCGCCTCCAACGATGTGCGCCTGCTCAACGCCGACAAGACCAAGGCACGCGGTGCCGAATTCGACTTCGAAGCGCTGATCACCCAGAACCTGCGTGTGACCGCCGGCGGTGCCTACAACTGGACCCGCATCGAAGACCCGACCCTGTCGGTGGGCGTGTGCCGCACCTGCACCGTAACCGACCCGCTCAACGCCGCCGGCAACGCGATCATCGATGGCAATGCGCTGCCGCAGGCATCGAAGTGGATGGCCAACGCCACGCTGCGCTACGGCATCCCGATGGGCGATGACGGCGAGCTGTTCTTCTACACCGACTGGTCCTACCGCAGCGAAGTGAACTTCTTCCTGTACGACTCGCGTGAGTTCGTTGGCCAGCCGTTGGTCGAAGGTGGCGCGAAGATCGGCTACAACTGGGGCGCCGGTGCGTACGAGCTGTCGGTGTTCTGCCGCAACTGCACCAACCAGATCCGCGCCACCGGTGCGATCGACTTCAACAACCTCACCGGTTTCATCAACGACCCACGCATCGTCGGTGCACAGTTCCGCGCCAATTTCTGATGGCCGGTGTGAGGTAAGCGATCCAGGCCGCCGGCTATCATGCCGGCGGTTTTTTTCGTGGTGGAGTGCGGTGATGCGACAGCGGTGGGCAACGAGGTGGCTGATAGCGGTGGGCCTGTGCGGGATGCTGGTGTGCAGCGGTGTGCAGGCAGCGGCGGCGCAGGCGCAGACAGTGCCGGCCATCGCCGCGGCCGAGCGCGTGGTGGTGTCCACCGACATCGGCGATGACATCGACGACGCCTTCGCGCTGGGCCTGCTGCTGCGCAGCCCGCAGCTGCAGGTGCTGGGCATCGCCTCGGCCTGGGGCGACACCACGCTGCGCGCGCAGTTGCTGCAGCGGCTGTTGCAGCTGGCCGGACGCAGCGAGATTCCGTTGGCGGTGGGCGAGCGCACCACCAGCACGATTCCCTTCAGCCAGGCGCGTTGGGCGGCCAAGGGGCAGCTACCAGGCAAGCTGCCGGATGCGGCGGCGATGATCCTGCAGCAGGCGCGCCTGCATCCCGGCGAGCTGACCTTGCTGGTGCTGGGGCCGATGACCGATGCGGCACGTGCACAGCAGCGCGACCCGGCAGGGTTTGCCAAGCTCAAGCGCATCGTGGCGATGGGCGGCTCGGTGCGGGTGGGCTACGGCAAGTCGGCGTACCGCCCGGCCAGCGCACCGGCGCCGGAGTACAACCTGCTGGCCGATGTACCCGCCGCACAACGGGTGTTCGCCGCTGGCGTGCCGATCGTGCTGCTACCGCTGGACGCCACCCAGATCACGCTGGAAGAATCCGAGCGCGTGGCCCTGTTTGCACAGGGCGATGGCCTGACCGATGCACTCACCCAGCTGTACTACCAGTGGCGCAATACCGACCAGCCCTGGGCCAGCGCCACGCCAACGTTGTTCGACGTGGTGCCGGTGGCCTGGCTGCTGCAACCGCAGCTATGCCCGACCACGCCATTGCATCTGGAAGTCGATGCGCAGGGGTACACGCGCGAAGGCACCGGCACGCCGAACGTGCAAGCTTGCCTGCGCGCGGACAAGCCGGCGTTGATCGATATGTACATGCGCACGTTGTTGCAGTCGCACTAAGAGCAGCTATCAAAACGACTGCGCAGCCGCCAGGCGGGCGCGGCCGGTGCTCGGAATCCTCATGTACCCCCGTACACTCCGGTTCCTCCGCGCCGCTGTCACCACCTGTCGTGGCGAACGCCAGCCTGGCGGTCAGCGCAGTGGTTTTGTTGGCCGCACTTTGTCGGACGCAGCCACCGGCTGGTTGGCCGGGTGCGCGGCGCCCCACCGCTCGCGGGACACGCCGTGAACCCGTCCCTGGGGGCTCGATGGCGGCATCCATGCCGCCAACGGTCCCGCAATCGGCGAGGGCGCCGCGCTAGACAGTGAGCCGGTTGCCTTGTAGACGCTGGCGTTGATGTCGTTGCGTTGTGGAGCTGATTGTCCACGCGGCGATCCGGTCGAGAGTGTCGGTGTGCATGTTTTCAACAACGCAACCGACTCACACTCCGGTGCGGTGTCCTCGCCGATTGCGGGACCATGTAGCGGCATGGATGCCGCTACTGAGCCTGCATGGACGGATTCACGGCGTGTCCCGCTAGCGGCGGGGGCACCGCGCCCACGACCAACCAGGCTTTTGACTGCATCTAAAACGTGCGGCTAAAAAGCCACTGCGTCCGCGGGTCGGACGCGCCGTTGCCATCGCCACGCATCTACCGCAGCGCAGGCTCACCGCCCATCGGCAAGTCCGCGACCGGCCACATATCGGACATCGGCGGCGTGAAGCACGTCGCTATACTTGCCGCCTCAGTCATGGGGTAGCGCGAATGGACAGGCAGGAATCAGGGATGACGTCGTCGGGCGTGCGGCGGATGCTGCTGTGGGTGGTGTTGCTGACGGTGGCGCTGGGGAGCGTGGCGTGCAAGCGCAACGAAAGCGGCCAGTTGCCCACTGCCAGTGGCGAGGCGATCAAGGCCGACAAGCAGGGCATCACCGGCTTTGGCCTGGCGCGCGCCTACCCCGACCAGACCAGCGACGGCCTGTCGCTGGCGCTGGAGTTCTCGCGGCCGCTGGTGGGCACGCAGGACTTCGATGCGCTGGTGCGCTTCGAGGAAAAGGTCGGCAACGGCGACAGCAGCTGGTCGCTGTCCGACGACGGCAAGACGCTGCGCTACCCGTACGTGGAAGCGGCCAAGGACTATACCGTCCTGATCGCCGCCAACCTGCTCGCCGCCGATGGCAGCCGCCTGGGCAAGCCCCTCAAGCAGAAGGTCTACACCGGTGAGTTGAAGCCGGTGGCCGGCTTCGCCTCGCAGGGCAGCGTGCTGCCGGCGCGCGAAAGCCGCGGCCTGCCCGTGGTGTCGGTGAACGTGCCGGAAGTGGACGTGGAATTTTTGCGCGTGCGCGAGAAGTCGCTGCCGGCGTTCTTCCACCAGTTCCAGCGCGGCGGCCGACGCGGTAGCTGGGACCTGGAAAACGAGTACAGCGAGAACGCACCGCTGTCCAAACTGGCCGACCCGATCTACGTCAACCGCTTCATCCTGGGCGGCAAGCAGAACGAGCGCGTGCTGACCTACCTGCCCACCCAGGACATCAAGGAGCTGCAGGAGCCGGGCCTGTATTTCGCGGTGATGAAGCGCGCCGGCACCTTCGAAAACGAATTCGACACCGCTTTTTTCACCGTCAGCGACATCGGCCTGCACACGCGCGCCTACAAGGACAAGCTGTTCGTGCACACCGCCTCGCTGCAGAGCGGTGAGCCGGCCAAGAACGTGGAACTGCGCATCCTCGATGCCAAGGGCGAGCTGTTCCTCAAGGGCAGCACCGACGCCAACGGCAATGCGTTGCTCAACTACACACTCGACGCCAGCCACGTGCTGGTGGCGCGCAGCAAGACCGATATTTCGATGCTGCCGTTCAACCAGCCGGCGCTGGATCTGAGCGAATTTGCCGTGGCCGGGCGCGAAGGCGCCTGGTTCGACGTGTTCGCCTGGGCCGGCCGCGACCTGTATCGCCCCGGCGAGACCATGCGCGTGTCGGCGATCCTGCGCGACAACGATGGCAAGCCCACGAGCGGGCCGACCAAGGGCGGCCAGCCGGTGTTCCTGCGTCTCAAGCAGCCCGACGGCAAGACCTTCCGCGAAACCAAGCTGCAGCCGGGCGAGCAGGGCTATTTCGAATTTACCCAGCAGATTCCCGCCGATGCGCCGACCGGCCGCTGGCAGGTGGAATTCCGCACCGACCCGGGCAGCAAGGACGCCGTGCAGGGCATGACCGTGCGCGTGGAAGAGTTCCTGCCCGAACGCATGAAGCTGGACCTGGACGCCGCGCAAAAGACCTTGAGCGCCGGCAAGCCCTTCACCCTGATCGCCAATGCCGCGTATCTGTACGGCGCGCCGGCCGATGGCAACCGCTTCACCGCCAAGCTGGCGGTGAGCGTGGAGCAGCATCCGCTGGAGTCGTTGCCGGGCTGGTTCTTCGGTGACCCCACGCTGGAGCTGCCGCGCGAAGCCAAGGACGTGATCGACACCGAGTTCGGCGGCGATGGCGTGTTGCGCGAAGACATCGCCCTGCCGGACGAAGCCAAGCCGGTCAGCACCATTGCCGCAGTGGTGTCGGGCAGTGTGTACGAGACCGGCGGGCGCACCGTGACCCGCACCATCAAGCGCGTGCTGTGGCCAGCCAAGGCGCTGGTCGGCGTGCGCCCGTTGTTCGATGACACCGACGGCGCCGATGCCAACAGCAACGCACGCTTCGAGATCACCCGCGTGGATGCCGAGGGCAAGCCGCAGCCGGCCAAGGGGCTCAAGGCCACACTGGTGCGCGAACTGCGCGACTACCACTGGAACTACACCGACGACCATTGGGATTACGACTTCACCCGCCGCTTCGAGAACAAGGACACCCGCACGATCGACGTCGGCAGCGGCAATGCCAAGCTCGATTTCCCGGTGGAGTGGGGTGAGTACCGCCTGGACGTGTTCGACCCGGCCACCGGCCTGACCACGCGCTACCCGTTCCGCGCCGGCTGGAGCTGGAATGACGAAAACCGCGGACTGGACGCGCGCCCGGACAAGGTCAAGCTGGCGCTGGACAAGACCGGCTACCGCGCCGGCGACACGCTCAAGGTCACGCTAACCCCGCCGCATGCCGGCAAGGGTGTGTTGCTGGTGGAAAGCGACAAGCTGCTGTACGTGCAGGACATCGACGTCAAGCCGGGCAGCACCTTCGAGATTCCGGTCACCGAGGCCTGGGAACGGCACGACGTGTACGTGACCGCGCTGGTGTTCCGCGGCGGCAGCGCGCCGAGCAAGATCACTCCGGCACGCGCGGTGGGCGTGGCGTTCGTGCCGATGGACCGCAAGGCGCGGCGCGTGGCGGTGGGTCTGTCTGCACCCAATCAGATGCGCCCCGAACAACCGTTGCCGGTGACCGTGAGTGTGCCGGAGCTGGCTGGCAAGGCCGCGCACGTCACCATCTCGGCGGTGGACGTGGGCATTCTCAACATCACCCGCTTCCCGGTGCCCGATGCCAACGCGCAGTTCTTCGCGCAGCGCCGGCTGGGCACCGATGCCTACGACATCTACGGACGGGTGATCGAAAGTTTCGAAGGCGCCAGCGGCAAGCTCAAGTTCGGCGGCGACATGGCCCTGGAAGCGCTGCCACAGGCCAAGCGCCCGACCGCACGCGTGCAGACGGTGGACCTGTTCTCCGGCTCGGTGAAACTCGATGCCAAGGGCAATGCACGCGTGCAGCTGCCAGTGCCGGATTTCAACGGCACGCTGCGTGTCTCGGCACTGGTGTACTCGGACACGCGCTACGGCAATCGCGACATGGAAACCATCGTGCGTGCGCCGATCTTGGCCGAAGCCAGCATGCCGCGCGTGATGGCGCCGGGCGACCGCAGCACGGTGACGGTGGACGTGCAGAACTTCACCGGCAAGCCGGGCGAGTTCAACGTGCGCGTGGACGGCATCGGCCCACTGGCCATTGCCGAGGCGGCGCGCAGCGTCAAGCTGGCCACCGATGGCAAGCAGACGCTGAGCTTCCCGCTCACCGCCACCGAAGGCTATAGCGTGGCCAAAGTGCGCGTGCGTGTGGACGGCAACGGCTTCAAGGCCGACCGCAGCTACGACCTGCCGGTGCGTGCCGGTTGGCCGCAGGTGCTGCGCACGCAGACGCGTGTGCTGGATCCGTTGGCACCGGTGAGCATGGATGCGGGCCTGACCGAGGGCCTGATGGCCGGCTCGGTGACCGCACGCATGCTGGTCAGCCCGCTGCCGCCGATTCCGTTCGCCAGCGCGTTGCAAGACGCGTTGAACTATCCGTACGGCTGCGCCGAGCAGACCACCAGCAAGGGCTATGCGGCGCTGCTGCTCGACGATGCCACTGCCAAGGCGCTGGGCACCAAGGGGCTGGATGCGGCCACCCGCCGCGAGCGCATGGAAGGCGCGTTCGGCCGGCTGGCCTCGATGCAGATTGCCAGCGGGCATTTCTCGATGTGGGGCGACGATGGTTACGTCAATCCGGGCCTGACCCTGTACATCGCCGAGTTCCTGCTCGATGCCAAGGACGCCGGATTTGCGGTGCCCGATAACGTGCTGCAGAAGGCGCTCAATCGCCTCAGCGAGGATCTGCTCTCCGGCGGTAACGAGTTCTACGGCCAGGACCGCCGCGACAACCTCAAGTTCGCCAACCAGGCGTGGTCCGGCTATGTGCTGGCGCGCGTGAACCGTGCACCGCTGGGCACGCTGCGCGCGCTGTACGACAACCAGCGCGACAAGGCGCTGACCGGGTTGTCGCTGGTGCATCTGGGCGCGGCGCTGTCGCTGCAGGGCGATACCAAGCGTGGCCAGGCAGCGATCAAGGCCGGCTTCGCCAAGAACAGTGCAGACCGGCCGCCGTACTTCGGCGACTACGGCAGCGCGATCCGCGACGATGCATTGATGATGGCGCTGCTGCACGAACGTGGCTTGTCCTCGCCGGAGTACGACACCCGCGCGGTGACGCTGGGCCAGGCGCTGGACGCGCGCCGCGGTGGTGGTTCGCTGTGGCTGAGTACGCAGGAGCAGGTTGCGCTGGCGCGGCTGGGCAAGGCGCTGATGGTGGCGCAGGGCAAGACGGTGTCGGGCACGTTGACGGTGGGTGGGGAGGCGCAGGAGATCGCGCCGGCACGCCTGTTTGGCCGTACCTTCGACAGCGCCGCGCTGGCGCGTGGCGTGCAGTTCGTCCCGCAAGGCGAGGCGCCGATGTACGCCAGCCTGGAAGTGGCCGGCATCCCGCGCAGCGCACCGGAAGCGGACACCCGCCATCTCAGTGTGGAACGCACGTGGTACACCACCGACGGCAAGCCGTGGACGCCGCGTGCGCTCAAGGAAGGCGAGGCGTTGATCGTGCGCGTCACCATCACCGCCAACACCAGCATGCGCGACGCCTTGCTCACCGACCTGCTGCCGGCCGGCCTGGAGATCGAGAACTTCAACCTGGGCGATGCCAAACAGTGGGCCGACGTGGTGGTGGACGGCATCGGCATCAGCGAACGTTCGAGCGCTGCCGACGTCAAGCACGAAGAATTCCGCGACGACCGCTACGTGGCCGCGCTGTCGTTGTCTTCGGGCAGCAAGGCGCAGGTGTTCTACCTGGTGCGCGCCGTCACCCCGGGCACCTACACCGTGCCGCCGTCCCTGGTGGAAGACATGTACCGCCCGGACCTGCGTGGCGTCGGCCGCACCAACCCGGCCACCATCACGGTGGTGCAGCCGTAAGGCATCACGGTCGGAGCGCGCTTGCGCGCGGTAAGGCTTCCCTGGGAATGCCTCGCCGCGCGCCTGCTCGCTTCCAGGCCAATCAGACCGGCGTTCCAAACGTAGTTCCAATGAGGCCACGATCAGCGGCACAGCCGTAGTGATCACTGTAGGAGCGCGCTCGCGCGCGATGAGGCGTTCCCGGGGGAAACTCCACCGCGCGCCTGCTCGCTTCTAAGCCAATAAGACCGCGTTCCAGAACGGAGGTGCCAGCCAGGCCACGATCACGGTCGTACAGCCGTGCGCGATCACCGTAGGAGCGCGCTTGCGCGCGATGGAACGTTCCCGGGAGTGCCTCACCACGCAGGCACGCCTCTACCCCAGCCAGATCGCATCCCAAAACGGATAGGCGCCAATGCGCTGCACCAACCCGGCACGCAATGGGTTGGCGATGACATAACGTGCAACCGCACGCAGATCCGCGTCATGACGTACGGCATGGTCGTGATAGGCGCGAGCCCAGACGGGCGCTTGCATCGCACGCTGCGTGTTGACCGCACGCCTGCTCGCAGCCTTCAGGCACGCCACAGCCCGCGCCAGCGGCGTGTGATGGCCCAACTGCAGCAGCCAGTGAACGTGATCCGGCATCAATACCCAGGCAAGCAAGGTGGCATCTGCGGGCGCTGCTTTGGTAAATGCGCCACACGCGCTTGCAGCCAGGCGAGGATCGTCGAACAGGCGCTGCCGCTGGTGGGTTGTCGTGGTGAGCAGGTAGCAATGCCCCGCAAGCGAATGGCGGCCGCGGCGAAGGGCGCGATGTCCGGGCGAAGTGGGATCAGTCATGCCAACAGATTGACGTGCCTGGTCGATGGGCTGCATTGGCGCAATCCCTGGATTGGGGTCAGCGGACTCCGCGCCGGAGTGCGCGCTTGGGCGGCGGGCGTTGTCGGGAGAGCTTCTCGCGCGCGAGCGCGCTCCTACGTTGGGTTTGCGTCCAGCCGTGGTTGAACGAGACACCTCTCATGGCGGTGGCGCTGCGAAGGGTTGAATCCGTCATCCATGATCTGCGATGCCCTTGTAGGAGCGCGCTTGCGCGCGATGAGGCGTTCCTGGGAAAGCCCCCATCGCGCGCAAGCGCGCTCCTACGTTTGGGTTGCGTCGTCCTGTGGTTAAACGAGATACATCTCGTGGCGGCAGTGCGGCAAAGGGGTAATTCCGTTGTCCATGATCTACGAGGCCCCGGTAGGAGCGCGCTTGCGCGCGATGAGGCGTTCCCGGTAAAGGCCCATCGCGCGCAAGCGCGCTCCTACGTTGGGTTTGCGTCCAGCTGTGGTTGAACGAAGCACCTCACGTAGGCACTGGCGCTGCGAAGGGGTAAATCCGTTGTCCATGATCTACGGGGCCCCGGTAGGAGCGCGCTTGCGCGCGATGAGGCGTTCACGGGAAAGCCCCATCGCGCGCAAGCGCGCTCCTACGGTTCTTCGCATTGCGCGACAGGTGTTCGCATTGTCTTTTTGGTGCTATGTGCGCGACACGCAAAGGTCATCCTGGCTGCCTACGGTGGCGTGCTTTCGCACAGACGCGGCGCCCTTGCCGCGCGATTTCCGGGATTCCATGCAGCGCTCCGATTCGTACCGTGTGCACCTCTCTGTTCTTGCTCTTGCCATCGCGGCCTGTTCGTCGGGCGTGCAGGCGCAGGCCCTCGACGCTTCAAATGCTGCGGGGCAACGCTCGCCGATCTCGCCCGCGGCGACGCCTGCAGATGCAAGCGGTGATGCCGGTGATGCGGAAACGCCAGCCGCGGCGGCGAATGCTTCCCAGACATCAAGCGAGGCATCGAATCAAGATCTCCCCGCTACCGCTACGTCTGCTACAGCTACCGCTACTACAGCGACAGCGACAGGTGCACGTGCAGGTGCAGGTGCAGCTTCAGACACAGGCACAGGCAAAGTCGCCAGTGCCAGTCCCAGTGCCAGTTCCAGTGCCAGTGCCAGTGCCACCACAGGCGTGCAAACCCTCGATGCCATGCAGGTCACCGGTGTGCGGCGTGCCAACGCGGCGGCGGTGGAAAGCAAGCGCGCGGCGACCAACATCACCGATGTGATCAGTGCGACCGACGTGCGGGCCTTGCCCGACAGCACCATCGTCGAAGCGCTGCGCCGTGTGCCTGGCTTATCCGTGTTGCCGGCCACCGACAACGAGCATCCGCGCGATGAAGCCGCCACGCCGGTGTTGCGTGGCCTGGGGCCGTCGTACAACAACGTCACCATCGATGGGCTCACCATCGCCTCGCCCGGCACGCCCAATGGCACGCTTGGCTCGATCACCCGCGGCGTGCGTCTGGACCTGTTGCCGGCGTCGATGGTCAGCGAGTTGCAGGTGGTCAAGACCTTTAAACCTGATCTGGACCCCAATGCCACCGGCGGTGCGATCAATCTCAAGACGCGCAGTGCGTTCGAGAACGGCGGCAAGCCGTTCTTCAGCGCCGAAGCCGCACTGGGCCACGCCAACGACGTCGGCAAGCCGCGCGATCAGGACGACCCCGGGTATCGCTTGAATGCCACCGGCAGCCACACCTTCGGCAGCGAACAGCAATACGGCTTCACGCTGTCGGCCAACTACCAGACGCTCAGTAGCTACACCGAAACCCACATGACCACCGACACGGTGCATTACGGGTTCTACGACAACAACGGTGTGCTGCAGACCGGCGCCGATCTCGGCAATGGCTGGGCGGTGCCGCAGCAGGATAAGTACTGGTACGTGCAGAACCAACGCGACCGCTATGGCGTCACCGGCAAGTTTGAAGCGCGCCCGAGTGCGGCCTTCGAGGCCTACGCCATGGCCGGCTACTACTATTTCAAGGACGACATGGAGCGCAACGAGGTCATCATCGACCCGCGCAACCGTGGCCAGGTGTTCAACCAGACCGCGACCTCAGGCAGCTATCCCGGTGGCGATATTGAGGTGGGGTACTCCAACCAGATCGTCACCACGCGCACCAAGGTGGCGCAGCTGGGCAGCATCTGGCGGCCCACCGATCGACAGCAGTTTTCTGCACGTGGTTCGTGGTCGGATGCGACTTATGACGAGCCGATCCGCATGATCAAGTACGCCACCGGCATCAATCGGCCGGCTGCGGTACCGGTGGGGCAGACCGGTAGCGGCGTGACCGTCAATGCCACACCCAACTATGCGTTCAATTACGACACCTCCGGCTTTGACCAGCGCTTCGGGGTGTCGCCGCAGGCCTACAACAATCTGGATAACTACAGCCTGTCGTACTGGCGGCCGGACTATAAACGCACCGCCGCCGATCGCATTCTCACCGGGCGGCTTGATTACGGCTTCAATCAAGGCGAAAGCGATCAGGGCATCGGCTTTGCCGCGGGCGTTTCATACACCACCGACAAGCCGTCTTACGACATCTTTCGCGTGGAGTACCAGCCCAACACCAGCGCACCGACGTTCGGCCTGGCCGATGTTGCGGGCACTGGCAGGGCGCCGATGCGCTATGCCGGTCTGAACCTGATCACCATCGATCCGGACAAGGCCAACCGCGTGCTGGCGGCAACGCCGTTGAGCGCGTTCAACAGCACCGACCAGCAGGCTTTCAGCAACCAGGACAACTTCACCCATACCGAAAAGACCTTCGGCAGCTACGGGTTGGTGAGTTACCGCAGTGAGCGTCTCAACGTGCAGGCCGGCCTGCACTTGGACAGCACCAAGCTCAACACCGTAGGCCGCCAGCGCCAGCTGGACACCGCCAGCAACCGCTACGTGTATGTCGATAACCCCACCAATGCGGATTACGACTATCTGCTGCCTTCGGCGATCATGACGTACCACCTGACCGACGCACTGGACCTGCGCGTCGGCGCCAGCCGCACACTTGGCCGCCCGCCGTACGATGCGTACGCAGCCCGCACCTCGATCGGCTTCGTCAACACCACCGACGCCGGCAACCCGAGCGCGCAGGGCGTCACCGTCACCATCGGCAACCCCGACATCAAGCCGCGCGTGTCCAACAACCTGGATCTGTCGCTGGAATGGCGGCTGCCGGGCGACTTCGATGCCTTCGCCTCCACTGCCGTGTTCGACAAGCGTATCCAGGACGAGATCTTTACGCTCTCGCGCACCGATAGCTTTACCTTCGATGGCACCACCTACGCCAATGCGTTGATCAGTACGCCGGCCAATGCTGCGAAGGCGCGTATTCGCGGGGTGGAATTCAACGGCATCGTCAACACGCTGGCGCCGATTGCACCGTGGCTCAGCGGCGTGGGCTTCAGTGCGAACTTTGCGCTGCTCGATGGCAGCCTGGACGTACCGTATAGCGTTGGCAGCGGCAGCACCGTCAGCCAGCGCGAGCGCAAGCTCGACAACCTGGTCGGCCAGCCGGACTACACCGCCAACGCCACGCTGTTCTACAACACCGGCGGCCTGGAATTGCGCGCCGCCTACAACCGGCAGGGCAAGGCCTTGCGTGCCATCGTCAGCAACATCGACTGGCAGGATCTGTACTGGTCGCCGCGTTCGCAGCTGGATTTCACCGCGACGTATGCGGTCAGCAAGCAGCTCAGCCTGATCGGCCAGGTCAGCAACCTCACCCACAGCCGCATCAGCAGCGTGACCGGCCCGGGGCAGAACCTGCTCAAGGACAGTTACTCGGTGCCCAGCACCTATTGGGTGGGCCTGCGCTTTACGCCCTCGCTCTAGACAACCATGGCCGCGCAGTGTGCGGCCATCCAAGCACATGCAACGCGATGCAGCCGCCTGGCGGATGCGTCGCGTTGCCCACGCATTCAAGCGGAGCCGTACGATGACCTTGCAGTCTGTTGCTTCTTTTGCCGCGCTGCTGTGCGCAGCCATTGCCGCCGATGCGACTGCCGCGCCGGTGGGGGTTGCCGCAATCCAGGCACGGCTGACCAATCCCGACGGCGGCATCGTGGTGGTGGCGCATCGCGGCTGCCACGCCGCGGCGCCCGACCATGGATTCAACGACACCGCGCCTGAGAATTCGTTGGCGGCCTTGCAACGCTGTATTGCCATCGGCGCGGACGTGATGGAAACCGACGTGCGCCGCGCCGCAGACGGCACCCTGGTGATGCTGCACGACGCCACCGTGGACCGCACCACTGATGGCACCGGCAAGCTGTCCGAGCTCACGCTGGCAGATCTGCAGAAGCTGCGGCTGCGCACCGACGAGGGTGGGGCACAGGCGCCGCTCACCGACCAGCGCGTGGTCACGCTGGAGCAGATGCTGGCCGCCTCCAATGGCCACATCCTGCTCAATCTCGACGTCAAGGATGCGATCTACGTGCAGGTGGTCGACGCGGTCACGCGCGCGGGCATGCAGCACCAGGTGATCGTCAAGGCCGAAGCCGGGATCGCCACGCCGCCGCTGGCAGCGATGCAGCCGTTCGACCGCGTGTACTTCTTCCCGATCCTGATCAATGCGCACGGCACGGCCGATCTTGCGGCCATTGCAACGGCGCAGACACGCAACGCGCATCCGGTCGCTTTCGAACTGCCCAAGATGGCGGCTGCGCAATTGCCCGCACTGGCCAAGGTAGGCAAGGCGCACCAGGTGCGCCTGATGGTGAACTCGCTGTGGGACGGCTTCATCGCCGGGTACGGCGGCGACGCGGATGCCGAGCGCGACCCGGACAAGGTCTGGGGCCGCATGCATCGCGACGGCATCTCCATCATCCAGACCGATGCGCCGGAAGCTTTGCTGCGCTATCGCGCGACGCTGGAGACGCGTTGAGCGCCGCGTTACCTCGCTGCACGCAGCAGGCTTGCGACAGATGCGCACTGTCGCCGCACAGCATGACCCATGGCACTGCGGGGACCCTGCCGCCGCCGCTATAGTCATACGTTGTTTGCACGCAAGGATGTCTGCATACCGCTCGATACACGCCAGCGCAAATTCAGTCCGCATGTCGTCTGGTTGGTGGTGCTGCTGATCGCGCTGCAGGTGCGCGACGTGGCCAAGGCGGTTGGTTTGCCCATCCCGAAAATTCCCGTGCCCTATGGCGGCGGGATTGCCGACAATTTGCTCAGCGTGGTGGTCGTGTTGGTCGCAGCGGCCTTGCTGCGTCCTGGTACGCCAGGCGAGATTGCAGCGCGTCTGGGGCTGCGTTGGAACGGTTTGCGCGGCCCGGCGCTGACCTTGTTGGCCACACTGCCGTGCTGGCTTGGGCTGTGGACGCAATCCACCTCGGTCGGCACCGGCGATCTGCTTGGCCTGCTGTGGCTGGCGCTGCTGTTTCCGTTGGCCGAAGAAATCGTCTTTCGTGGTTTCGGCTTTGTCTTTGCCTGCCGCGCGCTGGCCTGGCGTCCGGCGATCGCCGCGCTGGTGCAGGCGGTTGTGTTCGGCGGCGTGCATTGGCTCGGGGCAGGCGGCGGAGGCGGCGACGCCTTATTGATCTTCGCCATCACCGGCATCGGCGCGCTGCTGTTTGCCATTGTGGACGCGCAGGACGGTTACACGATCTGGAGCGGCTGGGTGCTGCATGTCTCGCTCAATGCGGCCTGGACGGTCTTCGCGGTGTCCGATTCGGCCGCCAGTGGCTGGCTCGGCATGGCATTGCGGCTATCTGCCGTATTCCTGGCGATGGGATTGCTGCGGCTGTTTGTAACGCCGCCTCGCCCGCTGCGTGCGGACGTTACAAGCTAGCGCGTTCGTCATTACGTCAATCAGGAGTGCGCAGGTGAGCTGCTCACCCGATGCGCTGTGCGCAAGAGTGGCCGAAATGTGTTTTGCCCTGCATGCTTCGCAGGATGGATGAACAGCAGCAAGCGCAGGCAAGCACCGAGAGGACGCAGGAACGCGTCGCTGGCACCGATGATGTGGCCCAACGCGGCCACCGCCGCTGGTTGACGTGGCTGCGCTGGAGCGCCGTGGCACTGTTGTCTGCCGTGCTGTTGCTGGACCTGGCTTTTCCGCTACCGCTGCCGAAGTCGCGCGATACCTCCACCCTGGTGGTGGCGCGTGATGGCACGCCGCTGCGCGCGTTTGCCGATGCGCAAGGCGTGTGGCGTTACCCGGCCACGCCGCAGAGCGTGTCGCCGCTGTACCTGCAGGCGCTGTTGAACTACGAGGACCGCTGGTTCTGGCACCACCCGGGCGTGAACCCGTGGGGGCTGCTGCGCGCGGGCGAGCAGTGGATCGGCAGCGGGCGCATCGTCTCCGGCGGTTCGACGCTGACCATGCAGGTGGCGCGCATTCTCGACCCGCACACGCGCACGCCCTGGGGCAAGGCCAAGCAGTTGCTGCGCGCGCTGCAATTGGAAGCGCACCTCAGCAAGCAGCAGATCCTGGCGCTGTATCTGGAGCGCGCGCCGTACGGCGGCACCATCGAGGGCGTGGAAGCGGCCAGCTGGGCCTACCTGGGCAAGCCGGCCACCGCGTTGTCGCAGGCCGAAGCGGCGTTGCTGGCGGTGCTGCCGCAGTCGCCGAGCCGGCTGCGCCCGGATCGCCACCCGGAAGCGGCGCAACGGGCGCGCGACAAAGTGCTCGACCGCATGGTGGAACTGGGCGTGTGGTCGCGCGCACAGGTGGACGATGCCCGCATCGAACCGGTGGTGACGCGCTCACTCAAACCACCGTTGCATGCCGCGCTGTTGGCGCAGCGCCTGCACAGCGCGCAACCACGCGCCGCGCGCATCGTCACCACGCTCGACGTGGAGCTGCAGCGCACGCTGGAAGAACGCGTCGCCACATATTTTTCGCAGTTGCCCGAACGCACCTCGGCCGCTTTGCTGGTGGTGGACAACGCCAGCATGGAGGCGCGCGCATACGTGGGCTCGGCCAGCTTTGGCGACCGCAAGCGGTTGGGCCATGTGGACATGGTGCAGGCCTGGCGCTCGCCCGGTTCCACGCTCAAGCCTTTCCTGTATGGCATGGCGCTGGACGATGGCGTGATCCATTCGGAAAGCCTGCTGGTGGATGCGCCGCAGAGCTTCGGCAATTATCGCCCCGGCAATTTCGATGCAGCCTTCAACGGCCCGGTGGCCGCAGCCACGGCATTGCGGCTGTCGTTGAACGTGCCGGCCGTGGATTTGCTGGATCGCATCGGCCCGGCGCGCTTTGCCGCGCGCTTGTCCAACGCCGGCATTGCGCTGCGCTTTGCACATGGCAGCACGCCGAACCTGGCCTTGATCCTGGGCGGCACCGGTGCGCAGTTGCAGGAGTTGGTGGGTGCGTTCGCGGCCCTGCAGCGTGGTGGCATTGCCGGGCATGTGCGCTATACGCCGGATGATCCGCGCATCGATCGGCGGCTGATGTCGCCGGGCGCGGCGTGGATCGTGCGCGAGATCCTGCAAAGCAATCCGCGCCCCGGGTATGCCAGCGGCACCTTCGACACCACCGCGCGCCCGGGCGTGGCGTGGAAGACCGGCACCAGCTACGGCTACCGCGATGCCTGGGCGATTGGCGGGACGCGCCGCTACACGGTCGGTGTGTGGGTCGGCCGACCGGATGGCACGCCGTTGCCGGGGCAGTACGGCGCAGTCACCGCGCTACCGCTGATGTTCGAGGTGATCGATGCCTTGCCGCGCGCGGCCGGCGACAGCGCCCCGATGCCGATGCCGGCCAGCGTGCAGGCGCTGGAGATCTGCTGGCCGCTGGGCACTGCCGCCGCGCAGACGCCGCCAAACTTGTGCGCGCGCCGCCACGAGGCCTTCGTACTCGACGGCGCGGTGCCGCCCACCTTCGCCGAACGCGATGCGCGGCTGTGGCAGAGCGGGCAACTGCAGTACGAGGTGGACGCCCGCAGCGGCCAGCGGCTCTCGCAGGAATGCACCCAGCCGCATCCGCGCGCCGCACGCAGCCTGGCGCGCTGGCCGGCGCTGGTATCACCCTGGCTCACCGCTGCCGAGCGTGCCGCCGCACAGCTGCCGCCACTGGCCGCCGATTGCCTGCCCGACGGCCGCATGACCGGCGGTGGCGTGCTGCGCATCGACGGCCTGACCGATCGCGCCACGCTGGCCCGCGCCAACGACACCGCACGCCCGGTACGCCTGCAATTGCGCGCGCTTGGCAGCGAAGCGCGCATCGACTGGCTGCTGGACGGCCGCTGGATTGCCCAGACCGCCGGGCGCCAGGGATTCCAGCGTGATTTTGCGGAAGTGGGCACGCACACCCTGACCGCGATGGCCAGCGACGGCGCCTGGACCCAGGTGCGTTTTCGCGTCTTGCGTTGAGCACGCGTTGCGGCAGCGCGTGTGTAGGAGCGCCCTTGGGCGCGATGGGCTTTCCCGGTAACGCTCATCGCGCCCAAGGGCGCTCCTGCGAGATTAGGGTTGCTTGTGTGGCCGATGGAAGAAGCCTCGCCCATCCAGTCATCCGCCACGGCCAAAGCAAACTGTTTCTCCCAGCGCCGCATGCATCTACAGAGGCAGCGACCGCTTTTGTAGGAGCGCGCTTGGGCGCGATGGGCTTTCCCGGTAACGCCTATCGCGCCCAAGGGCGCTCCTACGAGATTAGGGCTGCTTGTGTGGCCGATGGAAGAAGCCTCGCCCATCCAGTCATCCGCCACGGCCAAAGCAAAAACTGTTTCTTCCAGCGCCGCACGCATCTGCAGACGCAGCCGCGGCTTTTGTAGGAGCGCCCTTGGGCGCGATGGGCTTTCCCGGTAACGCCCATCGCGCCCAAGGGCGCTCCTACGAATGATGGTCGCCTGTGTGGTCGATGCAAGAAGCGCTGCCCATCGTGTTAGCCACGCCGGGCCACAAGTTCATCGATGCGGGAAAAAAAACAGGGCGCCATAGGCGCCCTGTTGTCTCTGCATCACGTGAAGCACGCTATCGGCGCATCAGCTCCGATACGCCAGAACTCACTCGCCAATCCAGCCTTCCAGCATGTCGGCGAACTCGTCGGCGTGCTCTTCTTCCTGGGCCAGGATGCTTTCCAGGATGCGCTTGGTGGTGGTGTCCTTGTCGCCGATGAAGTCGATCATCTCGCGGTAGCTGTCGATGGCGATGCGCTCGGCAATCAGGTTCTCGCGCACCATGTCGCGCAGGTCGGTGCCCTCCTTGTATTCCGCGTGCGAGCGCTTGGTCAGCGTGTCCGGATTGAGGTCCGGTTCGCCGCCAAGCTGCACGATGCGTTCGGCAAGCTTGTGCGCGTGCGCCTGTTCCTGCTGCGCGTGCTCCAGGAACTCGCCTTTCACCGCGTCGGCAAGCATGCCCTTGGCCATGAAGTAGTGGCGGTAGTAGCGCAGCGTGCACACGTATTCGGTGGCAAGCGCGGTGTTGAGCAGTTCGATCACCTTCTCGCGATCGGCGTGGTAGCTCTCGGTGATGGCACCGTCTTCGATGCTCTGGCGTGCGCGGGCGCGCAGGGTGGCGGTATCGGTAAGACCGGTGGCGGGGGTGTTGGCTGGCTGTGTAGACATGGCTGGCCGGGTTCCTTCTGTGTGGACGGGGGAATCAATGCATCAATCGGGGAGATGCTGCAGCACGTAGTCAGCGGCAGACACCTTGAACTCGCCGGGCTCTTCGACGAACAACGCCTTCACCACGCCATCGTCGGCATACAGCGCATAGCGGCGCGAGCGCAGGCCCATGCCCGAGCCGCTGGCGTCGATCTCCAGCCCCAGTGCACGGGCCAGTTCGGCGTTTCCATCCGGCACCAGGTGCAGGCCGTCGGGCACCAGCTGGCTGCGGCCCCAGGCCTGCATCACGAAGGGGTCGTTCACCGCGGTGCACAGCACCTCGATGCCGCGTTTGCGGAACGCTTCAAACTGCTCCACGTAGCCGGGCAGGTGCTTGGCCGAGCAGGTCGGCGTAAAGGCGCCCGGTACCGCGAACAGCACCACCTTGCGCCCGGTGAACAACGTATGGGTGTCGACCGCTTCGATGCCCTCGCGCAGGTGCTTGAGCACCACCTCGGGAATACGGTCACCAACTTGGATGGTCATGGGTGGGGCTCCTGTGGCTGAACAAAGTCTAGAAAGGCGAAGGGGAAAAGCGCGTCAACGCGCTTGAAATCCGCACGCGCACGCCTATCTGACGCGCATGGCCGGTTGCACCGGTGAGCACCGGCGCGGCCCGCCCGTCACTCAACCATTGGAGGCTTTCATGAACATCGTCCGTTACCCACAGTGGCCCACCCACGCCCTGCAGAACGAGATCAAGCAAGTGTTCGACCGCTTCTTCGAGCAAAGCGGCGATACCGACGAGTCGGCCGTTGTCACCGCGCAGTGGGTCCCGCGCGTGGACATCAAGGAAGAAGCCAACCAGTTCGTGCTGTATGCCGACCTGCCGGGCATCGACCCCAGCCAGATCGAGGTGCAGATGGACAAGGGCATCCTGTCGATCAAGGGCGAGCGCAAGAGCGAGTCCAGCAGCGAGACCGAGCGCTTCTCGCGCATCGAGCGCCGTTACGGCAGCTTCCACCGCCGCTTCGCATTGCCCGACAGTGCCGATGCCGACGGCATCACCGCCGACGGCCGTAACGGGGTGCTGGAAATCCGCATTCCCAAGCGCCCGGCGGCCACGCCGCGCCGCATCCAGGTCGGTGGCGGCCAGGACGGCGGTGGTACCACGGTGCAGTAAGCGCTGCGGACCTGGAGCGGAGCCCGCGCGGCTTCGCTCCCCGGCGACGGCCGCGCCGTAGAATAGGCGCGGTCGCCCGCCCGGCTGCGAATGACTGGCTCGTGGCCTCGGCTGCGGGCCGCTCTTTTTTCAGAGGTGATGGATGGAATTCAAGGATTACTACGCGACGCTGGGCGTCGAACCGAGCGCTGGCGAGGCGGAAATCAAGACCGCCTACCGCCGGCTTGCGCGCAAATATCACCCCGATGTCAGCAAGGAGGCTGGCGCGGAAGACAAGTTCAAGGCGATCAACGAAGCCTACGAGGCACTGCGCGACCCGCAAAAGCGCGCCGCCTACGACCAACTCAAGGCGCAGGGCTACCGCCCGGGCGACGAGTTCCAGACCCCGCCCAACTTCAACGGCGGGCAGGGCTTCGACTATGAGGAAG
>Ga0209301_100037_pt1 | contig 20747 bp, 15 predicted proteins | sample MSEELM_DM5_FD_187541 | JGI IMG/M metagenome (GOLD analysis project Ga0209301, IMG submission 187541) | Subsurface microbial communities from deep shales in West Virginia, USA - MSEEL M_DM5 (SPAdes) (version 2) | ecosystem: Environmental > Aquatic > Deep subsurface > Shale gas/oil reservoir >...
CCCTACGACCAATGCCTAATTGCTCCACGCCGCGACCAGAATGAGGATCAGCAGGGATTCGTGCAAAAAGCAAAAATAAGCCAAATCACAGTCAGCAAAGGATTTTCACGGATTCTTGCCAATCCTCTACCAGCCCGGTTGGGCAGTGCGCATGAGCCAGACAGCGTGCGGATATCGTGCGACGGGCCGGAAAAGCAGAATGATAACTCCTCACTTTTTGGGTGTCGGGCATCAGGTGTCGGGCAAGATTCGGCTATCTTTTTGTACGAATCCCTACCGATCCTTAAATTGGGGGGCGCTCAAAAAAATTAGGATAATCAGCCACAAATTGGCTCTCAGATCTAAGCATTGCCTCGATATCGGGAACTATTCCATGTCTGAATGGGGGCATTTCGATACCATGAGCTGAGGCGATTGATCTTGCCGCGAACTCGGCTTTCGCAGCACTGCCGCGCTTATCTGGCGCTGCACTTGCTGCCCACCAATGCAGTCGCGCTATTAGCTCAAAGGCCTCATGCTTCTCAAGCGATGGATCAATCGCTTGCAAGTACAGAGACTCCAGATGATCTCTTATAGTTTTAATATATTCAGCGCTAGTATGAGTGATCATGTTAGGATGTGAAGATGCCATACTCTGTCTTGCCTGTTGGCGTTTATCCTTCGGAAGGTTCCGCAGCCTCGCACTAATGGCATTATCATCCACGGCCGCACTGACTGTCGTCATCGGGATAGTTTCTCCTGAAATCGCTCCACACTGCCGATACACCTTGACTTCAATTTCTTTAAAGTATTCTCCTTCATATAGTTCTGTTTCCGCATCAGGATGATTTCTAGCCCGCTCTATCACTGAGTGATATGGCCGCCTCAAAGAAGTAACGAATCTGGTATTGGGCATGCGCTCCGCAGCGAAGTCGCCTTTTGATGCGTCGCCGGAAGAAATTCTAGATAAGCGCCATTGTGTTGCTTTTTGCCAAAGATCATTAAAACTATTAATCTGGCCAGAAGCTATTGAGCCACCAGCAATGCGTGATGCTTTATATAAGCTTTTGCAATATTTCTTATTGTCCTGCGTATTGCTTTTGTTAGAAATGTTAAGCCCGGGTGCATCGTCTGGCCAGCGCGCCGCACCAACTAAGCTTTGTTCTTCTGAGCTAAGCTTGGAATAGTTCGCTGGACCGCGCAGATAGTTTGTAGCAGTTCCTTGGACTGCTTGAGAGTGCGAAGAAGCTGTGCCAGTGTCAAAGCTTGCATAAGGGTTCCATACGGGCTGAGACCACATATCGGCAGGAGCGTCCGGGTACTCACCGATCGATACGCCTTGCCACTGATGGGCTGAGTCATGCAAGTTGCCCTGGTATTCTGACCAGACGCTAGAACCTTGATGGCCAGGCCATCCTGCCCCTTGCCAATTGGGTGAGCCCTGCGGTTCGGAAGAAGCCGTGCGAAGCGGGGGGGAAGGCAAAGCCTCACGCAGTGCATTGTTCGAAGGAGAAGGCGAGTCCCTGCGCGACGGCGACGGCGACTCAGATGGCGAGGTCTCTGTAATGTGGGTTGTATAACGCGCAGGTGACCCTGCCACGCTCGGTTTTGAAGCGCATAGACCCATGTCGATCTCCTGCTGTGACTTTAGAAGCAAGTTTGCCGGGGGAGCGCACCGACTCGTTTCGCCTCACCGAAGTCGTGGCTGGGACGACGAAGGCGTTGGCGCTGAGGATGACCGAGCATTCCCCAAATGGCTGGGTATCAGCCTGCCGGCATTGCACCGGCTGCGATGGCCTTTTCGGGTTCGCCGACGGAGTGCGGTGGCCGCAGCTGCGCCAGGAGTTGTTCCAACGTGCTCAGGCGCACTGTGGCCCGCAACGTGTCCGCCTCGGCGTGTTCCCGCCGCCGGCGCTCTTCGACCAGCTCTGTCCGCGCCGCCGCCAGTTCGGCGCGCACGCCTTCCAGCGCTTGGACATCTTGGGTCCAGCGCACCTGCAGGCCTTGGTGCTCGGCGACCGTCAGGCGCAGCGCAGCGCGTCGCGCTCGCGCTGTTGGGCGTCGGCCCGCTGGCGTGCCTGCGTTAGTTCCTGCTCAAGGCGGGTATGGCGTTCCAGCCACTGGCCATTGTCGCGGTTGAGCTGCATCAGGTCGTGGTTCTTGGCGGTCAAGGCCTCGTTGGCCTGCCGACATGATCATCCTCCACAACGTGGAGGGTATGAGCCGGACGTTGGCTGAGATGCGGAAGGAGGGGGGCAAACTGACGCCCGAGGTCCTGGCCGGTCTGTCGCCTTATCGGACCAGTCACATCAATCGCTTTGGCGATTACCACCTGGATCTTGAAAGGGAAGTGGCGCCCTTGAGCTACACGGCCAAGGTCCTCGAACACGCCCCATAGACGGGGAGATCCGCCCAGGCGATGATGCAATCAGCCTGCATTTCAGTCGCTTAGGCGGCTTCTGGCCCTAGAGGTAATGATTCCCTGCCGACCCTCCTCTTGGTGAAGAAGGGAGCGTGATTTGATAGACCGTTTATGGCCTTGTCGTGCATCGCTGCTCTCGGCAAAGAGGTTACAGCGAAGGCGAACTCGGCCGCTCCCGCGCTTCTTGGTCCGAAATCTGGTGAAGAGGTTGCTGCTGTGCGCGCTCCCCTACTGATTCACTGCTTTGCAGCGTTCGCACCTTTTCGAAAGACTGGTCGCCCATGATGGTCCGAACGATCGCGAGCACGTTGGTCGGCGTGACTACATCAATCGCTGCGCGATCACCAAGATCCGTGTGCGGTCGGGTCAGCATTCGGAACAGGTCCCACGAGTCCGCTCCTTGGCACTGATTCATGAGGACCTGGGTCAGCTTGTGCTTGAGTGGCACCAGTTGCCAATCGGGAACACGCTGCCCTCGATTACCCAGGCTAATGGACAGCAGCTTGCCTGCCTTCAGTTCGCGGTTGATCTGGTCCTTGGACTTACCGGCCAGCTTGCCGAACAGCGGCACCGGCAGGCAGCAAGGCGACTCGTACATGGCCAGCATTTCCTCACGCTCGCGCTGGATTGCGGACGCTTCCGGTTCCGGCGTTCGAGTGGGGGGCGGAGGCACCTGCGACAGCCGCTGGAAGGTAGTTCCCTCAGTACTTGGCACCACAACGATCGGCGTGGACGACACGGCGGCTTTAGCAGAAACAGCGGCGATGGCCGCCGGCTCTTCCGCCATCGCTGGCACCCCTTCGATATGGATGGTTAGATGTGTACTGGCAGCTTCCACTTTGCCCTGTTCGAGCAGGTCAAGACGGTCGGCCCAATCCTGAATCATCCGGCGGCGCGGCTCGACATACTTGGCGTGGTTGTAGGCCGAACTCACCTTGTTCGGATCGGAGTGCGAAAGCTGCGCGTCCACCCAAATCTTGGGATAGCCGATCTCGTTGAGCGCCGTAGAAATCGTTCCCCGAATGCCATGGCCGGTCAGTTGGGCGTCGTAGCCCACTCGTTTCAAGGCAGCGTTGAGGGTGTTCTCACTGATGCGCTTCTTGAGTTCGCTGCGGTGCGCCAGCAGATGCTTCTGGGCAGGCCGCATTACGCCCAGGAGGTAGCGCACTATCTCAATCGCCTGGACAGACAGAGGCACGATGTAAGGCGGTATGTCATGCGGGCGCTTGCCGGCCTTGCGCATCTCGTCCTGAAGCTGCTTGACGATCTGCGGCGGAATAATCCACAGACCGCGGTCGAGGTCGAACTGCTCCGGTGTAGCCAGTCGCAGTTCGCCGGTACGCACCCCGGTCAGGAACAGCAGTCGAATGCCGAGCTGCGTTTGCCAGCCACGCGGGTTGTAGAGCCTGAGCTTGCGGAGGAAGTCGGGCAGTTCGGGCAGACGCAGGTAGGGATTGTGGCTCACCGGCGGCTTGGGCTCGGCCACCACGTCGAGGTCTGTGGCCGGATTGGCCTCCATGCCCTCGACAATGACCAGGGCGTAGCGGAACAACTGGCTCAGCCAAGTGCGGACCTTCTCGGCAGTGGTGAAAGCCTTGCGCCGCTCGATCCGCGCCAGGACGCCCAGGAGTTGAGGTCGGCGAATGTCGTAGATCGACATCCTCTCAAGGCTGGGCAGCACGTCCTTTCCGAAGATTCTCTGGATCTGCGACAGCGTGCTGTTTCTGCCTTCCTTGAGTTCCTTCGCGCGATGCTCGACCCAGGCATCGAAGACGGCCTTGAACGTGTAGTCCGAGGCTAGCTTGATAGCGCGTCGCTTCTGTTTGCGGTCAGCATGGGGATTGATGCCCTTCGCCACGAGCGCTCGGGCTTCATCACGCAAGGTGCGTGCTTCGCGCAGTCCGACCTCGGGGTAGTTGCCCAAAGAGATGCGCTTTTGCTTGCCGAGCCAGTAGTAGCGCAGATGCCACGATTTGCCGCCGGTGGGGGCGACTACAAGGCCGAGGCCGTCAGTGTCAGGGATGCTGTAGGTTTTCTCGGCGGCCTTGGCTTGCCGCACGGTCAGATCAGAGAGTGCCATCATCAAACTCCTAAGTCATGAGACTTAGGCTCAATGCTGCTGGTCATCCCGATCCAACCCCAGCAACAACCCGGAACCGGCACCACCCACATTCTTTGGCCTCAATTTTGGCCTCAAAAACGCTGGCTGTTGGTGTATGTCCGTGGCGTTTGCTGGAATGAAAAAAGGAGCCGAAGCTCCTCTTTTCAACGACCTACAGATGCCAGTGGAAGTCTGTAGATCAATATTTGGAGCGGGAAACGAGACTCGAACTCGCGACCTCAACCTTGGCAAGGTTGCGCTCTACCAACTGAGCTATTCCCGCGTGGAGCGATATTCTACAGCTTGTCACCGTTTTGCGCTAGCCCTGTCACCGCGTTGGAGGCAGGGAAAGCACACACGATGTGGAGGCCTGGGCCGGAATTGAACCGGCGTACGCGGATTTGCAGTCCGCTGCATAACCACTCTACCACCAGGCCGAAACATCAAACCCAAGGCATCCTGCCCTGAAACAACACGACCCCGCGCACGGGGCCGCGTTTACATCTTGGAGCGGGAAACGAGACTCGAACTCGCGACCTCAACCTTGGCAAGGTTGCGCTCTACCAACTGAGCTATTCCCGCTTGGGAGGCGAAATTTTACAGTGAACGGGATAGCTGTCAACTGTTGCTTTCGACTTTTTTCGGTTTGTTGGTAATCGCGGCCTTTTCATCGGCACGCAAACTTGGCCATGCGGCCTGCAGATACTGGAAACCCGACCACAACGTCAGCAATGCGGCGATTGCCAGGGTCCAGTACCCCGCCTGGAAGATCGGTTGCCCAGCCAGATTTCATGCGTGGGCATCTGCCCCGGCGTGACCGAATACAGCAAACAGAGCAACGCAACCATCTGTGCGGTGGTCTTGACCTTGCCGATCATTGCCACGCGCACCTTGGCACGCTGGCCGATCTCGGCCATCCACTCGCGCAATGCAGACACCGCGATTTCGCGACCCACGATGACCGCCGCCCAGAACGCCATCCACGGCGTGGGATGCCCTTGCACGATGAGGAACAACGCCACGGCGACCATCAGCTTGTCGGCCACCGGGTCCAGAAATGCGCCAAACGCCGAATACTGGTGATAACGCCGCGCGACCCAGCCATCCAGCCAGTCGGTGATCGCGGCCAGGGCAAACACACCGGCCGAGGCGAAATTGGTCCACTTGTACGGCAGGTAGAACACCACGACCAACACCGGGATCATCACGATCCTCAGCAGTGTCAGCCACGTGGGGATGGTCAACTTCATTACGGACTCGACTCGCCTGCCGCATCGGGGAGCGCCAGCCCGTGCAGGTTAGCGTAGATTCGCGCGGCGAGTGCGGCATTGACCCCCTCCACCCGCGCAATCTCCGCTTCGCCGGCCGCCTTGAGACCGACCAGGCCGCCGAAATGCTTGAGCAGGCTGGCGCGCCGGCGTGGCCCAATGCCGGGAATATCCTCCAGCTTGCTGGTCATGCGTGCTTTCTGGCGGCGTCCACGGTGGCCGGTGATGGCAAAACGGTGCGCTTCGTCGCGAACCTGCTGAATGAATTGCAGTGCGGGCGATGCGGCACCGGGGCGCAGCTCGCGGCCATCGGCCAGGATCAGCGCTTCGTGCCCTGCCCTGCGCTCCTCGCCCTTGGCCACGCCCACCAGCAACACATTCTCGATTCCCAAATCCGCCAATGCGGCCTGGGCCTGGGCCAACTGGCCGGCGCCGCCATCGATCAGCAACACGTCGGGCAGTACGCCGTTTTCTTCCACCGCGCGACGGAACCGGCGCTCGATCGCCTGGCGCATGGCGGCGTAGTCGTCGCCGGGGGTGATGCCGGAAATGTTGAAGCGCCGGTACTGCCCGCGCACCGGGCCGCTGGCGTCGAACACCACGCACGAGGCCACCGTGGCTTCGCCCATGGTGTGGCTGATGTCGAAGCATTCCACACGCTTGACCTGCTCGGCCAGGCCAAGCATCTCGCGCAAGGCTTCGCTGCGCGCGTGCTGCGCGCTCTGGCTGGTGAGTTCGGTGACCAGGGTCAGCTGTGCATTGCGGCTGGCCAGCAACAGGTAGCCGGCACGTTCGCCACGCACGTTCCACTTCAGCGCAACCTTGTGTTCGGCCGCGGCACTCAATGCCGCCTCGATCAGCTCGGCGTCGGGGATCGCGCGGTCCAGCAGAATCTCGCGCGGCGGTGCATGCTCGGCGTAGTACTGCGACACGAACGCGGCCAGGATTTCCTCGGCGCTGTCTTCGCCGTTGGTCTTGGGAAAGAACGAACGCGTGCCCAGGTTGCGCCCGTCGCGGAAACTGAGCAGCAGCACGCAGGCCTGGCTGGATTGCGTGGCGCACGCCAGCACGTCCAGATCGGCGGCGCGCCCGTCCACGTACTGGCGGTTCTGCATGCTGCGCAGCGAGGAGAGCAGATCGCGCAGACGGGCGGCACGCTCGAATTCGAGCGCCTCGCTGGCCTGCTGCATCGAGTGCATGATTTCTTCGCCGAGCTGGTCGCTCTTGCCTTCCAGGAACATGGTGGCGCGACGCACCGCTTCTTGGTAATCCTGCGCCGCCACCAGATCCACGCACGGCGCACTGCAGCGTCCGATCTGATACTGCAGGCACGGCCGCGAGCGATTGCGGAACACGCTGTCCTCGCAGCTGCGCAGCTTGAACAACTTGTGCATCAGGTTGAGCGTTTCGCGCACGGCGGTGACGCCGGCATACGGGCCGAAGTAGCGCCCGTTCACCGCGCGGGGGCCACGGTGCAGCGCAATGCGCGGCCAGTCTTCGCGGGTCAGCAACACGTAGGGATAGCTTTTGTCGTCGCGCAGCGACACGTTGTAGCGCGGCGACAACGACTTGATCAGCTGGTTTTCCAGCAGCAGCGCTTCGGCCTCGCTACGGGTGACGGTCACGTCCATGCGCGCGACCTGCGACAGCATCGAAGTCAGGCGTGCGTTCTTGGGCGTGCCGTTGAAATAGCTGCCCACGCGCTTGCGCAACGCGCCGGCCTTGCCGACATACAGCAGGCTGTCGTCGGCCGCGTACATGCGGTAGACACCGGGTGCGGTGCTCAGGCGGGCGGCGAAGGCCTTCCCATCGAAATCAGCTTGTGGCCTTGCGCTCATTCGTCTATCGAAACATCACTCAATGCGCCTGTTGCCAGGTCGTAACGCAGCACGGCGTGCGCGTCGGTTTCGGCGATCCACACCGCGCCGCCGGCAACGGCCAGCCCGGCCGGGCCATGCAGGCGCCGCGGCAGGGCGACCGTGGTCAGCTCGCCGCCGCCCAGGCGCAGGCAGCGCAAGCGGCCATTGCCGGTATCGGCCACCCACAGCATCGGCGAATCGGCGGCCAGTGCGATTGCCTGCGGAAACTGCAGGCGCGCGGTACTGCGTGGGCCATCGTCTTCACCGAACTGCCAGGTGCCCTGCCCACCAACCAGGGTCTGCACCAGGTCGCCACGCAATTGCATGGTGCGGATCGACGACCCCAGCCCATCGCAGACGTAAGCCACCTGCTGGACCGCGGCCAGGCCTGCCGGCTGTGCGAAAGCAGCGAGATGGCCGCTGCCGTCGCGGATTTCAAGGGAGCCGGTGCCGGCGCGCGCGCTCAGCGCGGCGCGGCCCAGGTGATAGCTCCAGATGCGGTTGTCGCCGGCCATCGCGATCAACAGCTGGTTATCGGCAACCGCAAGCCCTTGCGGGTAGTTCAGCGGCGACGCGCCCGCACTGGCTAGCGGGCCTTCGATCGGCTCGCCGCTGCGCCCGGTGCCGCACAAGGTGTCGACCTGGCCGCTGCGCAGGTTGATCCGCCGCAAGGCGTGGTTGCCCGTATCCGCCACATAGAGTTCTTCGCGCTCGAGCGCCAGGCCCTGCGGGCGTCGAAATGCCGCTTCGCCCACGCCGCCATCGATGAGGTCGGCATTGCCGTGGCCGAACTGACGCAGCACGCGGCCGCTGTGGGTGCATTCGAGGATGCGGTGGTGCCCGGTGTCGGCGATGTACAGCCGGTCTTCGGTCGCCGCCAGGCCGGTGGGGAAGCGCAACGCCAGGCGCGGCTCGGGGTCGCGCTCAGCCACGCCATGCAGATCGGCATCGGACGGCGGCGGCTGGCCTTCGCACAACGCGGCCAGTGCCTTGTCGAGATCGCCGGTGACACCGACCAGCCGCTGCCGCTCGCGGCCATAGGCGTCGAGCAACACCAGGGTGGGCCAGGATTCGATCCCGAAACGGCGCCAGGTTTCCCAGTCCTTGTCGAGCAGGATCGGCGCACTGACGCCATGCCCACGCAACTGCTTGAGCGAGCGCTGCGGCATGCGTTCGCTATCGAAGCGCGGCACCTGCACCACGATCACCTGCAGCCGGCCGGGGCTGCGCGCCTGCCAGTGCGCAAGCTCGGCCAGCCGCTCCGCGCACCACACCGAGCTGGCATTGACGAACGCCAGCACGAGCGCGCGGCCGCGATGCTCCTGCAAGGTGGAGGGCCTGGCGTTGAGCCAGGTGGGAAATTCCGGCAGTTCCTGGGTGAGCTGGGCAGTCATGCAGTGATTATGCCCAAGCCCGGTCAGCCGCGGGTGAGTCTGGCCACGGTCTGGCGCGCGGCGGTATCGACCAGCCGCCAGGCCAGTTCGAACTCCTGCTTGCCGCCGGTGTACGGGTCGGGGATATCGCTGCGCTCGTCCACGCCGGCCCACGGCAACCACAGCGCAACCTTGTCGCGCAGCGATGCAGGTGCAAGCCGCTGCAGATCGCGCAGATTGCTGGCGTCCGCACACAGCAGCCAATCGAAGCGTTCGAAATCGGCCAGCTGCACCTGACGCGCGCGCAATCCGGAGATGTCCACGTCGTGACCGCGTGCGCAGCGGATGGCACGGGCGTCCGGTGGTTCACCGGCATGCCAATCGCCTGTGCCGGCCGAATCCACTTCCACACGGCGTGCCAGCGGTGAGGCGTCCAGACGCGCGCGCAAGGCGCCCTCGCCCATCGGCGAGCGACAGATATTGCCCAGGCAGACGACCAACAGCCTCATGCAGACGCCAATTGCGCTTGCGCGCGCTGCAGGTCTTCCGGCGTATCGATGCCGGGTGGGAACTGCTCAGGCGTCAGCGCCACCGCGATGCGGTAGCCGGCTTCCAGCACACGCAGCTGCTCCAGCGATTCGATGCGCTCCAGCGTGCCCGGCGGCATGGCTGCGAACTGCTGCAGAAACCCAGCGCGGTAGGCGTAGATGCCGATATGCCGCAGCCAGTGATTGCCGGCCGGTACCGCATCGCGCTGGCCAGCAAAACTGTCGCGATGCCACGGAATCGGCGCACGGCTGAAGTACAACGCATCGCCATGGGCGTTGCGCACCAGCTTCACGACGTTGGGATCAAACAGGTCGTGCGCGCTGTCGACCGGCGCGGCGAGCGTGGCCATCTCCGCGCCGGAGCGCTGCAACACCTGGGCCACTGCACGAATGCCGGCAGCCGGTGCGAACGGTTCGTCGCCCTGCAGGTTCACCACACAGGTGGCCGCATCCCAGCCGGCAATCCGCGCGCACTCGGCCAGCCGGTCGGTGCCGGACAGATGCACGCTGCTGGTCATCGCCACGCGCACGCCGGCCAGGCCCTGGATGGCCTCGGCAATGCGCGCGTCGTCGGTGGCCACCCACACCTCGCGGGCACCGGCCGCCAGCGCACGGTCGGCCACGTGCTGGATCATGGGGCGATCGCCGATCAGCTGCAGCGGCTTGCCGGGCAACCGGGTGGAGGCATAGCGCGCCGGTACGGCCACCACGAAGGCGCTGGACGCGTCGTCCGACGCGATGGGAGACGCTGCAGAAACTGGTTGCACGGTGTCCTCGCTGGTTGAAAAGGATGGAGGCTGCATCGACCGGCGGTTATCTCGCTGCTGCCGAGGCGCGGCCGACGCCGTCAGGCGTCGGAATGGCGGCTGGCCAGTTTGTCGAGGCGATCGAGCAGACTCACCCAGAAGGCCGCCGGCAGCTCCGCCTTCAACGGCACGCTGTAGAGCCACTCGTCGGCGAAGGGCCGACACTTCACCGCGTCCTTTTCGGTCATCAGCACCGGCAGGCGGCTGCCGAAGCTGAAGTCCTGCGCGCGGTAGACATGATGATCGGGAAACGCATGCGGCACCACGCCGATGCCGCGTGCGCGCAGCATCGCGAAAAACCGCTCCGGGTGCGCAATCCCGGCCACGGCATGCACGCGTTGCCCAGCCAGCGAGGCAAGTGGCCGTGCACGTTTGCCATCCATGGGCTGCACGCTGTCGATGCTCAGACGCATCTGCCATTCGCCGAACCCGGCATCGGTATCGGCCACTGGCGTGGCGACCGCCGGTATCACTGCATCGCTGCCCTGGCCCAGATTCACCACGCGGAAATCGCACTCGCGCGCACGCGCTGCGGGTTCGCGCAATGGCCCGGCGGGCAGCATGCGTCCGTTGCCATAACGGCGCTGGCCGTCGACGACTTCGATTTCGACATCGCGTGCCAGCCGGTAATGCTGCAGCCCGTCGTCGCACACGATGATGTCGCAGCCGGCCTCGACCAGGGCACGCGCCGCGGCCAGACGATCAGTGTCCACGCGCACGCGCGCGCCGGTTTTCCAGGCGATCAGCACCGGTTCGTCGCCGCCGAGTGCTACTGGCGTGTCCGCATCGACCCAGCGCGCAGTCCCGGCGTCATCGCGGCCATAACCACGGCTGGCGACACCCGGGGTCCAGCCGGCCTGCTGCAGCCGGCTGACCAGGGTGATGGTGAGTGGCGTCTTGCCGGTGCCGCCGGCGGTGACGTTGCCGATCACCACCACCGGGACCGGCACGCCATGGCGCTTCAACCAGCCGCGCCGATACAGGCTGCGGCGCACTGCGGTGACCGCGCCATACACCGGCGCGAGCATGCGGGCCGGCAGCGGGATGGGCGTGTTGTCGTACCAGTAGCCCGGCGTGCGGGCGCCGCGCTTGCTCATGCCTGACGTTCGCGAAACTGCATGCCGTGCAGGTGCGAGTACAGCCCGCCCAGCGCGAGCAGTTCCTGATGCGTACCGCGCTCGACGATGCGGCCCTGGTCCATCACCAGCACCTGGTCGGCATGCTCGATCGTCGACAGCCGGTGCGCGATCACCAAGGTGGTGCGGTCGGGCATCAACTTGTGCAAGGCGTCCTGCACCAGCCGCTCGGATTCGTTATCGAGTGCGGCGGTCGCCTCGTCCAGGATCAGGATCGGCGCGTCCTTGAGCATCGCGCGTGCGATCGCCAGACGCTGGCGCTGGCCGCCGGACAGGCGCCCGCCCTTGGTACCCACGTGCGACTGCAGGCCCTCCGGCAGCTGCGCGACAAACTCCATCGCATTCGCACCCTGGATGGCGCGCTCCAGTTGCCCGGCATCGCACTGGCGCATTTCGCCGTATGCCACGTTCTCGGCAATGCTGCCGTCGAACAGCATCACCTGTTGGCCAACCAGGGCAATCTGGCGGCGCAGATCGGCCAATGCATAGGCCTGCACCGGGTGACCGTCGAGCAGGATCTGCCCGGACTCGGCCTCATAAAAGCGTGGAATCAGCTTGATCAGGCTGGATTTGCCGCTGCCGGAGCGGCCGACGATCGCCGTGACGGTGCCCGGCTGTGCCACGAAGCTGACATCGGCCAACGCAGGATTGGCCTGCCCCGGATAGCGCGCGGTGACATCGCGGAATTCGATCAAACCCTTGGCGCGCGTCAACGGCACCTGGCCCTGGTCGGGCTCGTCAGGGCTGTCCAGCACCGAGAACAGGCGTTCGGCAGACGCCAGGCCGCGCTGCACCATGTTCTGCACATTGGTGAGCTGCTTGAGGCCCGGAATGATCGTCAGCATCGAGGTCATCAACACCACAAAATCGCCGGCCGTCAGGCGCCCGGCCAATGCCTGCGCGCCCGCCACGAACAGCAGCGCGGACAGACCGATCGCGCCGATCATCTGCACGGTGGCGGTGGAAATGCCGCGCGTGGATTCGACTTTCATGGCCAGCCTGAGATTGCGGTCGGCCAGGCCCGAGTAGCGCTCCATCTCGCTCTGCTGCGCGCCGTAGATCTTGACCTCCTGATGGCTGGACAAGGTCTGGTCGGCGGCCTGCAACAGATGCGCGCCACTCTCCTGGATGCTGTGACTGATCCGCCGATAACGGCGCGCCACCTTGTCCATCACCCAAGCCAGCACCGGCGCCAGCACCAGAATGGTGAGCGTGACCTGCCAGCTATGCCACAGCATCAACGCCAACGCGCCGATCACCTGCAGCGACTGCTGGATCATCACCTTCACGGCATCCACGGCGGCCTGCGCGACCTGATCCGAGTCCGAGCCGAGGCGGATCAGCATCGACGGCACCGGTTCGGAGTCGAAGCGCGAGCCCGGCAGGCGCAGATACTTGGACATGACCTTGACGCGCAGATCGCGCGCGATGCTGCGCGCAGACTTGCCCATTGCCATGTCGGTGATGTAACCGGCCGCACCGCGGATCACGAACAACAGGATGATCTGCACCGGCAGCCAGCGGCTGACCTCGGCGTTCTTGTAAATGAAGGTCTCGTCGGTGATCGGCTTCATCAAGGCCAGGAAGCCGGTGGTCCCGGCGGCCTCGATCAATGCGGCGATCAACGCGGCCACCAACAGCAGCCGGTAAGGTTTAGCGAATGCCAGCAGACGCCGATAGGTCTGCCAGGACGACACCTGCGGCGCGTTCTCGTTGATGGTCTTCACTGCCGCGTTCCGTTCTTGCCCGCTTCCGGCGCTGTCGCAATGGCGATGCGGCGGAAACCGAGTTGGCCCAGCGCGTCCTGCGCTGTCACCACCGCTTGATACGGCGTGCGCGCATCGGCACGCATCAGCACGGTCTGCTCGCGGTCATCGCCGGCAACCTGGGCGATAGTCTGCTTGAGCGAATCCACATCCGACCGCAGCACTTCCTGGTCATTGATGAAATAACGGCCATCGGCATTGACCAGCACGCTCAACGAACGCGGCGGCGCGCTGGTGTTCCGGTCACTGGCAGTGGGCAACTGCAGTTGCAGCGTGGAGCGGGCGTCGAAGGTTGTTGTTACCACGAAGAAAATGATGAGGACGAGGATGACGTCAATCAATGGCACCAGGTCGATCTGTGGCTCGTCCTGGCTTCGGTCACTGCCGATGCGCATCCGTCAGCCCTTTGCCATGGCGGGGTTGCCGGCCGGCACGGACGCCGCAGCTGCGGTGCCGCCTGGCACGGGGCGGCCTTCCATCGTGTCCAGCAGCAAGGTCGCTTCCTGCTCCATCTCGATGATGTAGCCAGCAATACGCCCCTTGAAAAACCGGTGCGCCATCAACGATGGCACCGCGATGATCATGCCGGTCGCCGTGCACACCAGCGCCTTGCCGATACCGCCGGCCAGCTGGTTCACGTCACCCACGCCGTGATCGAGGATGCCCAGGAACATCTGGATCATGCCGACCACGGTGCCCAGCAGGCCGAGCAGCGGCCCCGCCGAGGCGATCGTGCCCAATGCATTCAGATAGCGCTCCATGCGATGCACCACATGGCGGCCAGTGTCTTCGATGCGCTCACGAATCAGGTCACGGCTACGCCCACGCACATCCAGCGCGGCTGCCAGCAAGGCGCCCAGCGGCGAATTGCGGCGCAGCGACTCGATATGGGTGGGGTCCAGCTTGCCGCGCGCGGCCCAGTTGCGGACTTCCTCGCCCAGACCCGGCGGACTCACCTCGTTGCGGCGCAGGGTCCACAGACGTTCCAGCACGATCGCCAGCGCGATCACACCCAACAACAGCAACGGCACCATCGGCCAACCGCCTGCCTTGACCAGCTCCAACACGATTCGATTCCTCCGGCAACGCGGCCGCCTATTCGCTGGCCGATAGGATAGCAGCCGACCGCCGCCGTTCCGCAGCATCCCAGAGCCGTGGCTGCCAGCGGCGACGCTCGCGAACCTGCAGCCCCCCGCGGCCCAGCCAGACCCGCACCGCACCGGTCTCGGCGGTATCCAGCACCTCGGCACCGGCGCCCTGCCAGCGCTGCACGGTATCTGCGCGTGGGTGGCCAAAGCGATTGCCATGCCCGGAGGACACCAGCGCCAGCCGCGCCGCGGTGGCCGCCACGAAGCCGGCATGCGAGCCATCGGCGCTGCCGTGATGCGGCACCACCACCACATCGGCGCGCAGCTGCGCCTGCCCTGCATGCAGCAGGCGGTGTTCGACGATGCTGTCGATGTCGCCTGGCAGCAGCGCACGCCCGTAGCGCGTCTCCACCAGCAGCACGCAGCTGGACTGGTTGCGCAGGTAGGGAAAGCCCGCGGTGGGATGCAGGAAACGAAACCGGACGCCCTCCCACTCCCAGCGCTGCCCGGCCTGGCAGCGGCGGCGCACATCCAGCGGCGCGCCAGATGGCGCGAGGGTATCGGCCACCGGCATTCCGGCGCGCACCGCAGCGTAGCCGCCGGCGTGATCGGCATCGGCGTGGCTGAGCACGATGGCGTCCAGCCGCCGGAGCCCCAACGCCCGCAACGCCGGCAGCACCACCCGTTCGCCGGCGTCGAATCCATCGCGGACCGCCGGGCCGGTATCGAACAGCAAGGCGTGCCGCTGGGTCCGCACCAGCACTGCCAGACCCTGCCCGACATCGAGCACCTGCAGATCGGCCTCGCCGGCTTCGGGCAGGGCACGGTCCGGCCACAGCAGCGGCAGCCACAACAGCAACGCCACTGATTTGGCCGGCGTTCCCCGAGGCATCAGCAGCCAGAATGCGCCGACCAGCGCAGCGACGAGCGCAATGGCGTCGGATTCGGGCACCCACCACAACGCCACCTGGGTGCGCCCAAGCCAGACGAATGCGGGCCAGGTCAGCTCGAAACACCAGCCGGCCAGTTGCCAGGCCCAGACGCCCGCACCCGGCCAGGCCGCTTCCAGCGCGGTGCCAAGCAAGGCCAGCGGCACCACCACGAAGGTCCACCACGGGATCGCAACCAGATTGGCTAGCGGCCCCACCAGCGACGCCTGCCCGAACAGGCTGACCGTCAACGGTAACAGGCCAATGGTCGCCACCGCCTGCGCCGACAGAAATCCGCGCAGCATTGAACGATCGTCAGCCGGCAGGCACCACACCAGCCACGCAACCCCGGCGAAGCTGAGCCAGAAGCCGGCCACCAACACGCTCAACGGATCCCACAGCAGCACCGCCAACATTGCCAGCGCCAGGATATGCGCAGTGCTGGCGCGGCGACGCAGCACACGGGCCAGCGCCACCACCGCGATCATCAACACGGTGCGCACCGTTGGTAGCGCAAGGCCGGCGAGCACTGCATAGCAGGAGGCGCCAAGCAACGCCGCCACCGCAGCGGCATGCAGCCGTGGCACGCGCGTTCCCAGGCCAGGCAAGAGGCGCCACACGGCAGTGATCAGCAGCGCGCAGAACGCGGCGACCAGGCCGACGTGGAAGCCGGAAATCGCAATCAGGTGACTCAGCCCGGTCGCACGCAAGGTCGCCCACGCGGCATCGTCGAGCCCGCGGGTGTCGCCCAAGGCCAAGGCACGCAGGTAAGGCGACGCCGGCCCGGAGATGATGTGCGCGATGCGCGCCGACATGCGCTCGCGCCATGCATCCACGCCACTGGCCGGCGTCACCAGCCTGGCCGCAGCTGGCATGCGCACATAGCCGGTTGCAGCAATGCGTTGCGCCAGCGCCTGCCGCTCGGCATCGAAGCCACCCGGATTGCGCAGACCGCGCGGGGCACGCAGCTTCAGGCGCAGCTGCCAGGTGGCGCCGGCCGTCAACGCGGCGCGTGGGCCGATGGTGTCTGCACCAAAGTCGTCGTACCAGCTTACCTGCAGGAGTGCGCCACGCAGCGCTTGCGGCTGCGCCAGGTCATCAGCCAGGCGCAGCTGGAAACGCGTGCGGCGTGGCTCGGCGATGGGCAGGCCCACCACTCTTCCCTGCACCAACCATTCGCGCGCTTCATCGGCCGGCAGTACTTGCGCCCGCAGCACTCCAGCCGCTTGCCAGCCCATCAGCCCAAATCCAGCCACGCACACCGCGCTCAGCAACAACCAGCGCCGCGGCCACCGGCGCAGCGCCGCAAGGCCGACCGCGCCGGTGAGCAGGCAACTGCCGTAGACAGTGCGCGGCAGCATCGCCGGTGACCAGGCACATGCCACCACGCCCAGCAATAACGCGGCTGCGACCGCCACGGTGGCGCCAGCGAGCGGCCTCACCGCATGCGTTGCATCGTCCATGTCCATTGCCCGCGCGCTGCCGATCTATCGCTCAACGTAACGATCGTCTGCCACGACGGGCAGCAGCGTTCGGCGTGTTGCCGGGTAGGAAGATGGCGCGAGAGCTTGCAGGCAAAGCAACCGCTCGAAGCGTTGCATCACAGCCTTCGCTTCCGCATTTGAGCCGATGCACGCGGCCAAGCGCAGGTGAGCAGGATGCGGATGCTGCCAGCGATCGATCCGCGTCACGCTGCCGCCGCTGGCGCCTCGACCGTCCACACGCGCCGAAACCCGCCACGCGGCATGCCGCGCACAAACGCGGCACAGCAATGATCCGTTCCACAAACGTGCTTCATTTCGCAGTGAAATCAGGCCTGCGTTCGCCCTGATTTCATGGCCGCATCGCTATGGTGGACGCTGTTTTCGAGGAGTTCCCCCATGCGTAAAGGTGCTGCACTGATCGTCGGCGTGACCGGCATCTCCGGCTACAACCTCGCCAATGTGTTGCTCGCCGACGGCTGGACCGTCTATGGCCTGGCGCGCCGCCCGCTGTCGCACGAAGGCGTGATCCCGGTAGCGGCCGATCTGCTCGATGCGGAGGCAACCAAAACTGCGCTGCAGGGGCTACCGATCACGCACGTGTTCTTCTGCACCTGGACGCGCCGCGATACCGAGCGCGAGAACGTCGAAGCCAACGGCGCGATGATGCGACACCTGTGCGATGGCTTGAGCGAGGCGCCGCTTCAGCACATGGCGCTGGTCACCGGCACCAAGCACTACCTGGGTGCTTTCGAGAACTACGGCAGTGGCAAGGCGGAAACCCCGTTCCGCGAAAGCGAACCGCGCCAGCCTGGCGAGAACTTCTACTACACCCTCGAAGATCTACTGTTCCAGCATGCCGAACAGCACGGCTTCGGCTGGAGCGTGCACCGCTCGCACACCATGGTTGGCATTGCCAACGGCAGCAACGCGATGAACATGGGCGTGACCCTGGCGGTGTATGCCTCGCTGTGCAAACACACCGGGCAACCGTTCGTGTTCCCCGGCTCGCAGGCACAATGGAACAGCCTCAGCGATGTGACCGATGCCGGCCTGCTCGGTCGGCAACTGGCGTGGGCCGGCCTGAGCCCGGCAGCGCGCAATCAGGCGTTCAATACCGTCAATGGCGATGTCTTTCGCTGGCGCTGGATGTGGGGCGAGATTGCGAAATTCTTCGGCCTGGAAGCGGCGCCCTGCCCGCAGACGCCCGAACCGCTGGAAGTACGCCTAAGCGACACCGCACCGGCGCAATGGGCGGAGCTGGCTGCGAAGCACGGACTGGTGGAGCCGGACGTCAACCGTCTCGCCTCGTGGTGGCATACCGATGCCGACCTCGGCCGCGAGATCGAATGCGTCAACGACATGACCAAGAGCCGCGAATTGGGCTTTCTGGACTTCTACGACAGCCGTGCCGCGTTCCTGGAACTGTTCACCCGGCTGCGCGCGCAGCGAATCATTCCCTGACGAACAGGTCCTGGCTGCTTAGAGGCCAGGACGCATTGGAAGGCTGGACGTCCGGTTACACGCTTGTGGCCGGACGTGCGTGGCGACGACAGCGTCGCACGTGCTTGGCGATTGTTGGTTGGTGCTGAGTGCTTCGTGCTCGGCGCTGGGTTGTGGGTTTTGGGTGGCTAAGTGCTAAATGCTAAGTGTTCCAGAAACGTAACCCGCACAACGCCTGCCGAATTACGGTGCGATCAGGCAGCCCACGATGCAGCACAAAAGACATCACCAACCGCGCAGCCATTCCCGCCCTGGCGGCAATGATGTCTACCTCAATCGCGGTATCGTGGGAGTAGTCCAGCCACGTAGGCGCATCGTTCGATGCGCTCAAAGTTCGCCCCTCAAACGGAAAGCGGAGCGGCGCGCGCAGTACGCAGATGCTGTGATCACTCGGATCTCGTAGGAGCGCGCTTGCGCGCGATGAGGCGTTACCAGGAAATCCACATCGCACGCAAGCGCGCTCCTACGGTGCCAATGAATCGCATCGTTTCTCGCAATGACTGCAAGAATGCCTGCGCCCCGCCTTGCCAGCCTGCTTACACCGCATTGTTCGGCACCATCTTCGCGCACCGAACACGGCAAGAGGCCTTACACCGCCGAAGGCGCCAGTTCGCGCAACTTGCCTTGGTGCAATTCAAGGACGCGGTCGAGACGTCGCGCCAGGCTGCGATCGTGCGTCACCAGCACCAGGCTCGTACGCTGGGCGCGGTTGAGTTCCAGCATCAGCTCGAACACGGTGCCAGCCGTCTTGTCGTCGAGATTGCCGGTGGGCTCATCGCCGAGCACGCAGCCGGGCTTGTTCACCAACGCCCGCGCCACCGCACAGCGCTGACGCTCGCCACCCGACAGCTCGCTGGGCTTGTGCTCCACCCGGTGTCCCAGGCCAACTGATTCCAGCAACTGCAGTGCCTGCCCGCGCGCGATTGACACATCCTGCCCGGACAACAGCACCGGCATCATGACGTTTTCCAGCGCAGTGAATTCCGGCAACAGGTGATGGAACTGATACACGAAACCGAGCGAGCGGTTACGCAGCTTGCCCCGCTCGCCATCGGACAGCGCAGACATGCGCCGACCCGCGACATACACCTCGCCGGAGGTCGGGATATCCAGCCCACCGAGCAAGTGCAACAAGGTGCTCTTGCCTGCACCCGATGCGCCGACGATCGCCACGGTTTCGCCGGTCGCCACCGACAGATCCAGGCCATCGAACACCGGCGTACGCATCTTGCCTTCGGCGTAGGTCTTGCCCAGCCGCTCGGCGCGAATCACCGCCGCGCTCTGGTCTGCCTGCGTCTTTCCAAGCACTGACTCTGGAACATTACTCATAACGCAGCGCCTCCGCGGGCTGGGTGCGCGAGGCGCGCCATGCCGGGTACAAGGTGGCCAAGAAGCTCATGACCAGAGCGACCACGGTGATCACCACTACATCCTGCGTCTGCATGTCGGTCGGCAAGCCGGTGATGTAATACACGTCTTCGGGCAGCAATTTGACGCTGAACACCGCCTCGATCGCACCCAGGATGCGCTCCAGGTTGAGCGTCAGCACGATGCCGCCGATCACGCCCATGATCGTGCCCATGAAGCCGATCAACGAGCCCTGTACCATGAATACCTGCATCACCCCGCCAGGCGAGAGGCCGAGCGTGCGCAGGATCGCGATATCGGCCTGCTTGTCGGTCACCAGCATCACCTGCGAAGACACCAGGTTGAAGGCGCCCATCGCCACAATCAGCGACAGCAGGATGCCCATCACCGTCTTTTCCATCTTCAACGAGTGATAGAGGTTGGCGTTTTCCTGGGTCCAGTCGCTCACGCGATAAGGCCCACGTAGTTTCAGGGCCAGATCGCGTGCCACCGTAAACGCCTGATCCATGTCGTGCAGGCGCAGACGCACGCCGGTGACGCCGTCCATGCGCAGCACGCGTGCCAGATCTTCCATGTTCACCACGGCCAGGCCACGATCGATCTCGTTGTAGCCGGCCTCGAAGATGCCGCTGACGGTGAAGCGCTTGAGCCGCGGCATCGCGCCCAACGGGGTGGCCTGGGTATCGCTGAGCAGCACCACGATGCTGTCGCCGACATCCACACCCAGCCACAGCGCCAGCTCCTTGCCGATGACGATGTTGTAGGAGCCCGGCGTCAGGCTGTCGACCGAGCCTTGCTGCATCTTCTTGGCCAGCACCGAGACCTTGGCTTCTTCGGACGGAATCACACCGCGCACGATTGCCGGTTGCTTGCGCGGGCCCTGCAGCAGCGATTCGGTTTCGATATAGGGCGCGGCACCGGCAATGCGCGGGTCCGCGCTGGCCACTTCGACCGCGTGACGCCAATCCTGCATCGGCGCGCCTTCGGCGCTGACCGTGGCATGGGCGGCCATCTGCAGCAGGCGGTCGCGGATTTCCTTCTGGAAACCGCTCATCACCGCCAACGTGGTGATCAGCACCGTCACGCCCAGGGCGATGCCGAGGATCGACGCCATCGAGAT